>Ga0335078_10017378_pt1 | contig 10684 bp, 6 predicted proteins | sample Lox_Sample_32_FD_206711 | JGI IMG/M metagenome (GOLD analysis project Ga0335078, IMG submission 206711) | Soil microbial communities from Loxahatchee National Wildlife Refuge, Florida, United States - Lox_Sample_3.2 | ecosystem: Environmental > Terrestrial > Soil > Wetlands | place: USA: Florida... | reverse complement strand
GGCGACGTGGGTCTTGTATGGCGTTTTGTCGGGGCTGAACCGCGTGTCGCGGTAGATCCGATAGATCGCGGCCTCCGGCCCGCGCACGTAGTCCGGCGCGAATCTCTCCATGGCCGCGGTCAAGGACGAGACCAGCGCCACCATCGGCGCGCGAACCTTCTCGTCGTAGATGTGCTTGCGCGGCTGGAACCACTCCCGGCGATTGTTGCGCTTCAGACTCCGTAGGAACGCCATCCCTTCGGCGGGAAATCCCGTGAACGCCGCGGCCCCGGCGCCGGCCGCGCCTATAATGGTTGGTTTCATGACAGCCCTCGAGCGAACCCTCGACCTTCTCGGCCGAATTCCCAATTTACAGGTTGCCGGGGGCACCGTGCTCGCCCGCTACACCCGCTTCGGCATCGGCGGCCCCGCCGGCGTCTATGCCGAGACCGCCTCGGCCGAGGCCTTCGTCGAAGCGCTCGGCGAAGCGCGCGCCAGCGGCCTTCCGTACGTCATCATCGGCGGCGGCACGAACCTCATCGTCTCCGACGAGGGGTTCCGCGGCATCGTCCTGCGCTTCACCGCCGACGCGATCGCCGCCGAGGGCAACATGGTCGAAGCCGACGCCGGCGCCGAGCTTGGCGCCGTGGTCGATGCCTCGATCGCGCGAGGACTGGCGGGCCTCGAAACCCTGGCCGGAATCCCCGGCTCCCTGGGCGCCGCGGTCTACGGCAACGCGGGCGCCTACGGCCACTCGATCTCCGAAGTGGTGGAGAGCGTGCGCTTCTACGACGGAGAGCGCATCGCGGTCCGCGCGGGCGCCGAGTGCGAGTTCCACTATCGCGAAAGCATCTTCAAGCGGCACAAGGACTGGATCGTCTTCTCCGCGCGCCTCGCGCTGCGGCCCGCCGACGCGGGAGAACTGCGCCGCGCCGCCGACGCGATCCTGGCCGAGCGCAACCGGAAGTTCCCGCCCACCATGAAATGCGCGGGCAGCATCTTCAAGAACCTGATTCTGGCCGAGCTTGCGCCCGAGGTTGCAGCGCAGGTACCGCATGGGGCGGTGCGCGAAGGCAAGGTGCCGGCGGCCTGGTTCCTCGACCAGGCGGGAGCGCGCGGCCTGGCTTGTGGCGAAATGCACGTTGCCGACTACCACGCCAACCTGATCTACAACGCCGGCGGCGGCACCGCTCGCGAGTTGCGCGAGCTCATCGCCGATCTCAAAGCCCGCGTCGCCGCCCGCTTCGGCCTCGCTCTGGAAGAAGAAGTGCAGTACGTCGGCTTCGACTGAGCCCGCCATGCGCGTCGCCCTGGTCAACAGCAACCGCATGCGACCGCCCATCGCTCCGATCGGCCTCGACTACATCGCGGAGGCGCTGAGCGCGGCCGGCCACCAGGTCGATCTCCTGGACCTGTGCTGGGAGCCCGACCCGCCCGCCGGCATCGCCGCATTCTTCGGCCGCGCCGAGTACGGGCTCATCGGAGTCACGCTGCGCAACACCGACGACTGCGGTTTCTCGAGCCGCCAGTCCTTCGTGCCGGAGTTCGTCCAAACGGTCGAGACCATCCGCCGGAGCGCCGGCGCCCCCATCGTGATCGGTGGCGTGGGATTCTCCGTCATGCCCGCCCAGATCCTCGATCTCGCGGCGGCCGACGCCGGCATTTGGGCAGATGGGGAATTCGTCCTTCCCGCGCTGGCGTCGAAACTCGAGACCAATCAGGAATGGCGCGACCTGCCCGGCCTGATCTGGCGGTCAAACGGGACGTGGCGCCGCAATCCGCCGTCGAGCCCGCCGCTCGCCACGCTCCCGCCAATGCGCCGCCGCTGGGCCGACAACGCCCGCTATTTCCGCGAGGGAGGCCAGGCCGGCTTCGAAACCAAGCGAGGTTGCGCGGGCCGCTGCGTGTACTGCGCCGACCCGGTCGCCAAAGGCGCCAGGACGCGTCCACGCCCGCCCGCAGCCGTAGCGGACGAAATCGAAAGTCTGCTCGAACAGGGCATCGACCACCTGCATACCTGCGACGGCGAGTTCAACCTGCCGGCCTCGCACGCCTTCCAAGTCTGCGCCGAGATCGCCCGCCGCGGCCTCGCGGGCAGACTGCGCTGGTACGCCTACTGCTCGCCTGCGCCGTTCTCTCGCGAGCTGGCCAGGGCTATGCGGGATGCAGGCTGCGCCGGTATCAACTTCGGGGCCGACAGCGGCGACGCGCGAATGCTCGAGCGCCTGGGCCGCGGCTTCACGCCCCGCGACATCGAGAACGCCACGCGCTGGTCGAAAGAGGCCGGGATGGCGGTGATGCTCGATCTTATGCTCGGCTCGCCCGGCGAGACCGCCGAATCGCTCGTCCGCACGGTCGAGCTGGTCAAGCGCGCCGATCCGGACCGCGCCGGCGTCTCGGTGGGCGTGCGCCTCTATCCTGGAACCGAACTGTCCCGCCGCCTGGCCGTCCCGGAGCAGGACCCGCGCGAGCCGCTTTTCTTCTTAGAGCCGGGAGTCTCTCCGTTCATCTTCAGTCTGCTCGAACGGCTCATCGGCGGCGACAGCCGCTTCCTCTTCTTCGATCCCTCCAAGCCCGCTCTCAACTACAACTACAACGCCAACCAGCGCCTCATCGACCTGATTGCGGAAGGGCAGCGCGGGGCTTATTGGGATATTCTGCGGCGCTGCGGGTAGCGCCGGCCGTTCACTCGGTCCGCAGAGCCTGAATCACGTCTACGCGCGCCGCGCGCGCAGCCGGGATCACCGACGCGGTCACGGCCGCGAGCAGCAGGATCAGGGCCGATCCGGCCACCGGCAGCAGGCCCGGCGTTTTCAGATCCTCCAGGAAAGCGCCCGCGAAACGCGCCAGCGCGAACCCGCTGGCAAAGCCGACCACCAGCCCGGCGATCGCCATCACCGCGCCTTCGGCGACCACCAGCATCAGCAGGCGGCGCGGCTCGGACCCGACGGCCAGCCGTATGCCGAACTCGCGTGTGCGCGCGCTGACGGAGAATGCGAGCACGCCGGCGACGCCCACCACCGCAATCAGCAGCGCCACCCCCGCGAAGGCGCCGAACACGACCACGTTGAGCCGTTCGGGGGAGAGCACGTCCGCGCGGACGTCCGCCAGAGTCGCCGCGCGCTCCACCGGCTGGTCCGCGGACATCCCGCGCAGGAGGCGCGTGATCGGGGTCACCAGAGCGTAGGGATTCGAGCGCACGTGAACGAACAGACGTCCTCCTCCGAGCACCTGCTCCTGATCGAACGGACGATAGAGAGTCATGGTCGGCACGGGCACGAGGTTCGAATCGTCCATGTCCGCGACGATGCCGACGATGCGCAGCGGCCCGGCGCCCAACACGGGAATCACCTTCAGGATCGGGTCGGTCCACATCACATGATGGTTCAGCGCGTCGCCGTTGGGGAACATCCGTTGCGCCATGCTCTGGCTCACGATGGCGACGCCCTCGCTCCCGCCGCGGTCGGCGTCGTTGAAGTCGCGCCCTTCGATGACGGGCAGGCCGAGGGTCGCGAAAAATCCGGGCGTTACGATCCGGGGAGTGGCGCGGGGATGTTCCTCGGAGCGCGCCGGCACGTGCCCGTCGACGCCGAATTCCAGGAAGAAGTTGCCTTGATCGCGCCACGGAACCACGGTGCCGATCGCGACATTCTGGACACCGGGGAATTCCCGGATGCGGCGCGTGGCTTCCCGGTAGAAGTCCACCACCTGCGCGGGCGATTTCCCCAGATGCATCACGGGCACGTTCACCGCGAGCACGTCGCGGGTGTCGAAGCCGCTCTCGGCGGCCTCGAGCGAAACGAGCGTCCTCACGGTTGCGCCCGCCGATGCCACCAAGACGAACGAGGCGGCGATCTGCACCACCGCGAAGGCCCGCAGCTTGCGGTTTGCGGAGCCGGTGGAGCGCGCGCCGCCGCTATTGAGGCCCAGTCCCTGGGACGACGACGGCAAGCGCGGAACGAACGCCAGCAGAACAGCGGCCAGCACGGCCAGCCCCGCCCCCACCCAGAGCATGCTCGCATCCACGCTGATATCGAGGGCGCGAATGGAGTATCGCGACATGTAGCGCGCCAGCACGGCCACCATCGGCTGGGCGATGGCAAGGCCGAGCGCGGCACCGGCCGAGCACAGCAGCAGGCCCTCGGCCAACAGGCTTCGGCGAAGAGCGGCGGTGCCGGCGCCGAGCGCCGCGCGGATTCCCAGTTCCGATTCGCGGCGCACCGTGCGGGCCAGGATCAGGTTTGCAACGTTGGAGCAGGCGATGACGAAGACCAGAACCGACATGGCCATCAGCACCAGCAGGATGGTGCGCGCCCCCGATGTGAGCTCGTCGCGCAGCTTCACCGCGCTGATCCGGAAGTCGGCCTTCGCCGGATAGTCCTCGGGATGCGCCCGCTTCATGGCTCCGTAGACCGTGCCCAACTCCGCACGCACCGCTTTCAGGTCGGCGCCGGGCGCGAGCCTGCCGAACAACTCCGTCATCCGATGGATCCGGCTGGTGACCATGGTCGCCGAAAGATGATGCTGGCTGGTGACGACGTTGGCGATGAGCTCCGTGTCGGCAGGATAGGGGACGCACGGCTCCAGGACGCCCACGATGGTTGCGGGGCGCGAATCGAACGAGTCGAGCCGGACCGTTTTGCCGAGCACGCCGGGATCGCCGTGCAGCGTGGTCGACCAGAAACGGTAGGTCAGCACGACCGCGCCCGCGGCCGCCGGGCCGTCATCGCGCGCATCCAGCAGCCGCCCGAGCACCGGGCGCAGTCCCATGACGTCGAAGTACGATCCATCGACCACCCCGGCCCTGACCTCGCGGGGCTCTCCGAGTCCGACGACCGTGAACCCGATGGTGGAGAAATCGCCGAACGAGCTCAGAGTTCGCACGCGGGAGGTCAGGTCCGCGATCTCGGGGATCGAGAAGGTCTCGTTGTCGTATCCGTGGGTGTGCTGGCGTATGTAAATGAGCCGGTCCTCGTCGCGATTGACCAGGGGACGCAACAGGACGCCGCGCACCAGGCTGAACATCACGGCATTCGCGCCGATTCCGAGCGCCAGGGTCAGGACTACGGTTGCGGTGAGACCCTTGGCACGAGCCAGGGAGCGAGCGCCGACTTTCAGCTCACGCAGGAATGAAACGATGTTGTCAATCATGCGGTTGCCCCTCTTTGAGGCGAGTTTCTGCAAGTCGATCGCCGATTTCATGATGCTATAAACAAAGGCTGCTGAGTTTCGCGGGCGATTGCGCTAGTGTCCGATCTCGGGATTCGGGCGTCCAGGAACGGGACAAAACGCGGCCTGCCTTACTTGGGCAGCCGCCCCGTCCGCCCCAGCCAGTTGCGGAACATGCGCGAGTAATCGGCCGCATCGCCGGCGCGGAGCTGCTCCACCGTGTAGCGCACTTTGCGCCGCCAGTTGGGATGCTCGGAGGTGGTGGCCGGGAGGTTCTGCTGCTCGGTTTCCTTGAGCAGGTCCTCGAAGCTGATTACCATCATGCGCGAGGACGCACGGGCCAGCCAGCCCACCAGCGCGTTGTGCAGCTCGCCCGTCAAGTCCGGAACCTGGCCGGCATCGCGCGGAAACCAGTCCGGCATCAGTCCCTCGTTGAAGAGCGCGTTCAGCAGCTTCTGCTTGTCGTGCCGCCGCTCGGCCAGGGCATCGCGATAGCGGTTCTCATCGAGCAGCCCGGCCGCGCGCCGCGCCTCGATGTCCCGCCCGATCCAGTAGCCGGCCAGCGTCGGCAGGTCGTGCGTGCTCGACGACACCAGAGCGTGAGGCGTGTACGTCCCCGGTGGCCGGAACTCGCCGCCGTCCCCCTTCTCGAAGAACGGCACGCGGTAGCCGTAGAGCCCGAAGCGGTCCAGGCCGTGGCGCGTTTCGGCGGTGACCGTGCCCAGGTCCTCGCCCACCACCATGATCTTGTGCCGCGTGCTTTCGAGCGCCAGCACGTGCATCAGGTCCTGCCACCGGTCGCGAACGTAGGCCCCCTGCCTTGGGTCCATCTCTTCCGGAATCCAGTACAGCCGGAAGAAGCGCATGACATGGTCGATGCGCAGCGCTCCGCCGTGACGGCAATTCTTGCGGATCGCTTCGGCGAAGAGCCGGTAGCCGGTCTCGCGGTGGTGCTCGGAGTTCGGCGGCGGGAAGGACCAGTCCTGGCCCTTGGGCGAGAAATTGTCGGGAGGCGCACCCACGCGGCATCCGTTGACGTAGAACGGCCGCCAGCCCCACAAGTCGCTGCCGCAGCGATCGGTGGCCAGAGCGAGGTCGTGATAAAGACCGATCGCGAGGCCGCGGACGCGCGCATGCTCCTGCGCCCGCGCCAACTGCCGGTCCGCGTGCCACTGCAGCCATTTATAGAAGAGCACGCGCCGCCGACGCTTCTTCGCGAACTCGGCCACCGCTGGCGCGTCGGGCTCGCGGTATTGGGCCGGCCAGTCCTGCCAGATCCAGACGCCCGGGTCGCGGCCGTGAATCCACTCGTCCAGCGCGCTCCAGACCGCGAAACGCTCGAGCAGCGCGCCCTCGCGTTCCGCGTACTCCTCGAAGGCGCGGTCTCGCGGCTTGCGCAGGAACGAGGCGAAGGCCAGCTTCAGCGCCGCGAGCTTGAGCGCCCAAACGCGCTCGTACTCCACCAGCGGGCTGGATCGCACGGCGCGGAGTTCCGCCACAACCTCGGGCCGCGCCAACCACGCCTGGGCGCGCTTCGACTCGCGGAACTCCGGGATGCGCTCGACATCCACGTAGATCCCATTCTTGAAGAACGTCGATACCGGCAGGTACGGGCTGGTGTTGAAGGGCTGGCGATTGGGAATGGCGTGCAGGGGGTTGAGGCCGATGAAAGTGATGCCCAGCTCGGCGACGGACCAATCGATGACACCCTCGAGGTCGGTGAAATCGCCGCAGCCCCAGTTGCGCTCCGAACGCAGCCCGTAGAGAGCGATGGCCAGCCCCGCCGTCCGCCGGCCCTCGCGGATGACGTGCGGAATGTAGGTGCGGTCGGGACAAAGAATCAGCCGCATGGATTCGCGCCGGAATCCGCGCTCGATGCGGAGCGAGATCTCGACATCGTGGTAGCCCAGCGGCGCGCCCGCCGGAATCGGCACCTGCTTGCGCACGTAAACGGCGCCGCAGATCTCCGCGCGTCCCGAGGCCGGCAGATCGGCCAGGGGAAGTTTGCGGAGTTCCATGCCGCCGCCTTCCCAGCGGATGTTCAGCGAAGCCTCGGCGTCGGCCAGCGGGGCCGGAAGGCTGATCGGAAAACCCTTGCTCCAGGCGCTTTCGCCGGCGACGAAGACCGGAGGCAGCAGCCGCTCCCAGTCTCGGGCCATGTGCTGCTCGAGCGCCCGGTCGATGCTCTCCCTGGTCCCCGCGCTCACGCCCATGGCGGCGAGAATGGCGCGCTCGATTTCAGGCGAAGTGGCGTGGCGGTGCCCCCATGTGTCCCAGAACTCCGATTCGATTCCCCATTGGCGGGCAGCCCGTTCGAGCGCCTGCTCGTAGCTGCCGGAGGCCTTGAATGAACTAGTTGTATGAGTCATTGCCCCGCATTCTTCCCTTGATTCTAACAGGCCACGCGGAGCGGGCCGCGAAAGCAGGGGCCGGAAAGCAGGGGCCGGAGGCGTCCGTGTCACAATAAAGGTATGGAAGCCGGGGACACCGCCGGAGGGCCGGCACGGACCGAGCCCGATCTGTTTTTGCGTATCGACCAGGACGACTACTCCTGGCTGAGCGATGCCGTCGTCACCACCAGGCTCGACCGGGCCATCAACTGGGCGCGCAAGAATTCCATCTGGCCGATGAGCTTCGGGCTGGCCTGCTGCGCCATCGAGATGATGTCGATGGGCGCCTCGCGCTTCGACGTGGCGCGTTTCGGGGCGGAGGTGTTCCGCGGCTCGCCGCGGCAATCGGACCTGATGATCATCGCCGGCCGCGTGTCGAACAAGATGGCGCCTATCATCCGCCAGCTCTACCAACAGATGCCGGAGCCTAAGTGGGTCATTTCGATGGGCGCGTGCGCGACATCGACCGGGGTGTTCAACAACTATGCGCTGATTCCCGTCAACCAGGCGATCCCGGTGGATGTGTATGTCCCGGGCTGCCCGCCGCGCCCGGAGCAATTGATCTACGCCCTGATGACGCTGCAGAAGAAGATCGAGCGACACCCCGGCACGGCGCGCGAGATCTTGAACGTGTAGGCGGCGCCCGCCAGAATTCCCGCAGACTTCCCCCAACCGCGCCGATGAGTCAAACGAGGCAGGGTTTCTCCGCCGTTCCCGATGCGAGGTGAGGGCGCGGCGGAGGCTGCCTCCGTGGAGACAGTCATGAACAGCGTCGGTGGAATACCCAGCATCGGACAAACTGCTCCCGTCAGTGTTGCTCCGACTCCGGTCGAAAGACCCCCCGAGCAGCGGGAGCTGATTCAGGCCGTCAAGGCGCTGAACGCAGCGGAGGTGTTTGGAGACAAGAACGAGGTGACGTTTATCCTGGACCAGAAAACGCGCCGCCCGGTGGTGCGCATCGTGGACCGCAGTACCAACCAGGTGATTCGCCAGATTCCGCCGGAATACGCGCTGCGGATGGCGGAGGATCTGAAACCCGGAGCCTACCCGGCAGACGACGGTCTGTAAGGGGCGCCCGCGCCGTGGACGGGTGTGACGGCGCGGCGGTCGAGGTCGCGCAAGGCCTCAAGGCGCTCGCGCATCTTCCGCCCGACGGCGGCAGGGCTCAGGGCCGCCCTGACGAACGCGCTCGCGGCGGCCGCCAGGCGCGCCCGAAGGTCCGAATCCGCGGCGATGCTCCTCATGTGGGCCGCGGCCTGCTCCACGTCGGGGTCCGCCCACACGCTTCCGGGATCGTACGGCGCGCAGCCTGGCCCGACCGGGATCAGCCTGTAGTCCACCAGCAGCGCGTTGTCCGGATGCGTGAAGTCGGTGTTGCCCGAGTAGTTCGTCACGATGACTGGTTTCCCGAAATGCATGGCTTCGGCGATGACCAGGCCGAAACCCTCCGACCGATGCAGCGAAACAAAACAGTCGGCGCATTGGATCAAGCCATTCATCTCCTCGCGCGTCAGAGTGGAGTCGATGATGCGGACCGAGCGGGAGGTGCAAGCGGCCCGCAGTTCCTCGATGCACTCGGGCCAGGCAGCGCCGTGATTGACTTTGACGACTAACTGGCAGCCGGACGCCGCGCCGCGAGCGAGTTCGAACGCTCGGACGGCGGCGAGCGGATTCTTGCGTGCCATGACGCTGAGGGCGTCGAAGGCGGCCAAAAAAACGAAGCGGTCCGGGGCGAGCCCGAAGAACTGGCGATCGATGCCCGTCGGCGCGACCGGGCTGACCGCGTACGGGATCGTCAACACAGGGACCGGTGCCTTGCGGCTCACCGCATTCCGGCAGAAGGTACTCGGGGTCCAGATCTCGCGATACGCTGAGAAGGCGCCGATCCATTGGTCCGGGAACTCGTCCGCCTCCCAGGTCCAGAAGCCGATGTTGTGGCGATTCGCGTAGAACTCCGGGCCGCATTTCCGCCGGACGGCGTCGGTCTGGTCCGCATTCACGTAGAACAGATTCGCGAAGTACGGAAACTGGGTGGACGTGGGCGGGCCGTCCACCGGACGAAGGCTGACGGGCACGCCCGCCGCCCGCAGAGCGCCTTGAGCCTCGCGAACGGACTGGCCCACACCGGTCGGCGCGTGGAAGTATCCGATCAGGTTGACGCCGAACTCCCCCGAGGCTGGAGGTTCCGCCCGATCCGTGCGCCGGGGCCGGACGGGCGTGCGCAACGACCGCGCCACCTTCGAGGCACTCGCCAGAACTCCTCGCGCGTACAGTGAAGCCGCCATGGCGCGAAGGATGAGTTCATGCCGCAGGCGCGAGGCCGGACCGGGCAGCGCTCTCACGGCGGTCCGCCACTGTTCCTCGATGGGCGCGGTCTGAAGCGCCGACAGATTGTGCTCCTTCCTCCCGTAAGTCAGGAGCCAGGCCAGGAATCGCACGCTATCGCGCCCGCACGGATCGGGGAAGTACTGCTGCAGCTCCGGACGCGAGCGGTAAATGGCTGCGGCGAGCCTGGTGAGCCGGGGGCCGGAGTCTTCGTTGGCCAGCGGCGCGTCGTGGGCATCCCGGTGTTCCCTGAAGGTACGGGCCGCGTCCGCTACCGTGGCCAGGAACGTATCGCCCAACCCATGTTCCGCTCTGCCGCTGACGAGCATCCACTCCAGAAAGCGCTCGTAGCTTCCGCCGAAAATGTCCGGCATTTCCGACTGGAGATCCGTGGTGGTGCGATAGATGCGGTAGGCGAGGCGGGAAATGCCGGGCCGCGCACCGTCGCCATCTTCGACCGGGCGATTCCACACGTCCACAAATGCCTTGAAGCCCGCATCCGAAAACGGATCCTCGATGGCGCCGACCACCTCGGGCGCCTCGTGCTGGATCGGCCGGCCCACGTCGGGTATGCGGACCCCGTTCTCGAAAGTGCCGAAAGCGTAGGGCCACTTCTGGCAAGTGTCGTAACCCGCCTCGAGCAATTCACGGCGGTAGGACAGCAGCAACTGCTGCGTCGCCTCGGGCAGATCTTCCACGCGGAACCGGTTCTGGTGGCGTGACAGCTTGTCCGGCTGGCTGGGGTCGTAGCCGCTGAAGTGAAAGAAGGCGAGCGGCGCACCGGCAACTTCGTAGCCGTCTCCCGAGCGCGATAGGACGCG
>Ga0335078_10017377_pt1 | contig 10684 bp, 10 predicted proteins | sample Lox_Sample_32_FD_206711 | JGI IMG/M metagenome (GOLD analysis project Ga0335078, IMG submission 206711) | Soil microbial communities from Loxahatchee National Wildlife Refuge, Florida, United States - Lox_Sample_3.2 | ecosystem: Environmental > Terrestrial > Soil > Wetlands | place: USA... | reverse complement strand
AATATCAGGCAACCGCGTCGCCACATTTCGGTTAAGGAGAACCGAAGTGGGGGAAATTTGCAAGTACAGCACGAAACCTACTGGCCAACAAAAAGTTATGCTGATGATGCCGATTCTTTAATCCAATGTCTGCCGGTACCGCTTGATGCCAATGGTCAGCATTACCACCAGGAACAAGGCAATCGGCCACAGGTCGGGCGCCACATCTGACAGATGGTTTCCTTTTAATAAGATTCCCCGTACAACGCGCAGGAAATGGGTCAGCGGCAGGACTTCGCCAATATCCTGAGCCCAACCGGGCATGCCGCGGAACGGAAACATATAACCGGACAACAGCAGAGACGGCAGGAAGAAGAAAAACGCCATTTGCACTGCTTGAAGCTGGTTTTTGGCTATCGTCGAGAAGGTGATGCCGACCGCGAGGTTCGCCACAATAAACAGAAAGGCCAGCACGACCAGCAACAGCACGCTGCCGACAATCGGCACGTTGAACAAATAGCGCGCCGCCAGCAAAATCACGAAAATCTGGACATAACCGATCGTAATGTAGGGAACTATCTTGCCGATCATCACCTCGCCGGGCCGCGCGGGCGTGGACAGCAGATTTTCCATGGTGCCGCGCTCCCGTTCGCGCGTGATGGCCAGGGCGGTGATGATGATCATGGTCATGGTCAGCATGACGCCCATCAGGCCGGGCACGATATTGTACTGGGTGTTATTTTCCGGATTGTAATGCAGATGCACAACGAGGTTGAACGGTGGAGATGTGCCTTGCAGACCCGCCAGCGGTCCGGTGAGGTCGCGATTCAGAATCGTGGTCACCAGTGAATTCGCCGCGGCATTGGCGTAACCAATGGCCGATGGATCCGTCGCATCCGCTTCCAGGAGCAGGTCCGGCCTGTCACCGCGCACCAGGTTTCGGGAAAAATCCACCGGAATCTGCACTGCGAACTGGACGGTGCCTTGGGCCAGCATTTTCCGGATGTCCGCCTCGTTTTTCGCTTCGCGGACAACGTCGAAATAGCTGCTGTTGCGCAGACCCCAGACGATGGTGCGGGAAAAGACGCTGTTATCCGCCGAGTAAACCGCCGTGGGCAGATGTTTGGGGTCGGAATTGATGGCATACCCGAAGAGGACGAGCTGGAGCACGGGAATGCCGACCATCATGCCGAAGGTCAGCCGGTCCCGGCGCATCTGGATGAATTCCTTGCTCACCACCGCCCAGAACCGCCGCCAGTTGAATTCGTGGAGTTTCACGCGAAAACCTGCATGCTTAAAATGTCCGTCCTCACCGCGGCCTTCTCCCCCAGGAGAGGGAGAATCGCTGCCAGCCGACCGGACAAATGAATAACGCAGGAAAAATCACACGCCGGAGATTGATCTGCTGCGCCAGAATCAAAAGGCGCCGACTGATATCGGCTGCGACAACAAAGATTTTTCATGAGAAATTATCCTTGGCCGTTTCCATCAGGCTGATGAACACGTGCTCCAGCCCGGATTCGATCTGCTCCCAGTGATAGGCGCCGGTCATCCACGGCCCGGCGCTTTCCCGCAATTTTGCCGCGTCGCGCCCGCTCACGTGTAATGTGGCACCAAAAGCGACAATTTGTTCCACGCCGGGTCGGCCACGGATTTTTTCAGCCAGAGCCGGCAGATCCGGTCCTGTGATTTCCCAGGTCGTAAGCCCGGCGTTACGCACCACTTCCTCCACGCTGCCGCGGACCAGCAGGTTGCCGTAGGCGATGTAGGCCAGGCGATGGCAGCGTTCGGCTTCATCCATGTAATGCGTGGTGATGAGCACGGTAAGACCTTGAGCGGCGAGCTGATGAATTTCATCCCAGAAATCACGGCGCGCCTTGGGATCCACACCTGCAGTCGGTTCATCCAGCAACAGCAATTGGGGTTCATGGATCAGGCACGCGGACAGCGCGAGCCTCTGCTTCCAGCCGCCGGAAAGAGTGCCGGCGAGCTGGCGGCGGCGGGCGGTCATGCCCAGCCGTTCCAGGCTCTTTTCCACGGCGGCTTTGCGCTGCGGCACGCCATAAATCTGCGCGATGAAATCCAGGTTTTCTTCGATGGTCAGGTCCTCGTAAAAACTGAACCGTTGGGTCATGTAACCGATGTTCTTCTTGATTTCGCGAGCATCCTGTCGGATGTCGAAACCCAGGCAACGCCCGCTGCCCGCGTCCGGCGTGAGCAGACCGCAGAGCATCCGCAAAAAGGTTGTTTTGCCGCTGCCGTTCGGGCCGAGGAAACCGTAAATTTCGCCGCGCCGCACCTGCATGGGGATGTTGTTGACCACGGTGCGGCCGCCGAACCGCTTCGTGATGCCCTGCACGTCAATGACAAGGTCGGAAGCGCTCATATCAATCCAGCGACCAAACCAAAGACGGCAAACACCGAACATCCAACATCGAACGCCGAACGTCGAACCGGCCAAGGTTCGATGTTCGATGTTCCGTGTTCGGCGTTCGATGACTCATCTCAACTCCACGTCCACCGGCTGGCCGGGACGGAGGTCGGCGGCATCGGCCGGAGCGAATTTTGCCTCGATCATGTAAACCAGTTTCGCGCGGTTTTCCTGGCTGTAAATCACCGGGGGCGTGAACTCGGCGGTCGCGGAGATATAATTGACCGTTGCCGGGTAGGCGTGCCGGCCGCCATCGAAGGTCACGCTGACGGTCTGGCCGGGCTTGATTTTGGCCAGGATGGTTTCCGGCACAAAAAAACGCACCTTAAGATTGGTCGGCGGCAGCAGTTGAATCACGGGCTTGCCCGCGCCAACCCATTCCCCAACGCGATACAACGTGTCCTGCACAAACGCGTTGGTGGGAGCGAATTGTTCCTTTTGTTCGAAAGACCAGTCGGCTTTGGCGAGCGCGTCGGCTTTGGCGGCGACCTGGGCTTGATCGGTGTCACGCTGGGCGCGAGCCCGGTCCAGTTCCTCCGCGGAAATCACCCCCTGATCACTGCGCAATTGTTCGCGGCGGATCAGAGTGGACTCGGAAAGCGCGAGGTTGGCTTTTGCCTGCACCAGATCGTTGCTGGCCTGACGGGCCGCATCCGCTTCGGAACGGCGTTCCAGTACAAACAGCTTTTGCCCAGCCTGGACCTCATCGCCGCGCACGACCTCCAACTCCTGCAACGCGCCGCCCAGAGGCGACGCCACAAAGACATATTCACCTTCGATGTAGCCCTGGAACTCATTCAACGAACCCGGCGAACAACCGGCGAGGAAAATCGCGGCGAGCACCCCCCCGCAAATCATTTTAACCCGCATCATCAGGCTCATAGCTTTGTTGTTTTTCAGGGAGTTAACAAAAAAACATTGACATGTCAAACAAACGTTTCAATTATCTGTTTGAAGCATGTATTTAAAACCATATTCCGGCGCCGGGGCCCCGGCGCATGATGAAACGCGGCGTCAGCTGTTGGAAGCGGCGGGCGAGGTTTTTGCCGAGGTCGGCTTTCGCAATGCCACCGTGCGGGAGATCTGCCGGCGCGCCCGCGCCAATGTCGCCGCCGTGAATTACCATTTCGGCGACAAGGAGACGCTGTACATGGAGGTGCTGCGTCATTCACAACAAACGGCCTTCGCGAAATATCCGCCCTTGCTGGGTGTGGCGGCGGATGCGACCCCGGAGGAAAAGCTGGGCGCCTTTATCCGCTCGTTTCTGCTGCGGATTTTTGACGAAGGTTCCACCGCATGGTTTGGCAAAATGATGTCCCGTGAAATGGTGGAGCCGACGGAAGCGCTGGATTCGCTGGTCGCGGAACGGTTGCGGCCGATGGCCGGTCTGCTCCTCGGCCTGGTGGCGGAAATTCTCGGCCGACCACCCCGCGACGAGGCCGTCCGGTTATGTTGTTTCAGCATCGTCAGCCAGTGCGTTTTCTATCATCATTGCCGGACCATGATTTCCCGGTTGTTTCCCGAACAACGGCTGGACGCTTCGGCGGTTGATCAACTGGCCGGACATATCGCACGCTTCTCGCTTGCCGCGATTAAACACTTGCCCAACCCTGAGAGGCCAGGGGCCAAACCGGATTCGGCCGGGCGTCGCCGGCGCTGATAAATTTTATAAACTATGAGAACGATCAAATTCATCCTTCTGTTGTTGATTGCCGGTTACGTTGCAGGGTCAAAGGCGCCGGCGCAAAGCGCCGCCGGCGACACCAACGCACCGGGGTGGATCACCCAGCCGCTGTCACTGCTGAACTGTCTGAATCTGGCCCTCAGCCAGAATGGGACGATTCTAAAGGCCAAGAGTGATTTGCAGGCCAATTACGGCATCGTCATCCAGACCCGGGCTGTGGCTCTGCCGCAGTTGCAGGCGACCGGCCAATACAAGGGCTCGCAACGCAGCGCGATCGAAGACATCCCTCCGCCGTTTCCAGAATTACCGAATCAAAACTGGAACGCGGGTATTCAGCTCGTGCAATCCATTTATGAAGGTGGAAAGATGCTGTCGGCCGTGCGCGCCGCCCGGTTGATCAAGGAGGAGTCCTTATTGGAATACCAGACGGTGGTGGATGATACCCTGCTAAGCACAAGGCTGGCCTATTATGATGTGTTGCTCGCCGCACAGCAAATTGTCGTGAATAAGGCTTCCGTGGAACTGCTGACCAAGGAGCTTGAAGACCAGCAGCGGCGTTACAACGCCGGCACGGTGCCGCATTTCAATGTGCTTCGGGCCGAGGTGGCTGTGGCCAACGAACGACCGGCCCTGATTCAGGCGCAAAACAATTATCGCATTGCCAAGAACAACCTGTCCAACCTGCTCGGTTACAACCTGCCGCGCGATATCTGGGAGGACATTCCGTTGAACTTGACCGATAAACTCGATGACCGGCCGTATCAGATTGAGCTGCCACAGGCCATCGAGCAGGCACTGGCCAATCGCACCGAACTCGCCGCCTTGCGCAAGGGCGAGGCTTTGCAGCGGGAAAACGTCATCGCCGCCAAATCCGGTTACAAACCTACGTTCCAGATTTTTGCCGGCTACACCTGGTACAACACACAATTTACGCCGCCCATCGAAATCACTCACGACCTTTATGGCTGGAACGCCGGCGCGCAGTTAAGCTGGGATATTTTCGACGGAATGCTGACCCGGGGCAAGGTGATGCAAGCCGAGGCGCTGCACGACAAATCCAAGACCGAAATTGAGGACAAGGGGCGCCAAATCGAGTTGGAAGTGCGCACGGCCTATTCGCTTTTCATTGAGGCCCAGGAAGTGCTGGATTCACAAAAGACGGTCCAGGCCGAGGCCGAGGAGTCCTTGCGCGAGGCTCAGGCCCGGGCCGAGGCCGGCACCGGCACGCAATTGGACGTGCTCGATGCCCAGACTTCGCTCACGCAGGCGCGCACGACGGAAATCCAGGCGTTACACGATTACGCCGCCGCCCGTGCCCGGCTGGAACGGGCGATTGGCGCCGACATGACGCAGGCGGAAGGACCGAAATCCTGATTTGACATTGACGGCATTGGCGGCTTTAGGGGATTTTTGTGGCGCTATGGCAAAGATTCAAAGGGCATTGCTCTCGGTCTCAGATAAAACCGGTCTGGTTCCGTTCGCACAGACTCTCACAGCAGCAGGCGTTGAACTGATTTCGACTGGCGGGACGGCCCGGACCCTGCGCGATGCCGGATTGGTGGTAAAAGACATCAGCGACCACACCGGCTTTCCCGAAATGCTCGACGGTCGCGTCAAAACCCTGCACCCGAAGGTTCACGGCGGGCTCCTCTTCATTCGCGGTAATGCCAAACACGAGGCCGCGGTGCGCGAACACGACATCCTCCCCATCGATCTCGTGGTGGTAAACCTTTACCCGTTTGAGCAGACTGTGGCGAAGCCGGACGTAACCTTGCATGACGCGATTGAGAACATTGACATCGGGGGCCCGTCCATGCTCCGGAGCGCAGCCAAGAATCACGACAGCGTGACGGTAGTGGTGGATCCGTCGGATTATGTGGAAGTGGCAAAACAAATCTCCGAAACTGGTAACACAACCCTGGAGTTGCGCCGCAATCTTGCGGCAAAGGTTTTTGCCCGCACGTCGGCCTACGACGCCGCGATTGCGGCACATTTGAAAGAGGAATTCAAAGGGGAGCAGGCTTCCCGCCTGCCGGACGCGGGCAAGATGCCCGCGCCACTGCTTTCCATTTCCGCGCCGTTGTCACAGCCGTTGCGGTATGGCGAGAACCCCCACCAACCGGCGGCGCTTTTCGGCAAGTTTCGCGAGTATTTCCAGCAGTTACATGGCAAGGAACTTTCCTACAACAACATCCTGGATTTGACGGCCGCCGGGGCGTTGATTGCCGAATTCGCAGAGGACCGGCCGACGTTGGCGATTCTCAAACACATGAATCCGTGCGGCGTCGGCCAGGGCGCCAGCTTGCGCGAGGCGTGGGACAAGGCCTTTGCGACGGACAAGCAGGCGCCCTTTGGCGGCATTATCGCCGTGAACCGCACATTGGATGGCCCCGGCGCAGACGCCATCGCGGAAATTTTCAGCGAGGTCATTGTCGCTCCGGATTTCGCGCCGGAAGCGCTGGCGATATTGCAGAAGAAGAAGAATTTACGGTTGCTGAAATCATTGAAATCACCGTTAACAGCGCAGTCATGGGACGTTCGCAGCGTCGGCTCCGATTCCTTTTTATGGCAAGAGCGGGACACGAAAGCGACCACGACAGCGGATTTGAAAATGGTTACCCGCCGGCGGCCCAGCGAGACGGAATTAACCGCGATGCTTTTCGGCTGGCGCATCGTCAAGCATGTAAAATCAAACGCGATTGTCTACGTCGCGGACGATCGGACGCTGGGCATCGGCGCGGGGCAAATGAGCCGCGTGGACGCGAGCCGGATTGCGGTCTGGAAGGCCGGCGAAGCGGGGTTGTCACTCACGGGCAGCGTCGTTTGCAGTGACGCCTTTTTCCCGTTTCCCGATGGTTTAATAGCCGCGGCGGAAGCAGGGGCCACGGCGGTGATTCAACCCGGCGGTTCGGTGCGTGACGCGGAGGTCATTGCGGCGGCGGACGAACGGAAGGTGGCGATGGCGTTCACCGGGGTGCGGCATTTCCGGCATTGATGCGTCCTCCTCATAATCGAGCGTGTGGAATTCGAGGACGAGGACGACAACGAGTACGAAATTCAACTGAGCAACCAATAAATCAGGGCAAATTGGCCGAGCAAGACGGTCAGCAGGAGCGCCCAGACGAGTTTTTCCCGCAACCACAAACCGCGCTGGCGGGCCGCGGTCAGCCAGACTTGAAGTTTGGCGGAGCCCAGCGTGATGACGTCACCGTTCCGGAGTGATGCGGTTTGGACCGGTTGATTATTGACCATCACCAGGGCGTTCTGCGCGACGGCGAGTTTGAATCCCTCCTGCCGGTGAAATTCCAGCGTCAAATGTTGATCCCACGTGCCGTCGTCCGTCAACTGCAGGTCATTTCCCCCGGCGCGACCGACGCGGAAAGGGAAACGGCGGACAACCGATTGGCCGCCCGCCTGTTTTCCTGTCAGAATGTGGAGTTCAATCATCAGAAAAGCCGGCGCGGCACCTGGATTTGGTCACCCGGATAGACCGGCGGATCCAGGGTCGGGTCCTGGAGGGCCTTGATGCAATTGACCTTGATGCGTTCTCCATTGCTGCGGATGAGCCAGACCTTGTTCCGATTGGCAAAGTCAGTGAAGTCACCGGCCGCCTGGATGGCCTTGGTCACGGTGGTTTCACCGATGTAAAGTTCGCGGCCCGGCTGTTTCACTTCTCCGCCGACATAGAAAACGCGTTGGGGCGAACTCACCGTGACGGTCAGCCGCACATAATACTTGGGCACGAAAAGATCGTGGATCTCGTTTTGCAGTTCGCCCGCCGTCTTGCCCACCGCCCGTACGGGTCCGATTAAAGAAAGGGTGATCGTTCCGTCTTCCTTGATGGGTTCGATATGATCAGGGATGGGATCCACGGTGCCGGAGAAGCTCACGGTTACCGTATCTCCCACTTGAAAGCGGGCCGCCGTCAAATCCCCCGAGGTTACATTGGCGGGTGTGGCTCCGGTTCCGCCTTCGCTTCCCGTTTGGCTTCCGGTCTGGGCGGAAGGCGGTTCCGGGCTGTCGGAAAAGAGAATTTCATCGGAAGACGATGAACATCCGTTGAAAACAAATGCCGCCAGCAATAACCCTAAAGCCCGCCATTTGAAGCGCGACAGATTCCAAAAAAGTTTCATTAACAGTAATCCTCGTGAAATCGGCCGCAGAATCAATACTTTTGTTTGATACCGATCTTGTCAGGGTCTTCCGGAGTGTTTTGCGGGGTGGTTTCCACTTCGTCTTCGTTACGAGAATAGTAGTAATAATACCCCTCGTCCTGCGACATGGTGATATTGTTCAGCACGATGCCGACCAGGTTGCCGCCCGCCTTTTCAATCAACTGCTTGGCGCGAATGTTCATCGGCTGCGGGTAACGGCGATATTGGATGACTTGAATGGCCATGTCCACTTCACTGGCGAGCACTGCGGCGTCACTCACCCCAAGAATGGGGGGTGAATCGAAAAACACAAAATCGTAACGCTGTTTTAAATCGGAAATCAGATCTTTCATTTGCGGCGAATTGAGAATGCTCATGGAACTGCTCGGCAGCTTGCCGCTGGCCATAAAATCGAGCAGGGGCACCGAGGTCGTCTGAATGACTTCTTCCAAGGTGCTTTGTTTCAGCAAATAATTGGTCAGGCCGATGTTGTTGCTGACGCGAAGTATTTTGTGCAGGGTGGGGCGGCGCAGGTCCGAATCCACGATCACCACCCGTTGGCCCGCCTGGGCGAAGACGGTGGCTAGATTAAGGGCGGTGGTGGATTTGCCTTCACCCATGCCGGCGCTGATGATGACGATACTGTTGAGTTTGTCATCTTTCCGGGAGAACAGAAAGTGAGTGCGCAAGACCCGATAGGCTTCGGCATGCTGGCTGTCCGGCCCTTCCTCCAGCAGGTAACCGACATTTTGCGGAATAACTCCCAGGACCGGCGCCTGGAATGCCCGCTCCACCTCGTCGATGGTTTTAACGCTGGTGTCCAGATATTCGATGAAGAAGGCCAGGCCAACGCCTACCACCAGGCCCACCACCACGCCCAGCACAATGTTCAACGTTTTGTTGGGACGAACGGGATCCTTGCCAGGCTCGGCCCGGCGTACAATTTCCACCATGCCCGTCTTGGGAATCTCCATATCAAGTTTTTCCGCTTCAATTTTGGTGTCCAGCAACTGGTGAAAATTCAACATGGTCTCCAGCTTTCGTTTTGCCTCCCAATACGGCTGGCCACGCGTGGATTCTTCCAAGTCCCTTTCCTTTGCCTCGTTAACCCCTTCGGTGAGTTTATCCAAGGCAGCCTTTTGGGACTGCACCTGGTTATTCAGGGCTGCCATGATGCCGCTGACCCGGTCATCAATTTGTTGATTCAACTCATCAATCATGGATTGAATACGAATGACATTTGGATTCGCCAGGGAATAATCGTTCGTGAGGCTGACATAACTCTGTTCGGCGGTGTTCAGTTTGCTCAACAAATCAGACAGCGTTGGGTCCGGCAGTATGGTGGGGAGGACTTCTCTTAGTTTTTCCGGGCTTAACGGCTGCAGCTCGGTCAACTGCCTTTCCGCCTTCGTGTAGGTCGCCTCGTATTCGATCATCAATTGATTATAATTGCGCAACATCTCCGAGGTCAGTGTGGGGGTGGGGCTGACGGAACTGGGATCGTAGTCGTGAATGTGAAGATCGCTGCGCAATTGATCCACGTTTGTTTGCGCGATATCAATTTTTTGCTCGTCGGCCTGGTACTGATCCTCCAGGGCTTTGATGCCGCGCTCCGCTTGTTCCGAATGCAGGTTAAGCCGGTAATCCCGATAGGCGTCTACAATGGCATTGGCAATGTTCGCCGCCATGTTTTTGTCCTCATCATATACCGTAATTTCGATCAATTTGGTATTGCGGACTGGGTCAAGCGCCAATCGCCGCTTGAGCATGGTCATGGTAAGGCTCGTCTGCATCGGGACGCCGTCATTATAACGTTTGCCCCACACAGTATTTAAATCCAGCTTGGCGATGACCTTGCTGAGTACCACCTGGTCCTGAATGATTTCAAACGCCGTTTGAATGAAGTAAGGATCATAAGGGGCATAGGTGACGTCGCCGCCGCCGCCACTGACGCCGGGAATGTCGGAGATGATATCCGGTTCAATCTTGATCCGGGCAGTGCTCGAATACGATTCCGGCAGGATGAAGGTTACGACGGTGGCGATGGTGAAAGTGATTAAGAAGACCGTGATAATGATGGCCTTGCGGATGCGCAGAATGCGCAGGTAATCCAGAAAATGCAGTTTGGCTTCCTGCATGGAATCGGGTTTTGATGGGTCCATAATTCAAAAAAAAAGGAGCCAGAGTAAAAGACTCCTGCTCCTGTTCAAACGTTCAAAGACAGCTCACGAAATGCTTTCTGCTTGACCTTAATAGGTACCGGTCACGCCAACATAAACGCGATTACGGTTATACCCTGGCTGTACCGATATTGAGGTCACATCGTCGAAGTTATAACCGACGTCGGCTGAAACATGCGGATTAAAGATGTAGGCTAGATTAAGCCCCACACTGTACCAGGTTTGCGACTGGCCATCCACGGAACCGCCATTGAAC
>Ga0335078_10017376_pt1 | contig 10685 bp, 5 predicted proteins | sample Lox_Sample_32_FD_206711 | JGI IMG/M metagenome (GOLD analysis project Ga0335078, IMG submission 206711) | Soil microbial communities from Loxahatchee National Wildlife Refuge, Florida, United States - Lox_Sample_3.2 | ecosystem: Environmental > Terrestrial > Soil > Wetlands | place: USA: Florida... | reverse complement strand
CAGATTCTTGCGATAATGCTTCCAGCGTCCGACCGAGCTCGCATAGATGGGCTGGCGCACTTGCCAGTAGCTCGCCGTGCGCACCGCGCGGTCGGTCGCGAAGAAGCTGAGCGCGCGTTCGTCCCATGGCAAGCCGCAGTGCGCGAGGATGCGCCGGCACCACGGCTCGGGATCGGCCACGAGCGCCTCATAGGGCACTTCGAGCATGGCGTGGGGCAGCACGCTCCGCCAATGCGCCATCAGCCGCTCGTACTCGCGGTAGTATTTGCCGAGACGCTCGAACTCGTAGGCGAAGGTATGCCTTTCCTGGAAATCCTGGAAATAGCAGGAGAGGCAGGTGTCGTAAGGATCGCGCCGGCAATGGATGATCTGCGCGCGCGGCAAGAGGAGGGCGAGGAGCCCGATGCGCTGAAAATTGAACGGGAGCTTGTCGGTGACGCGCACGGCGTCGCCGGCATCGCGGCCGATCGCCGCGAGATAGCGCCCGGCCAGCGTCTCGGCCGCGGCGGGATCGAGGAGCCGCACTGCGTCGGGATAGCCCTTCCCTTTCTCGCGTGCCGCCGGCAGGGCGGCGAGGCCCTCGATGAGGAGCCCGCTCGCGGCCAGCTCGCCCGAGCCGTGCACCTTCGGATGGCTCGCCAGGATCTGCTCGACCAGCGTGGTCCCCGAGCGCGGCATGCCGAGCACGAAGATCGGCCGCTCGGAGGTCGAGCCGAAGGCCTCGCCGCGGGCCAAGAGATCGCGGTCGAAGACGCGCATGAGGGCTTCGACGTGGCGCACCGTCGCCGCATGGTCGTAGCCGCCCCAGCCAGCACGGATGGCGTTGCCGGTGCTGTACTCGGCGAAGGCGGCGTCGTAGTCGCCCTCCTCGTCGGCCAGGCGGCCGAGGGCGAAATGGAGGCTGACCCGCTCGCGCGCGGCAAGAGGGCGCGAGGCCAGTGCCGTGCGCATGTGGATGCGCTCCGCGGCACTCGGCTCCACCTCGCGCAGGTTCGCGAGATGGACGAGGGCGGGAGCGAACTCGGGATCGCACGCGAGGGCCCGTCGGAAGGCGGCGGCCGCTTCGGCGAGGCGGCCGCGATCCTGCAGGCAGATGCCTTGGGCGCTATGGCCGTCGGGCTTGTCGGGTGCGACAGCTATCGCCCGCTCCGCCGCCGCACTCGCCGCTTCCAGCTCTCCCTTTGCGTGCAGCGCCAGGCAGAGCCCGGTATGGGCGAGGGCGGCATTCGGCTCGGCCGCGATCGCCTGGCGGCAATATTGCTCGGCCTCGGCGTAGCGCCCGAGTTCTTGGCAGACGCTGCCGGCATTGATCATGGCCTCGACCAGGCCGGGTGCTGCCGCGAGCGCTTCGCGGTAGGACATGAGGGCCGCCTCCAGCCGCTCGAGGTCGCGCAGGGCCTTGCCCTGGTTGTAATGGAGGAGGGCCGCCTTGGGTGCCAACTTGAGGCCCTGGCCGTAGACGGCGAGGGCCCGCTCGGGCTGACCGAGCTTGACGAGCGCATTGCCGAGAGCCGAATAGGCCTCGACCAGGCCCGGCTCGAGGGCAACAGCACGCTCGAGCGGGCCGAGGGCTGCGGCAAAGTCCCCTTGCGCGGCAAGGCAGATCCCGAGGTTGAGATGAGCCCCCGCGAAATCCGGGGCCAGCGCCAGCACCTCGCGGTAGCGCGCGACGGCAGCGGCCGCTTCGCCCTCTTCCTGCAGAAGGGCCGCGAGATTGAACAGAGCATGAACGAATTGGGGATGGAGGCGGATCGCGGCCTCGTAGGCGGTGCGCGCCTCCCGGCGCCGGCCGAGCTCCCTCAAGGCCAGGCCGGCGAGAAAGAAGGCCGGGGCGAAATCGGGCTGGGCGGCGCAGGCCGCCTGGAAGCACGCGAGCGCTCTCTCCGCCTTGCCGAGCCGCAGGTAGGCTTGGCCGAGGGTGGCCTGAAAGACGGCATTGCCGCCCTCGAGGGCTACGGCGCGCTCGAGGGTCGCAGCGGCGAGCTCGGGGTTGCCGCCCTCAAGTGCTAAGGCCCCCAGCCGATGGAGGGCTCCGGCATGGCGCGGGTCGGCCTCGACGACCGCCCGATAAAGCGCTTCGGCCTCGGCCAGGCGCCCGGCCTGCTGGTGCGCCAAGGCGCCCGCGAAGCTTGCTGAAATCTCGCTCGTCTCCATTCTCGCCTGCGGCCGCTCGGGCCCCGCTGCACACCCGTCACCGCCCCCGACATAAGCCATTGCCGCCCCCGGGCGCAACGGCTTACCCTCGCCCCGCAGGCGGCATCCCCGACAGCGGGAACCCCAGGGAATGCCGCCCTTCAAGCGGCCAGGAAGGCAATGTGACAAATAAGTCACGGATGTGCGCTATCTCTTGGACGAAGGGGTGAAACGCGTTGACTGGAAAGGCTCAGCGGGTCAAAAACAACATGACTCGGCTCGCCAAGCGCCGAGCTGTGCGTAGGCACCGAGCCTAATAAATTCGAGAGGAGGTTCCATGTTTAATAAGTCTCTGCGGACGGCCCTGATGGGTTCCGGCGCTGCCTTCGCGATGATGGCGGGTCCGGCGCTCGCGGGTCAAGCGGACGACTTGCAGGCCCAGATCGACTCGCTGCAGTCGCGTCTCGACCAGCTCGAGATGCAGAAGAAGGCGTCCGTCGATACCCCGCAAGCCGTCGCTCCCGCCGACGCGGTCGTCGGCGGCGACTATCCCGGCTCGTTCAAGCTGCCGGGCTCCGACACCTCGATGTCGATCCACGGTTACATGAAGGCGGACTTCATTTACGACTTCAGCGCGAACCTGGGCGACACGTTTAACTTTACGTTTGCCCCGGGCAACAAGACGTCGGGCGCGCACCAGGGCGGCAACTTCCACTTCGGTGCCCGTCAGTCGCGCATCAACTTCGAGACCCGCACACCGACCGATTGGGGCCAGCTGAGGACCTTCCTCGAGATGGACTTCTACGGCTTGGTGGCCAACACGAACAATACCGTGGGCGGCGGCGGCAACACCTCGAACCCGATGCGTATGCGCCACGCTTATGGCCAGTTGGGCCCGGTGCTTGCCGGTCAGACCTGGTCGAACTTCAACGACCTCGACGACACGCCTGAAATCCTCGATTTCGGCGACCATGGCCAGAACTCGGGCGGCACGCGTCAGACCCAGGTGCGCTACACCTGGTCGGGCGGCGGCTGGACACTCTCGGGCGCGATCGAGAATCCCAACCCGCGCGTGTCTGCGTTCCCCGCGGTCGGAACTTCGCTTAATGTCGCAAATCCGCTCGGGGCTCCCGTGAACGACGCGATCGCGACGCAAGACTACGGCAACGGCGGCACGGGCACCGGCGGCAACGCCAACGACATGCCGGACTTCACCGGTCACGTCGAATATGCCGGTACCTGGGGCGACGTGAACCTCGCCGGCGTGATCCGTCACTTCAACGCCAACAACGGGTTCCAATTTGGTGCCGGTTCCGTCAATACGGCGGGTGGCGTTAACGGCATGAGTGCGTCGACCTTGGCGGGCGGCATCATCGCCGGCGGCCAGTGGAAGTTCGGGCAGTACTTCGGCGGCCCCTTTGCCAAGGACGCCTTGGCTGCGACGTTGAGCTATGGTCCGGGGATCAACCGGTACTTCACCACCTCCGGTCCCGCGAACGACGCCTGGGTCGTACCGACCAATATCTTTGGCGGTGCCGCCCACGGTATCTCGATCAAGCCCGTGACGCAGCTGGGCGGCAACGCCTGGGTCCAGCACTGGTGGGCGGACAACGTTCGCTCGACGGCCGACTTCGGCATCTATACGTGGAGCTACGGCGGCATCCCGTTCTCGGCGGGTACCGGTGCGGGCTCGGGCACGCAGCTCACGCAGGCGCTGGTGGCATCCGTCAACTTGATCTGGAGCCCGGTCAAGCAGGTGAACATCGGTCTCGAGTTCATGTACGGCGAGGCGAGCAAGCGTACCGCCGCCGGCGTCATCGATCCGGGTGGCAGCCACGGCGAGGACTCGCGCCTGATGGCGAGCATGCAGTACATCTTCTAGCTCAGACCGACCAGAAACGGTCAGAGATCCAACTGGGGCGGCGCTGCGCAAGCAGCGCCGCCCTTCTCATGTGCGGCCGGCGGCGGATGATGCTAGTGTCGGCGGCACGTCCCGCGCGACACGAGGATGGGTCGCCGGATCGCGGTTCACGAGGAGGCGCGCGATGGAGGTGGTATTCCGCTGCCCGCCCTGGCTCGAGGCGACGCTGCCGCGGCCCTTTGCTGCCGTCGAGGCGCTGCCTGAGTGGTACAAGAGCATGCCGCTCAAGGCCCATAGTGCCGTGCTCGGAAGCGAGGAGTGGACGGTTAAGCGCTGCCCGCCCTTCATCGACGCGATGACCTACGGCTTCATGATGCCCCTCGCGACCGATCTCGCCTACAAGGACGGCGCCTTCAGCTGGGACTGGCAGATCGCCGGCAGTCCCTTGAGTGAGCACACGCGGAGTCCGATCGATTTCCACGACAACAGCCAGGCGGTCGGCAGTCCGTATTTCGAGGAGGATTGCTTCCTCATCAAGTTCAACAGCTTTTGGACGATCGAGCTGCCGCCCGGCTACTCGTTGCTCGTCACCCACCCGATCAACCGGGCCGACCTGCCGTTCCTCACCTTGACCGGCCTGGTGGACGCGGATCGCTACAAGGAGAACTTCGTCAATTTTCCCGCGGCCTGGAGCAAGAAGGACTTCGAGGGCGTGATCCCGAAAGGAACGCCCGTGGCCCAATGCATTCCGGTCGAGCGGGAAATATGGCAGCTGCGTTGCGAGACGCTGTCCCAGCCGGCCTTGGCACGCCTCGCCGAGCTGCGCATGACGCTCCAGGGCGAGCCCGGCATCTATCGCAAGCGATTCCGCACAGTCAAGCGCTAGAGCACTGTCCGATCAAGTGGAATCAATCCACCTCGTCGTTCCCGCGAAAGCGGGAACCCAGGACCAGGCGACGGGCCGATGCCCCTGGACCCCGGCTTTCGCCGGGGTGACGAGGGAAATGTTCTACCTGATCGGATTCCGCGCTAGAGCATCCTTGCGCGCATGCGGATTTCAACCAGGTTAGATTGCCTGCCCATTCCTTATTCGTCATGCCCGCGGAAGCGGGCAACCATGGGCCCCGCTTTCGCGGGGGCGACGACAGGAGGCGCTTACGCGTCGAATTTCGCGCGCGGCGGGGGGAGGTTTTTCGCACTCGCACTCGGCCGCAGCCAAAAGGTCCCTCGTGCCGCACCGATCAGGCTGTGGAGTGCCTGCTTGTAGGCGTGCGGATCGGCCGCCGACGCCCTTGCGTAGGCCGCGAGCGCCGCTTTGAGCTGGCCGGTCTCCTGCAGGCAATAGGCGAGGTCGAGGAGGATGACGGCATCGTCGGGCGTGCGCACGGCGAGCTCGCGCAGCATGGGGATGGCGGCCGCGAACTCCCCTTCGTCCACCAAGGTGCGGATGATGCCCTGCTGCGCCTGCGCCCAACCCGGCCTCAGCTCGAGCGCGCGCGCGTAGGCCGCGCGCGCCGCCTGCGGCTCGCCTAAGTCGGTGAGCGTGTCGGCAAAGCCCATCCAGCCGTCGGCATCCCCCGGTGCCAGCCCGACCGCCCGTTCGAGGGCCGCCTTGGCCTCCACGATGCGGCCGCGGATATGGAGCAGCCGGCCGAGGCGCAAGAAGGCGGGCGGGAACGGCGGCTCCTGCTTCGTCGCCCGCACGAGACAGGCGAGCGCTTCCTTCTCCCGGCCCGATTGCGCCAAGGCGGTCGCCAGGTTGGTCCCGACCGCAGGGTCGGCATTCCCTTCCGCGGCGGCTTGCAGCGGCTCGACCGCCTCGGCGGAGCGGCCAAGGGCGAGCAAGGCGAGGCCCAAGAGGTAGGAGGCGCTGCGGTCTCCCGGACTGCCGGCGAGTGCCCGGCGGGCGAAGCTCTCGGCCGCCTCCGCATCGCCCGCCTTGAGCGCCCGCACCGCACTCCGGCAGAGCTCCGCGGCTTGCTCCTCGCCTAGCGTTCGCTGTTTCGTCGCCATCGCGGCTGCCGTTCCCTGCGCCCATCCGGAGCGTGCGAAGCTAGGCGCCGAAGTGCGGCACTGTCAATGCGGCATGGCCGCGAAGCCAAGACAGCTGAGGAGCTCCCGGGCTATAGTGGCGGCTGAGGAAGCGGCGGCAATGCAAACGCACATGTATCGCTGATGTCGGAGCCGGAAGACGGCGCGGCGCAAGGCGGGAGCTCGCGCGCGGGGAAGCGAGCCGCGGCGGCTGACGCTGCAGCAAGGCCTGGAGCTCGCCTTGCGCCACCATGGCGCCGGTCGCCTCAAGGAGGCCGAGCGGCTCTACCGCCGGCTCCTGGAGGCGGACCCCTATCACGCGGTCGCCTGGCATATGCTCGGCGTGATCGCCCATCAGCTCGGCAAGCACGACTTCGCCGCCGAGCTCATCGCCAAGGCCGTTGCCATCAAGCCGGACGACGCGGACGCCCACGCCAACCTCGCTTTGGCACTGCAGGCCCTTGGGCGGCTCGATGACGCGGTTGCCAGCTATCGCAAAGCCTTGGCACTCAAGCCCGACCACGCCGAGGCGCTCTTCAACCTGGGCAATGCGCTCAAGGACCTCAAGCACTTCCAAGAAGCCGCCGAGAGCTACCGCAAGGTCGTCGCCCTCAGGCCCGAGATCGCCGCCGCGCACGGCAACCTCGGGACCATGCTTGCCGAGCTGGGGCGGCTCGAGGAGGCCGTGGCCTGCTACCGCCAGGCTCTTCTGCTCGAGCCGGATGATGCCACGGGGCACAATAACCTCGGTACCGCACTCGCCGAGCTCGGCGAGCTCGACCAGGCCGCCGTCTCCTTCCGCAAGGCGCTGGCGCTCAAGCCGGAGTTCGCCGACGCCTGGTTCAATCTCCATACGACCCTTTACGCGCCCGCCGACATGGAGCCCGCAGCCCATTGCCTCGAGGAGGCGCTGCGGGCGGCCCCCGATCACATGATGAGCCGCTTCTTCCTCGCCGTCTTGCGCGACTACGAGGGCCACGCCGAGCTCGCCGCCCGCCACTTCGCGGCCCTGCCGCAAGGCTCCGATCTCGCGGTCTACGCCTGCGATGCCTGGCGCTACATCAAGTCGGTCTCGCGCGGGCGCCCGCGTCTCTTGGGCGAGCGTTCGGAAGGGCTCGCCCTCGCGCTTGCGGCGACGCGGCTCGACGGCCTCGTGCTGGAGCTCGGCGTGCGCTTCGGCACTTCGATCCGGCAGATCGCGCGCCGTGCCGACCAGGACGTGCACGGCTTCGACTCGTTCCAGGGCCTGCCCGAGGCGTGGCACAAGATGCCCCAAGGCGCCTACTCGACCGAGGGCGAGCTGCCCCAGGTTCCGGCCAACGTCCGGCTTCACGTCGGGCTCTTCGAGGACACCCTGCCCGTCTTCCTCCCCACCCATCCCGGTCCCGTGCGCTTCATGAACGTGGACTGCGATCTCTACAGTTCCACCGCCACGGCGCTCGAGCTCCTGGCCCCGCGGATCGTGCCGGGCACGGTCATCGCGTTCGACGAATATCTCTTCAACCCCCGTTGGCGCGAGGACGAGTTCAAGGCGTTCCAGGAGGCGGTCGCGAAGTTCGGCTGGCGCTACGATTATCTCGCCTTCAGCCTGTTCGCGAAGCAGGCGGTCGTCATCATCCGCTGAGATGCCCGGAGCGGCCGCCGCCCGCGGGCTTCATGTGGGGGGTGGTGCGATGCCCAGGGCCGCGAAGAGCGGGCCGAGGTGGCGCGCATAGTGGCGCCAGCGTCCGACCGAGGTGGCATAGATCGGCTGGCGCACCTGCCAGAAGCTCGCCGTGCGCACGAGGCGCTCCTTCTTGTAGAAGGCAAGACAGCGCTCGTCCCACGGCAGGCCGAGGAAATCGACGAGCTTGCGGCTCCAGGCCTCCTGGTCGGCGACGAGCGCTTCGTAGGGCACCTCGAGGACGGGGGAGGGAAGCACCTTGCGCCAGTGCGCCATGAGCCGCTCGTAGTCGCGATAGTAGCGGCCGAGATGGCCGAGATCCGAGGCGAAGGGCTGGCCGTGCGCGAACTCCTGGCAGTAGCAGGAGAGGCAGGTGTCGAGCGGATCGCGCATGCAATGGATGAGCTGCGCGCGCGGGAAGAGGAGTGCTATCAGGCCGAGCCGCGCGAAGTTGCTGGGCAGCTTGTCGGTGATGCGCGCGGCCTGCGGTGCCAGTGCCGAGAGGTGGGCGAGGTGCTCTTCCGTGATCGCCTTCGCGTTTGGTGCGGCGAGCCGGCGCACGCATTCGGGGAAGGCCTCGCCGCCAAGCTGCTTCGGCAGGGCATAGGCGATCTGCCGCATGTAATCGAGCTCGCCCGCACCGAAAACCTCGGGATGGCTGGCCAGGATCTGCTCGACGAGGGTGGTGCCGGAACGCGGCATGCCGACGATGTAGACGGGAAGCGGCACCGGGTTGCCGAGGCCCGCCTTGGCGGCGAAGAGCTCGGCCGAGAAGACCTCGATCAGGCGGTCGACGTGGGCGGTGAAGTCCTCCGGCCGGAAGGAGAGCTTGGCCTTCCTGAGGTCGTTGCCGGCCCGGTAGGCGAGAAAGGCCGCATCGTAGTCGCCGAGATCCTCGGCGACCTTGGCGAGCGCGAAGTTGAGCGAGATGCGTTGCTCTTCCGCGAGCGTGGGTAGCGCCAGCACGCGCTCGATCTCGCGCCGACGCTCGATGCTGGAGCCGGCCTTGCCGTCCTTCGCCAGGTAGAAATGTGCCGCAGCGTGGTCGGGCTCAAGCTGGATCGCCTTCTCGTGCCAGCCGACCGCCTCCGCAAAGCGCCCCTGGAGCTGAAAAGAGTGCCCCATCTCGAAATGGGCGTCCGCCGAGTCGGGCGCCAGGACTATGGCCGCCGCGAACCAGCGCCGCGCCTCCTCGAAATTGCCGCCCTCGAGATGGGCGCGCCCGATTCCGATGAGCGCGTCCGGCCGTGCCGGCTCGAGCTCGCGCGCGCGCGCGTACGCCGTAATCGCCTCGTCGCGGCGGTGGAGCAGGCGCAGCACGTCGCCGAGCTTGAGATGCGCATTCCCCATCTCGGGGGCTAACCGCGCGGCCTCCGCGAGTGCCAACGCCGCTTGGTCGAAGCGATCGAGCCCCATGAGCGTCAGGCCGGCCTGATAGTGCGCCTCGGCGATTGCGGGCGCCAGCTCGAGCGCGCGGCCGAGGGCGGCGAGAGCGCCGCGGAACCGGCCTTCGACCCGGAGTGCGATACCGAGATTGAGGTGGGCTTCGGCAGAGTCGGGCCGCAGCTTGATCGCCGCCTCGTAATGAGCGATCGCTTCCGCTCCGCGGCCGAGCTCGAGGAGGGCGATGCCGAGATTGAGATGCGCGTCGGCATCCTTGGGATCGAGCGCGAGGGCCGCGGCGAGCTCTTTGGCCGACCCCGCATAGTCCTTGAGGTCGAGAAGTGCCGTGCCTAAGCCGAAGCGCGCCGCCGCCAAGTCGGGGCGGAGCGCGAGTGCGCGCTTGTGGCTCTCGACCGCGTCGTCGAGCCGGCCCAAGGCACGGTAGGCTTCGCCGAGATTGCTGTGATAGCTCGCTACTCCGCCGTCGATGGCGATGGCCCTTTGCAGAAGCTCGATCGCCCGGTCGTGCTCGCCCCTCTGATGGGCGATGAGGCCGAGAAATTGGATCGCGTCAGGCTCATTGCGATCAAGTGCCAGCGCTTGGCGGTAAAGACCCTCGGCCTCGGCGAGGCGGCCCAATTGATGCAGCTGGACCGCCTGGGCAACGAGCGTCCTCGCATTGAGCGCCGCCGGGATCGGACGCGCGGCAGCCGGCGCGCGCGAGGTGCTTCCTCTCGCCGCCCCTTTGTCGCCGCTCCTACGCTCCTTGCGGTTCAAGCTTGCCGCTCCGCTCCACGCGACATATCGGCCGCGAGGATAGGAGGAAACGGCGGCACTGCCAACAGCTGCGCTATTGCCCCTCGCGCCGCCAAGCGAGGGCGAGCGTGCCGAGGGCCGCGAGCAGCACGAGGATCGCCGGCAGAAGCGGGGCCTGGCGCACGCCGGTCACCACGTAGTCGCCGTTCTGCTTGAACGCGATCCAAGCACCTGCAGCACCCGCCCCGGAGTATTCGCGGCTCGGGCGGATCTGGCGCAGCTCGGGTACCCCGCCCTCGCTGAGCCAGCGGATGCTGCCGCCCGTCGCCGCGACCGCCGGCTCGAGCTTCTCGTCGGTCGCGCGCACGTCTTGGAACTCGATGGGATTGAGCGGGCCCACGGCGGCAAGGGCCTTGTGGCTGCCGTCGCTCACGCGGTAGAGGCCGAGCTCGTCCACGCTCACGCTGCCTTGCGAGCGCCCGGCCTCGCCGGGGGTGAGGGCCAGCTTCACGGTCTTCCCGGAGGGTGCCGCGATCTCGACCGTGACCGGCTTGGGATCGAGGCTTTGGCGCACGACCTTGAGCTTGTCGCCTTGGACTTGGGCGCTGAGCGCCTCCTCCTCGAGCTCGGGCTCCTGCATGAGCCAGTGGGCGAGCCGGCGCAAGAGCTCGGACTCGGGCCCCCCGCCCTCATAGCCGCGCGACCACAACCACATCTGATCGCTCGCGATGAGGGCCACGCGCCCCTTGCCGACGCGCTCGAGCTGGAGGAGTGCGCGGCCGTCGAGCCCGGTCATGAGGGTCTCCCCGCCCTTGGGACGGATGTCGATCTCGCGGAACCAGCGGCCCCACGGATGCT
>Ga0335078_10017375_pt1 | contig 10685 bp, 6 predicted proteins | sample Lox_Sample_32_FD_206711 | JGI IMG/M metagenome (GOLD analysis project Ga0335078, IMG submission 206711) | Soil microbial communities from Loxahatchee National Wildlife Refuge, Florida, United States - Lox_Sample_3.2 | ecosystem: Environmental > Terrestrial > Soil > Wetlands | place: USA: Florida... | reverse complement strand
CGATCGACAGCTTCCGGCGCGAGACGCAGCTTTTTGCGATCGCCCGCGGCGTCGCGTTTCTCAACGATATCGACGGATTCGCCGATCCTGGCCTCTATCCCGCACTCGCCGCTGCGCAATGCCGGCTCGTCGTTATGCACGCCGTGCACGGGCGCGGGCGGGCGCAGCGCATCGCGGTTCCCGCGGCACAGATCTGGGACCGGATCGTCGGCTTCTTCGCCACCCGCATCGCCGCGCTCGAGGCGGCGGGCGTGGCGCCCGCCCGTCTGATCCTCGATCCCGGTATGGGGTTCTTTCTCAGCACCGAGCCCGCGGCATCGCTGCGCGTGCTGGCGGGGCTCGCGCGGCTCAAGCGCGAATTCGACCTGCCAGTACTGATATCGGTGTCGCGCAAATCGTTCCTCGGCGCGGTGACCGGGCGTCGGGAGCCGGGCGCGCTCGGCGCGGCGACCCTGGCGGCCGAGCTCCATGCCGCGGCCCAGGGCGCGGATTTCATCCGCACCCACGATCCGGGGGCGCTGCGCGATGCGCTTCGGGTTGTCGCGGCGCTGGCGGCGGAAAGAGCGGCCGGGAGCTAGCTTATCTGTAGCTGTCGCAGGCCGGCGAGCCCGGGCCGTTGGTCAGCTCGCAGCGCTCGAGCAGGCTGCGCAAGAATAGCCGCGGGTCGCCCGCCCAATTCTCGAAGGCGACCCGGTCGCGCGAATCGAGCCGCTTGGCGATTTCGTACCGGTGGTAGGCGTCGCGGGCGAACGGGAAAGCCATGATGATGATCAGCGCTAAGGCTGCCACAGTGCCCAGGATCCGGATCATTGCCGAATGCGTCCTCGTCGCCGCAACGGGTTCGGGTTTCAAGTACCAGCGGGCGCGCAGCCGCCGGCCCATGCAACCGTTGATACCGTGGTTAAATAAGTCGCAATCACTGGCTTGAAAAGACATTTGATGAATCGAACGAAGCCTTTCAAGCACCGCGGCGACCTGTCCGAGGTTTGCCCGCCCGACGCCGCGGACGATTTGGGCGCGGCGCCCGCGCTGGTGCTGCTCGGCCGGCTCGACCGCGTGGCGCTGTCGCGGCAATGTGCAAGCTAGATATCTATATCTAGCCACCCGCGCTCGGTCACCGTTGCAGCGTCGCCGGGCCGCAACAGCACGGTCGTCATCGCCGATTCGACGATTGCCGGCCCGATAACGCTCTGCTTCGGCGCCAGCGTGTCGAAATCGTAGACCGCGGCCTCGGCCCAGCTGCCGTCGAGGTAGATGCGCCGCCGCCCGATCGGCGGCGCCGGGGGCGCGGCGGCGAGGCGCGGTTCCTGCGGCAATTCCTCGAGCACGCCCGACACCGCGACGCGCGCGTTGACCAGCGCGCATTCCTGTTCGGGCATCGCGTAGGTGTAAAGCGCCTCGTGGCGCCGGTGAAAGCGCTCGACGATCTGCGGCAGCGGATCGGCGACGGACCAGTCGACGTCGTCCAACGGCACCGCGATTTCGAAAACCTGCTCGCCGTAGCGCATGTCGGCCGTGCGGCTGGCGCGGGCCGGTCCGGCGAACGAGGCCCGCAGCCGTGCAAGCCCGTCGGCCTCCAGTCCCTCGAACAGCCGCTTCACCGTGGCGCCGTCGAGCGCGCCGGTATCGCCGACATGGCTGCGCGAGACCTCGAATCTGAGGTCGGTTGCGAGCATTCCCCACGCCGAGAGCACCGGCGCGACGCGCGGCACGATGACCCGCGCGAGGCCCAATTGGCGGGCGATGTCGGTCGCGTGCAGCCCGGCCGCGCCGCCGAAGGCGAAGAGCGCGAAGCGGCGCGGATCGACGCCGCGCCGCACCGAGACGAGCCGTACCCCCTCCGCCATCGTCGTGTTGACGATGCGGTGGATGCCGAACGCGGCCGCCATCCGGTCGATGCCCAGCGCCTTAGCGATGCCGTCCACCGCTCGTTCGGCTGCGTCGCGGTCAAGCCGCCGCGCACCGCCGAGAAACCGCTCGGGGTCGAGGTAGCCGAGCACCAGACTGGCGTCGCTCACCGTCGCCGCGGTACCGCCCTGGCCGTAGCAGGCGGGGCCCGGCACCGCGCCGGCGCTCTCCGGGCCGACATGCAGGATGCCGCCGGCATCGACCGTCGCGATCGAGCCGCCGCCGGCGCCGATCGAGGCGATGTCGAGGCTGTTGAGCGCGATGCGATGACCGCCGATCTTGCGATCGGCAACCAGCGCCGCCTCGCCGTCGACCACCAGGCAGATATCGGTGCTGGTGCCGCCCATGTCGAACGGGATCAGGTTTTTCTGCCCGGTGAGCCGCGCCGCATGGACGCTGCCGGCGACCCCGCCGGCGGGGCCCGAGAGCACGCCGCCGGCCGCGAGCCGCCCGGCCTCGGCGATCGGCGCGACGCCGCCATGCGACTGGATCACCAGGGTTGGACCGCGATAGCCGGCCTCGGCGAGCCGCGCTGCGAGCCGCGCCAGGTAGCGTGCCAGCGCCGGTCCGACATAGGCGTTGACGATCGCCGTCGAGACCCGCTCGAATTCCTTGATCTGCGGCAGCACCGACGACGACAGCGAGACATAGGCGTCCGGTAGCGCGCGGGCGAGTGCCGCGGCGGTGGCCAGCTCATGCACCGGGTCGCGCCAGGCGTGGAAGTAACAGACCGCGACCGATTCGACCTCGGCTTGCCGCAGGGTTTCGATCGCCCGGTCGAGCGAGGCCGGATCGAGCGGCACCTCGACCCGACCGTCGGGGCGCAGCCGTTCGCGCACCCCCAGCCTCAGGTGGCGCGGCACCAGTTGAACGGGCGGCGGCAGGCGGAGGTTGTAGCGGTCGTCCTTGAGCCCCTCGCGCATCTCGACGACGTCGCGGTGCCCCTCGGTCGTCAGCAGGCCGGTTCGCGCGCCCTTCAGTTCGAGGAGCGCGTTGGTCGCAACCGTGGTGCCGTGTACGACGCGCTCGGTATCGGCGAGCATCGCCGCGCGGTCGCGCCCGAGCTTGGCCGCGAGCGCATTCAGCCCCGCCAGCACGCCAAGCGACGGGTCGTCCGGGGTCGAGGGCACCTTGGCGAGCGTCGCGCCGCCGCCTGTGTCGATCGCCACGAGGTCGGTGAACGTCCCGCCGACGTCGATGCCGATGCGGTACACGGATCAGTGCCGGCGCGGGCCGGCGCCCTCGCCCATACGGCGGGAGAGGGGTTTGTCTGCCGTCGCGAACCCGCTTTCAATGTCGCGCGCGCTGGCCGCCTCGCTCCGCTTCGCCGGGTCGCCCCAGCCGCCGCCGCCGCCCGACTCGAGCACGAGGCGGTCGCCGGGGCGGATCACCACGCCGGTTTCCTTGGTACGGATCGGGCGCGGCTCGGCGTTACCGGAATAAAGCGTGTAGCGGTGCGGCGCGCCGTCCGCGCCGCCGAGAATGCCGCAGGCACCGTAAACCACCCCGTCGCCCGCGGTGTTGGCGAGCGCCGGCTCTTGCGTCTCGACCACCATCTCGACGATGCCGCCCGGGCCGCCGCGATATTGCCCGGCGCCGCCCGAACCCGGGCGGAACTCGTGCCGCTTGAAGAACAGCGGGAAGCGCACCTCGGTCACTTCGAGGCTGCCGAACTTGATGCCGCCCGCCGCCTGCCACTCGCCGGCACCGGGCCAACCGTCGCCGGCCGCCGAGGCGCCGCCGCCGGGCCGCGCCTGGAAGAAATGCCAGATGAACGGCCGGCCCCCCTTGTCCTTGTCGCGGCGCGGGTCGCGGCCCTGGATCGCGATGCGGAAGCGGCGGCCCCAGCCGGCCATCGCTCGCTCGGGGCAGCTCGGTGCCAGCGCCTTGACGATGGCTTCGAGGATTTCCTGGGCACAATGGTTGGTCGCCAAGGTCACCGGCGCGCCAGGCCTCGCCCACACCACCGTCCCTTCCTTGGCGATGACCTTGATCGGCCGGAAGGTGCCGTCGTTCTTCGGTGTGAGCGGATCGATCAGATACGAAAGCGCGACCACGACCGCCGAATACATGTTCGGGTAGGACGAGTTGACGAAACTGGCGACCTGTTCATGCGAATCCGAGAGATCGACGGTGAGGTCGCTGCCCTGCTTGGTGACGGTGGCTCGAATATAGATGTCGTTGTTGCCGCGCCCGTCGTCGTCGAGCATCGCCTCGCCGCGATAGACCCCGTCCCGCCACGCGGCGATGACCGCTCGCGTCTGCCGCTCGGCGCTGTCGAGCACGGCCTCGATCGCTGTGTCCGTCACCTCCCAGCCGAACTCCTCGGCCAGCGCCAGCACCCGCCGCTCGCCGACATGCGCCGAGCCGATCATCGCCGCGAGGTCGCCGCGGAAGTCGCGCGGGTGGCGCACGTTGGTCGCGATCATCTCCATGACGTCGCGGCGCAACTCGCCGCGGTCGTAGAGCTTCAAAGGCGTGATGCGGATGCCCTCCTGCCAGATATCGGTCGCTGCGGCGTTGTAGGCGCCATGTGTCGCGCCGCCGATGTCACTCTGGTGCGCGCGGTTGATCGACCAGAAGCGCGGCCGATCGTCGGCGAATACCGGAACGAACGCGGTCAGGTCGGGCAGGTGATTGCCGCCGTGATAGGGGTCGTTGAGCAGGAACACATCGCCCGGATGGATGTCGGCGCCGAAGAAATCGCTCACCGCGCGAGCCGCGAAGGGCAGCGCGCCGACATGGATCGGCACGTGCTCGGCCTGGGCGATAAGCCGGCCGTCGAGGTCGCAGATCGCGGTCGAGAAGTCGCGGCTCGAATTGAGGATTTGCGAGTAGGCGGTGCGCAGCATCGCTTCGCCCATCTCCTCGACGATGGCCAACAGGCGATGCTGGATTACCGATACGACGATCGGATCAAGGCGCACGGCTTGCTCCGCGGGGATGCCGGGAAGGGCAGTGTGGCGCAGCGACCGGGCGAAGTGAAGGCGCTCCGGCTGCGTTAGCGTTCGGCCGGATGCGGGAAGTGCAAATGGAACGTGAAATCCATATAGGGGCTGGTGATCCATTGCGGCAGCGGCGGGAAGCGGCCTACCGCTTTCACCATCTGCTCGACGCGCTCGTCGATGTCGATGTAGCCCGAGCCGTGTAGGACCGTGACGTCGCGGACCGTGCCGTCCTGGAAGACGCGGATCGCCACGTAGGTATCGCCGTGGCGCGCGCCGAGCAGCGACAGCGGCAACAGATCGATGTGGCGCATCGTCAAGGTCAGCGCATAGGCGCAATATTCGTCGCGCGTCGCATCGGGTCCGGGCACCCGCGCGGAATGCGTCGCCGCGTGCGGCCGCTCGCCGTCCAGTGGCAGCAGCCAGCCCTCCGGTTTCGGGGCGTGCACGGCGGCCTGCTGTTTTGGCGGCGCGGGTCTGGGCGGCGGTGGCGGTGCGGTCTCTGCCGCCAGCGCCTTGGCCTCGCCGGGCTTCGGATGAGGTTCCTCGGTCGCCTGGTCGGTGGGCTGCGTCGGCTCGGGTGTCGGCGCCGATTGCTTGTCGGTGTCGGGGGGTTGCGGCGTGGTCGGGGCCTGGGGGGCGGCGTCGCGTCCCTTTTCGAGCCGCGAGGAGCCGACCTCGCCGGTCTCCTCGGACGAGCGCAAGCCGGGCGGCGGCGCGGTTATCGTTGGCGCCGGCTTGGGCGGCGGTGGCGGTGGCGGGGGCTCCTCGATCACCAGCTGGATCGGGATCGGCGGCGTGACGTCGACCGGCGTCTTTGGCCAGCCGATCAGGACCAGGAAGGGCAGCAAGTGGAGCAGCAGCGAGCCCAGCGGTCCGCGCCAGACGCTGCGCCGGGGCGGTGGCGGGACCGAACCGAAATCCATGCGCTCAGGATCGAGCCGACGCGGTTCGTCGATCTCGTCGAACCACACCTCGCCGGCAAGCCGCGGCTCGTGGCGCCCGTCATCGGGCATGTCGGCCGTGTCGGACAGACGATCGAGCCTTGCGCGAAGCTCCCTCAGCTGTATGCCGAGCTCGCTCATCCCATCGTCTCGGTGCGGCCGGACGCGCTCATTACTTCTGCAGCGCCTCCGGAAAACGCAGCGTCAATTCTAGCTCGAGCGTGGACCCCTGAAACCATTGCGGCACCGGCGGAAACTTGCGCACCGCCGCGACCATCTGCGCGATGCGTTCGTCGATGTCGGGGTAGCCCGAGCTGCGGGCGACGCTGATGTGGTTGATCGTCCCGTTATCCTGCACCGCGACCGTGACGATCGTCTGGCCGCGCCGCGAGCCGACAAACGACATCGGCAACAGGTCGATGTGCTGGCGGGTCAGCGACACGAGGTAGGCGAGGTATTCGTCGCGGGTCGATGCCGGCCCGACATAGCGCGCAGCGCGCGGCGCCTCGCGCGGCGTCTCCTCGCGTCGCGCGGTCGTGGGGGCGCTCGGCTTCGGCGGCTGCACCGCAGGCGTCTGCGGCTTGGGCGGCGCGGGTTTGGGCGGCGGCGGCTTGGGCGGCGGCACCGCGGGCGGTGCCACGGTCGGCGTTGTCGGGGTCGCGGCGGCGGCCGGCTGCGCGTCGCTCGACGCGGGCGGCGACAGCTCCGGCGCGGTCCCTTGTGTCTGCTGCTGCACGGGGCCGAGATCCTCGGACGAGATGCGGCCCTGTTTCGGTTGCTCGGGGGCCGGTGGGGGCGGCTGCTCCGGAGGCGGCTCCTCGAGAACGAGCTGCACCGGGATAAGCGGAATTTCGGTAGTCGAGGCCGGCCAGGCGAGGATCAGCAGCAAGGGCACCAAGTGCACCGCGAGCGAGACGAACGAGGCGCGCAGCCGCATCCCCGCCGGCGGGGGCGGGGGCAATTCCCAGGTCAGCCCGACGCGTTCGGGGTCGAGCCGCGCCGGCTCGCCGAACTCGACAAAAAACGGCGCGTTGGAAAAGGTCGGCTCCGGGCGCTCGTCCTCTTCCTGCGCGAAGGCGCGGTCGTCGAGCGTGATCTCGACGGTGTCAAGCAGATCGCTGAACGGCACTCGCCCCTATCCCCCGCTCCCCCGACCGTCGTTAACCGGTGGCCTCGACTCCCGCAAGCTTCAGCCAGTCGCCCTCGTCGAGCGTCGTCACGCCGAGCGCCGCCGCCCTTGCCGCCTTGGAGCCGGCATCGGCCCCGACAACGACGAAATCGGTCTTGGCCGAGACCGAGCTCGCAACATTCGCGCCCAGCGCCTCGGCGCGCGCCTTGGCCTCCGAGCGGCTCATCGATTCGAGCCCGCCGGTGAACACGATCGTCTTGCCGGAGAGCGGCGATGCCGCGGCGCGCGCCGGCGCCGCATAATCGAGCACCGTGACCTCGCGCGCCAGATCGTCGAGCAGCGCCCTGTTATGCGGCTCGGCGAAAAAGCCGACGATGTCGGCCGCCATGTCGGCGCCGATCCCGTGCACATCGAGCAGGCTGGCGTGCGCCGCCTCCGTCTCGGGCGCCTCCATCTCCTCGCGCCAATGGGCGAGCGAGCGGTAGTGCCGTGCCAGCAACCGCGCCGTCGCCTGGCCGACCTGCGGGATGCCGAGCGCATTGATGAAGCGATCCAGTGAAATCAGCCGCCGCCCGTCGATCGCCGCGATCAGCTTGGTGGCGCTGACCTCGCCCCAGCCCTCGCGGTCGGCGATCTTGCCGGCGGTCAGGCGAAAGATGTCGGCAGGGCTGCGGATCAGCTTGTCTTCCCAAAACTCGGCGATGTGCTTGGCGCCCAGACCCTCGATGTCGAAGCAATCGCGCGCGACGAAATGGCGGAGCCGCTCAACCGCCTGCGCCGCGCAGATAAGACCGCCGGTGCAGCGCCGCGCCGCCATACCCTCCTCGCGCACCGCCAGGCTGTTGCAGATCGGGCAGTGATCGGGGAATCGATAGGGCTTGGCATCTTTTGGCCGACGCTCCAGTACGACCGAGACGATTTGCGGGATTACGTCGCCGGCGCGCTGGACGATGACGGTGTCGCCGATCCGCACGTCCTTGCGCGCGATCTCGTCCTCGTTGTGCAAGGTCGCGCGCTGCACCACGACCCCGCCGACGGTGATCGGCTCAAGCACCGCGACCGGGGTCAGCGAGCCCTGGCGGCCGACCTGGATGACGATGTCGTTGAGCACGGTCTGCGCCTGCTGCGCGGGGAATTTGTGGGCAAGCGCCCAGCGCGGCGCGCGGCTGACCATGCCGAGCCGGTTCTGCAAGGCGAGGTCGTTGACCTTGTAGACCACCCCGTCGATGTCGTAGGGCAACGCGGCCCGGTCGGCGCCGATCTCGCGATACGCCGCCAGCACCTCCTCGACTCCACGGCACAAACGTGAGCGCGGGTTGACCGTGAAACCCCAGTCGTGGAAGTGCCGGAGCGCCTCGGCGTGGCTGCGCGCGAACGGCGCGCTTGCCTCGCCCCAGGCATAGGCGAAGAACTTCAACGGCCGGCGCGCGGTGATCGCCGGGTCGAGCTGACGCAGCGACCCCGCCGCGACGTTGCGCGGATTGGCGAAGAGCGGCTCACCCGCGGCTTCGCGCTCGGCGTTGACGGCAAAAAACCCTTCGCGCTCCATGTAGATTTCGCCACGCACTTCCAGGATGTCGGGCCAGCCCGACCCGGCAAGCTGCTTGGGGATGCTCGCTACTGTACGGATGTTGGCGGTGACATCCTCCCCGGTCACCCCGTCGCCGCGCGTCGCGCCCAGCGCCAGCCGGCCGCCTTCGTAGCGCACCGCCGCCGAGAGTCCGTCGATCTTCGGCTCGGCCATGACCTCGATCGCATCCTCCGCGACGCGCGCCACGTCCTCCGGCCGGCGGAAGAAGTTGCGGATGCCGGCGAAGAAGTCGCGCACGTCCTGTTCGTCGAACGCGTTCTCCAGCGATAGCATCGGGACGGTGTGGGTGACTTTCGCGAAGCCGGTCGCGGGCGCGGCGCCGACCCGGCGCGACGGGCTGTCGGCGCGGACCAGCTCCGGAAACCGCGCCTCGATCGCGCTGTTGCGCTGGCGCAGCCGGTCGTATTCGGCGTCGCTGATTTCCGGCGCGTCGCGGGTGTAATAGAGCCGGTCGTGATGCGCGATTTCGGCCGCCAGCCGTTCGAGCTCGGCGGCGGCGGCCGTTTCGGTCAGCGCCTCGACGGCGATCGCATCGGCGCTCACGCTTGCGCCCCGGCGATGAGGCTCTTGGCGGCGGCGCGCGCTTCGGCGGTGATCGTCGAGCCCGACAGCATGCGGGCGATCTCCTCCTGCCGCGTGTCGGGGTCGAGCTCCTCGACCCGGGTGACCGCGCTCTTCTGCACGTCGAGCTTGGCGACCCGCCAGTGATGCGCGCCGCGCGCGGCGACCTGCGGCGAGTGGGTGACGACCAGCACCTGGAGGCTGGCGCCCAGGCGCTGCAGCCGGTCGCCGACCGCGGCGGCGACCGCACCGCCAAGGCCGCTGTCGACCTCGTCGAAGATCAGCGTCGGCACCGACGAGACCCCGGCCAAGACCAGCTTCAAGGCCAGCATGAAGCGCGACAGTTCGCCGCCCGAGGCGATCCGCGCCAACGGCCCGAACGGCGCGCCCGGGTTGGTCGACACCTCGAAATGCACGCGCTCGCAGCCGTGTTCGCCCCACTCCGCCTCGGACAGCGGCGTCAGGACCGTGCGGAACCGCGCCTTGTCGAGGCGAAGCGGCTTCAATTCCGCGGCGACAGCGGTGTCGAGTTTCTTCGCCGCTTGCTCGCGTGCCTTGGTGACGGATGCCGCGGCGGCGAGGAAGTCGGCGCGCCGTGCGGCGGCGTCGCGCTCGCGCTGGGCGGCGTCCGCAGCGCCGGCGTCGATCGTGCGCAGGCGCTCGGCGATCGCTTCGCGCAGCAACGGCAGGTCGGCGACCGCGACGCCATGCTTGCGCGCAAGCGCGCGCAACGCGAAGAGCCGCTCCTCGACCTGTTCGAGCGCGGCGGGGTCGAGTTCGAGCGCGCGCGCCGCGCTGCCCAGCGCCGCCGCCGCCTCCTCGGTTTCGGCGGCGGCACGTTCGGCTGCGGCGACCGCGCCGTCGAGCAGGCCCTGCGCCCGGTCGGCGGCGCGCGTCAGGCGACGCAGCGCGCGCGCGAGCGCCTGCAGCGCGCCGTGCTCGCCGTCGAGCTCGGCGACCGCCTCGCCGATCGTCTCGCCGAGCCGCTCCGCGTTTTGCAGCAGCTGGCGGCGCGCCACCAGGCGGTCTTCCTCGTCGGATTCGGGGTCGATCGCATCGAGCTCGGCATGCTCATGACGCAGCAGGTCTTCCGCGGCGCGCTCGGCGGCCAAGAGCTGGGCCGCCTCGTCTGCGCGCTCGCGCGCGCCGCGCCAGGCGCGCCAGGCAGCGGCGAGGGCGGCGGTGCCGCCCCCGGACAGCGCGTCGAGCAAGCCGCGATGGGTCGCCGGGTCGAAGAGGCCGTGCTGCTCGCCCTGGTCCTGGATCTCGACGAGGCTTTCGCCGAGCGCGCGCAACAGCGCGACGCTCGCCGGTTCGTCATTGACAAAGGCGCGGCTGCGGCCGTCGGCGCCGAGAATGCGGCGTACCACGATCGTGCCGGCAAGATCGGGCGCGATCCCCGCCTCGGCGAGGATTGCCGCGGCGGGGTGGTTGGCGTCGACGACGAATTCGGCGGTGACCGCCGCCTGATCGGCGCCGGGCCGCACCAGCGCCGCGTCGGCGCGCCGGCCGAGCGCCAGTCCCAGCGCGTCGAGCAGGATCGATTTGCCTGCGCCGGTCTCGCCGGTCAGCACGCACAACCCCGGCCGGAATGCGAGCGCGAGGCG
>Ga0335078_10017373_pt1 | contig 10686 bp, 7 predicted proteins | sample Lox_Sample_32_FD_206711 | JGI IMG/M metagenome (GOLD analysis project Ga0335078, IMG submission 206711) | Soil microbial communities from Loxahatchee National Wildlife Refuge, Florida, United States - Lox_Sample_3.2 | ecosystem: Environmental > Terrestrial > Soil > Wetlands | place: USA: Florida... | reverse complement strand
TTCTCGTTTACATCTTTGGCGGTGGCTTCCAGAACGGCGACGGCTCGGAGCCGCGCTACGACGGCGAGAGCATGGCCCGCCGCGGCATGGTCGCGGTATCAGTCAACTACCGCACCAACATCTTCGGCTTCTTCGTCCATCCCGAGCTGAGGAAGGAGTCCCCGCACAACTCCGCCGGCAACTACGGCCTGCTGGACCAGGTGGCCGCCCTCCGGTGGGTGAGGAGAAACATCGCGGCCTTTGGCGGCGACCCCGCGCACGTCACCATCGCTGGCGAATCTGCGGGTTCGATCTCCGTCAGCGCGCTCATGGCTTCGCCGCTCTCCAAGAACCTGATGGCCGCCGCCATCGGCGAGAGCGGCGCCGCCTTCTCCAGCCTGCCACCGCAACCTCTTGCCGATGCCGAACAGAAGGGCGTCAAATTCGCTGCCGCCGCCGGCGTCAACACGCTTGCCGCCCTTCGCGCGATGACTGCGGAGCAAATTCAAGACGTCGCCGCCAAAGCCCAGGGTGTCCGCTTCAGCACGGCGATGGACGGCTACTTTCTTTCGAAGTCCTTGACGGAGATCTACGAAGCCGGTGAGCAGGCTAAGGTTCCGCTGCTCGAGGGGTCGAACACCCAGGAGCAGTCGGCACGCGCCGTCCTGGGCAGTGGCGACCCTACGCCGGAAACGCTGGCGAACGCCATCAGGAAGTTCTATGGGGATAAGGCCGGGCCGGTGCTGAAGGCCTACGCCGCCAGCACCCTCGATGAGGTTTACGAAGCCGCCACCCACCTGGCCAGCGCTCGCTTCATCTCGTATGGCACCTGGAAGTGGGCTGAACTCCAGATGAAGACCGGCGGCAAACCGGTGTACCGTTACCTCTATGCCCGTCCCCGACCGGCTTATCTCGGTATGCCGGGTGAGTCCTTGCCCGCTGACCCTGCGACCGGCAGGGGAGGCAATGGCGACAGCGGGGCCGGCGCGCAGCAAACCGCGCCGCCGCGCGGTGCGGAGCATTCCGCCGAGATCCAATACGCCATGGGCAACCTGGATCTCGACAAGCGCTACACCTGGGAGCCCGCCGACTACGAAGTATCCAAGACGATGCAAGCCTACTTCGCGAATTTCATCAAGACGTTCAACCCGAACGGCTCGGGTCTGCCGAACTGGCCGGCCTACCGCACCGATGATCGTTACCAGGTTATGCGCATCGACGTGAAGTCCCAGGCTGAACCCGAAGCTGATCGCGAGCGGTATCTCGCGCTGGAGGCGGCGACGGCGCGATAACCGACTTCCCGCGATACGGCGTTTCAACCGAAGAGCGGATCGCTTGAAATTGAGTCGAAGGTCTTCGAAGGAATTGGTCTCCGCCTGAATCCTTTTGTCCTGTGAGCCGGACGCATAAGCGATTGTCGCATTTCGCGCTAGCTGGAATTATTCACTTGGCCGTATCACGCCCACGCGAGCGAAGCAACATGAAGGGCCCAGGAAGTCCGCTTCTGGGAGAGGCGGGCCGCCAGGATTCCTCCACGCCGAGGTTGTCGTTGATCGCGCACAAGACGACATAATTATGGCGGAGGCGTTATGCCACAACCGGGTTTTAACCAGCGCAAGCTGATCATCGTCTTCCTACTTTTGATCCTGCCCGTACCATTCAAGGATGTTGCGATCAGGGGGCAAGTACCGGAGCGAAGTGAGGACACCTACCGATGGAATAATCGTGAGCCGGATGCGCGCTTCAAGTCCGACATTCTCGTTGTAGTCGCGCATTCGGACGATGAGACCGTGATCGCGGGGTATTGCGCTCGCGCCGCGGATCAAAAGCTGCGCGTGGGCATCGTGTGGGTGATTGACGCAGGTCAGAGCATGAATGGAGGGCTGAATCGGGTGGGTCCGGAACAGTCCGCTTCTCTGGCAGCGGTCCGCCAGATCGAAGGCGAACGCTCCGCCGCTGTCCTAGGGATCACCAATACCTGGAATCTCGGCGGCTCCGACACGGCCAGCCAAAATCCACTCGAGTCCCTCGAAGGAAACGACCACGGCCAAATGCTGGGACGGATGGTCCGCCTGGTTCGCTTGACCCGTCCCGAGGTCATCATCACATGGCTGCCCGAATTCGTAACCGGGGAGAATCATTCCGATCATCAGGCATCCGGCGTTCTGGCCACCGAGGCGTTCGACATGGCCGGCGATCCCACGGCATTCCCTGAGCAGGTTTCGCCCGCCACCGACCCGGGTCATTATATGAACCGGACGGAAGGACTCCGTCCCTGGCAACCGCAGAAGCTTTATTATTTTGCAAACCCCACTCACTTCGATTTCTTCACTGGGAAAGGCCCTGAATATAACGTAACGGACATCTCGCCCACCCGCGGAGTCCGCTATGCCGAGCTCGCAGGGCGGGCAGTGGCGGAGCATAAGACCCAGTTCGGTTCGGCCGACAAAGCCGACTGGGTGCGGGATCCCGTCCGCTTCATATTGGGGAGGTCACTGGTGGGGGACGCAGCCGCCGATGATGTCGCTGCCGGCGTCGTGCCCGGCGGCATCCCCTTTCAACGCCCACCCGGGTACATCGCGCCAAAGCATGCGCAGCCGGTGATGGAACTGGGTGACCCGTGGCACTTTTATCGCCTGTTCTGGCAGGCCCATGGGTTAGACAGTTTGTTCGGCCTCGTGCCCTACGAAATCTCCCTCACTCGGGGGGCCTATTTGAGCATCCCTCTGGTGATTGACAATCCCCTGGACACGCCCATCGACGTGAATCTCTCGGTGCGCGCACCGGAAGGATGGAAGGTCTTGCCGGTGGCTCCCGCCCATGTCGCAGCTCACGAACCCCGCTACTGCCTGCGCGTCCAGGCCGCTTCGCCGGCGGAGGTACGGAGCGAGTGGCAGCAGTTTACGGTGACTGCGGAATCGCGAGGAAAGACGATCGGAACAGTTCCTCTGCGGGTACAACTGGCACAGGACAGTTTTCCACAATAAGCAGGTCAGGGAGGGCGTCCCCCGAAAACCTAAACCGGGTATAGTGCGTCGCTGCAATACAACTATGGATAGCCCCGCCTGGCTGAAGCCTTCCAGTCCGCTTAGTTTGTCGCCCGGCGAAGTTCACGTTTGGCGGGCGGCGCTTGATGTTGCTCCTGCGACGATGGTGGCACTGGAAAAGACACTTTCCTCAAACGAATTGGAAAGGGCGCGTGAATTTCATTTTCCTGTCCACGCCAATCGCTTCAAGACGGCCCGAGGTATCCTTCGAAACATCCTGGCTTCATACTTCCCAAAAGCTGACCATGAAATCTCGTTCTCGCAGAACGATTATGGCAAACCATTCGTTGCGGCGGAGTTTCCCGCAGGTGGACTCCGCTTTAATGCTTCCCATTCGCAAGGGCTGGCGCTTTACGCGTTAGCTCTAGGGAGAGAAGTTGGCATCGATTTGGAATATGTCAGGCCTGAGAAAATTGATCTGCATTTGGCAAAACGTTTCTTTTCGACGAAAGAAATTGCAGAAATCAACGCTTCATCAGAGACTTTGAGAACGGAGAAATTCTTTCGCTGCTGGACCCGAAAAGAGGCGTACACGAAGGCTCGGGGCATTGGGCTGGGTCTTCCATTGAGCAGCTTTTCTGTGCCGCTTGACCCCTGCCTCTACACGCCAACGTTGATACATAGTGCGGAGGCTACGTCTTGGTGGGTTGCCGGTCTCGCGCCATGCGAGGGGTACGTCGGCGCAATCGTAACGGAATGTCCATTCGTTGATCTGAAGTTATGGCAATGGTGATCCGCTCCCTCCAGCCCGCTCACGGCGTCGAACCAGCCGGAGTTCATCTTTAGCGCAAGCCAACTCCTGCCCAACCGACGCGGGTCATGTTCGCTTTATTTACAAGCTACGGGTTTTTTCTGCCCGGCCTACATATTTCACCCGATCCCATATTTCTTCGGCACTGTGTACCATAAAGTAATAGGAGCGCAAACCGCCTATGTTGGAAAAACCGATTTCGGACGAGGCGACTGCTTCTTTCTCTGCGCACGTTCGAGGCCAACTGGACAATCCGGCACGACACTCCAGTGGAGAATTGAGCGACAGGACGCAAGGTCCGCCTGCCAGTACTGGTATCGCCGAGCTCTTAGCAGTCTGTACGCGATTCTCTCCCGGGGCCGGAGCGGTAATCGAAGGAGGGGAGACCCTGACCTATCGCGAACTGGAATTGCAGAGCAACAGCCTGGCAAGTTATTTGTTGCGGCGCGGTGTGGGACCGGAGCAGGCCGTTGTAATCTGCCTTCCCCGTTCCCTCGCGTTCGTGGTCAGTGCTGTGGCGGTCGTCAAAACAGGCGCGCCCTACCTTCCAGTCGACTCCGAGTGGCCGCCGGATCGCCTGGCGTTTATTCTGAAGGACAGCGGAGCTTCCGTGCTGGTTACCCAGACGAGGGTGGCCAGCACGATTCCCAGGGGACGTTGGCGCGTAGTGAGCCTTGACCTTGAGGCTGCGGACGTCTTTTCCTGCCCGGCTTCCCTTCCTATCGGCTCCCCCGACGCCGAGAGCTTGGCATACATCATTTACACCTCCGGATCCACGGGCGAGCCTAAGGGGGTCGAGATCACCCATAGAGGACTTCTGAACCTGGTGCACTGGCATCAGCGCGCCTTTCAGGTTACCCCTGCTGATCGGGCTACATTGCTCGCAAGCCCTGGTTTTGACGCCTCGGTGTGGGAAATGTGGCCGTATCTCTGTACCGGAGCGAGCCTCTACGTGCCCCCCGATCGCCTTCGGAATGATCCTGAACGTCTTCGTGATTGGCTCGTGGGTCAGGGGATTACTATAACCTTTGCCGCGACCCCGTTGGCGGAGCGGATGATTGAGTTGGAATGGCCGGCTGACACGGAACTGCGGTTGATGCTGACGGGCGCCGACACGCTGCATCGTTACCCGCGGTCAGGGCTGCCTTTTGAGCTGGTCAACAATTACGGCCCAACCGAATGCACCGTGGTAACGACGTCAGGGACGGTGCCTAAACGGACAGCCGGGGAAACTCAACCTTCTATGGGCCGGCCAATCGCCAATACCCAAGTGTTTATTCTCGATGGCCAACTGCAGCCTGTTTCCCCAGGCGCCACTGGTGAACTTTACGTTGGCGGGAGCGGCGTAGCGCGGGGGTATCGGAACCGCCCGGCGCTTACCGCGGAGAAATTCATCGCCAATCCCTTCAGTCCCGAGCCTACTTCGCGTCTTTACAGGACAGGAGATCTGGCGCGACAGTTGCCCGACGGTCAAATCGCGTACGCCGGCCGCACAGACGATCGGGTCAAGGTTCGCGGCTTTCGCATCGAACCGGGTGCAGTAGTGGCAAGGCTCAATCGGCACCCCGCGATTCAGGCAAGCTACGTCACAGCGCTTGAAAACTCTGAAAGTGAAAAGGATCTCGTAGCCTACGTCGTGCCAATCAGCGGTTCGGAGGTGACGGATGAAGAGCTTCGCAGCTTCCTTCGCGAAAGCCTGCCGGAGTACATGATTCCGTCGGTTTTTGTCTCCCTTAAGGCGATGCCGGTGAATACCAACGGCAAAGTGGATCGCCAGTCTCTGCCAAGACCGGACGGTTCGAATGTCTTGCGGAGCGGGGTTACGGCCTCGGCCGGGTCCGTTCTCCAAGAACGAGTAGCCGAGATTGTATCGGGCCTGCTTGGATTGAAGGAGGTCAGCGCAACGGACAACTTTTTCATGCTAGGCGGAAACTCACTTCTGGGCGCCCAGGTCATAGCGCGCATTGCGGATGTCTTTGGCGTCGAGATCTCGCTGCGAACTTTGTTCGAAGGTCCCACCGTGGCGCATCTCTCTCGCGAAATCGAACAGCTTCTGACACAACAGGTGGGAGACTTGAGTGAAGAGGAAGCGCAGCAACACTTGGCCTCGTTGAAATCCTATACAGAGCGACATCCATGATTGCGCCTTCGAACATACCGCCGGGCTTCAGTCCGGCATGCCACCCTCAAACGCGGCGCCACAACTATCTCCCTCTATATAGCAAGACTTTTTCTTTTCCGCCTGCTTGTCGATTCAGTGGCAGTGATTTTTAGCGGCCATGGCAAGTGCACCTGACACAACCGAGCCCATCAGAACTGATTCCTCATTGAGTCTTTATCATCTGTTGGATCCCGTCGTCCTGGCCGACCCTTATCCCCTGTATCGCCGACTCCGCACGGAGGACCCCGTGCACTGGGATGCGTTTCTCCACGCTTGGGTGGTAACACGATACGCCGACGTGGCTACGGTACTCCGCGACTTTTCCGCCGATCGCACCCCAGCGCCCGAGCAGCTTACGGCCATGGGACTTGAGGCGTTGAATCCGATCGCCGGCACCATGGTCAAACAGATGTTGTTCATGGATCCTCCGGCGCATACGCGGTTGCGGGGGTTGGCTTCCTCAGCATTTACGCCGCGCCGGGTTGCGGTTTTGCGCGACCACATTCGTGGCATTGCCGAACGGCTTGTCGACAAGGTGCAGGCTCAAGGCCAACTCGACCTGATGGCGGATTTTGCTGCACCACTGCCGGCAATTGTCACGGCGGAGATGCTGGGCGTACCCGTGGAGGACCATGCCCAACTCAAGGTGTGGTCGGCCGATTTCGCCGAGATGCTCGGTAACTATCAGCACAATCCCGGTCGCATTCCGCGGGTGCTCCGCAGCCTTCAGGACATGACCGCCTACTTTCGCTCGGCCATTCGTCAGCAACGGACGACCCAGCGTGAGGGACTCATTCACTCACTGGCGACGGCAGAAATACAGGGGGACCGGCTTTCTGAAGAAGAGGTGATTGCCAATTGCATCATTACCATGGTCGGTGGGCAGGAGACGACCACCAATCTGCTCGGGAACGGAGTGTTGACCCTGCTGCGCAATCCTCAGCAACTCGAACTGCTTCTCAGGGATTATTCGCTGATGCCCTCTGCGGTGGAAGAACTTCTCCGGTTCCAGAGCCCCAGCCAGCAAACTGCCCGGCTTGCCCCCCAGGACACGGAATTGGGAGGTAAGTTGATCCGAAAGAGGCAAGCCGTAATTGCGGTCATGGCCGCCGGGAATCGCGATCCGGAGCGCTTTCCCGACCCCGACCGGCTTGACATCACCCGTATAGATAACCGACACCTCGCCTTCGGATGGGCCGCGCACTTCTGTTTTGGTGCACCGCTGGCCCGGTTAGAGGGACAGATTGGACTGGAAGCTATTCTGCGGCGCCTTCACAACCTGGCGCTAAGGCCTGGCCCTCTCATTTGGCGGACCAATCTGGGACTGCGCGGCCTCACCGCTCTGCCGCTCACCTTCGAGCGTTCCGCAGCCGGCGCGTAGGCGTGCATCGATCCCGCTCGTCGGAACTCTCTATGAAGCATTCCGGAAGTCTCTCTTCCGCAAAACGGTCATTACTTGAAACCTACCTGCGGGGCCGCCGCCCGCCCGTGGGGAGCGAAGCGACTCGGATCACGCGTCGCCCCACGCGAGAGCCTGCCCCTCTCTCCCCAGCGCAGGAACAAATCTGGCGACGGGAACAAACGCTGAGAGGTGAAATACGTCCTCACAATGAGTGCATTACAATCCGGCCAAGCGAATATCTCGATGCTGCTCCGCTCGAGCACGCCTTCGCTGAGGTCGTCCGGCGGCACGAGATCTGGCGAACCACCTATGACACAGTGGGCAGCCAGGCGGTTCAGGTTGCTCAAGAACCTGCAGATGGTTTTCCTCTGCAAATCGTCGACTTGCGCGCAGCGCGCAGTGGCGCGCGGGAAGCGCGGCTGCAGGAACTCTGTGCACTGGGCGTGCTCCGGCCGTTCGACCTCCGGAGTGGTCCGCTCCTGCGCGTAACCCTGGCGACGCTGTCCAACACTGAACAATGCATCATAATCTTCGCACATCTCAGCATTGTGGATGGCGTATCGGTTTACCAGATATTGCCGTTCGAGCTGGCATCACTTTACAATAGTTTCGCTGCCGGTAAAACCTCGCCTTTTGGTGATCTGCCCATTCAGTACGCCGATTATGCCTACTGGCACCAACAATTCGTGAAAAGCCAGGAGGCGCACGACCAACTAAATTACTGGCGGCAGGAGCTGTCCGGTGGAGTGCGAAACTCAGGATGGCTCCACCAAGACATGAGGCGCGCTTTTGAGCCCTACCGAGGAACCATCCGGCCCTTCACACTGCGGGACAGCTTGCGAAGTAATTTGGCGAAGTTCAGCCAATCCGTGGGGGCAACGCTGTTCGCCACGCTTGCTGCAAGTCTGGGTGCATTGATCTATGGGTATACGGGGCAACCCGCCGTTGTCCTCCTCACCCCCACATCCGGCGTTCGCAAACGGCCGGAAGTCCAGGGGTTACTGGGCCACTTCCTGAATCCAGTGGCGCTACGCATTGATTTTAGCGGCGACCCCTCATTCCGCGAAATACTGCGTCGGACCCAGGCGGCAGTGGGCGCGGCCATGGCCCACGATGAGGTACCGCTCCAGATGCTCGGTCAGGCACTGCCCGAAATTACCGGTTCAGATCAGGAAGAGGCGTTTTCCTCCGTGGGTATATCGCTGCAACCCAAATCCGCGGGTTCCGCAGAGGGATGGCGCGTAACATCCATGGATGCCGACAACGGAGGGACGATCTGGGACCTTTATCTTGCATTTATCGAGTCCCAAGAAGGTCTCGTCGGCCGTGTGCAATACAGCAGCAACCGGTTTGACGAAACGGACATATCCAGGATATTAAGCGACTTGCAAGAAATTATGGAAGCCATGATGAGCGATCTCGAAAGCTCAGTAACGAACTGGTTGCTGTGTTTGCAACGAAACCGAAGAGTTTGAACCAGGCAGTCTGTGCGGATATTAGAAAGGGATCAACGCTAATAAGTGCCAGGGAGGGAATAAGTCGGTGCTCGCCACGAACGTTCACGGGCGTAGCAGTGATGCCGCCCGGGGCGCTGTTCTGGCCCCCAAGATTCGGGAAGCTTCGTTTGAAGACTATGAGCGCATCTCGGCGCTCCAAGCGGCCCACCAGCGTCCGGCAAAGAAATACGAAGAATGGGTGCATTTGTGGATCAACAATCCCGCCTACCGTCCTTACCGCGATGCAATGCCGATCGGATGGGTCCTGGAGTTGCCGGATAAACGAATCGTCGGTTACCTCGGCAATATTCCGCTTTTATATGAACTCGAAGGACACAGGTTGCTCGCCTCGGCAGCCCATGCATGGGTCGTTGATGTTCAATACCGACCCTATTCCCTGGCGTTACTGGACCTCTACTTCTCTCAGAAGAGCGTCGATCTATTCCTCAATGCCACCGTTGGGCCTGCCGGATTCGACTCGTTCAATGTCTTCAATTCTCACCGCGTGCCCTCCGGGATCTGGGATCACTCGGCGTTCTGGATTACAGACAGACGAGGTTTCATGGCCGCCTGGCTGGAGGACAAGGCGGTTCCCTTCAAAAAGTCACTGAGTCGCGGGCTGGCCGGAGCGCTGGCCGCACGGCAAGTGTTCTCGACGCCAATATTGTCGGAAGGTGACCTGCGAGGAACGCTGAACACTTGCAAAAACATCGATGAGCGCTTCGATGTTTTCTGGGAATCGCTCAGGGCGAGAAGTCCCCGTCTGCTACGGGGAGTTCGTAACCGCGAGGTTCTGGAATGGCACTTTCATTACCCAATGTCCAGTGACCGCGTATGGATTTTAACGAACGGAACCGACCCGATTCTTGCTTATGCCATCTTCCTTCGCTATGACAACCCGCGGGCTTCTCTGACGCGAATGCGCCTCGTGGATTACCAGTCGCTAGACGGTAAGACGACGCTGCTGGCGCCAATGCTCCGGTGGGCGCTCGAAAGGTGCCGCCGTGAGGGCATCCACATGCTGGAAGCGATCGGCTTGCGGGCCGACAAGTGGGAACGTCTGAGCGAACTCAAACCGTACGAACGCAAGTTACCCTGCTGGCTGTACTTCTATAAGGCACGGGACAAGAAACTCGCCCAAGAACTATCCGACCCGGATCTCTGGGACGCCTCTCAATTCGATGGTGACGCCAGCCTGTAAAGGATCGCTCAGTTTACCTGGAGATCGACGTGAATGCGAGAAGAGCTCAAGGCGTCCGCCCTTGGTTGCGCAGGGCACGAGCTATCATGCTGGGCTCAATGCAGCGCCGGTATAGAGCGGCTGTCATACCTGCCACCGGACCCCGCCTTTCGCGGCGGCTCAACAGTCGGGGAAGAAGAAAATAGAATAGGCGCGCCGTCGAGATGGCCTCCACGGTTGCGGCCCGAACGATTATTCCCCGGTCGTTGCGTATTCTCGACGACGGCCATCGTCTCCACCATGCGCACGCCATCCAGGTGCTCAAAGACCAACGCGCGATGGGATAGCCTACTCAAAAGCCGCGGTAGGCACCCGCCTAGATCGTGATTTTCGACGATTTCGAACGTGCGGAATTCCTTCTCACTTTCTCCGCCCCACGGTTTTTCCGGTTTCTGCAGAAGCTCAAGTTCATTTTGCGGCGTTACATAACGGGGAATGCGGCGCACCGGCGGTTGAAATCCTGCAGGTACACTCTCGCGAAGAATCGTCCGCGCGGAGACGACCCGCTACACTGAAAGGCCCAGTTGGCAAGATCGAGTTTGTGGAGGCTCAAATCGGTCGTGGAGGGCTCGACTGCCAAAGCCTCCGCAATTCTGCGCTTGGCCTCTTC
>Ga0335078_10017371_pt1 | contig 10687 bp, 10 predicted proteins | sample Lox_Sample_32_FD_206711 | JGI IMG/M metagenome (GOLD analysis project Ga0335078, IMG submission 206711) | Soil microbial communities from Loxahatchee National Wildlife Refuge, Florida, United States - Lox_Sample_3.2 | ecosystem: Environmental > Terrestrial > Soil > Wetlands | place: USA... | reverse complement strand
TCAACCAGGACCAGCACCGTAAGCTCGACAAGGACGTGCAGAGCCTGACCGACGACACGATCAAGAAGATCGACGACGCGCTGGCGCAGAAGGAGAAGGAAGTCCTTCAAGTCTGATCGTGATGGACCAGCCCGCCGCCGTGCCTGCCGCGCCGCCGCCCGCCCATGTCGCCATCATCATGGACGGCAACGGGCGTTGGGCCAAGGCACGCAGCCTGCCGCGGGTGGCCGGGCACCGCCGCGGCGCCGAGGCGGCGCGGCGCGCGGTGGAGGCGGCGGCCGAGCTCGGCGTCTCCTACCTGACCCTCTTCGGCTTCTCCTCGGAGAACTGGAAGCGGCCGGCGGACGAGGTCGGCGACCTGATGGCGCTGCTCCGCCACTACCTCCGCGGCGAGGTGGCGGATCTGCATCGCAACAACGTGCGCGTGCGGGTGATCGGCGACCGCGAGCGTCTGGCGCCCGACATCGTGACGCTCATCGACAACACCGAGGAGCTCACCGCCAACAACACGCGCCTCCAGCTCTCGATCGCGCTCTCCTATGGCGGCCGCGCCGAGATCACCGGCGCGGCGCGGCGGATCGCGGAGGCGGTGCGCGCCGGCCGGCTGGATCCCGCCGCCATCGACGAGGAGTGCTTCGCCCGCCATCTCCTCACCGCCGGCGTCCCCGATCCCGATCTGGTGATCCGCACCAGCGGCGAGCAGCGCATCAGCAACTTCCTGCTGTGGCAGACCGCCTATTCCGAGTTCATCTTCATCGAGACCCTGTGGCCCGACTTCACCAAGGCCGATTTCGAGCGCGCTCTGGACGAGTTTCACGGTCGCGAGCGACGCTATGGCGCCACCGTCGGACACCGCTAAGCCCAGCGATCTTCCCACCCGCCTGATCTCCGCCGCGATTCTGGGGCCGGTGGTGCTGGTCGCCGCCTGGCTCGGCGGGCCGCTGCTGTCGGCCCTGGCGGTGGCGGCGGCGGGGCTGATGGGGTGGGAGTGGGCGCGGCTGACCGAGCATGGCCGCTTCGATCGCCTGGGCCTCCTGATGGTCGTCGGCGAGGTAGCCGGAGTCGGAGCGGCGGCGCTCGGCGCCTTTCCCCTGGCGCTGGTGCTGCTCTGCGCGGTCGCGCTGGCGGTGGTGCTGATCGCCAATGCCGAGGGGCGGGCCTCGGCGCCCTGGGCGGCGCTGGGCGCGCTCTGGATCGGCTTTCCCTCGGTGGCGCTGATCTGGCTCGCCGCCGATCCCGCCACCGGCCGGGCGACGGTGCTCTGGCTCCTGGCGGTGGTCTGGGCGACCGATACCGCGGCCTATTTCGTCGGACGGGCGGTGGGCGGCCCCAAGATCGCGCCGCGCTGGAGCCCGAAGAAGACCTGGTCGGGTGCCCTTGGCGGCTTGGCGGCGGCCGTCGTCGTCGGCCTCGTGACGGGGCAAATCATTGGCGGAAATGGAGTTTCTCGTCTTCTTTGGGTTTCGCCGATCGTCTCTGTGGCATCCCAGCTGGGCGATCTCGGCGAGTCCCTGGCAAAACGCCATTTCGGCGTTAAGGACGCCAGCGGTCTCATACCCGGTCATGGCGGATTTCTTGACCGTCTCGATGGTATGCTCGCGGCGCTCGCGGCGGTCGCCGCGCTGGTTCTGGCGACCGGCGCCAGTCCGGTCGCCTGGGAATGATCGGTCAACAGGTCGCGATGAAGCGCTTCATAATTTTGCCAAATACAATGCGGAATTTGCTGCTAGTGTTGCGCCCGCGCGCAGCGGCCCGGAAGGAGGCTTGACGACCCATGGCTTGGCTTACCGGCAGCCTCGGCTACATCGTGCCGTTCCTCATCGTCCTGACCGTGCTGGTCTTCGTGCACGAGCTTGGCCACTACCTCGCGGCCCGGCGCAATGGCGTCAAGGTGGAGATCTTCTCCATCGGCTTCGGGCCCGAGCTCTTCGGCTGGACCGACCGGGTGGGCACGCGGTGGAAGCTCAGCGTCATTCCCTTGGGCGGCTACATCAAGATGTTCGGCGATGTCGACGCCGCCTCGATGCCGAGCGGCGCCGTGGCCGAGATGACCCCGGCCGAGCGCGCGGTCTCCTTCCATCACAAGCGGCTGCTGCAGCGCTTCGAGATCGTGGCGGCGGGCCCGATCGCCAATTTCATCTTCGCGATGGTGGTGCTCGCCGGCCTCTTCATGACCATCGGCCAGCCGGTGACGCCGACGGATGTGGGCGAGGTGCTGCCGGGCAGCGCCGCCGAGAAGGCCGGCATCCAGCCCCATGACGTCATCCTCGCCGTCAACGGCAGCAAGATCGAGCGCTTCGAGGACATCCAGCAGATCGTCGGCCTCAATGAGGGCACGCCGCTGCGCATCCTGCTGCGGCGCGGCAATCAGGACGTGCAGATCACCGCGACGCCGACGGTGCAGGAGGAGAAGGACATCTTCGGCAACGTGCACCGCATCGGGCGCCTCGGCATCTCCCGCAAGGGAACCGAGAAGGGGACGGAGTTCGTGCGCCGCGACCCCGCCAGCGCGCTGGTGCGCTCGGTGACCGAGACCTGGAACCTCTCCATGGGCACGCTCACCGCGGTCGGCCAGATGGTGACGGGGACCCGCACCACCGACGAGCTCGGCGGGCCGATCCGAATCGCGCAGATGTCCGGCAAGGTGGCCCAGGGCGGCCCCAGCAGCCTGATCTGGTTCATGGCGGTTCTGTCCATCAATCTCGGACTGATCAACCTGTTTCCGATCCCGGTGCTTGACGGCGGCCATCTGCTCTTCTATGCGGCGGAGGCCATTCGCGGCCGTCCGCTCGGGCAGCGGGCGCAGGAGTACGGGTTCCGTGTCGGGCTTGCTCTGGTGCTGACCCTGATGGTGTTCGCCACCTGGAATGACCTCGTCCATGTGGGGGTGTTCGCGTTTATCAAGGGGCTGGTGACCTGACGGTCGCCTGACGATTCGAAGCGGGGGGAGAGCGTTGCGGCGAGGTCTGGTTGAGGCGATGCTGCGCATGGCGGCGGCGGCAGCGGTGGTGCTTTTAGCCGCCGCGCAGACACCGCTGCCGCCCGCCGGCCAGCCGCCGGCCGCAGCACCCGACGCCGGCGCGCCGGTGCCGCCTCCCCAGGCGCCGCTGCCCACCGGCGGCACCGTCCGCGAGGTGCGGATCGAGGGCACCGAGCGCATCGAGCCGGAGACCGTCCGCTCCTACCTGCTGGTGCAGCCCGGCGATCCCTTCGACAATGAGCGGGTGGACAGCTCGCTGAAGGCGCTGTTCGCCACCGGCCTCTTCGCCGACGTCTCGATCCGCCGCGACGGCGACGCGCTGGTCGTGCATGTGGTGGAGAACCCCATCATCAACCGCATCGCCTTCGAGGGAAACCGCAAGCTCTCGGATAGCCAGCTGCTGGCGGAGGTGCAGCTGAAGCCGCGCGTGGTCTTCACTCGCACCAAGGTGCAGGCGGACGTGAAGCGCGTCCTCGATCTCTACCGGCGCAACGGCCGCTTCGCGGCCACCGTCGACCCCAAGGTGATCCAGCTGCCGCAGAACCGCGTCGATCTCGTCTTCGAGATCGACGAGGGCGCCACCACCGGCATCAAGAGCATCAACTTCGTCGGCAACCACGAATTCAGCGCCAGCCGCCTCAAGGAGGTGGTGGGCACCCGTGAGTCCCGCTGGTACCGCTTCTTCAGCACCGCCGACATCTACGACCCTGACCGGCTCACCTACGACCGCGAGCTGCTGCGCAAGTTCTACCTCTCGGAAGGCTACGCCGATTTCCGCGTGATATCGGCGGTGGCGGAGCTCGCGCCGGCGCGCGACGGCTTTTACATCACCTTCACGATCGAGGAGGGCGAGCGCTACAAGTTCGGCAAGGTCGACCTCACCAACCAGCTCAAGGATGTCAACCCCGACACGCTGAAGCCGGTGATCACCTTCAAGGAAGGCGACCGCTATAACGCCGACCAGGTGGAGAACACCATCAACCGCCTGACCGACGCGCTGGGCAACCGCGGCTTCGCCTTTGTCGACATCCAGCCGCGGGTCACCAAGCACACCGACACGCGCACCATCGACATCACCTTCGAGATCAAGGAAGGGCCGCGCGTCTACATCGAGCGCATCAACATCGTCGGCAACCTGCGCACGCTCGACAAGGTGATCCGGCGAGAGATGCGCGTGGTCGAGGGCGACGCGTTCAATTCGGCGAAGCTCAGACGGTCCGAGCAGCGCATCAAGAATCTGGGCTTCTTCAAGAAGGTCGAGGTGACCAACGATCCCGGCAGCGCGCCGGACAAGACGGTCGTCAACGTCAATGTCGAGGAGCAGTCGACCGGCGAATTCTCGGTCGGCGTCGGCTTCTCGACCACCGACGGCCCCTTGGCCGACATCTCGATCCGCGAGCGCAACCTGCTCGGCAAGGGTCAGGATCTGCGCCTCGGCTTCACCATCGCCCAGCGCGTCCAGCAGCTCGATTTCAGCTTCACCGAGCCCTACTTCCTCGACCGCAACATGGCGGCCGGCATCGACCTCTTCGAGATCCAGCGCGACCAGCAGTCGGAATCCCAGTTCGACCAGTTCTCGCTCGGCGGCTCGCTGCGCGTCGGCTACCAGATCACCGAGCCGCTGCGCCAGACGCTCAAATACACCCTGCGCAAGGACCAGATCACCAACATCGCCTCCACCGCCTCGACCTTCATCAAGGAGCAGGGCGGCACCCGGAACACCTCCTCGGTCGGCCAGGTGCTGCTCTACGATCGCCGCGACAATCGGCAGGACCCGACCGAGGGCTATTACGCCCAATTCGGCAACGACCTCGCCGGGCTCGGCGGCAACGTGCGCTACATCCGCACCACCGTCGGCGGCGGCTACTTCTATCCGGTGGCGCCGCAATGGGTGCTGAGCCTCACCGGCGAGGGCGGCTACATCCGCGGCCTCGACGACACCATCCGCATCGAGGACCGCTTCTTCGTCGGCGGCGACAATCTCCGCGGCTTCGCCACCGGCGGCATCGGCCCCCGCGATATCTCGACCAGCGACGCCCTCGGCGGAAACGCCTATTATACGGGATCGCTGTCCCTGGGCTTCCCGCTCGGCCTGCCGCAGGAGCTCGGTCTCACCGGTCGCGCCTTCAGCGACTTCGGCAGCCTGTTCGAGAGCGACGACCACGGGCCGACGGTCGCCGATTCCCACACCATCCGCGTTTCCGCCGGTGTGGGCGTCTCCTGGCAGTCGCCGGTCGGCCCGGTGAAGCTCGACGTCGCCGTGCCGGTCAAGCGCGAGAGCTTCGACAAGCGCGAGCTATTCCGGGTCGGTTTCGGTACGAGGTTCTAAATGTCGCGCTGGTTGGGTCTGGTTGCCGCGTCGCTGCTCCTGCTCTCCGGGCTGACGGTGGTGCCTGCTGTCCCTGCTGTCGCCCAGCAGGCGGCCGGCGGCCCCCCGCCGACCGTCGCCCTGGTCATGGTCGACATGCAGCAGCTCATCTACGGCTCGAAGGCCGCCAAGGGCATTCAGGGCCAGATGGAGCAGCACCGCCAGGCCTTCTCCAAGGAGGTGGCGCAGCAGGAGGACCAGCTGCAGAAGGCGCGGACCGAGCTCGAGCGCCAGCGCAGCGTGACGCCGCCCGCGCAGCTCGAGCAGAAGGGCCGCGAGTACCAGCAGAAGGTCGAGGCGCTCGACCGCAATGTGCAGGGCAAGCAGCAGGCGCTGCAGCAGGTCTACAACGAGGCGATGAGCAAGGTGGAGCAGCAGGCGCTGCAGGTGGTCGCCGAGGTGGCGGCGGCGCACCAGGCCAACCTCGTCGTCCAGAAGGCGGCGGTGATCTTCAGCAAGGACGGCTTCGACATTACCCAGGAGGCGATGAAGAAGCTGGACGAGCGGCTGCCCTCCGTGGCGGTCAATCAGCCGAAGCCGGTCGATGTCAGCAAGGCGCCGGCGAAGTCGCAGCCGCAGGCCTCCCGTCAGCCGGCGGCTCCGGCGACGGCGCCGCAGACCCTGCCGTCGCAGGCACAGCCGCAGGTGCCGACCCCGCCACTCAACCTGCAACTTCAGCCGGGGTCGCTGGGGCAGCCGCCGAAAAATTGATGTCATGGCCGATCCCCGCTTCTTCACGGTGGCCGGACCGCTCAGCCTGAAGGCGCTGGCGGAATTGACCGGCGCCGCGATCGGTGCCGGCGCGGATCCCGAGCGCAGCTTCCGCGACGTGGCGCCGCTGGAGACCGCCGGACCCGACGACGTCGCCTTCCTCGACAATCGCAAGTATCTGCCCGCCTTCGAGGCTTCCCGCGCGGGCGCCGTCTTCGTGCATCCGAGCCTGGCGCCGCGGGCGCCGAAAGGCACCGCGGTGCTGACCACCGAGCAGCCCTATCGGGCCTATGCGCTGGCGGCGCAGGCCTTCTATCCGGAGCGGCGGCCGGAGCCCGGCATCCATCCGAGCGCGGTGATCGATCCCGCCGCGCGGCTCGGCCAAGCGGTCACCGTAGGTGCCAACGCGGTGATCGAGGCTGGCGTCGAGATCGGTCCGCGGTCGGTGATCGGCGCCGGCGCGGTGATCGGCCGCGGCTCGGTGCTGGGCGAGGACGTCAAGGTAGGCGCCTGCGTCAGCCTCAGCCACGCGATCATCGGCTCGCGCGTGACGCTCTATCCCGGCGTCCGCATCGGTCAGGACGGCTTCGGCTTCGCGCCGACCTCGACCGGCGTGGTGAAGGTTCCGCAGCTCGGCCGTGTCATTATCGAGGACGACGTCGAGATCGGCGCCAACACCACCATCGATCGCGGCGCCGGTCCCGACACGGTGATCGGCGCCGGCACCATGATTGATAATCTCGTGCAGATCGGGCACAACGTGCAGATCGGGCGCGGCTGCATCCTGGTCTCGCAGGTCGGCATTTCCGGCAGCACCAGGCTCGGCGACCATGTCATGATCGGCGGCCAAGGCGGCCTGATCGGACATCTCGTCGTCGGCAGCGGAGCGCGGATCGCCGCGCAGAGCGGCGTGATGCGCGATGTGCCGCCCGGCGTCACGGTTTCCGGCGCGCCCGCGGTGCCGCTCAAGGAGCATTTCCGTCAAATCGCGGTGCTGCAGCGCCTGGCAAAAGGCAAGGGCGAGTGACCATGGAAGCGAGCGAGCAGTGGCCGAAGGTGGTGGAAGAGATCGACATCCTGCGGATCATGGAGCTGATCCCGCACCGCTATCCCTTCCTGATGATCGACAAGGTGGTGAACGTCGTCGCCGGCGAGAGCGCGATCGGCGTCAAGCACGTCTCCATCAACGAGCATCATTTCCAGGGCCATTTCCCGAAGCGTCCGGTGATGCCGGGCGTCCTCATCATCGAGGCGATGGCGCAGACCGCCGCCGTGCTGGTGGTGCACACGCTGGGACCCGCGTCCATGGGCAAGCTCGTCTACTTCATGAGCGTCGACAATGCCCGCTTCCGCCGGCCGGTGGTGCCGGGTGACACGCTGATGGTGCACGTGAGGAAAGAGCGCAATCGCGCCAATGTCTGGAAGTTCGAGGCGCAGGCCAAGGTCGGCGACAAGCTCTGCGCCGAGGCGACCTATGCCGCCATGATCATGGACGACTGAGCCGCCAGAGATGACCACCATCCATCCGACGGCGATCGTCGAGCCCGGCGCCCGGCTCGCGGACAGCGTCGTCATCGGTCCCTACTGCACGGTGGGCGCGGAGGTGGAGCTCGCCGACGGCGTCGAGCTGATCTCGCATGTGGTGATCGCGGGCCGCACGGCGGTCGGCGCCGAGACGCGGATCTTTCCCTTCGCCTCGATCGGCCACGCGCCGCAGGACCTCAAGTACAAGGGCGAGCAATCGCGGCTGGAGATCGGCAGGCGCAACACCATCCGCGAGCAGGTCACCATGAATCCCGGCACCAGCGGCGGCGGCATGGTGACGAAGGTCGGCGACGGCTGCCTCTTCATGGTGGGCGCCCACGTGGCGCACGACTGCATCATCGGCGACAACGTCATCATGGCCAACAACGCGACGCTGGCGGGTCACGTGATGATGGGCGACTTCGCGTTCCTGGGCGGCCTCTCGGCGGTGCACCAGTTCGTGCGCATCGGCAAGCACGGCATGATCGGCGGCATCACCGGCGTCGAGCGCGACGTGATCCCCTATGGCCAGGTGGTGGGCGACCGCGCGCGCCTCGTCGGCCTCAACATCGTGGGACTGCAGCGCCGCGGCTTTACCCGCGAGCAGATCCAGGCGCTGCGCACCGCCTACCAGATGCTGTTCGGCGAGGCCGGCACGCTGGCCGAGCGCGTCGACGAGGTGGCGCGGCAGTATCCCGAGGTCGAGCCGGTGCGGGACATCGTCGACTTCATCCGGGCGGACTCCCAGCGCGGCCTGTGCCGGCCCCAGGGTGCCAATGGCAGCTAGCGCCAATGGCAGCTAGGCCCACGCTCGGCATTCTTGCCGGGGCGGGCGACCTGCCGCTGCGCTTGATCGACGCCTGCCGCGCCAGCGGCCAGGAGGTGTTTGTCCTGGCGCTCGCCGGCGAGGGCGACGCCGCCCGTTTCGACGGCGTGCCGCACGCGAGCGTGCGCCTCGGCGCCGCCGCCGAGGCGCTCCGGATCCTGCGCGAGAACGGCGTCGGCGAGCTGGTGCTGGCGGGCCGCGTCAAGCGGCCGTCGCTCGCCTCACTGCGGCCCGACTGGCGGGCGGCGAAGCTCTTCGCCCGCATCGGCCTCCGTGCGCTTGGCGACAACGGTCTCCTCGGCGCCGTCATCCAGGAGCTCGAGGCCGAGGGCTTTCGCGTCGTTGGCGTCGACAGCCTGCTGGCGTCTCTGCTGGCGCCGGAAGGCGCGCTCGGCGCCGTCGCGCCCGACGAGCAGGCGCGCATCGACATCGCCCGCGGCCTCGAGGTGGCGCGCGCGCTCGGCGGCGTCGATGTCGGCCAGTCCGTGGTGGTGCAGCAGGGGATCGTGCTCGGCGTCGAGGCGGCGGAAGGGACTGACGCCCTCGTGGAGCGCGTCGGCGGCCTGCGCCTGGAAGGGCCCGGCGGCGTCCTCGTGAAGATCGCCAAGCCCGGCCAGGAGCGTCGCGCGGATCTTCCCGTCATCGGTGTCGCGACCGTGGTGGGCTGCGCCAGGGCGGGGCTCCGCGGCATCGCCGTCGAGGCGGGGGCCGCGCTCGTCATCGACCGTGCCGGCGTCATCGAGGCGGCTGACCGCGCCGGCCTCTTCGTGCTAGGCATCCAGGCGCCGTGAACGCCGTCAGCCCCGTCCAAGCACCGCTCATCTTCCTCATCGCCGGCGAGCCCTCCGGCGACCAGCTCGGCGCGCGGCTGATGGCGGCGCTGCGCGAGCGCACTCATGGCGCCGTCCGCTTCGCCGGCGTCGGCGGCGAGGCGATGCAGGCGGCCGGGCTCGAGAGCCTGGTGCCGATCGAGGATCTCGCCGTCATGGGCGTCGCCGAGGTGCTGCCGAAGGCGCGCCGCATCTTCCGCCGCGTGCGCGAGACGGTGACGGCGGTGCGCGCGATGCAGCCCGACGCCGTCGTCAGCATCGACAGCTCCGGCTTCACCTGGCGCGTGGCAGAGCGGCTGCGCCAGCGCCGCGATCCCCTGCTGCTGATCCACTACGTCGCGCCGATGGTCTGGGCCTGGCGCGCCGGCCGCGCCAGGCGGATGGCGCGCTGGTACGACCACCTGATGACGCTGTTGCCCTTCGAGCCGCCTTATTTCGAGGCGGTGGGGCTTTCCTGCAGCTATGTCGGCCATCCCGTGATCGAGAGCGGTGCCGATCGCGGCGACGGCGCGGCCTTCCGCGCCCGTCACCGCATCGACCCCGATGCGACCGTGATCGCGGTGCTGCCGGGAAGCCGGCACGGCGAGGTGAAGCGCCTGCTGCCGGTCTTCCGCGCCACCATCGAGCGCCTGCGTCACCGCTATCCCGATCTCACCGTCGTCATTCCGACCGTGCGCGGCGTGATGGACGAGATCGCCGAGGCCGCCAAGAGCTGGCCGGTTCCGGCCGTCGTGGTGCGGGGCGCGCAGGCGAAATATGACGCGCTGGCGGCGAGCGCGGTGGCGCTCGCGGCCTCGGGCACGGTGACGCTGGAGGTGGCGCTCGCCGGCGTTCCCATGGTGGTCGCCTACCGCGTCAACGCGCTCACCCACAAGCTGCTGCAGCGGCTGGTGAAGGTCAAATACGCGACCCTCCTCAACATCGTCCTCGACCGCCCGGCGATCCCGGAGCTGCTGCAGAAGGACTGCACGCCGGAGCGCCTCACCCTGGCGCTCGCCCGTCTCGTCGACGACCGCCAGGCGCGCGAGCGCCAGCTCGCCGCCTGCCGCGAGGGCCTCGCCAAGCTCGGCCGCGGCGAGGTCTCGCCGGGCCTGCGCGCCGCCGACCGGGTGCTGGCGCTGATCGCCGAGCGGCGGCGCGCCGGCGCCGAGGCCAGCGCCTCGCCGCAACCCGCCCGATAGCTGGATCTCGCTGGGGAGGTTATCCTCCGGCTCGCTCCCCGGCACCGGATAGCGCCCGTTGTGACGCCTCACGGTCGAGCAATGCGAGCTTGCGCTCGACGCCCCAGGCGTAGCCGGAGACCGAACCATCCCTTCGGACGACGCGATGGCAGGGAATGGCAACAGCGAGATTGTTGTCGGCGCAAGCGCCTGCAACGGCCAATTTGAGGGCAAGGGCCGGAGTGCCGGAACGGCCGCGAAGCGCGATGTTCGGAGCCGGACATGAAG
>Ga0335078_10017369_pt1 | contig 10688 bp, 10 predicted proteins | sample Lox_Sample_32_FD_206711 | JGI IMG/M metagenome (GOLD analysis project Ga0335078, IMG submission 206711) | Soil microbial communities from Loxahatchee National Wildlife Refuge, Florida, United States - Lox_Sample_3.2 | ecosystem: Environmental > Terrestrial > Soil > Wetlands | place: USA... | reverse complement strand
ATGGTTCAAGGGGAAGTGGTACGTTCTGCAGCAGACCGAGGGTAACGGAATTGGTCAGCCGCCTCCGACGCCTGTGTCGTTGCCGCCGGCGGGAAAGAGCAGCTTCTCGAACCTGGCGATTGACGGCAAACATACGGCGCTGCGTTCGTCGCGCGAACTGCCGGTTGGGAATGACAAGCTGGTGGTGATCTCCAGCGTTCCACTGGACGTGAGCCTGATGGCGAAGGTGGCAGAACGTATCGGCGTGGTGCAGATGGAAGCGTTCACCAAGACGCAGGACAACCAAAAAGGAGTGAAGGAGAGAGGCCCGAAGCTCAAGATTTCCGGTTCGAATGATGAGTTGAACCTCGATTCACCGAGCGGCTCGAACGAGATGTCGGGGGCGATCCAGAGCCCGACGCCGCTGCCTCCGTCAAGGAACTACTTCGACCGTGAGATCACTTTTATCAGCACGGTGGCGGCACTGGATTGGAACAGCGGATCAGACCGGAACATCCTGATGGTCGTGCGAACGCGGCCATCGCTGATGTATGACCGGCTGTTCAGCACCATCGGCAACTTCGTGAACCTGGTGCTGATTGTGATTGCGGCGGTCGGGATTTTCTTCGGCATCATTGAGCTGATCGCGCTCTTCATTGGCGTGCGGCTAACCAAGACGATCACAGCTTCGGTGTACAAACTGTACCAGGCGACGCGCCACGTGAACCAGGGCGACTTCACCCATCGCATTAAGGTCACGCGCAACGACCAACTGGCGGCGCTGGAAACGTCGTTCAACAGCATGACGGAAAACATCCAGAAGCTGCTGAAGGAGCAGCAGGAGAAGCAGCGGCTGGAGAGCGAGCTCTCGATTGCACAGGAGGTGCAGGCACAGCTGTTCCCGAAGGGGGTGTTCGACATCCGCTCGCTCGAGCTGTACGGATTCTGCGAGCCGGCGCGAACGGTGAGCGGTGATTACTACGACTTCATTCCGCTTGGCCCGGATCGGCTGGCGCTGGCGGTGGGCGACATCAGCGGCAAGGGAATCTCGGCGGCACTGCTAATGGCGAGCATCCATTCGGCCGTTCGCGCGTACAGCCTGGAACGCGCGCCGATCATGGCGAGTGCCGGTGCGGGACATGGCGGATCGTTCGTGCTGTCGGCGGTGAATGAAGATGCGTACGACGCGGAGATTTCACCTTCGCAACTGTGCACGATGCTGAACCGGCAGGTGTACCACAGCACCGCGACCGAGAAGTACGCGACCATGTTCCTGGGAATTTACGACGGAGACACGCGGCGGCTGACGTACTGCAATGCGGGGCATCTGCCTCCGTTGTTGCTCAGCACCGACGGTTCGGTGCGGCGGCTGGATCGCGGGGGCAGCGTTGTCGGTTTGATTCCCGGCTTGTCGTACGCAGAGGCGGAAGTGGAGTTGCGAGCCGGAGACATCTTTGTGGCCTACAGCGACGGCATGACCGAGCCGGAGAACGAGTTCGGCGAGTTTGGCGAACAGAGGCTGATCGAACTGGTGCGCGAGAACCAAGGCCTGCCGCTGCAGAGAATCGCCGAGCTGGGCGTCGCGGCCGTGAAGGACTGGATCGGCGGAGCCGAGCAACCGGACGATGTAACGATCGTGTTAGCGCGGCTGAGATAACAGCAATTCAACACAGAGACACAGAGAACACAGGGGATCTTAAGGAAGAAACGCACCACTTTGAACTGCAGTCTTAGCCTTGCGAGCCCGCCACTAACACAAACGTCGGGTTCTTTTCCCTTGATTGACTCTGTGTTCTCTGCGTCTCTGTGTTGAAATCTCTCTGTTGAATCAATCGACGTCCATCTTCAGCCGAGCGATCGCTTTTTCCAGGCTGGGGTCTTCGCCGACTTCTTCGTAGTGAGCGAGCGTCTTCTTTAATATGTCGGTGTTGCGGGCGTAGACCTCGCGCATCAGGAGATTGGGATGCTCCTGCGCGCGGCGCTCGGATTCCGTGATCAGTTCCATCAAATGGACGTAAAGTTCGGCCTTCATCGGAAGATAGTGTATTCGGTTTCTGAGTTGCCGGTGGGAACATCGTGAGCGAACTACTCGATCATCTCATGCGCGCAGGATTTCCGCTTGCTCCGCGAGACATCATTCACCTCTTTGTCGGCGGATCGCAATTGCACGGCGCGAAGGTGCACGGCTATGACGATCTCGATATCTATGGCTGTTATATCGAACCGCCAACGCACATCCTTGGGTTGCGCTCGATAGAACATTTCGTGTGGTCGTCGGGATCGCAGCGAGACAAGAACACAGCCGATGACGTTGATGTCACGATGTATTCCCTCCATCGCTGGGGCGAACTGATTCTGAAAGGCAATCCGGCGATATTGCATTTTCTTTACGCGACCAATCAGTCGGAGTGCAGAGACTGGGATGAACAGATTGCGCCGCATCGGGACACATTCCTGTCGAAACGGTCTGCTGAACAGTATCTCGGATTCGCCGAATCACAACGTATGCGCCTGACCGGGGAACGTGGAATGGGGCGGCATGGACAGCGGCCCGACCTCATCGAGAAGTACGGGTTCGATGTGAAGTTCGCCATGCATTACGCGAGGCTGCTATATGAGTGCCGCGAACTGCTGAAAGAAAAGAAACTGACATTGCCGAGACCGGAACCGGAACGTACGCACCTGATCGCGATTCGCTCCGGACAGTACACCCAAGGCGAGGTGTTCGCCGCAGGTCGCGAACTCAAAGCAGAATGCGAAGCACTGCTCGCCGTAAGTGATTTGACGGAGGTGCCGGATCTCAAAGAAGTCTCGCGAATAATCTCCTCAGCTTATCTCCAACACTGGCGAAAAAGTGAGCTCACGAACGAGGCGGGAGGGTTGTAGAATCGCTAGCGTGCCGTGCCCTTACTTCATCCCGACGGAACGCTTCGATGACGGTGGATTTGCGCATCCGGCGCGGCTTCCGCTGGGGGCGGGATATCGAGGAATATGTGGGGCTCCAGGCCACGACGGCAGTGCACCTTCCGACGAAGAGCTGAAGTCCAACTGCAATTTGGGCTACGCGCGGAACTGTCCGCGTCTGCCAGTGGAGCGTCCTGCCGATGCGGTACGGTTCTCGGTGCTGCGCGATCGTGATGGCCAGATTGCCATCGGATACGTGGCGGAGCTGAACTACCTGCCGCGCGAGCATGGGAGCCTGCAGTACGATTCACTGTTGAAGCGGTGGCTGAGCTTGCATCCGGAGGAGCGAGTGCAGGCGCTGGCGGAGTGCTTTCTGCAGAGCTACCTGGAGAAAAGGAGTCAGGCGTCAGGAGTTGGGAGTCAGGAAAATCCCGTTTCGCCGTGCCTGGTTCCTCGACCGTAACGTCGGCAAAGGAAGCCGAGGATGTGGTATCCGCAACTTTTTGAGTTTGTCTTTTGATTTCGCCAACTCCCAACTCCTGGCCCCTAACTCCTGAAATCAGCAGGTACAATCCTTGAATATGAATGAGAACCCGGAGCTTACGGCGCGGCCGGTCCGCGATTCGCAGTCGGAGATGACCGAGATCGTCCTGCCGAACGATGCTAACCCGCTGGGCGCCCTGCTCGGCGGACGGCTGATGCACTGGATCGACCTCGCCGGAGCACTGGCGGCGCACCGGCATTCGCGTAACTATGTTGTTACAGCATCGATCGATCACCTCGACTTCCTGACGCCAGTGCATGTGGGCGACCTGGTGATTTTCCGGTCGACGGTGAACCGGGCGTTCCATACGTCGATGGAAGTGGGCGTGAAAGTGTTCGTAGAGAACTACATTTCGGGCGCGCATCGGGTGGTGAGCACGGCGTACCTGACGTTCGTGGCCGTCGATCGGCATGGGCGGCATTTGCCGGTTCCGCCGGTGATTCCGGAGACAGAGGAAGAGAAGCGGCGGTACGAGGATGCGGGGCGCAGACGCGAACACCGGATGGCGGAGATGGCGAGGAAGACGGGAGTCAGTAGTTAGGAGTCAGGGAGCACCTTCGGGTGGTCCGCCGGGAATTCCGTAAGACCGCGTAGGGTCGGCCTGTCACCATTCCTCCCGATTCCACATTGTTTTCCCATAGAGAAACTCCAAAACATTTTTTTCTGTGATGGCCATCACATCGTGATGTTAGGCCGTGGGTCGATAATTCCGAGACTCTGAGCCTGTTTTCTGAATCGATAGGAACATATGGATCAAGCGCTCTTAATACATCGATTGCATTTTGCGTTTACCATCACTTACCACTACCTGTTCCCACAGTTAACGATGGGGTTAGCACCGCTCATCGTGTATTTGAAAACCATGGCGCTGCGGACCGGCGACGACAAGTACAGCCGGGCGGCGCGGTTCTGGGCGAAGGTGTTCGGCATCAACTTCGTGGTCGGCGTGGTGACGGGAATTCCGATGGAATTCCAGTTCGGCACCAACTGGTCGCACTTCTCGCGGTTCGCGGGCGGCGTGATTGGGCAGACGCTGGCCATGGAAGGCACGTTCGCGTTCTTCCTCGAGTCGGCATTCCTGGGATTGTTCCTGTACGGCGAGAAAAAACTGTCGCCGAAGATGCACTGGTTCTCGGCGTTCATGGTGTTTGTCGGGTCGTGGTTGTCGGGATATTTCATCGTCGCGACCGACGCGTGGATGCAGCATCCGGTGGGCTACACGCGGCTGGCTGACGGATCGTTCCAGTTGAGCAGTTTCTGGTCGCTGGTGCTGAATGACTGGGCGCTATGGCAGTATGCGCACAACATGAGCGGCGCGGTCATCACCGGATCGTTCGTGATGACGGCGATCGGAGCATACTACCTGCTCAGCAAGAAACACGCCGACCAGGCGAAGCTGTTCATTCGCACGGGCGTGATCGCCGGATGCATCTTCAGTGTGCTGCAACTGTTCCCGACAGGGGACCAGCAGGGACGCATGGTCGCCCATCATCAACCGGCAGCACTGGCGGGCATGGAAGGCCTGTACAGGACACAGGTAGGAGCGCCGCTGCACATCATGGGGCAGCCGGACGACAAGAACGCATCCATCGATAATCCGCTGTCGGTGCCGAAGATGCTCAGCTTCCTGACGTATCAGCGCTGGAATGCTGAAGTTAAGGGTCTCGATGCGTTCCCGAAAGAAGACCAGCCGGACAACGTGCCGCTGCTCTACTTCGCGTATCACATCATGGTGGGACTGGGGACGATCTTCATCGCGGTCATGGTGGGGAGCGTCCTGTTGCTGTGGCGAGGTCGTCTGTTCGACGCGAAATGGATGCTGTGGGTGCTGATGCTGAGCGCGCCCTTCCCCTACATTGCGAACACGGCGGGATGGATGACGGCGGAGATCGGGCGCCAGCCGTGGCTGGTCTACGGGCTACTGCGCACGGTACAGGGTTACTCGACACTGGTATCGGCGGGTAATGGGCTCTTTACGTTAATCGGATTCATGGGCATGTACACGGTGCTGTCGATCCTGTTCCTGTTCCTGCTGTACCGCGTGATCGATGAAGGTCCGGAGCCGGTGGAAGTGCAGGTGCGCATTCCACGTGATCTGAAGGAGGCGGCAAGCGCCGTAAAGAACTGATATGGGCAGCCTATGGTTTTTGATTGTCGCTCTGATGGTGGTGGCGTACGCGATCCTCGACGGGTTTGACCTCGGCGCGGGCGCGATTCACTTGATTGTTGCAAGAACGGATGCGGAACGGGGGTCGGTGGTGCGAGCGATCGGCCCGGTGTGGGATGGAAATGAAGTGTGGTTGCTCGCGGCGGGCGGCGTGCTGTACTTCGCCTTCCCGCAACTGTACGCGTCCAGCTTCCAGGGCTTTTACCTGCCCCTGATGATCGTGCTGTGGCTGCTGATGCTGCGGGCGATCGGCATCGAATTCCGTGCGCAGAGCACAAGCCAGGTGTGGCGCGGATTCTTCGATACCACCTTTTCCATCGCGAGTGGACTGCTGGCGGTGTTCTTCGGCGCGGCGCTGGGCAACGTCATCCGCGGCGTGCCGCTCGGTCCGGACGGCTACTTTTTCGAAGCACTGTGGACGAACTGGCACGTGGTGCCCAACCCGGGCATTCTCGACTGGTACACGGTGATCGCTGGAGTGGTGGCGCTGGTGGCGTTGACGGTGCACGGGTCGTTGTACGTGACGCTGAAGACCGAAGGCGACGTGAACGCGCGCGCGCACAAGATCGTCTCGGTGCTGTGGCCGGCGTTGCTGGCGGTGACGCTGATCAGCCTGGCGGCGACGCTGTATATCCGGCCGGAACTGTTGGACAACTACGAGAAGGTGCCGATCGGATTCGCGATTCCTGTGCTGGTCTTCGGATCGCTGGCGGCGATGCTCTGGTACCACCGCGGCGGTCGCGAAAAGGGCGCGTTCCTGGCCTCGTGCGCGTACCTGGCGGGCATGCTCGGTGGTGCGGCGTTCGCGGTGTATCCGAACGTGCTGCCGGCAAGCACCGGTCCGCAGTACAGCCTGACAATCGAGAACACTGTGACCGGGTCGTACGCAATGCATGTGGCGTTCGTATGGTGGGTTTTCGGCATCGTGATCGCCATCGGCTACTTCGTCTTCCTGTTCCGGATGTTCAAGGGGAAAGTCAGCGAGGCGGGAGGGTACGGACACTGAAGAATTGAATATTGTCGATTGATTACTGATTATTGAAAGAGGGCCCGCGGGGATGAGGACTTCCGCGGGCTTCTCTTTGACTTTTCAAATTACCCGACTACCAGTTTGATTGTGTGAGTAGAATTCCGGTCATGAGATTAAAGGGGAAGACGGCGATCATTACGGGGGCCGGCAGCGGCATTGGGCAGGCGTGCGCGCTGGCGTTTGCGCGCGAAGGCGCCCGCGTGGTGCTGGTGGGGCGGCGGCGCGAGTTGCTGAAGCAGACAGCGGCGGAGATCCAGCGCGACGTGCTGGTCTGCGAAGCCGACGTTTCGAGGCTAGTGGACGTGCAACGTGTCGTGAAGACCACGCTCGAACGTTTCGCCGGAGGCGTGCAGGTATTGGTGAACAGTGCGGGAGTGCTGCACGCGGGCACGGCCGAGACACAGACCGAGGAGGAATGGGACGAGACGTTCAATACCAACGTGCGGGGCGTGTGGCTGATGTCGCGCGAGGTGATCCCGCTGATGCGCCGGGAAGGCGAGGGCTCGATCATCAATATATCGTCGGTGTTAGGGCTGATCGGCGGAAGGAGTCGCGTGGCGTACTCGGCGTCGAAGGGCGCGATGACAGTGCTGACGAAGTCGATGGCCATGGACTTGGCGCCCGACCAGATACGCGTGAACTGCATCTGTCCGGGGATTATCGAGACCGAGTTGGTGGTGGATTTCATCCGCAATGCGCCCGATCCGGAGTTGGCAAAGAAGCGGCGTACGGAGTTGCACCCGCTGGGAAGGTTCGGGCAGCCGTCGGATGTCGCGAATATGGCGGTGTACCTGGCGAGCGATGAGTCGATGTGGGTGACCGGCGCGGCGATGCCGGTGGATGGCGGATACCTGGCGGGAAAGATGTAGGTTGCAACCATAGGCCAAGTGGCGTAATCTAAATAGCCAAGAGGCTATATGACAACGGAAGCCATCGCCGAGGTGTTGGGCGGACGGAAGGTGCTGGGGAAGGCAGTGAAGCAGGCCGACGACCTGGCGCAAATGGTCCGCCGTGGCCTGCCGGCGACTTCAGTGACGGCGCTGGCGGCGAGGCTGGCGGTCGGCAACAACGTCCTGTCGCGGAAGTTGGGAATTCCGCAACGAACGCTCACGCGGCGGTTAAGCCACGGGTCGCGCTTGACGGCGGCCGAGTCCGACCGAACGGTTCGCGTGGCGCGGGTGTATGCCAGCGCCGTGGAGATGATCGGCGACGAGGAGAAGGCCGTGGAGTGGCTGCGGACGCCGAACCGAGCGCTGGGCGGTGGAACTCCGCTGGACCAGCTCGATACCGATCTCGGCGCGCGCGAAGTCGAAGACGTGCTGGGACGCATCGCCTACGGCGTGTATAGCTGATGCGCTTCTGGAGAATCTGCCGGCGGCGTTACGCGGCGGAGTCGGCGAGCGGAGAAGGCGCGCGACTGTACGGCGGCCGCTGGAACAGCCGCGGCGTCCGCGTGGTGTACACATCGACATCGCTGGCACTTGCCGCGATGGAAACCTTCGTCAACCTCGAACCCAACCTGAGGCCCAACGATCTGGTCTCGATCGAAGGCGAGGTTCCGGACGGCGTAGAAATCCTAAGAGTCGCGTTGGAAAGCCTGCCGGCCAAGTGGAACCGGAGCCGGGAAGAGTCTCTGCGCAAAATAGGAGATGCCTGGGTGCGGGAAGGACTAACAGTTGGGTTACTGGTGCCGTCGGCGGCGATCAAGGGGGAATGGAATTTGCTGCTGAATCCGGCGCACCAGGATTTCACGAAAGTGGTGTTGCAGGCGCCGCAGGCGTTCGAGTTCGATGTGAGGATGTTCCGATAGGACAAAGGAAAATACGGAGGACGGAGAGCGGCGACTCAGCCGCACCGGCCGCACACTACTATGGTATGCGTGGGAGCGTTCAAGAGTTCTACCAGCTCTTGCTTAGCGCGAAGCGTGTTGCCTCCTGAGCTATACATAAACCGAAAGCACCGATATTCTCGTGAGTTGTCCTTTCTGCCGACGCGCCCACCTTCTATAATCGCCCGTTCCTTACGAGGACACCATGTCATACAACACTATTACGCTCTCGTATGAAAATCGTGTGGCGCTGCTGACGCTGAATCGTCCGGACAAGCGCAATGCGATCAGCTTTGAACTGGTGGATGAGGTGCTTCGGGCGTTGGAGGAAGTCGAGAAATCGGACGCGGTGGTGCTGGTGCTGACCGGCGCGGGCAAGGCGTTTTCCGGCGGACTCGATCTCGAGAATCTGAAGGCGCTGATTGGACGCAGTCCGGAACAGAACGTCAAAGATACTCGCACGATGGCGCAGCTCTTCCGGACGATTTACGACTTCCCGAAACCGACAGTGGCGGCGGTGAATGGCGCGGCGATCGCGGGCGGCACCGGACTGGCGACGCTGTGCGATATCACGATCGCGTCGATGGAAGCGAAGTTCGGCTACACCGAGGTGCGCATCGGGTTCATCCCGGCGATCGTGTCGAGCTTCCTGGTGCGCCAGGTGGGCGAAAAGCAGGCGCGGGACCTGCTACTGACTGGGCGCATCTTTGACGCGCAGGAGGCGTATCGCATCGGGCTGATCAACGAAGTCGTCGAACCGGATCGGTTGATGCCGCGCGTGCGCGAAGTCGTCGGCATGCTGCTGGAGAACAGTCCCATTTCAGTGATCGCGACGAAGAAGCTGATCAACAGCTTCGGTGACCACGAACTGACGCAGCAGGTCGAATCAGGAGTTGTGGCGAACGCGCAGAGCCGCACGACGAAGGATTTTCACGAGGGCGTTACATCGTTCCTGGAGAAGCGCAAGCCGGTCTGGAGCGGCAAATGACCGGAGTCGTCAACGAAGCACGCATCCGCGTGCGTTATGCCGAGACCGACCAGATGGGCGTGGTGTATCACTCGAACTACATCATCTGGATGGAGGTGGGGCGCGTGGAACTGCTGCGCCAGCTCGGGTTCACGTACAAAGAGATGGAACGCGAGGACAAGTGCCACATCGCCGTGGTGGACGTGAAATGCCGCTTTAAGTCGCCCGCGCTGTATGACGATGAAGTCCTGGTGCGCACGCATTTGAAGAACGTGCGCGAGTCGCTAATTCACTTTGGATACGAGATGGTGCGAGCGAGCGACGGCACCCTGCTGGCGGAAGGCGAGACGACGCACATCGTCGTCGGCGAGGACATGCAGCGGAAGGTGCTGCCGGAAAAATACCTCGTGCAGTTCAAGGCGGCGATAAACAGATGAATTTCAACACAGAGACACAGAGAAGCCATTGGAAAAACCTGGTTTGGAGAATCGCTGAAGATTGATCGCACTCAGAGGGATATCTCGCTGCGCTCGACATGACAAAGAGTGGGAATATCGGGCTGCGCGCGACATGACAAAAATCTGTGATTCTGTGAATTGATACACTACACGGTTCCCATGCGCGCACTACACATCACCGGTAACGACCTCACTCTCGAAGATCTCAGCGAAGTTGTGTATCAGAAGCAGCCTGTGCTGCTGGCGCCCGATGCGCGCGCGGCGGTCGAGCGGGCGCGCGCGGTCGTGGACGACATCCTCGACAACAATAAACTGGCGTACGCGATTACTACCGGGGTGGGCAAGCTCAGCGACGTTCGCATCTCGCCGGAGCAGAGCCGCGAGCTGCAGGTGAACCTTCTGCGTTCGCATGCGGTTGGCGTGGGCGAGCCGCTCACCGAGGCCGAGACGCGCGCGATGATCCTGCTGCGCGCGAATTCGCTCTCGAAGGGCAATTCCGGCGTGCGGCCGATCATTATCGACACGCTGTGCGAGATGCTGAACCGGGGCGTGCATCCGGTGATTCCCGCGCAAGGTTCGGTGGGCGCGAGCGGCGATCTGGCACCCCTGGCGCATTTGGCGCTGGTGTTGATCGGCGAAGGCGAAGCTTGGCACTCGACTGGAAAGAAACCGCGGCGAGTAGGAGATCCGCACGCCCGACGGGTGAGTGCGATGGTGGCGTTGAAACACGCGGGCATCAAGCCGCTGACGCTCGAAGCCAAAGAAGCCATTTCGCTCATCAACGGCACGCAGGCAATGCTGGCCGTCGGCT
>Ga0335078_10017368_pt1 | contig 10688 bp, 8 predicted proteins | sample Lox_Sample_32_FD_206711 | JGI IMG/M metagenome (GOLD analysis project Ga0335078, IMG submission 206711) | Soil microbial communities from Loxahatchee National Wildlife Refuge, Florida, United States - Lox_Sample_3.2 | ecosystem: Environmental > Terrestrial > Soil > Wetlands | place: USA: Florida... | reverse complement strand
GTCATGTAACATGAGGCCCGCGGCGAGGCATTGGGATGCAGGCCACCGTCCACTTTCGCCGCCCAACCCGTCAAGTCTGTTCGCTGTCCTGCCCTATGGGTACCACGGCCACAGCTGAGGTCGTACCGCCGTCCATCTCACGTCGATGTCCGTCGCCAGATCGATGAACCGAAACAGCGCGATTGTGCTAATCGCGACTATCGGAGCGGCCGCCGTCGGCCTCGTGGCCGGACACTCGTCGAAGGTCGCTGCCGCCGCCGTGTGTGCGCTTCTACTCGGTGCGTTGCTTGCCCGTGTGCCCGAGGTGATGTTTGGGGTCTGTCTGCTCGCTCTCAGCTATAGCCCCGAATATCTAACCTCGACCGCTGGCGTGTTTGCTCAGCCCCAGCTGCAGAAGGGACTGGTGTACTTCGCCGTCCTCGGGATGGTCCTCCAGCGAGGAGTGCGCCCCCGCTTTCTGATTGTGCCCGTGGCGTACATCGTGATGGCCATCCTGGCGATCATCCACGCGCAACTGATCGCCGGTCTGACGCTCACCCAGATGTTGTCGTCGTTCGTAACGCTGACCGTGGGGTGGACTGCGTTGTCGGTTGCCTGGGACCTACGAACCGATGCCCGTTATCTCAAGATTCTTTCTTGCCTACCGGTAGTGTGCGTACTTCTCGGCGGCTTGCTCGAAGTTGCGCACCTGCACACACTCTTCGAACACGGCGGCGGGTCCTCGAGTGCGCGCTTGCAGGGCGCCTCGGGCCCGGCGCAGTTGGCTCTGACATCGTTCATCGGCTGCGTCACGGCGTCGATTTGCTACCGGACCACACGATGGAGGTATGCGCCGGCGCTCGTCGTGGCCAATGCCGTCGTTCTCGGGCTCACCGTGTCGCGAGGAGCAGCGATCGCTCTGGGACTCGCAATGGCGTTGCCGGCGCTCAGGTTCGTGTTTAGCGGTCGCGAGGACAAGCGATGGGTGCCTGCGCGCTGGATGCGCGCCGCGATCATGGTCGGCGCTCTGGCGATCGTCGCCGTCGCTCTCGTTCCCCCATTGCTGGCGCGGGACAAGGCTGGGACTTACATCCAGGGCAAAGGCGTCGTCTTCGACTCGACGAGCGGTCGCACGGCGGCTTGGCACGAGTTCTACGCGATTGCCAAGCAATCGCCGCTGTTCGGTCACGGCCTCGGCGCCGGACCGATCACGAGGATCGCGGAGCAGGGTTTCCTCGCTCAGCACAACGAGTACCTCCGGCTCTTCCTTGAGGGCGGCTACATCGGGGGCGGCATTGTGCTCGCGGCGATCATCTTTGTGATCGGAACCTGCCTCCGCCGGGCTCCACCGTGGATTCGCCTCGATCTGCTCGCCTTGGCGATCGGTTTCGCGGTGTTGTCTTACACCGACAACACCCTGACATCGTGCAACCTTCAGGTTCCGTTCTGTCTCGTTTTCGGAATCCTTGCGGGCACCTCGGTGAAGGGCGGGAGGTCGCTGGCGCCACCAGCGCCGGCACCGCCGGCGGCGATCGCCGAGCCGAGGCTCGAGCTGCCGGCTCCGATCGTGAGGTGAGTGTCGTTCGAGTCCTGGTCGTCAACAAGTTCTTCCACCCGCGGGCTGGTGCCGAGACGTCGTTCCTGCAGACGCGCCGTCTGCTTCTGGACCGAGGCCACGAGGTCATCGATTTTGCGATGCAGCACCGGGCAAACCTGCCTTCGCCCTACGAACAGTTCTTCGCTCCCAACCGTTCGTACGACACGGATCGCCCAGTCGCCAAGCGAGCGGTGGATGCGACCTCGAGCGTGTACTCACCGTCCGCCCGCCGGGCGCTGGGGCGACTGTTGGACGCCCATCGACCGGATGTTGCGCATCTCCACAATATCTACCACCAGCTCACTCTCTCGATCGTCGACGAGCTGGCGCGGCGGCGAATTCCAACTGTCCTCACGATGCACGATTGGAAGCTCGCGTGTCCTGCCTACACCCTCTTCACAGAAGGGAAACCCTGCCGGCGGTGCCCATCGGGTAGTCTCAGTAGTGTCGTACGACATCGGTGCGTGAAGTCATCGGCACCCGCCAGCGCGATCGCTGCCACCGAGGCATGGATCGCCAAGCGTCGAGGCTCGTACGGCAAGGTGCAGCGGTTCATTGCGCCAAGCCGGTTCGCCGTGGACGTCGCGGCTCTCGGCGGCATCGCCTCGCGGCGTGTCGCTCACGTTCCGAACTTTCTTCCAGACGACGAGATGCACATCCAGACACGAGATCGTGACGCCGGCCCTCGGCTTGTCTATGCGGGCCGGCTCGACGAGACAAAGGGCATTCGCAACCTGCTTCGCGCCTTTGCACAAGTCAGGGTGCCGGCGTCTCTGCGGATCGCCGGGCGCGGGCCACTCGAGGGCGAGGTTCGAGCGGCCGCGGCGCGCGATCAGCGGATCTCGTATCTGGGAGTGCTCTCGCGTGCCGAGCTGTACGAAGAGCTCGAAGGCGGTCGGGCCGTAGTCCTTCCGTCGCTTTACGAGGACAACGGGCCCCTGATAATCCTCGAGGCGCAGGCGCGGGCTAAGGCGATGATCGTCACGGATCGTGGTGGTCCGCCCGAGTTCGTGCGCCACGACGAGACCGGCTTGGTCGTCGATCCGTTGCGCCTGGACGATTTGACCGCGGCGATGGAGCGACTTGCGGGCGATCGGGAGCTGGCGGCGCGATTGGGGGCGAGCGCCGCGCAGGACGTGCGACGAGAGCACTCGGCCGCGCGTCATTACGAGCTTCTGACCAAGGTGTACGAAGACGCACAATCGGAGGTCATGTGAGCACCAGCAACGGGAGCGCGCTTCTGGATGCGCCCGGCGACCGCCCATTGAGGGTCGCCATGATCGGACTCCGTGGAATACCGGCCACCTACGGTGGCGTCGAACGAGCGGTCGAGGAGCTGGCCGCGCACCTCGCCGGTCGGGGACACGACGTCACGGTGTACGCCCGGAACGCGTACTCGGAGCCTGGCCGCACGGAGTTCCGCGAGGTCTCCATCAAGCGATTGCCTCAGATCAACACCAAGCATCTCGAGGCTGCGTCGCACACCTTCATTGCCCTCATGCACGCCCTGTTGAGGCGACAGTTCGATGTCATTCATCTTCACGCCACGGGACCCGGCGCAATGGCGCCGCTGGCGCGCATCGCCAGGGTTCCCGTCGTGGTCACGATCCAGGGTCTCGACTGGCGGCGAGAGAAGTGGGGGAAGGGAGCACGAGTCGTCCTCCAGCTGGCCTCGAGGATGGCCGCGAGGAGTCCGAATCGCGCGATCGTGGTGTCGCGGGAGCTGCAGCGCTATTACCGCGACGAGCTGGGTGCGCCAACGAGCTATATCCCGAACGGCGTCAAGCCCGAGACTCCGCCGCCTGACCTGGCGACGCTGGACCTCGAGCACGATTCCTACATCCTGTTCCTGGGCAGGCTCGTGCCGGAGAAGCATGTTCACACCCTCATCCGGGCGTATCGACGGGTCGAGGGACAGACTCCACTTGTCATTGCCGGTCCTGGGACGCATTCGCCGGGATACATTGCCGAGATCGTCAAGCTTGCCCAGCAGGACGATCGGGTCCGCATTATCGGCCCGCAATATGGACGAGAGAAAGCGTGGTTGCTACACAACGCTCGGGTGTTCATTCAGCCTTCGAGCATTGAGGGGCTGCCGATTGCGCTGCTCGAGGCCCTCGCCGCCGGCTGCTTCCCCGTCGTGAGTGCGATTCCCGAAAACCTGGAGCCCGTCACCGTCGATCACACCCAACTCGGCATCTCATTCCCCGTCGGAGACGAAGCTGCGCTGGCGCGCGCCCTGCAGGGCGCGATCGATCATCCCGACCGCGCCGGGACAGGCGCATGTCTCAGCGAGCACGTCCGGCGTGAGTACGACTGGGCATCGATTGCCGTGCGAACCGAGGCCCTTTATCGGGACGTGCTCTCGCGATCGTCCGCTCGTCCGCCCGCAGTCGCCGAAGACGCCGATTCGGATTTGCAGGCTTTACCCCAGTTTGACCTCGCACGCTAACCTCCCCCGGACTCGTGACCGAAACTCAATACAAAGCAACCCAAAACTCCCACGCCGGTCCGGATGGCTTCCGTCGCCCTGAGGACACCGAGTCGAGCGGCGACTTGGGCAACGTCGTGCGGAGCCTGCTGCGATCCTGGTGGATCATCCTTCTCTGCGCGGTCATCGCGTTGGGGGTGGGTATAGGTGTGAGCAGCCGGAGCGCAACCACGTACCAGGCAACCGCTTATGTCCTGCTCAACGACAGCACCTTCCAGTCTGCGGTGACCGGCGGATCTACGCCAGTCAACACACAGACCGCCGAGTCAACCACGATCGCGATGTTCACGCCGAAGCGCGAGGCGCAGGCTGCGCAAGCTGCGGGCCTGCGCCCGAGTGACAATTATGGGGTGACCATCAACTCAGCATCGAACTCGAACGTCCTCAATATCAACGGCTCGACGGGAAACCCGCGCACCGCCGCGGCACTCGCCGACGCTGCCGCGGAGCAGCTGTTGGCTGCGGTTAAGCAGGCGAATGCCAATTCGTTGACCGGTGCACGCGCAGCCGTGCGCGCGCAGCTCGCCGCGGCGAAACGCAGTGATAAGAAGCCGCTGGCCGCGGAGCTCAACTCCTTCACGACCCTCGAAGCCCTTGCGAATCAGAGCGTCGAGGTGATCCAGCGCGCGCTCGTTCCCGGCGTGCCCAGCGGACCCAGAAAACTGCGGAACGGCGCGATTGCTCTGGTCTTGGGCATCATCCTTGGCTGTGCACTCGCCCTCCTGCGCGACCGACCGCGCCTGGGTCGCGTATAGAGCCCGGAGCGGCGCTCGGGAACGCAAGCGGAATCGAAGAACGCAGTGTCGTGGAAAGATCTGGAGCCGCCGCTCGCGGTCGTCATTCCCGCTCGGAACGTGGAGCATCTCCTCGCGGAGTGTCTCTCGGCGCTGCTCGGGCAACTGCGCGCGGACGATCAGCTGGTCCTCGTGGATGATTCATCGAACGACGGGACTGCAGGTGTGGCGGAGCGCCTCGGGGCCAGGGTCATCCGACGTGACAGCGCTGGGGGTCCATATGCTGCTCGCAACGACGGCTGGCGCGCCACGACCCAGCCGTATGTTCTGTTCACCGATGCGCGCTGTATTGCGAACGAGAAGCTGCTCGACCGCGTGCGCGAAGCCGCTTCACGTGGTCCGGACCTCATTTTTGGAGAGATGGGTGTTCGCACGGGGCTGCGGATTGCGGAACGTGTAGCGGCTGAGCGGCAGCACTTGCGTGTGGCTCCATATTCCGCAGACTCGTTCTTGCCCTTTTTCCCCACCGCGTGCTTGACTGTGAGGAGGGAAGCCCTCGAAGCTGTAGGTGGATTCCGGATTGTCGACAGTGGAGGAGATGCGGACCTCTGCTGGCGCATTCAACTGTCCGGCATGCGCAAGATCCACGAAATCACGGAGCCGGTGATGGAGTGGCGGCCGCGCGCGACCGTCGTTGCCCTCCTGCAGCAGTGGGCGAAGTACGGGCGAAGTAGCGCTTGGCTGCGCCACGAGTTTCGGTCTCGCGGCGCAACCGCTCCTACACCTCGACCGACTATTCGGATCGTCGCGGGCTATGTGATCAGGCTGCTGCGGAGGATCGTGGAGAGGAAAGCCAAGGATGTGCGGGTGATTGTTGTGACGACACTCGCAGATCTGGCCTGCGACGTATCCTACGCACGGGCGATGCGTGCCCTTCGCCGCGGATGAGTCTCATCGGGCTCCGAACGGTCTGGAAAGGTCGCGTTAGGGATGGCGACGGTCACGGCGGCCCCTGCTCGACACATGGGTGAGATGGTCTCGGTTGAGGGGCTACGAGCCAGTGCTATAGTCCGAGCCAAGAACGAGGCACTGCAAATCGAGCGCTGCCTACTCGGTCTCCGAGCGCAGACGGTGCCGGTCGAGATTGTCGTTGTCGACTCTGGTTCGACGGATGCGACTGTGAAGCTTGCGGCGCGGCACGCCGACGAGCTTGTCCGCATGAAGCCGGACGAGTTCAGCTTCGGGCGGTCGCTGAACGTTGGTGCATCGATCGCGTCCGGCGATATTCACTTCGCGCTCTCGGCCCACTGCGTGCCTGAACGAGATGACTGGGTCGCCCGCGCGCTTACGCACCATCGGGAGGATTCAAGGGTCGCCGGCACTTTTGGAGCGCTTGGCGGCCCAGACGGATCACCGCTCGCGGTGCCAATGAAGTGTTACTGGCCGGTTGCCGGAGAGGATCCGTACTGGGGATTCTCGAACCACGCTTCTTCTTGGAGAGCGTCTGTTTGGCACCGCTTCAGATTCGACGAGGAAATCGAGGCGTGCGAAGACCGTGAGTGGTCGTGGCGCGTGATGCGGGCTGGGTACGTACTGGTCGCGGATCCTCTGCTGTTTGTGAGAGCCGACCATCGGCGGGCCGCAGGATTCAGGGCTCTGTTCGACCGGACGCGCCGGGAAGCGAGGGCATTGGGCTCGGCAGACGGGCTCGCGCGTCGATACTCGATCGGTGACGCAGCCCGGGATTGGTGGTCAACCTTCCCTGCCGGTAGTGAGAGACCGCGCCATGTCCGGCGTATGAATCCAAATCGGGTGATCGAGATAGCCGGTCGTTGGGTAGGAGAACGCGATCGCGCGCGAATGTTGAGGGAGTGAGGTTGGCGAGGTCGCGGTCGCGTCGTTGTCGTGGCCCTACAACCGTCAGCGCGAAGCCGGACCGGCAGGGGATCCGGCAGGAAGGCACCCGGTCCGGTTTGCGCCGGTCGGTGGCGACCACGAGCCTCGGCGCCCCGTTCGGCGGCCGCCGCATCAGGCCTACCAAGTCACCGTCAACAGAGGCGACGCGCCGCAGGCATCGACGAGGCGTTCCGGCGTGAGATCGGGAACCTCCCGGTCGATGAGCTCCAGAAAGGCCGCATACGCGATCTGGCCTTCGGACGCACCCGCGAAGTGGGGCTCATTGTGCTCGGTCGCCCACGCGAAGTAACGGTTCTGCGCGGCTGCGGTCTTGGCGACGTGGGCCAACGTGCCTCGCCCGACGTGGAGCAGATAGCCACCGTCCACGAATGGGAAGGAGACGAGCTTCTTGTTCCGGTGCCTGAGCGCGGCCTGCAGTGCCGCACTTGGGTCGCCGTGTTCGCGGAACGGTGGCAGTGGTGCCTTCCAGGCCAGCCCGGGGTCGAGTAGGAGCGAGTAAAGGCCAAGCATCTCCCGCTGATGATGCGAGTGCCACGCCGCTTGAGCGACGGCAGCGGCCCGCTCGCGCTCGAGCACGCCGACGGCCTCGAGGAGAGTGTCGCGCCGCAGGACGACGACATCGGAGTCGAGGACCCACACGTAGTCGGTCTGGGCCGCACGAGGTAGCTCCCGCTGGCGCTCGGCGAGCCAGGACAGGCCCTGGTTGAGCGCCGGACCGTGATAACGCTGGCGCGGATTCGCGATCAGATGGATCAGACCATCACGGTCTAGGACGTCCAGTAATTGTCCAGAGCCGTCGCTCGAGCCGTTGTCGACGACGACGATCTGAGCGAACTGATCGCGACCCAAGATACGAAAGAGCGAGAAGACAAGCTGCGCGATCAGCAGACGCGTGTTCCAGTTCACGACGACGATCGCCACGTTGGGCGCCTCGCCGGCGAGTCGTTGACGCGACGCCGGCCAAGGCGTTCGGCCGCGCTCTTCACGCCAATCGAGCAGACGCTCCCGCGCCTCGGAGTTGTGCCAACGGCCGATCAGCCTGCGTCCAAAAGCTGTGCCCGAGGGCGCTGCCATTCGACGATCCTAGCGATCGCAGGAGATCGTCGAGACGAGATGCCATCGCCACAGCGAGTCGATGCCGTCCTCGTTAAGCTGACGCTCAACGGCTCGAAGGGGCGGCGGCGGCGACGGGCGTGACGATAACGACCGGATTGCCTCCACGGTGGTGCTGGCACGCCTCATCGCCGTCTCGAGTTCGGGCGCGCGGTCATCGCCCTCATAACCGCCGGCGTAGGGACGACGTGCGCTCAGCCGTCGCCTTCAACGTGACCATCGGGCCGGTCCCGTCGGTGCCATCTAGCGCTCGCCGAACCTATCTCGGGGGGAATTGTCAAGTGGTGTGGATTGGCGGTGAAGAGTTGAGTCAGGCCGCGACTTCTCGTCTGTCGTTCCATCGTCGTGGCCCGTAGCGATTCAGTTGTCCGCGAGCGAAGGCTGCAGCTCGGCGGCGACTAGAAGTCGTCGGCCGCGGGCGAGAGAGGCGGCAGTGGGTCCTCGTGCAGGACGCTGGCTGGTGCCGTCGTCATGGTGAACAGCCGCCAGCGGCGCTCCACGCGCTTGAAGCGACCGATCCCAACGTCGCTGCTCGCCGATCCACCGGGCGTCGCCGTGACCGACGTCCACATGTCGCCTCCGACGCTCAAGACCAGGCATGGTGGTGTGGCAGCGTGGTCCGTCGCTGCTACGAGTCGGGCCTCGAGCGCAACCGTGACGGCAGCTACGCGGGTGCCGTCGAGGCTCACGCGTCCCGAGCTCGGCCAGAAGTGGAAGTTGCGCCCCGAGATCAGCCGAGCAGAGGTGCCGGTGGACGAAGGCCAGTAGCGGCCTGGCAGGGTCGGGCCGGCGTAGTCCTCGGCGAACGAGGCTCCCGCGATGTCGGATGAGAACTGGATGCGGCGCCAGTGATGCGAGCTGCGCAATAGCACCCAGGCCTGCATGTCCTTGAGGTAGACCCCCGCGTCGGGCGACGCTGGCGTCCCGGCGCACTGGTACAGCTGCCCCCATGCCGTGAACGCGCGAAAGCCCGCCGTTCGATCGATTGGGCGCGCCCTCGGATGCCGCGCCCAGTCGAACCACGTGGGCACGCCTTGAGGCAGTCTTTCCGACGGGGCCGACATGTCGGACAGCAACAGCCGCGTCTGCTCCGACGCGCTCGCGCGTCCGGGTCCCTGTTGCGGCACAGATCCGTTGCCTGGCACGCCGACGCCGCGGGCGTTCGCTACGGCATCGCCTGGAACCAGGCACATCGCCATGCAGGCGGAGGTGAGGACGAGCTTGAGAGGGAGCCGTTCGACCACACGCCTTCTGCCGGTGCGTGACCGCGCTACCACGCGCTGCTGGCCGCTTTCGTGGCGGTGTTGTATGTGTGATGTGTCACTAGCTTGATTATCGCAGGCACGAATTGGGAGATCGACTCTGAAGCGGCGCGTATGCGGCAAGAGCCGTTAGCAGCGCTCCAACGTCGGTTTGTATGACGGAATCGTACGAACCCGCGAGCTATTGGTCTACCCGACTGCCGCAGAAACTTCAACCTGCGTGGCGTCGTGCACATCGAGTACGGCGGCGGGGTACAACGACCATCTCTATCGGCCGAAGCGGAACGCACTCGATCGAGCGCTCCCTGGTCCGTCGCGGACGGTTCGGACGGGGGTCGTGCCCGACCGGCGGAGCGTGTCCAGCAGGCCGATCGCTCGGGGCGTGGTCGTGAGACCGGGCGGGAGGCTGGTCTCCGGTCTCCGAGTCGTGCAGACCGGCCCGCTGCTCATATGGCCCTAACGTCTGCGAGGCATCCGGCATGACGCCACGTTCCGAGCACACCGCCGCGGCGTTGGAGTTTCGGGCTTGAAAGGACCGCACCCGAACCCTACCCACATGCGGTGGGCCGTCCTTGTCAAGGCTTGACTTCAGTTCGCAGGACTTACGCTAAGATCGCCCAGATCCTCCCTCGCGGAAGAAAACTCTTCACCGCGTCACCCGCCGGAGCCGCTGTCCTGCTGGCAGCGCTTCTCGTCTCTATCGGTTCTGGGTGTGGAGAATCGCACCCAACGGTCGCGGCACCTTCGGCCGCTGTCGCACCCGCTCCGAAGATCGGCGTCGACCGACACATTCCGCTCAGAGCTTGGTGGAACGTCACGACTGTCTCGCGCAGCGGTGATGAGGTATTCGACGCGCGGCTGAGTCCGTCGAACGGCGCGCCGGTCGACGAGCCTCGATACGTCCAGATGACCGGGCTCGGCTTTGCCTACGTCGGATCGCAGGGTGGACACTCCTACACCGGCCCAGGTGTCGATCACCCCTGGGACTTCGCGAACAACGAGTATCAAGTGTCCTTCAAGTTCACAGGAGACAGGCTGGGATTGTTGGTTTTGAGTACCGGCGGACGGTGGCGCGTGCTCGTGAACGGCTCCGTGGTCGGCGGGAGTGCTTCCCGCTCGGCCGGCAGCTCATACGCCTATCACGTGCTGGACGTCGACTTCTCCGTAGCCGGCGGCGCGCGATCGCGGACGATCACGTTCCAGCTCGCTCGTGGGACGTGGCTAGCCGGGATCGGGACCGACGAGGCGTCAGACAGCGTGTCTCTGCCGGCGCGCTCGCACCTCGATCGCCCGAGTGTCTATTGGCTCGGCGACTCATACGTGTTGGGCTCGGGCGCCCGGGATCAGGGGTTCGATGATTTCGTCCATGTCGCCGCCGAGCGGGCGGGCGCGAGCAACGTAACCGTCGACGCTCTGGGCGGAACGGGCTACCGCAAGAGCAATCCGGCCGCGAAGTTCCCCGACTACGTGGCACGTGCGCGGCTGAACCTCCGAGCCGGACGGGCCACGCCCGATCTCATCGTCGTCGGCGGGTCGATCAACGACGATGTCTACAGCGAGGAGCAGGTTCGCTCCGCCGCCGCAGCACTGTTTGC
>Ga0335078_10017367_pt1 | contig 10688 bp, 12 predicted proteins | sample Lox_Sample_32_FD_206711 | JGI IMG/M metagenome (GOLD analysis project Ga0335078, IMG submission 206711) | Soil microbial communities from Loxahatchee National Wildlife Refuge, Florida, United States - Lox_Sample_3.2 | ecosystem: Environmental > Terrestrial > Soil > Wetlands | place: USA... | reverse complement strand
GAATACCAAGGTGAGCCGGTGCCATCGATGATGTGGCCGTTGCTGATGACGAGATCGAAAGCCGATGAGCGTGACGAGGACGTCTGCGCCAGACCGATGAGAACAAGCGAAAACACAAGCGTCATCAGCGTTGTCCGCCATCCCCGGCGAATGTAGTTCCTCATGTGCGACCTCCGTTTGAACTTCGTGCTCTCCGCGCCAGCATCAATCCCATCAAGCTCCACACTCCCAACGCCAGCCATTCGTAGGCACTGAAGTGTCCAGGAACGGCAGGCGCAATCTTCATAAGTATCATGAGCAGGCTGACCAGCACACCTGTCATCGCCATTGCCCGCTCCAGCAGCGCCGGCCGCATCCAATAATAGGCGGCGCAGGTACCCAGCCAGCCTATGGCAGACGCCACTGAGCCCACCTCGGTAATCGGGACAAGTATTGCATCCCCCAAAAACATACATGCCGCAGTGGCAACTCCAATGCACACCACCGCCACGGAAGGCGTCTGCTTCTGCGGATGCACCTCACCCACCCGCGCATCCACCAAATGACCGCGTCCCATGGCAAACAAAACCCGGCTTGCGGCTACCAGGTTGCCATTGAACACCTTGAGCAGCGAGAGCAGCGCCGCGGCTAGAATCAGGCTCACAATCCAGCGCGAACCGATCGCGCGCTCAAACGCAACCGCGGTCATGAATTTCTCGCCGGTTAGCTCGTGCCACGGGGCCACAAATCCGACGGCTGCGATGATGATCGTATAAAACAGGATGCCAACCACGATCGCCATCCAGATCGCGGTGAAAAACTGTCGCAACTGAAAATCCGGCTTGGCTTCTTCCACCCCCTTCACTACCGATTCGAACCCGCTCATGAAATAAGGCACGATCTGCACCACCAGCAGCACGGAAACAAACCCGCTGTGGGCGAACAGCGGCGCAAAATTGCGGGGCGAGCCTTTGCTCACCCCGCATCCCACGAACACCAGGAACAACGCCAGCGTCCCGAAAACCGTCCAGTTCTGGAAAGTCGCGCTCAGCCGGATACCGCGATAATTCAGCACCGTGAGAAATGCCGTCAGGCCCAGTCCGATGATCAAGTGCGGCAGGTATACGGGCCGGCCAGCGAGGCGATACAGTTCCATGGAGTCGAGTACGGGAAAGATGTAGCCCGCGATCCTGCCCATCGCGACCGCTTCCCACGGGCACACTATGAAGTACGCCAGCACCATCATCCAGCCGGTGGCCAAGCTGACCGGCTGCGGAAACACTTTGGCGGTATACGCGACTTCGGCGGAAGCATCGGGAATCGCCGCCACCAACCGTCCGTACACGAAACCAATGGGCAATAACAGCGCTCCGCCGATTGCGAAACCCAGAATCGCCCCCAGCGTGCCCCCGCGCAGCAGCCAGTCATCCATCACCACCAGCCAGCCCACGCCGACCATGCTTCCCCAGCCCAAGGCGAAGTAGTCGACCACGCGCAGCTTGCGGGCAAGAGTCGTCACGGGATAAGGCGCGAATTATAAAGCATGGACGCAGAGGGATAGTGGCTCAATTTGAATTCTTCTGCTTCACATATGGCGTCATCCCGAACGCCCGCGATTTCACCAGCGGGCGGAGGGATCTCAGGTAGCACGATGTTGAGGAGCGGGAGATCCTTCGCTCCGCCTGAAGAACGGTTGCGCTCAGGATGACGCCCCATTTTGCGGTTGCCTCAATTGTTGATGTGAGCCATTTCCCGCGGATGGAGTCGTTGCAGCCACTGCCTGTGCTATGTTTTAAGTCTGCGAGTCTGCTTAAGAGGCACTCATGCCCCGATACGAATATCGCGTTCTCGGACCGACTCCCGCTGCTGAGAAGGCGTTCATGGCCTGGATCGACAAACTCGACCAGGAGTTCATTAACCGCAATCCCGAACATCGTGCGAACGTGGTCCGCAACGCGCTGCATGAGCTTTATCTCGGCCGTCCTTATGCCGCGCCCCACCCCAGCGCGCCGCTGGCCGAGCAGGTCCTGATTCACTCTTTCGATCCACGCAATGCCACGCTGGAACCGGAATCTTACGGGGACGTCGACGTCACCAAGTACAACGAACGCAAACCCCTGATCTGGTTCTGGATGATGTATGACCGTTCCCCGGCTGGTCTGAACCACTGGCTTGGACATCGGGTTCGCGCCATGCTGGCCCGTCACGTCTTCAAGTATTGCGGTAAGAATGTGAAGATTTTTCACGGCGTCGAGGTTTCCTACGGCTATAACCTCACGGTGGAAGACAACTGCACCATTCATAAATACGTACTGCTCGATGACCGCGGCGAAATCATCATTCACGAAGGCTCATCCATTTCTGATTACGCCAATGTTTACTCCCACGCGCACGATCTCAACGATGGCATGATCGTCACCAATCAGAAGACTGAAATCGGCCCCAAGGCCCGCGTCACTTATCACGCCACCGTGTTGAGCGGCGTCAAGGTGGGCGAACATGGCATGGTGGGCTCGATGGGCGTGGCCTCGAAGGACGTGGCCCCATTCCACATCGTCGGCGGCATTCCTGCCAAGCCCATCAAAGTGAAATCGATTGCACCGGAAGAGTTGTTGCAGAAGGCAATTGAGAAACCGTGAGGCCCAAAACGCAGCAGCCCGCGAAAACCAATATGATGCCTCCCAAGAGATTTGCCTGCGTCATTGCCGCGCTGCTTGCTCTCGGACCCGCACTCGTTTCGCAAGACAAAGCTGCTTTATCCCCATCGCAATCTGGCCTGCAACAAACTGAACAGCTGCCAACCCGGGTTCGCGTGTCGTCAACCACCTTCCAAAAGATGATCGTTACCAGGGTCAATCCCCAGTTCACCAAAGAGCAAGTCAAGGAGCGAAAAAAGAAGAGAATTCAGGGCCTTGTGCACGTTCTTCTGGTTATCGCACCGTCAGGCGACCTCTCAGAGGTGAAGGCAATCGACGGCGACCCTTTATTGGCGAATGTTACGATCGCTGCGGTAAAGCAGTGGAAGTTCCATCCCTATCTGCTGAATGGCAAGCCGGTAGAAGTGGAAAACACACTGGTCTTTAATTTTCCGTTGAATGATTGAACGACGCACGGGTCTCCAGTACAACAACCGCCTATTCCGTCCATGTTAGTATCAAATCCAGCCCCGCATGACCCTGCAACATGTTGACATCCTGTTCCAGTTGATCGCGTTTCTATTCGCGATCAGCATTCACGAATCGGCGCACGCCTGGATGGCCAACCGCCGCGGCGACCCCACCGCACGCATGTTAGGGCGCGTTTCGCTCAACCCCATCAAGCACATCGACCCGGTGGGGACGGTCTTGCTGCCACTGATCGCCATGTTGACTCATCTTCCGGTGATCGGCTGGGCCAAGCCCACGCCCGTCGACCCGCGCAACTTCAAGAACCCTGTTCTCGATGACATTCTGACCTCGGTCGCAGGCCCGGTCAGCAACTTCATCGTGGCCACCGCTGCCACCATCCTCTTGGCACTGATTTCTGTGGCCGTGCCGGGTGGGCGAATGATCGTTCAGGGGGCGCTGGGTGGTTTCGTTTTCAGCAACTCCACTTTCGTGCCCGTGGCGCTGCTTCTCTATCAATTTCTGCTGATCAATGTTCTGCTCGCCGTGTTCAACCTGATTCCGGTTCCACCCCTCGATGGCAGCCATGTGTTGCGTCATTTCCTTTCGGAGCGGGTACGGCAGGTGTACGACATGGTGGGAATCTTCGGCTTGATGGCGCTGGTATTTTTCGGGGGCAACTTTCTGGTCGCGCTCATCCGCCCCGTGCTGCGCGTCTATACTTCCATCTTGATGACCATCTGATGCCCTCTTCATCCCACACCCGCAAACGCGTCCTCAGCGGCATGCGCTCCACCGGCAAGCTGCACCTGGGCAACTACGTCGGCGCCTTGCAGAACTGGGTCGCCATGCAGGACCAGTATGAATGTTTCTTCTTTGTAGCGGATTGGCACGCGCTCACCACCGACTACGCCGACACTTCGAAAGTGAAAGAAAACTCGATTGAAGTCTTGCTGGACTGGCTGGCGGCCGGTCTGGATCCGAAACGCTGTACCATGTTCATTCAGTCGCATGTTCCCCAGCACGCCGAGTTGCATCTGCTGTTTTCCATGATTACGCCGCTCGGCTGGCTCGAGCGCGTACCCACTTATAAAGAACAGCGCGACAACATCACCGAGAAAGACCTGGGCACCTATGGCTTCCTCGGCTATCCCGTGCTCCAGGCCGCCGACATTCTTATCTATAAAGGCGACTTCGTTCCCGTCGGCGAGGACCAGGTGCCGCACGTGGAGCTCACCCGAGAGATCGCCCGCCGCTTCAATCAGTTCTATAACCTCAATGGAAAAGCAGTATTTCCCGAGCCTCAGCCTCTCCTGACGCGCAGTCCCAAACTTCCGGGAACCGACGGCCGCAAGATGTCGAAGTCCTACGGCAACACCGTTCTGCTCACCGATCCCGAACCAGTGGTGCGGCAGAAGCTGAAGACCATGGTTACCGATCCTGCCCGCATCCGCCGTACCGACCCCGGTAACCCCGACGTTTGCCCGGTGGGCGACTTGCACAAGATTTTCAGTGATTCGGCTACTATGGCCAAAGTCAACGCCGGCTGCCGTTCGGCGGGCATCGGATGCATCGAGTGCAAGGGCTGGGCCGCGGACGCCCTGGTTAACATTCTTAATCCCATGCAGGAACGCCGCAAAAAATACGAAGACAATCCCCGGCTGGCGTGGGATATTCTTGAGGCAGGCTCCGCCAAGGCTGGCCAGGTAGCTTCAGCCACCATGGCGGAAGTGCGAGACTCATTGCATATGTCGTTGGACTACGAGGGCCGCTAGCGAAGAACACCGATGCCAGAGACTTTCCAGACCGCAGGCGCGAACGCGCTGGCACAGACCACGCCGCCGGATTCCTCCGCCCGCCACGAGAAGGAAAGCGACTCGCCATTCTCCGTCGCCGTTACAGACGTGTACGAGGGCCCCCTCGATCTGCTCCTCGACCTGATTCGCAAACAGGACATCGACATCTACGACATCCCCATAGCGAAGATCACCGCGCAGTATCTGGCGTACGTCGAGAAACTTCGCGAGTTGGATGTGAATATCGCCGCCGACTTCATCTACATGGCGGCAGTGCTGATCCACATCAAGTCCAAGATGCTCTTGCCTCGGGATCAGGCGAATGGGTCTGAAGAACAAGAAGACCCGCGCACCGAACTGGTCAACCGGCTGATCGAGCACGAAAAGTTCAAGTCCGCCGCTCAGATGCTGATGCAGAAACAGCAGATCGAAGACGCGGTGTGGTCGAATCCGGCGATCAAGGAATTCATGGACGCCGAAGGCACCGAACCCGAAATCGCCGCCGACGTCATCGATCTGGTCAAGACGTTCCAGGTGATCCTCGACCGCGCCCGCCACCGTCCCATGATCCAGGTGGACGAAGAAACGGTCACCGTCAGCCAGATGATTGACTACCTGCGCCGGCGACTGGCCCTGGAAGACCAGCCCATCCGGTTGAAACTTCTGCTGCGCAACATCCACGCCCGCCAGACGCTGGTTTGCATGTTCCTGGCGCTGCTGGAACTGGTACGATTGCAGGCGATTCAGTTGCGGCAGGACCGTCTGTTCGGTGAGATTCTGGTCCGGAAGCACGTGGGTTTTGAAGCCGTCATCGCCCAACAGACCGCGGTCAGAGACGACTGGAGGTAATTGTCATCCTGAGCAAAGCGAAAACTTCGCTTGGCGAAGTTTTTACGCAGTCGAAGGATCCCTCCCGGTAATGAAAAACGGGGGCGACAAAGGGATTCTTCGACTTCCAAAACTGATTCGCGAGCGAATTGGTTTTCTTCGCTCAGAATGACAACCTGATATGAGTCTGAAAGCCAAACTCGAAGCCATCATCTACGCAGCGGACACACCCATTACGCTCGATCATCTGGTCGAGTTGACCAAGGGATCCATCACCCCGGCCGACGCCGAGAGCGGAGATTTTCGTTCTCAGGTTCGGGCAGCGCTGTTTGAGCTGATGTCTGACTATGCGGGTGATCGCGGCATCGAAATTCGCGAGATCGCCGGCGGATACCGCATGTCCACCAAACCCGAACAGCATGACCTAGTTCGGGCGTTCGCCAAGAGCCTGAAGCCTCCCATTCGCCTGTCCATGCCCGCTCTGGAGACCTTGGCGGTCATCGCCTACAAGCAGCCGGTCACGGTCCCCGAGATCAACGACATTCGTGGCGTGGACTGCAGCGGTGTCATCGCCACTCTTCTCGATCGCAAGCTGGTCACGACCGCCGGACGCAAAGCCGTCATTGGCCGACCCATTCTTTACAAAACCACCAAAGAGTTTCTTTTACGTTTTGGTTTGAGCGATGTCGGCGAACTGCCCAGCATGGAGGAGTTCGAGAAGCTGGTGGCGGAGTCTTTTCAAGCTGACTTGTCGCTCGCGCAGGAACCAGCAGAACCGAAAATCGGCGATGCCCCTCAAGATCAAGCCCTGACGGCGGTTGAGTCGAGCGAGAATGATCCTGCGGCTTGAGCCCGGCAGACGTCTAGACAACAGCAACCCTTCCCGGAACCCTCATGCCCACTGAGCGCTTGCAAAAGATCATCGCCGCAGCCGGCATCACCTCGCGCCGCAAGGCTGAGGAGCTGATTACCGCTGGACTGGTGTCGGTGAACGGGCAGGTGGTTACCGAGCTTGGCAGCAAGGCCGACCCGGAGCGGGACCACATTCGCGTCAGCGGGAAGCTTCTGCACGGTGCTGAGCGCCACCTGTACCTGCTGATGAACAAACCCAAGGGGTACGTCACCACGCTGAAAGACCCCGAACATCGCCCCACGGTGATGGACTTGTTGCACCGCGTCGGAGCCCGCGTCTACCCCGTCGGCCGCCTGGATTACGCCAGCGAAGGCCTGTTGCTGCTGACCAACGACGGTGAATTTGCCAATCTTCTGATGAAAGCCGCCTCGCATGTGCCCAAGACCTACATGGTCAAGGTTGCAGGGACTCCTCCGGCTGAGGGTCTGGCTCGCCTGCGGGAAGGAATTTCAATCCCCACGGATCGCGGAAAAAGAGTGCGCACCGCGCCGGCCAAAATCCAGGTGATCCGCAATGCCGCCAATCCCTGGTACGAAGTCACGCTGACCGAGGGCAAAAACCGCCAGATACGGCGGATGTTCGAGGAGATTGGCCACCACGTGGAAAAGATCAAGCGCGTGCGGTACGGCCCGCTGCAATTGGATGTGCATCCCGGGGAATATCGCAAACTATCCTCCGAGGAAGTCGCCAAACTGAAGTCGCTCGCAAAAGGTAGCAGCCGCAATTAGAGTTCTGCTCTGTGTTCCTCTGTGCCCTCTGTGGTCAAAGGTTTTTCCACTTGCCGCAGATGACACATTCCCCGGCAACGTGATAAAGATAAATAGCCGCATGACCGACTACAGCCAGTTTGTGCCCGCACACATCCGGAGCCTGGGCGGGTACACTCCCGGCAAGTCGCCTCGCCAAGCGCAGCAGGAGAGCCGCGTGAATTGCATCAAAATGGCATCCAATGAGAACCCCTGGGGACCGTCGCCCATGGCGGTCGCGGCCATGCAGGCGGTCCTCCGCGACTGCAACTTCTATCCCGACAACGATGCCGTCGACTTGCGCGATGCATTGGCGAAGCACCATGGAGTGCAATCCCATCAGATTGTCCTCACCGCCGGATCGACCTCCCTCCTCGGCATCATTGCACGCACGGTGCTGTCGCCCGGACTCAATGCGGTCACCAGTGAGCGGTCGTTCATTGTTTATCCGATTGCCACACAGGCGGCAGGAGGCCAACTCATCCAGGTTCCAATGCGCCGCGACACCTTCGACCTGGACGCCGTGGCTGCAGCTGTCGATGGCAACACGCGCATCATTTATCTCTCCAACCCCAACAATCCCACTGGAACCATCGTTGCGGCCACCGATCTTGACCATTTCCTCGACAAGCTTCCCGACCAGGTGATCGTGATTCTCGATGAGGCATATTACGACTTTGCCCAGCATTTCGCGATCCAGCGTGGAGTGGACTATTCGCACTCGCTGAAGTATGTGAGCCAGGGCCGCAGGGTGGTGGTGCTGCGAACCTTCTCGAAGACACACGGACTAGCCGGAGTGCGGGTGGGATATGGTATCGGCCCGGCCGAGCTGATGTCGTACTTTGCCCGTATGCGGACGACGTTTTCTGTGTCCGCCCCGGCGCAAGCGGCGGCGCTGGCGGCGTTAGGGGACGAAGCTCACGTGCAGAAGGCATTGCTGAACAACGCTGAACAGGCCGGGCGTCTCACCGAACGCCTGCGCGAGATGGGATATGAAGTCCTGCCCACCTGGGCCAACTTCCTCTATTGCGAGCTCGGCGAAGATGCTGCCGCTGTGGCCCAGCGGCTGCAATCCGAGGGCGTGATCATTCGTCCACTCGCTCCCTGGGGAGCGCCGTCTGCGATTCGCATAACCATCGGGACTCCGGAGCAGAATGGAACATTCCTGAAGGCGTTCAAGAAGGTCATGGAACGCAGCATGGTGAAGTAGGGTCTAGCTGCCGTTCACCTGCGGCAAACGCGCCGCCCCGTACAAGCCTGCATCACTACCCAGCAATGCTCGGGTCACAATGGTCTTCTTGCTCCCCATGGGCTCGACTTTCCCCGATGCTCCCTGGCCGCGCGAAGGCTCAGGTGCGGTGGCCGCATAAACCATGGAGCGCTGTCGCAGCTCTTCGAACACTGCGGGCGCAAACGCCTCCCACGCGCTCGAGACTCCCCCGCCGATCACGTACATGGGAAGATTCAAAGCGTTCACCATGTCGGAGAGAACAATTCCCAACGCTCGTCCTACGCGACGAAAGATCTTCCGCGCCTCTTCGTCGCCTTGAATCGCGTGATTGTACACCGCCTTTGCGCTGAATTCGACGTTTGCATGGGCCGCCTGAGCCAGTGCGGAAGCCGCGCCGTTGGCAATTGCTTCGCGAGCCATGCGCACCACCGCCGTGGCCGAGGCGTATGCCTCCAGGCAACCTCGATTGCCGCAGCCGCAGAGCGCGCCTTCGGGCTCCACGGTGGTATGCCCGAACTCTGCCGCCATGCCCGACATTCCATGCCAAATCCGTCCCCCCAAAACCAAGCCTCCGCCGACGCCAGTACCCAGCGTCAGCATCGCCATGTCGTCTACATCTTTGGCGACCCCTAACCATTTTTCCCCGAAAGCGGCTGAGTTGGCGTCGTTCTCCAGAAGCACCCGCGTCCGCAATCGCCTCTCGATCTCCGTCCGTACCGGGTAGTCGGCCCAGTCCGGCAGATTCGGCGATTCCCGCACCATACCGGTTTCCATATCGATGATTCCGGGCACTCCGATTCCGATCCCCAGCAGCTTGCCTGAGTTTTTGTGTTTTTCCGAAAGCTGTTGTATCGCGGCACACATGTCGTTGACCACATGATCGCGACCCAGCGCAACTCGCGTCCCCAGCGTAGTCTTTTCCACCAAATTGCCGCGCTCGTCAACCGCCGCAATGCGCAGATTAGTACCGCCCAGGTCTACACCAATGGAATAGTTAGTCATGAGCAAGAGCCGTCAGAGTATCAAAGGAAAGACTCGCTGTCGAATTATTAAATCGTTTCCGGCCTAGCGAAGACGCGTCCCCCATCTGGGTCATTTCTGGCATTTTGGGCAGTAATGGGCGCTCCGTCCCGCAATCACTACCCGCTTCACCGGAGTCTTACAGACCAGGCAAGGCTCGCCCTCTCGTCCGTAAACGCGGTGCTGCAGTTGAAAAAAGCCTTCTTCCCCATCGGAATCCACGTAGTCGGAGATAGAGGAGCCACCCAAAGCGATCGCTTCTTTCAGGACCTCCTGAAGCGCTAGGTACAGCCGTCCCAGTTCGTCCCGGGTCAGAGACGCTGCCCGTCGGCGCGGCCTGACGCGCGCACGAAAGAGCGATTCATCCGCATAGATGTTGCCCACCCCGCTCAATAGCTTCTGATTCAGCAAGGCGCTTTTGATCGGCGTCTTGCGGCCGCGAAACAGGCTTACGAACCGCGCCAACTCAACGTCCAGTGGCTCCGATCCCGGCGCCTCGAAGCCGCTCGAAACGCTCAGCCGCCCAAAGCGTCGCGGATCCACGAACCGCAATTCCCTTCCCGACGCGAGCCGGGCAATCGCATGCGTATGCTTTTCGATTTCTTGCTCAGGCGGGCATACCAACATGCACCCCGTCATCCCCAAATGGACGATCCACTGCGCTCCAGGCTGTGTGGGGCGGGCACTCTTGCCCGCCCGCCTTTGCTTGGCAGGCGAGGTCGGCCGTCCTCCATTTTCCAGATCGAACACAATGTGCTTGCCCACACGCCGCACTGCCGCGATTCGCTTGGACTCGAGCGCCGCGACGATCTCTTTCGCGGACGACTTCAGCGGCTCAGGCTTCGACCCCAGCCAAACCGACTCGATCACATCACCCGCAACCCGGCTGTCGAGCCCGCGGGCAATGGTTTCAACCTCGGGGAGTTCTGGCATGAGGGTAGTTTACAGGCTTCGGACAACCGGCTTCGTACATGCCGAGGTTTTAATTGCCCATCGTCTCCCCGGCGGGTTATCATTTCAAGTACACCTCTGCCCGCATAAATCCTTGTAATTCAGCTATCGGCCTTTGGC
>Ga0335078_10017366_pt1 | contig 10688 bp, 12 predicted proteins | sample Lox_Sample_32_FD_206711 | JGI IMG/M metagenome (GOLD analysis project Ga0335078, IMG submission 206711) | Soil microbial communities from Loxahatchee National Wildlife Refuge, Florida, United States - Lox_Sample_3.2 | ecosystem: Environmental > Terrestrial > Soil > Wetlands | place: USA... | reverse complement strand
AGCGTTTCCACGTTGAGTTTGACGATGCGCCGCGCGTAATCGAGCAGGCGCGAGCCGTCCTCGGTGAGCTTCGACGCTCGCCCATCGCGCGCGAAAATCGGCCGGTCGAGTCGCTCCTCCAGGCGCTTCATCTGCATGGAAACCGCCGACTGCGTCTTGTTCACCACCTCGGCCGCCTTGGTGAAGCTGCCGGTTTCGGCGATGGCGATGAAGGTGCGCAGTTGGTCGACGTCGATCAGCGCGGTCATGGACAAAATCCCCGATAGAGCGGGCCACGTGGCTGGGATAGTTATATCACCGATCCTGATCGGTCAGATTAAAAACATTCGTTTCACTAATCAATCTTTTGGGAGCATGATCCCGGCCATTCCAGGGGTTTCGGGTGGGGAATTCGGGTGGTTCCAGCGCGTGGTCGGGCCGATTTTGGCGTCGATCGCCCAGTGAATGGAGACTGAAAATGAGTGCAAATTTCCCCGTTTTGCCCGTCGCTGGCAGCACCTTGCTACGTGCTTTCGCCTCGCTGTTGGCCCTGGTCACCGCTTGGCTTCGGCAGATCGCGCGCGCCCGCCGCAACCGCCGCGAGGCCTATAAGCTTGCCAAACTCGACCGCAATATCTTGTCGGACATCGGCATCACCCGTTCCGACCTCAACGACGCCTTGTCGGCGCCGTTCTGGGACGACCCGACCGCGCTGTTGCGCGAGCGAGCGCTCGAACGCCGTCTTTACCGCGCGAGCCCACAGCCGTCGCGGTCACGCGTGGAGAACGGCTTTCACCGGCCGCGCATCGACCGCCAGGCGCGCCACACGATCTGAAGCAAACGGCCGATCCCCTCTCGTCGGCCGCTCGATCCGGGCCAAGCGATCATCCCCTCTCGCGACCGGATCCCAAGCGCCCGCCGGCCCCTCCGGCGGGCGCTTTTTATTGACGAATTTCTGCGCGCACCGGCCGCCAACTGCGTTAGCATGGGGTTGGGGCGAGACGTCTCGGCACTTCCACGGCCATGCGGACGCGCGTGCGATATCCCGTCAGTCTTTATGTTTTGCTGGGGCTGATCGCTTTAGCGGCGACTGGCCCGGCTAGGGCGCAGATCGGCTATGATCGCCGCGGCAGCGAATATCTCAATTTCGCAATCCGCAACGGCGACCCGGCCGTCTGCGCCGAGCGCTGCGAGCGCGACGCGCACTGCCGCGCCTGGAGCTTCGCCTATCCGCGCACGGCCAATGTACTCGCCATCTGTTCGCTGAAAAGCCGCGTGCCGCCGCGGGTCGAGGACAAATGCTGCGTGTCCGGCGTGCGCGGCGCGGGTGTGATCGAACCGCGGCGCGGTTCGCTCGAATATTCAATCGAGCGCGTCGGCGGCGACTATCGCACTTTCGAGACCGCCCCTGAAACGGCGGGAGCGGCCTGCAAGACCGCCTGCGAAAGCGACAGCCGCTGCCGCGCCTTTACCTATATGCGTCCGGGTTACGGCGGGGCGAACGCGCGTTGCTATCTGAAGAATACCATCACGCGGCCGCGTCACCGGCCCTGCTGCATTTCCGGAGTGGTGCGTTAAGTCTTCAGTGCACCGCGGAGAAGAACCGCGATAAGCGCAGGCCTTCCGGCCATTGCCAGATCGGCTGGCTGCGCATCCCGAGATCCCAGGAGCCGACGATGCCCTGGACTTTTCCGACCAGATCGTTGACCGGCAGCATGCCGACGCCGCCTTCGCGCAGCGGCACGCGGCTGTCGGCGGAATTGTCGCGATTGTCGCCCATGACGAAGATGTGGCCCGGTGGGACCACTGTCTCCGACATGTTGTCGAGCGGCTCAAGCGGCGTGAGCTTGAAGATTGTGTGTTTCACGCCGCCCGGAAGCGTCTCGATGAAGCGCTTGGCCGCCATCGCGCTGCCGTCGTCGTTTTCCGCTTGATCGGTGCCGTTCGCTTGCAGCTTGGCGGCCTCACCGTTGATCCAAACTTGGCCATTGCGCATCGCGATGCGGTCGCCCGGCAAGCCGATGACACGTTTCACCCAGATTTGCGAACGGTCGCCGGGCCAACGGAACACGACCACGTCGCCGCGCTTCGGGAGGGCGGCAAAGACGCGGTGGGTCGCCGGCAAATCGATAAAGGAGGGCAGCGAGGAGGTGCCGTAGCCGTAGGAGTATTTCGTCGCCAGCAATTCGTCGCCGATCAAAAGCGTCGGCTCCATCGAGCCGGATGGCACATAAAACGGTTCGGCGATCGCGGTCTTCGCCGCCAGCACCACGAGCACGATCACGGCGATGTCGAAAATGTTCTTCGCCCAGCCGCGCAGGCGGGTGGTTGCTTGCGGTTTACGGTTGTCCTGCAACGTAGCCATTATGCGGTCCCACCCACTGTGATGCGGTCCATGCGCAGCGTCGGCTGGCCGACGCCCACCGGCACGCCTTGCCCGTTCTTGCCGCAGGTGCCGATGCCGGGATCGAGCGCGAAGTCGTTGCCGATCATGCTGATGCGATTGAGGTCAGTCGGCCCATTGCCGATGAGCATGGCGCCTTTCACCGGCGCGCCGACCTTGCCGTTTTCGATTTTGTAGGCCTCGGTGCATTGGAACACGTATTTGCCCGAGGTGATATCGACCTGGCCGCCGCCGAAGGAGACCGCATAGAGACCGTTCTTCACCGATGCGATGATCTCGTGCGGCTCGTGTTTGCCATCGAGCATGTAGGTATTGGTCATGCGCGGCATCGGCACATGCGCGTGCGACTCGCGCCTGCCGTTGCCGGTCGGCTTCATGTTCATCAGCCGCGCGTTCTGCCGGTCCTGCATGTAGCCGACGAGAATGCCGTCCTCGATGAGAACCGTGCGGTTGGTTGGCGTCCCTTCGTCATCGATCGATAGCGAGCCGCGCCGCTGCTGGATGGTGCCGTCATCGACGACGGTCACACCCTTGGCGGCGACCTGCCTGCCCAAGAGGCCGGCAAAGGCGGATGTCTTCTTGCGGTTGAAATCGCCTTCGAGCCCGTGGCCGACCGCCTCGTGCAGCATGACGCCGGGCCAGCCCGAGCCGAGCACGACATCCATCTCGCCGGCCGGCGCCGGCACGGCGTCGAGATTGACCAGCGCCTGCCGCACGGCTTCATCGACAGTGCTCTGCCAGGCGTGCAATTCGACGAAGCGCTGATAGCCCTCGCGTCCGCCGACGCCATGGCTGCCTGATTCCTGCCGGTCGCCGTCGCCGACCACAGTGGAGACGTTTAGCCGCACCAGCGGGCGGATGTCGCGATAGGTCTCGCCGTCGGCGCGCAGGATTTCCACTACCTGCCATGTCGCGGCGAGGCTGGCGGTCACTTGCCGCACGCGCGGGTCCTTGGCGCGGGCATAGGCATCGATCGATTCGAGCAACTTCACTTTGGCATCAAAGGCCGGCTCGCCGAGCGGATTCTCGTCGCCATAAAGTTTGCGGTTGGTGCGGCCGGGCGCCTCGGCATAATTGCCGCTATGTCCGCCTTTGACCGCGCGCACCGCTTCGGCAGCGCGCGCGAGGGCTGCTTCGGAAACGTCGGAGGCATGAGCATAGCCGACGGCTTCATCCTTCACCGCGCGCAGGCCGAAACCTTGTGCGGTATCGTAAGTCGCCTGCTTGAGCCGGCCGTTGTCGAATACCAGCACTTCCGATTGGCGGTATTCCAGGAACAATTCGCCGTCATCCGCGCCGTCGAGCCCGCGCCCGATCAGTTGCCGCACCTTGGCTTTGTCGAGCCCGGCGCGGTCGATCAAAGAGGAAATGGCTGGGTCCATGCGGTGTGCTCCATTAACCTCAAAACATAGGTGGTCATCGGGGGATTTGCGAGTGTCGGTCGCCAATTACCATTGAAATGCATCTTCCGCATAGCGAATTGCCGACAATTTTACCGAGCCATCAACGAACTGCTCAACAATCTGCGGCAAATATCCGCTGGCGAACGCAAGCCGCGACGCCGCGCATCTGCGGCGCTGGGAACCCTTGCGCATTACCGATTCGAAAGACTGCTGAGATGCATCCACTCGACGTTCCAACCTTGATGGTCATGGGCAGTTTCGTCTCCTTGTGCTCCGGGACGATCCTCCTCCTCACGTCGCCGGCCAACCGGAGCACCCCGACGCTGGTTCAATGGGGCATCGCCTCTCTGCTCACGGCCGCCGGGATCGTGAGCCTGATGTTGGCCCTGATCTATGGCCAGCCGCCGGTCCTTGCGTTCGCCAATGCGGTCTTGGCTTTCGCTCATGCACTGTTTTGGCGAGGTGCCGGTGCGCTCGACGCCAAACGCGTGCCGCTCACGTTGATGGTGTTGGGTCCAGCGATCGTCATCCTGTTGGCGATACTGCCCGAGACCAGACCCATTGCCGGCTCGGCTTCGCTTGGCATCAGTGCGGCATATGTGTTCGGCGCCATGCTGAGCCTGTGGTTCGGCCGCGCCGAGTCGCTGCCGGCACGCTGGCCGCTCGTTGCGGTGTTCGCCCTGCACGCGGCGGTGCTGGTGAGTGGTGCCTATACCACGCGCGACGGCGCCGGCGTCCACGATCAGGTGCCGCCCCTGCTCAGCTTGTTCGGCGCGATCCATTTCGAAAGCATCATCTTCGCGATCGGCACCACCGTATTCCTGCTGCTGCTGGTCAAGGAGCGCAGCGAAGCCGCGACAAGGCTCGTCGCCGATATCGACGCGCTCACCGGCATCGCCAACCGCGCCGCGTTCATGGAGCGAGCGGCGCGGGTGGTGGAGCGTTGTCGCCGTAACAAGGTGTCGGTGTCGGCTATCATGTTCGATCTCGATCACTTCAAGGACGTCAATGACAGCTTCGGCCATGCCATCGGCGATGCGGTCCTGCAGAAATTCTGTGAGATCACCGCCGCAGCGCTGCGGCCGACCGATATTTTCGGCCGCATCGGTGGCGAGGAGTTCGCCGCGGTGTTGCCGCGGTCCGGCATCGAGGCGAGCTTTATTCGCGCCGAACGCATCCGCGCCGCCTTTGCCGGCGAATGCCGTATGGTTGGAGGCTGTCACGTCAACGCGACGGTCAGCGGCGGCGTTGCCGCCAGCCTCGACGAGGGCATTGACCTCAGTCTGCTGCTCAAGCGCGCCGACGATGCACTCTACCGCGCCAAAGCGGCTGGCCGCGATCGGGTCAAGCGCGCTGGCGCGCTGGCGCCGAATGCCGGCGATGCCGCGGTCATCCGCGTCGCCTGATCGGCGCGAACCGCGTCGGCAAACCGTCCACACGAAAAAGTCTCGCCCCTGCCGCCGCTATGCGTATGATGCCGCGCTTTGGCGGGAGGAGGGGTCATGAAAGCAATGCTGTTGATGGGCCACGGCGGGCCGGAGATGCTGAAATACGGCGAGGCTCCGGACCCGAAGGCCGGACCCGGCGAAGTCGTGGTCGATATTCATGCCGCCAGCGTCAACGGCGCCGATCCCAAAGTGCGGCGCGGCGGCGGCCGCTACGGACTCAACAAGTTCCCGCACATTCTCGGCCGCGATTTCTCCGGCGTGGTCAGCGCAGTCGGCCCCGGCGTCACCGATCTCAAAGTTGGCGAGGCAGTGTTCGGTGTTCTCGACCAAGGCATCGAGGGCACCTACGCGGAAAAGGTCGCGATCAAAGCCGACCTTGTCGCTAAGAAGCCGGCTTCGCTCGGTCATGTCGAGGCTGCGGCGCTTGGCCTCATCAGCCTCACCGCGCTCACCGGCCTCGAAGACACGGCGCTGCTCAAAGCAGGGCAGACCATCCTGATCCAGGGCGGCGCAGGCGGCGTGGCAGGTTTTGCCGTGCAGCTTGCCAAGCACATTGGCGCCAAGGTCATCGCTACGGCCAGCGCCAACAACCTCGACTATGTGAAGGGCCTCGGCGCCGACCGGGTGATCGACTACAACAAAAACGACTTCACGGCGATCGGGCCGATCTGCGACGTGGTCTACGACACGGTCGGCGGGGCGGACGTGCGCGCACGCTCCTACAAAGTGCTCAAGCCGGGCGGCAAACTCGTCTGGATTGCACCGGCGCCGGACGCGCCGCCGCGCAGCGATGTGGCCACGCTCAAGCCGGACGTCGTGCGCGACCGCGCGCATCTCGAGCGCATGCTCGAGCTTTACGCTGCGGGCGCAATCGCGGTGCCGACGATCCACCGCTACAAGCTCGCCGATGCCGCCGAGGCTCACAAAGTGAGCGAAGGCCGCCATCTGCAGGGCAAGCTGGTACTTGAGATGCGTTGAGCGTGCCTAATCGCGCGTGAAGCGCACCAAGACCTCACCGATCGGATCGATGGCATGAATGAGGTCGGTTTCGTCCGGCTCGATCATCAGTGGCGGCGTGATCGACCCGGTAATGACGATATCGCCGGCCGACAATTTCTCCCCAAAGGCGGCGGCGACATTGGCGACATGCGCGACGATGTCGAGGAGCTTGCCCGTCAAAGCTTCCGGATCCTCAGTGCGCGCGGCTTCAGCGCCGCGGCGGATGAGCCGCGATGTCAATCCGCTGACGCCGCCGCCGGCTCTCACCGTTCGCGCCAAAATGACGTTGCGCTGGAAGATATCGCGCGAAAGCACCAGATCGAGATTGTCCGGCGCCGGCACCGGATCGAGATCGGCAAGTTCGATGGCCGGGGTGATTTCCTTAATTGCCGCCAGCGTCGCCTCGGGCGAAGCGTCGCGGCCGAGATCGGTGGCCATGCGCACGCAGATTTCCGGTTCGGCCACCGGGCGCTTGTAGCGCGCGAGCGACACGGTCGCGCCAGAGTCGCGCAAGCCCTTCTGCATCAGGTAGCCGATCAACGGCGCGCTTAGCCCGAGCTTCTGCATGCTCGCCGGCGCGCCCATGCCGACTTTCCAGCCGATCGGCGTTTCGCCGGCGGCCATGCGCGTGCGGCGCGTCTCGAACTGCGTCGTCATTCCCTGCTTGATCAGCGGATTGTCGAGGTCGCTCAGTGGAAAAGTCACTTATGGCTCTCCGGGTGCACTTCGTAACCGGAATCCTCGATGGAGCCCGCGCCCATCCAGCCCCAGACCAGCACCACCTCTTCATCCGAGGTGTTGTTGAAGCCGTGCCAGCAGCCGCGCGGCGAATAGATCACGTCGCCTTCGCCGGAGGGCTGTTGGCCGTGATCGGTGTAGACGTGGCCCTTGCCCTTGAGCACGATGAAGAACTCGTCGCAATTGTGATGCCGATGGTTCTCGTGCCGCGCGCCCGGCTTGAGCACGGTCCAGCCGACGACATTGTCGGCGTCGGCGGTTTTCTTATCGATGAGGAACTGGACCTGCATGTCGACCCAGCCGTCGTCGCGCTTGAGGCCTTCGACTTTCGGCACGTCGCGTAAGTTGGTGCGGTACATGACCGGCGGCGGATTGCCTTCTTTCCAGGCGGTGGCCGCACCTTTCACCGCTTTGCCCAGCGCGCGTCCGAATTTTTCGGCCGATGATGTCATTTCTGTCCTCCCAATAGCCGGTAGACGCGATGCGCGACCACGAAATCGTTGCCGTCGATGCCAAGCCCCCGGCACGCGTTCATCATCTCATTGGCCGCAGCGGCAAGCGGCACGGGTGAACCGAGCGTGCGGCCGAGATTGAGCGCGAGCAGCATGTCTTTCTGCTGCAACGTCACGTCGGCGAGCGGTACCTCCGGCATCTTGCCTTCAAGAATGAAGGGCCCGCGATAGCCGAGCACCGGCGAGGCGGCGACGCTCTTGAGGATCGCATCAAGCGCGACGGAACGCTCGACGCCGCCTTTCTCGGCGAGCGCGACGGCTTCGCCGAAGCAAATCACCTCGACCATCAGCAGAAGATTGACCGCGATCTTCATCTGGCAGGCGAGCCCATTGCCGCCGACGCGCGTCACCTTCGGCCCGATCGCCAGCAGCACGGGCTTGATGCGCTCGTAGGTCGCCTCGTCGCCGCCGATCATGATCGAGGCATTGCCCTGCACCACCGTTACCGGCGAGCCGGAGAGGGGACCGTCGAGCATGATGGCGCCGCGTTTGGCGAACTCCGCCGCCACGGCGCGACTCTCGTCCGGCTCGATGGTGCTCATGTCGACATAGACGCCGGCGGGCTTGAGCCCGGCGACGATGCCTTCCGTCCCGAGCGCGACCGCCTTCACCGCTTTGGCGTCGGTGACGATAGAGAAGACGAGTTCGGATTGTTCGGCGACCTTCCGCGGCGTCTCAGCCCAGAGCATGCCCGCGTCGAGGAGGCTTGCCGCTTTGTCGCGTGAGCGATTCCAGCCGGTGACGCGATGTCCGGCATTCATGAGGCGCGGGACGATCAACTGGCCCATCGCGCCCAGACCGACAAAACCGATATTCACCGCGACACTCCGGCCTTAACTGCCGCCGCAACAGTAAAGACATCGATGCGCGGCACAAGTCCGGCCGACGCTAAGCGGCGCTGCCGAGAATTGCCCAACCGCGACGGCTGTGACTGGCGTGGGCGCTAGCGTGCCTTAGTGCCGGGCCGCGAATGTTTTTTCGCCCTCAGAAATGCCGCGCAAAATGCCGTTTCAAAAGCTCGGTAGTCATTGGTGATCTCGGTGCCTTTGGCAATTGTCCGCCGGGCAATGACGTAGCCGTTATGGAAATAAGTATTGGCGTCGTCAGAGTGGTTCATGAACCCGTCGTAGTCCATCGACAGGAGGATTTCCTTGCCCCACTGATAGCCGTGCAGCTTGATATAGTCCTTGGCCTGCTTCGGCAGCTTGGCGAGCGTTCGCTTGTTGTAAAAACGGTCGAAGCCAAAGACGAATCGCCAAATCTTCGTGTCCTTGCGGATCGTTTCGCCGGCAAAGACTCCGATGCCGTGGATCGGGCTTTTGTCGAGATAGGTTTTGACCAGAAGCATAAAGGACTAAATCAAATGCGAAGGGCCTTACGGTAGCTGATCGTAACCCTCTCCGAAGCCGGCAAGACTCAACGGAAAGCCTATACCTTCTTCGGGCGTCTGGAAAATAATAAACGTCGCCGTCTTGCCTGTGCGTAATTTGTTGATCAGCGCATCGTCCATCACCACCTCGGCGATGCAGCCGTTGGGCAGGCAGCGCACGAAGCCGGCGCGACCGATATCCACATTGTCGATCTTGAGCCCAAGGCCCGACGGCAGCAGCACGCCAAGGGGGGCGACGACTCGCATCAAGCGGCTTTTGAGATCGGCGGTCTTGAGCACGATCACGGTCAGGCCGACATTGGCGCGATCCTCGGCGGTGACGCTCTGGATCAAGGCGCATTGCTCGCTCTTGGCGCCGGGCGGCGTGTCGCAGCGAATCTGCCAATCCTTGTGCACGGAGCGGACTGCACCCTGGGCCGCCGCCCGTTCGGTGCAAAGACCCGCCAGTGTTACCGTCAGCAGCAGTGCCAGCCAGGCGCGCTTTCGCCACACGTGCCGGTCATGCCGGAATATGCCCATGGTTTTCAGTTCCTTGGCGCGCCCCGTTGTCTGACTGCGCGCGAATCGCTCCCGACCGGCATTTTATGTGGTCCCATCGGATTGTGTCCGGCAAGTCCTCGCTGCGACCGTTGACCGGCGCGGTCCGCACCGCTGTCACCAAGCCGCCGGACGTGGCGTAAATGCGGCGTTTCCAGACAGTTGGGGGCAAGCCGTTTGTCGCATGTAAACCGCGGATAACAGGCGATAAGGTGCATTGCGGTAGTGCGGGAATTGTGGTTTGAGAGGCGGGGATTTCCCCCCGTCCCGCCGCACCGCAACCGCTGCCGCGCCCGCGGCAAAACGCTGTGTTTCGGCGGGCCGAAATCCCGCCCACGATGGACGGAGAAAAGGCCGCAGCCAGGCCGCATTTCTTGTCGACGGAGAGCAGAGAAAAATGTTGGTGCTCAAGCGGTTGATTGCATTCCTGATTGCGGGCGTGACGTTTGTCGCCCTCGGCGGCGTCGCCTGGGCCGGGCTCGGGCAACCCTCGCCTTGGGAACTCGGGCTGCAGCAGTCAGCCTCGCCGGTCATGGACGACATCGTCTGGTTCCACAACTTTCTGCTCTGGATCATTATCGCGATCGCCCTGTTCGTACTGATTTTGTTGGCGATCGTGGTGGTGCGCTTTAATGCCCGCGCTAACCCGACGCCCTCGCGCACCACCCACAACACTTTCATCGAAATCATCTGGACCGTGGTGCCGGTGCTGATTCTGGTCACCATCGCGGTGCCGTCGTTTCGCCTGCTGTTCTATCAACTGAAGGTCCCGCCCGCCGACCTGACGGTGAAGGTGACCGGCAAGCAGTGGTTCTGGAGCTACAGCTATCCGGATTCCAAGTTCGAATTCGACTCGTTGATGGTGCAGGACAAGGATCTTAAGCCCGGTCAGCCGCGGCTGTTGGCGGTCGACAACGAAATGGTCGTTCCGGTCAACAAGGTCGTGCGCGTCTTGGTCACCGGCGCCGACGTCATCCACTCGTTCTCCGTGCCGTCCTTCGGCATCAAGATCGACGCCATTCCCGGTCGCCTCAACGAGACCTGGTTCAAGGCCGAACGCGAAGGCATGTATTACGGCCAGTGCTCGCAGCTTTGTGGGCGCGACCACGCCTTCATGCCGATCGCCGTGCACGTGGTGAGCGAGAAGGAATATACGGCTTGGCTCGATCAGGCGAAGAAGAAGTTTGCCGACAGCGACGCGGTGCCGGCGCCCGCGGTCGCCAAAGCCGAAAAGCTAAACACGACCGCTGTTGCTGCGGCGGGCGCGGTCAAGTGACA
>Ga0335078_10017365_pt1 | contig 10689 bp, 10 predicted proteins | sample Lox_Sample_32_FD_206711 | JGI IMG/M metagenome (GOLD analysis project Ga0335078, IMG submission 206711) | Soil microbial communities from Loxahatchee National Wildlife Refuge, Florida, United States - Lox_Sample_3.2 | ecosystem: Environmental > Terrestrial > Soil > Wetlands | place: USA... | reverse complement strand
GCGGTCCCGCGCGAGATCAGGCCGTGCGCGATTCTAGGTAGGCGTCCTGGGGGCTACAAGGAATATCGGCCGGCGGCGCCTCGAGGATCTGCACCCCCGCGGTGCGCGCGAAGGCGCGGATCTCGGTCTCGGGCAGCTCCACGACGAGCTCGATCGAGCCATCTTCGCCCGTACGCTCTTCGCGCACCGCCTTCGCCGCGTAGAGCCGCGATCGCAGCGCACCCGCCGAGGCGGGCAGCCGCAGCCGCGCGCGGCGCGCGAAACGCGACAGGCGCTCCGCCACGGCGCTCGTGAGCAGATCGAGACCGAGACGCTTCTCCGCCGAGATCCACACCGCCGAGGGCATGCCGGCCTCATCGCGCTCGATGGCCGCCGGGCGTTGCAGGCGATCGATCTTGTTGTAGACGATGATCTGCGGAATCGCATCGGCGCCGATCTCGGCGAGCACTCCGTTCACCTGCGCGATGTGCTCGTCCCGCCGCGGATCGCTGGCATCGATGACGTGCAGCAGCAGGGTCGCCTCGCGCGCTTCGGTCAGGGTCGATTGGAAAGCCGCCACCAGCTCATGCGGCAGCTCGCGGATGAACCCGACGGTGTCCGCCGCGACCACCGCGGTGCCGCCCGGCAGGGTGATGCGGCGCACGGTCGGATCGAGCGTCGCGAAGAGCTGATCGGCGACGTAGGCCTCGGCGCCCGTCAGTGCGCGAAAGAGTGTCGACTTGCCGGCATTGGTATAGCCGACCAGCGCGAGCGAGGGCACCGGCACCTCGGCGCGCATATGCCTTCCGGTCTCGCGCTGTTGCTGGATCTTCTCGAGCCGGCGAGTGAGCACGCGCACCCGCTGCGCGATCAGGCGCCGGTCGGTCTCGAGCTGGGTCTCGCCGGGTCCGCGCAGGCCGATGCCGCCCTTCTGGCGCTCGAGGTGGCTCCAGCCCCGCACCAGCCGGCTGCCGATGTGCCGCAGCTGCGCGAGCTCCACTTCGAGCTTGCCCTCGAAACTGCGGGCTCGCTGGGCGAAGATGTCGAGGATCAGACCGTTGCGATCGAGCACGCGCCGGCCGGTCAGCTTCTCGAGATTGCGCTCCTGACTGGGCGAGAGCGCGTGATCCACCAGGATCAGATCCGCGTCACCGGCTTCGGCCGTTTGTTTCAGCTCCTCGGCCTTGCCGCTGCCGACGAAGAAACGGGGGTCCGGCCGCGCGCGCCGTCCCGTGACGGTCGCAACCGGCTCCGCACCGGCCGAGAGCGCGAGCTGAGTGAACTCCTCGAGATCTTCCGGATCGACCTGGGCGCCTAGACCGATGCGCACCAGGAGCGCGCGCTCACCGGAACGCGGGCGCTCGAACACTCGGATCCTCCGTGCGGCGGGGCATCACTCGGCGGACGACTCCGCGGGCGCGGCGCCTTCCTCGGCCGTGAGGCGCACATTGCGCGCCGGCACGACGGTGGAAATCGCATGCTTGTAGACCATCTGGCTCACGCTGTTCTTCAACAGCACCACGAACTGGTCGAAAGAGTCGATCTGACCCTGCAACTTGATGCCGTTGACGAGGTAGATGGATACGGGCACCCGTTCCTTGCGCAAGGCGTTCAGGAAGGGATCTTGGAGCGATTGGCCTTTGGCCATCGGGTTCTCCTTGTTGTCACGGCTTCTAATTGTTGGTGGATGGGGATCGCAAGCAAGCTTCCCTGCATACGTCCAGCAAGCTCCGTGCCTCGCCGACGACAGGGGCCAATGGCCGCGATTTTAACATGCGCGCCGAATCAAAGCCCAAGCTCTATCAACTCGTGACGCCGGTCGCGATTCCACGACACTTCGTCACATTCCGGGTCGAGCCAGCGCATGCGGGTTTCCGAGCGCATCCAGGTCAGCTGGCGCTTGGCGAGCTGGCGTGTGGCGGCTATGCCCCGCGCGACCGCTTCCTCGAGGCCGTACTCACCCTGAAGATGCGCCCAGAGCTGCCGATATCCGACCGCGCGCATCGAGGAATGCCGGGCGGTGAGATCCCCCCTCCGGTGAAGCGCCCTCACCTCCTCGAGGAACCCCGCATCCATCATGGCGTGAAAGCGCCGGGCCAGGCGCTCATGCAACAGCGGGCGGTCGCGCGGCGCGAGCGCCCACGCTTGCAGCGGCATGCCCGCGAGCGGGCTCACGGTCGCGCGCTGCAGCTGCGACAGCGGTCGGCCGGTCGAGCGGCAGACCTCGAGCGCCCGCTGAATTCGCTGACGATCGTTCGGGTTGATGCGGGCGGCGGCCTCGGGATCGAGCCGCGCGAGCTCAGCGTGCAGCGCGGGCCAGCCCTCGCGCGCCGCGCGCTCATCGATCTCGCGGCGCAGCTCGGCCGTGGCGGACGGCAGAGGTGCCAGGCCGGTGAGGAGCGAGCGCAGGTAGAGCATGGTGCCGCCGACCAGCAGCGGCACGTGCCGCCGGGCATGCACCGCGGCAATGACCGACAGGGCTTCGGTGACGAACCGGCCGGCCGAGTAGCTCTCGGCCGGATCGCAGACATCGATCAGATGATGCGGCAGACGCGCGCGCAGTACCCGGGGGGGTTTGGCGGTCCCGATATCGAGGCCGCGATAGACCTGCGCGGAATCGACGCTCACGATCTCGACCGGCGCGGCCTCGGCCAGGCGGATCGCCCAGTCGCTCTTGCCGACGCCGGTCGGCCCGGTCAGGAGGTATACCGGAAGCTGGAGCGCGGCTTTTCCCGGCGGCAGGCCGCCCGCCATCACCGGCCCCGCAGGAAGAGCTGATCGAGCTCGCCGAGGGTCAGACGAGCCCAGGTCGGGCGGCCGTGGTTGCACTGGTTGGCGCGATCGGTGGCCTCCATCTGCCGCAGCAGCGCATCCATCTCAGGCAGGGTGAGGCGCCGGTGGGCATGAATGGCGGTGCGGCAGGCGAGTGTTCCGAGGAATCGATCGGCGGTGGCCTCTAGATGGTGCAACCCGTCCTCACGGGCCAAATCCTCGATGACCGACTGGACGATAGCGGTGATGCGCTCGCCGGCAAGGAGCGCCGGGACCCGGCGCAGCGCGAGTGCGGTCGGCCCGACCGCATCGATCTCGAAGCCCGCCCGCTCCCAGGCACCCGCATCTTCGAGCACCGCATCGAGCTCATGCGGCTTCACGTTGACGACGATCGGCTCGAGGAGTAGCTGCGAGGCCGCAGGTCCCGTGCCGCGTTCGGCCTTGAGCTTCTCGTAGAGCACCCGCTCGTGCGCGGCGTGCATATCGACCAGGATGAGACCGTCCTCACTCTGGGCCAGGATGTAGATGCCATGGAGCTGGGCGAGCGGCACGCCGAGCGGTGCGTACGCCGCGGGTGCCGGCTCGCTCACCGTCTGCGCGAGCGCCCCGCTCCCCGAGACCCGTAACGGCCAAGCGGCAGAGCCCCAGGCCATGCCGTGGCCGGGCTCGGAGCGCTGCCCCGGCCACCGCTGCGGCTCGCCTCCCGGGGGCGCGGACCCGGGAGCGAAATCGGCCAACATCGCCTGCGCGTTCGCGGCCGGTGTGGCGCTCGCCTGCGGTCGGGTCGCCGCGAGCGCCCGCTCGATCGCGCGGAAGATGAACTCATGAATCTGATGGCCGTCGCGAAAGCGCACTTCGAGCTTCGCCGGATGCGCGTTGACATCGACGAGCCGCGGGTCGAGCGACAGATACAGCACGTGGGCGGCATGCCTGCCGTGGTAGAGCACGTCCCGATAACCGAGCCGCACGGCGCTCGCGAGCAGCTTGTCACGGACACTGCGCCCGTTGACGAACCAGAACTGCTGATCCGGTTGCGCGCGCGAGGCGGTCGGCAGACCGATCCAGCCCGAGAGCTCGACCGGACCGGAGGCGTGCTCGATGGGAATGAGACTCGGGATGAGCTCCTTTCCCAACACCTGCGCGAGCCGCTCCTCGCCCGCCGGCTGACGAGTCGGCAGGGGCGCATCGAAGAGCACGCGCGCGCCGCTGCGCAGGCGGAAGGATACCTCGGGACGGGACAGCGCCAGGCGCTCGAGCAGGCGCGCGATGTGTCCGGTTTCGGTCGCCGCGCTGCGCACGAACTTGCGCCGCGCGGGGATGTTGAAGAAAAGGTCGCGCACCTCGACCGTCGTGCCGGGCGGGTGCGCCGCGGGGCGAACGGCGCTCACCGCGCCCGCATCGACGGCGATCTCGGCGGCACGCGCCGCTCCTCTGGGACGGGAGATGACCCGAAGATGCGAGACCGAGCCGATCGAGGGCAGCGCCTCGCCACGAAAGCCGAGGGTGCCGATGGCGGCGAGATCATCCAGAGTGGCGATCTTGCTGGTCGCATGCCGACGGATCGCGACCGGCAGCTCCTCCTCGGGGATACCGCAGCCATCGTCGCGCACGCGCAGGAGCTCGACGCCGCCGCGCTCGACGTCGACCTCGACGCGGTGCGCACCGGCATCGAGGCTGTTCTCGATGAGCTCCTTGATGACCGAAGCCGGCCGCTCGATCACCTCGCCGGCGGCGATTTGATCGATGAGCTCGCTCGGGAGGACGCGGATGGGCATGAGGGCGCCAGTCTATAGCGCCGGAGCAGGCCGTCAAAACCGCCTCGAAGCTCTAGTTGCCGGCGACCAGGTGACCGAGCCCTTCCTCGCGCTCCTCGGCGAAGAGCGTGCCGGCGGGCGGGTGCTCGCGGAAGTAGGCGCGCACGCCGCGGAAGATCGCAGCGGCGATCGTGAGCTGGTGGCTCGGGCTGCGGAGCCTGCGCTCCTCGCGCGGGTCGGAGAGGTAATCGGTCTCGATCAGCATCGAGGGAACGTCGGGTGATTTCAGGACGACGAAGGCGGCCTGCTGCACGTCCGCTTTGCGCACCGGTACCGAGCGATCGAGCGAGGCGAGCACCTGCTGCGCCGCCGTCATGCTCTCACCGATGGTGGCGGACTGGGAGAGATTGAGCAGGACCGAGGCGAGCGTGCTCGACTTGTCATTGAGCTGCACGCCGCCTTTGAGGTCGGCATCGTTCTCGCGCTCGGCGAGCCAGCGCGCGGCCTCGCTCGAGGCGCCGCGCACGGAGAGGATATATACCGAGGCGCCGGCGATCTGCCGGTCGGTCACGCAGTCGGCGTGGATGGAGACGAAGAGATCGGCCCTGGCGCGGCGCGCGATCCGCATGCGATCGCGAAGCGGAATGAAGATGTCGCGGTTGCGTGTGAGGACGGCGCGCATGCCGCGCTGCGCATCGATCCGCTGCGCCAGGAGCCGTCCGATCGCGAGCGTCACGTTCTTCTCTTCCGTGCCGTGCGGGCCGATGGTACCCGGGTCCTGGCCGCCATGCCCGGGGTCGACCGCCACGATGATGTCGCGTCCGGAGTCCACCGGCGCGTGGCGCGCCCGAATGGGTGCGGGGGCGAGACGGGAGGAGAGCGTCGCGGCGCCCGATGCCGGGGCGTTGCCGAGTGTCAGGATGAGTTGCGGGCCGTGTGCTCGGGAATAGGCCCAATCCGCATGCACGCGCGCGCTGGAGCGCATCGCGAGGACCAGCCGCAATGCGCCATGGGGTCTTGCACCCAGGCGAATGCCGGTGACGGGTCCGCTGGCAGGCGGCAGCCGCAGGCCCGCCCGTGCGCGGGTCGCCGGCAGATCGATGACGGCGCGAAAGGGGTGATCGAGGGTGAAGTATTTCTCCCCGGTCACGCGCGAGAGATCGAGGGTCACGCGCGCGCCAGCCGCCGAAGTGGCGAGATCGATGCCGTCGAGACGCCCACCGGCGGCCGCGGCCGGCGCCGGCAGGGCCGTGCCGAAGCCGAGAAAAACGATCGCCCCTAGCTGAAAGACCTTTCTTATCATGTACTTTGCAGCGCTACTTGACCCGTAATCTACGAGCCGCGCGGCAAAGTTTCAACTACTTCGAGCGCCAGGCTCTCGCCGCGCTCGCTGCAACCACTCTTTTCCGGTCGCCGTTCCGGCGGAAATATCGGCCTGATGCGCCTCAGGTCCCGCGCTCAGGCGCACGGTCAGATCCGGCGCCGGCAGTCGCCCGCCGGCCCGCTCCGGCCATTCGATGAGCCACAGGCTCCCGGGCCGCGCCCACTCCCTCAGCCCCAAGTGCTCGAGCTCGCCGGGATCGCGCAGCCGGTAAAGGTCCAGATGCAGCAGCGTCAGCGCCGCCGTCTCGTGCAGGCTCACCAGCGTGTAGGTCGGGCTCCTGACCGGCGTCGCCGCCCCGCAGGCGCGCACGAATCCTCGCACGAGCGTGGTCTTGCCCGCACCGAGCTCGCCTGTCAGGTAGAGGATGGTCGGCTGCCGGGGAGCGAGCGGCCGCGCCTGAGCGAGGCGCGCGCCGAGCGCTTCGGTCTCCTCCGGCGACTTCAGAGATTCACGCAGTTGCGCAGCTCCCGAGCGACATCGCTGGCGAGCAGTCCCCGCTCCCCCGAGCGCGCCGCCGCATCGCCCGCCATGGCATGCACCAGCACGCCGACCGTCGCGGCGAGCCAGGCATCGCGACACTGCGCGAGGATCCCCGCGATGGTGCCCGTCAGCACATCGCCCATGCCGGCCGTTGCCATGCCGGGATTGCCGCGCTCGCAGAGCGCGGGGGTGCGCGAGGGCGCACCGACCAGCGTCCCCGCGCCCTTCAACACGACGGTGCCCTGATAGCGCCCGACCAGACGGTCGAGCGCCGCGAGCCGATCGTGTTGGATTTCGCGGGTGTCGATCCCAAGGAGGCGTGCCGCCTCCCCCGGGTGGGGTGTCAGGATCCACGACTCCCGTGCGGCTGTCGCGGATTCCGCGATGATGTTGAGAGCATCCGCATCGACCACCAGCGGCTTGCCGGAGCGCAGCACCGTATCGAGCGCGCTGCGCGCCCAGGGCGTGCGGCCGAGTCCGGGACCGATGGCGATCACATCGGCCCGCTCGGCCGGCTCCTCGAGCGCCCGGGCGTCCTCGAGCGGCAGACAGATGAGCTCCGGCCGTCCGGCCGAGATCGCCGGCACGTTCTCCGGTGCGATCGCCACGGTCACGAGGCCTGCGCCGACCCGCAGACACGCCTCGCCCGCGAGCCGGACCGCTCCCGGCATGCCGACCCCTCCTCCCACGATCAGCACCCGGCCGAAGTCGCCCTTGTGCGAGGAGCGGCGGCGGCGGGGCAGTGCCTGTTGAATCGCGGCATCGAGAATGCGCTCGATGCGCGGCGCCGGCCCCCCTGCCGGCCCCGGAGCGATCTCGAGATCGTCGAAGAACACGGTGCCGGCAAACTCCGGCCCGTCGCCGACGAAAAGACCGGTCTTCAGTCCGACGAAGGTGACGGTGCAATCCGCGCGCACGGTATCCCCCAGCGGTCCGCCGGTGTCGCTGTCGAGGCCGGAGGGGACGTCCATCGCGAGCACCGGGCGGCCGGACTGGTTGATGTCACGGATGACGCGAGCGATTTCCTCGCGCGCCGCTCCGCGCAGACCCGTTCCGAGCAGGGCATCGACGATGACTTCGCCGTTGGTGAGTCGCCCGGGCGTGTACGGCTCGACCGTAACGCCGCTCGCGCGCAGATCCTCGTAGGCCTGACGGGCCTCGCCGCGAAGCGCCGCGGGTGAGGTCGCGGCCAGGGTCGTCACCGTCAGTCCCGCCGCCTGCGCGAAGCGCGCGAGTACGTAGCCGTCGCCGCCGTTGTTCCCCGGACCACAGACGACCACGATCCGATGCGCGACCGGGAATCGGGTGCGCAGGTATCGCAGCGCCGCCTCGCCGGCGCGCTTCATGAGCGTGTAGGCATCGATGCCGAGCGTCTCGATGGCATAGGCATCGAGCGCACGCACCTCGGCCGTGGAGTAGAGACAAACCGGCAGCGCCATCGGCCGATTATACTGGGGGAAGTGAGGAGGCCGTGACTCAACCGCAGCGCCTGGATCCCGCCACCGCCAAGCGCGAGCTCGCGGCCCGCGCGCGAGCGATCGGTTTCGATGCCATCGGCGTCGCCCCGATCGACATCCCCGAGGACGAGCAGCACCTGCTGCGCTGGCTCGCTGCCGGCTTGCACGGCGAGATGGATTACATGCGCCGCCATGGCCTCATGCGCAGCCGCCCCCAGGAGCTCGCGCCGGGCACCATCCGCATCGTCAGCGCGAGGATGAACTACTGGCCGGCGGCCGCCTTCGAGGCCGATGCGGCGCTCGGCGATCCGCGGATCGCTTACCTCTCCCGCTACGCGCTCGGGCGCGACTATCACAAGGTGCTGCGTGGCGCGCTCTTGCGGCTCGCGACCGGGCTGGCGGAGCACGTCGGCCCGTTCGGCTACCGCGTGTGTGTCGACAGCGCTCCGGTGCTCGAGAAGGCGCACGCCCGCGATGCCGGCCTCGGCTGGATCGGCAAGCACACCAACCTGATCGCGCGGGAGGCGGGCTCGTGGTTCTTCCTGGGAGAGATCCTCACCGACCTGCCGCTGCCCCTCGATGAGCCGGCGAGCGCGCATTGCGGCACCTGCAGCGCATGCCTCGAGGCCTGCCCCACCCAGGCGATCGTGGCACCCTACCGGCTCGATGCGCGCCGCTGCATCGCCTACCTCACGATCGAGCATCACAGCGCCATACCGGAGGAGCTGCGGCCGGCGATCGGCAACCGCATCTACGGCTGCGATGACTGTCAGCTCGTCTGTCCCTGGAACAAGTTCGCGCGCGCCGCCTCACACCCGGATTTCAAGGTTCGCCACGGCCTCGATGCGGCGCGGCTCACCGAGCTTTTCGCGTGGACGGAGGCGCAGTTCGATGAGCGCATGCGCGGCTCGGCCATCTACCGCATCGGCTACCAGAAGTGGTCGCGCAACATCGCCGTGGCGCTCGGCAACGCGCCGACCTCGGAGGCGGTGATGACCGCGCTCGAGCAGCGGCGCGAGGGCGCTTCGCAGCTGGTGCGCGAGCATATCGACTGGGCACTCGCGAGGCACCGCGCTCGCTCTTCGGTCAGATCTCGGCCTGCAGGTTGTCGATGAGCCGGGCGCGCCCGAGGCGCGCCGCCGTGAGCACGACGAAATGCCGGGTGTCGTCATCCGGGCTGCCGAGATCCTCGGCGCGGCGGACGGCGAAGTAATCCGGCCTGAAGCCCGCCTTCTCGAGCGTCTCGGCACCGGCGCTCTCGATCGCCCCGAAATCCTTCTCTCCCGCCCTGAGTCGCGCGATCGCGGCGCGCAGCGCCTGATGAATGAGCGGCGCCTGCCGGCGCTCCGCGTCGGTGAGGTACTGGTTGCGCGAGCTCATGGCGAGCCCGTCGCGCTCGCGCACGGTGGGAGCTGCGATGATGGTGGTCGCCAGGCACAGATCCGCCACCATCCGCCGGATGATGGTGAGCTGCTGAAAGTCCTTCTCCCCGAAGACGGCGATGTCGGGCTCGACGATATGAAAAAGCTTCGCCACCACCGTCGCGACGCCCTCGAAGTGCCCGGGACGGAACTCGCCGCAGAGAATGCTCGAGAGACCCGGCACCTCGACGCGCGTCGCGCGCTCCGAGCCGTTGGGATAGATCTCGCCGACGTCCGGCATGAACATCAGATCGCAGCCGGCCTCGGCCAGCATGCGCGCGTCCTCGCCGGGCGTGCGCGGATAATGCGCGAAATCCTCGTTGGGTCCGAACTGCATGGGATTGACGAAGATGCTCGCGACGAAGCGATCGCCGTGCCGGCGTGCCGTCTCGATGAGACTCACGTGTCCGGCGTGCAGGTTCCCCATGGTCGGCACGAACGCGACGCGCAAGCCTTCGCGGTGCCAGCGGCGCACGTGCTCGCGCACGGCCGCGATGGTCGTGACGGTCTCCATGCTCTCTAGAAGCAGTGCTCGGGCGCCGGGTAGGTGCCGGCGCGAACCGCCTCCACGTAACGCTTCAGCGCCTCGCGGTTATCGCCCGCGCCCTGCATGAAATTCTGCACGAAGCGGGGCTTGCGGCCGGTCGTGATGTCGAGAATGTCGTAGACGACGAGGATCTGTCCGTCCGTGTCAGGTCCCGCACCGATGCCGATGACCGGTACGTGCAGCTCCGCCGTGATGGCCTTGCCGAGAGCCGCGGGGATGCACTCGAGCAGCACGATGTCGGCGCCCGCGGATTCCAGGCGGCGCGCGGTCTCGAGCATCTGCGCCGCCGCATCCTGCTCGCGCCCCTGCACGCGAAAGCCGCCGGTCTTGTGCACCGACTGCGGTCTCAAGCCCAGATGCGCGCAGACGGCGATGTCGTGACCGGCCAGGAACTCGACCACGTCGGCCTGGCTGCCGCCGCTTTCGAGCTTGACCATCTTGGCGCCGCCCTCCTGCATGAGGCGCACGGCATTCTCGAGCGCCCGCTCCTTGGAGGGATAGCTCATGAAGGGCATATCGGCGATGAGGAACGGCCGGTGAAGGCCGCGCGCCACCGCCCGGCAGTGGTACACGATGTCATTCATGGTGACCGGTACGGTCGTATCGTGTCCTTGGATCACCATGCCCATCGAGTCGCCGACCAGAACGACATCGACATCCGCCTCATCCAGCAGCACCGCGAAACTCGCGTCGTAGCAGGTGAGGCTCGTGATCTTCTTCCCTTCCGCCTTCATGCGCGCCAGCGTGGCGAGGGTCACGGGCTGGCGAGCGGAATCGCGGAGCTGCAGATGGGTGTACATGAGAGCAGTGTACTCCCCTATTGAATGGGCGCCCTGCTGCGCAGGGGATTGTAGTAGAGACGCCCGCGCTTCATGCGCCGGATCGCCGACAGCAA
>Ga0335078_10017364_pt1 | contig 10689 bp, 13 predicted proteins | sample Lox_Sample_32_FD_206711 | JGI IMG/M metagenome (GOLD analysis project Ga0335078, IMG submission 206711) | Soil microbial communities from Loxahatchee National Wildlife Refuge, Florida, United States - Lox_Sample_3.2 | ecosystem: Environmental > Terrestrial > Soil > Wetlands | place: USA... | reverse complement strand
TACCGCCGCCACCATCGGCTTTCCCATGCGGGCATAGAGCGTGAACAACTGCTCGTGTACCTGGTTGATTTTCACGAATTGCCCGCGGCCGGCCTCTTCCAGGTCCATTCCGGCGCAGAACGACCTCCCGTTGGCGCAGAGCACGATGGCGCCGATGCTCATATCGCGGTCCGCGTGTGAAATCGTATCCACCAGGTCGCGGCAAAGCTCGGCATTGAGCGCGTTGGCCTTTTCGGGACGATTCAGAGTGAGCCGCAGCACGCGGCCTTGTCGTTCGCTTTCGAGACAACCCACGAAAGGCTCCTTAAGGAACTTCGATTTCCAGGCTCAGCAGCGCCGCTCCGAACGTCTTCCCCTGGGCATCCGAGCGCAGCGAGAGCGTCCCGCCGCCGCCCAGCGCCTGGTGCAGAAGAAAATTCAAGGCGCCGAGATTCGGCAGTTCAAACCGTTCCACGTCACCCTGAACCAGGCTTCCAAAATGCTGCTTGACCCGCGCGGCCGTCACCTCGCGCACCAGCACCGGATAATCCCGCGCATCCAGCGCGATCACCCCGACATTGCAAGTGTCGCCCTTATCGCCGGAACGCGTGTGCGCGATCTGGGACAGCGGAATTCTCATCGCATGCTCTGGCACTATTGTGGCATGGCCGCCACTACCGTGCGTTGGCGCCCCGGAGCGCCTGCTAAAATCGAAACATTATGAAGTTTCGAGCTCTGGCTCTCGCTCTGCTGGTCCCCTCCCTTGCCGTCTGTAACGATTGGGATAAAAACAAGATTCAAGGCAACCCATCGGCGCCGGTTGCCATTGAAATCTATGCCAGTTTCGATTGCCCGCATTGCCGCGTTCTGCATGAAACCGTGGTGCCGCAGATGATTCAGGACCTGGTGAATCCCGGTAAGGCGGTGATTATTTACCGCGAGTTTCCGCTGGCCGGACCCTACCACAAATTTGCCCGCGAAGCGGCCAATATCGCCACCGCCGCGGCCCGCATTGGAAAGTACAAAGAAGTTTCCGACGCGCTTTTCAAAACACAGCTGGCGTGGTACGACTCCGGCAAAATCTGGGACTCTATCAGTTCGTCGCTATCGCCCGCGGATCTTTTGAAAGTGAAAGCGCTCTCCAGCGATGCCGGCGTGCTGGCCGAAGTGGAGCGCGACTATCAGGCGGGAGCCTCCTCCGGAATCAACCAGACGCCGACCATGCTGGTGATCGCGGAAAAAAGCGGTAAACGATGGCCCTTCGCGGGAGTTCCCGAAAACTACCCGTTCTTTCGCGATTTCATCCTGAAGGACGTCAATTGACCATTTGCCGGCCGGGCCGCCGCCATTTTGCCGCCCATTCCTTCGTAGAATAGTTGCATGAAGCTTTTCGCGCTGCTGCTTGCGGGGCTGTTGCCTGCATGCGCGGCCAACCAGGCCGTGGCCAAGGGACAAGGGTTCGGAAATCCTTCCGCTCCGATTCTCATCGAGCTGTACAGCGATTTCGAGTGCCCCGCCTGCCGCGCCTTTCACAGCGATCTGCTTCCGCTGCTGATGCGCGATTTCATCAGCACCGGCAAGGTTTATCTGATCGCTCACGATCTCTCTTTCCACGACCATTCCGCCGAATCGACGGCCTACGCGTTCGCCGCGGCGCGTATCGGCAAGTACACCGAAGTCGCCGACGCCCTTTTTCAGCACCAGATGGAGTGGGCGCAAAGCGGGAAGGTGTGGGATGTGGTGGCGGCCGTTCTGACCCCGGCCGACCAGAAAAAAGTCGCCGCGCTGGCGAAAGATCCGGGCATACTGGCGGAAGTCAAAACCGAGACCGACGACGGGCGTCTCAAAATTCAGCAGACTCCCACGATAATCGTCGTCCATAGCATGCGGCAATACCGGTTCGTCGGCAGCCCCAACTGGGATCTTCTCCGCGGATTCCTCAACGATCTCCTCAACAAATGAACTCGCTCCAAAATAGTGCCTGGCGCTGGACTGCGCTGGTACTGCGCGTCCTTCTGGGCGCGGCATTCGTATATGGCGCATGGGCGAAACTTCACGAATCGTGGAGGCTCTTCGCCATGGACATCGAGGCCTACAAAATAATTCACTCGATGTTCTGGATCGAAGTGATCGCCCGTGGTCTTCCCTGGCTCGAGCTGCTGCTCGGCTTGTGGCTGATTGTCGGCCTCTGGCTGCGCGGCTCCGCCACCATCACCGCCCTGCTGCTGGGCGGTTTTATCGGCCTCATGATCTGGGCCCAGGTCAAGCATCTCGATATTAATTGCGGCTGCTTCGGATCGGGCGAAAAGATCTCCTGGATTACCCTGCTTCGCGATGGCAGCCTTCTGGCTGCGGCGCTGGTGCTGGCGGTCTGGAGTCATCTCGGACGCCGCCGTCCGCCCAAGCCTCCCGTCATCGGCCCGCTGCCCGGGTAGGGCTACGCACATTGGCGTATCGGTTGCTCCTCCTGCCAGAGGAGGCTGTTTCATGCGAACTTGGGCAACGTTACTTCTTTTGACGGCGCCGGCGTTATTCGCCGCGGATCGGCAGAAAGTGATTGACCGCCTTGACGATGCGGCCGCGACTTTCTCCGATATCATGGTCACGCCCGATAAGGGAATTCCCCATGACCTTATCGAAAAATCGCGCTGCATGGTGATCGTTCCGAGCTTGAAAAAGGGCGCATTCGTCGTCGGCGCGGAATACGGCAAAGGTTTCATCACCTGCCGCGAGGCCGACGGCCGCTGGTCGGCGCCGGGAGCGGTTACGGTGGAAGGCGGGAGTTTCGGATTTCAGATCGGCGGTTCCGACACCGACGTCGTAATGCTGGTGATGAAAAATCGCGGAGCGGAAAAAATGTTGGGGAATCAGTTTACCCTCGGCGCTGATGGTGAAGTCGCCGCGGGACCGGTTGGCCGCGACGCTTCCGCGGAGACAAATGCATCGCTGAACGCTGAAATTCTTTCCTGGTCGCGGACGCGCGGCGTTTTCGCGGGGATCTCCCTGAAAGGAGCCTCCGTCCGGCCTGACCTGTCGGCCAACGAGGACCTTTACGGGAGGAAGCTGGATAACCGGGAAATCGTTCAAGGCAAGGTGACTCCCCCCGCGGCGGCAGCCCGCTTATTGGCCCTGCTCAATAGATATCCGCAGCATGTATAACGCCCGCGAGTTGCGGAATCGGGAAGGAAAACTATGCTGTGGACAATTTTCGTAGTGCTTCTGGTCTTGTGGCTGCTGGGGCTGCTAACATCCTTCACGCTCTATGGGTACATTCATATCCTGCTGGTAATTGCGCTGGTAGTTCTGGTGATTCAGTTGATACAGGGACGCCGCGTACTCTGACAGACCGACCAACCAGACGGGATATACGGAAGGAGGGCAGCCATCGAGCCGCCCTCCTCGATTTTTTAGAGTCCTCCGCCCCCGCGATGTGTCTTTTCAGGCGGAGTCTTTTCAGCCGGCGCCGCTTGCGCCGCGGCTGCCCATTCGTCGGCCACTCTCTGCGCTTCATCCTTCGCGATTCCGTATCGCTCCTGTACTTTTCCGATCAACTTGTCGCGGTGGCCCGCGATTACCGCCAGATCGTCATCCGTCAACTTGCCCCAGCGTTCGCGAATCGACCCTTTTAACTGCTTCCAGTTTCCGGCTATTTGGTCCCAATTCATTTTGACACTTCTCCTTTGGCGTAATTCCGAACGATACTTGCGGTACCGCTCGTGCAAGGAGCGCTGCAGGTAACATGCCACTTATGGACGGATGTTATCGGTCGGTTAGACAGTTATCGCCGATGCCGGCAGCAGTCTGCCGCCGCGGGCCTCGATTTCGGCGAGCGCCCCCTTCGAGGCGTCCTGGCCCAATGCCTGGACCGCGTCCGTGATGATCGTCACCGGCTTGCCGGTCCGCAGCAGGCCAAGCGCGGCGTGAAGCACGCAAACCTCGGTCACGACGCCGTAAACCAGGTATTCCCCGGCCTGGAGCAGATCGAGCAGCGGCAGGATGGTGCGCGTGGTGAAGACGTCGACGCTTTGCTTTTCCAGAAGGATCTGCCGCGACCCGCCGATTCCTATCGGACCCCCGCGGTTCGGAATCGCCACCCGCGGCTCGAGCAGTGTCGCTTCGAGTTTCCGCTGTCCCAGCGTCCCGGCGACGCAATGCGGCGGCCAGGATCGAAACTCCGGATCGTTTTCGGCGTGCGCGTCCATGGTCGAGACCACCGGGATGCCGTTGGCCGCGGCGTACCGGTTCAGCCGCGCGATGATGGGCACGATTCGCTCCGCGCCGGGCACCGACAGCGCGCCCGAAGGCAGCATGAAATCGAATTGCGTATCGATATCGAAGAAGACGGCCTTCATCGCGCCTGCTCGCATCCCATCAGGTTGCGGCGGGTCCGCTCCGTCAGCTCGCGCAGCTCGCGGCTGTCGATGACGGGCCATGGCTCCGCGACATCCAGTTGCCGCAAGCTTTCGGGAAGGCGCGCGATCGCCTCCGCTGCGCGCTTCCGCGCCTCGTTCGCTCCCGGCAGCGGTTCCACCAGGCTGCCGTTGAGGATCACCGGCCGCAGCAGCGCCTCGCCGCGCCCGCATTCGCCCGCGCGCGCCACCACGTCGCGCGCCACGTCGCGAAACACCTGCTTGGCGCCCGGCCGCGACCCTTTGTCTTCGCTGTATTTGGCGGTGAAACGCTTGATGCCGCTGATTTCCAGCTCCACCAGCTTGTAAGTGGCGCTGAGGTGCGGCGCGTCGGCCGAAGTCGCCAGCCGCGTGCCCACCCCAAAAACATCGATGGGAGCCCGCTCGCGAACCAGCTCCTGAATCCGATATTCCTCCAAATCGCCCGAAACCATGATTTTGGCGTCGTTGAGACCGGCGCTGTCGAGAATCGCCCGCACCTGGCGCGAGAGCGTGGCGAAATCGCCGCTATCCAGGCGGACCCCCCAGAGCGGTTTACCGGCCTGCGCGGCGCGGCGCGCGCCTTCGATGGAATCGTATGTATCCAGCAACTGCACGGTGTGCTCGCCCAGCACCCGCTGCAACTGTCGGAAAGCGCCCATTTCGCAGGGGAACGACATTACCCAGGAATGCGCCGCCGTTCCGGCTAACGGGACGCCGAAGCGCAGCCCCGCCAGCGTGTTGCTGGTGGAGGCGCACCCGCCGATATACGCCGCACGCGCCGCCAGGACTCCGGCTTCCGCGGTATGCGCGCGGCGCGTACCGAATTCCACCACGGGACGCCCGGCCGCGGCCGCCGCCAGCCGCGACGCCTTGCTGGCAATCAGGCTCGAGAAGGACGCCGTGGCTAAGAGATAGGTCTCCGGTATCTGCGCTTCGATGATCGGCGCGCGCACCGTCATCATGGGCTCGCCGGCAAACAGCGGAGTCCCTTCGGGGACCGCGAACAGATCGCCGGAGAAGCGGAGATCTCGCAGGTAATCGAAGAACTCGTCCGCCGCGTTGTGAAATTGCGGCAAAGACCGCAGGTAATCGACTTCCTCGGAGGTGAAGCTCAGATTCAGCAGGTAATCGACTACCTGGGGCAGCCCGGCGGCCAGGAGGTAATTGCGATGCTCCGGGAGGCGGCGAACGGCCAGCTCGAAGCTGGCGATCTCGCGGGTTTTGCCGGCGGCGAAGTAGCCCGCCGCCATCGTCAGTTCGTACAGGTCTGTCAGAAGGCCATTCATAGGGACAGCCGGGCAGGCTGGCGGCCTGCGGCCCGCTGGCAGCCGGCCCCCGTCACTTCTTCTTCGCAGCCGCGGGAGGAGCCTGCTCTTTCACCCCGCTGGCGGCCGCCTGCAGTTCGCTCACCGAACCGGCCGTCAATTGATAGATGCTGGGCTCGCCTTCGCGTTGCGCGAAATATTGATCGGCCTGTTTGCTGATGGTCACCTTTTCGGGCGCTTTGCCACCGGCCGTGACATTGGCCTCGAAAACGGGATTTCCGCCGCCCTTATCGACAAATTTATCGGCGCTCAAATCGCGCAGCTTGTCGATGAGCGTCTGCACCGTCGAATTGTCCATCGTCTTGGCGCCGGACATCCACTTGTCGCCGCTCTTGGTATAGGTGGCCGCGGCGCCATTGTTGACGATCTCCAGTTTGCTCGGATCGCTGAATCCGAAATCGAACAGCTTCTTGTTGCGGAAATCGTCCAGCCCTTTGTTGACTGCGTCGCCGACATCGCCCGGAACCTTGTACACTCCCTCCATGGCGGAGCTCTTGGCGTAATAATCGTGGTCCTTGGTCTGGTGGACCTCGAACGTCTCGGTGCCGCTCGCATCCGTGATCGACACGGTGGCGATTTTAGGAGCGTCGCCGAATTTCTTGGCGGCATCCGGATCCGGCGCCGCCAGGTCCATCTTGGCGTCCTTCAGCTTGGAAATCAGGCTGTCGATCGAGCTGCCGTCGGCGCGCAGCGGACGCGGCTGCAGGATCTGCCACTGGTTGTTGTTGTTCTTTCCGAATTCGACCGTCTGCCCCTTGGCCTGCAGCTCGATGCGCGTGATCTTATCCTGATCGAAGTGCAGCAGCCGCTTGTCGCGAAGGTCGTTGAGCCCTTTGTCGAGCCCGCTCTTCACGTAACTCATGACGGTATAAACCTTGCCGTCGCCGCCGGCTTCTTTGGCGTAGAACCCGGAATTGGTGGGCGTTTCGTCGCCGATCAGGATTTCGTTGGTCTTGCCGTCTTTCCGCACCACCGTCAGATCGAGCTGCGGATTGGCCAGGCCATAGGCGGCCAGGTCGGTCGGTTTGTCGTCGATCAGCTTGTCCGCGCTGACGCTGGCCAGGCTCGAAACCAGCGTGCTCGAACTGTCGGGATCGGCTGCGTAAGGCTTGGGCTCGGTGATTTGCCACTTTCCGTTCTCGCGGCGCATCACCACCGTGTCCGCGCCTTTTTTGACGCGGACTTCCTGGAACTGATCTTCGGGAATGGTCTGTAGTTTGGTGGAAGTGTCGGCGGGGGCCTTGCTGGCCGCCGCCTCCTTTTTATTGGACCAGATCCAGACGCCGCCGAGAACAGCCAAAAGAACGAGGGAAATCAAAAGTCCCTTCGGCTTCATGGCCTACCTCCTCTTCCACCATGTAGCCAGGCCGAAACCGACTACACCCAGAGGAAAGATGAAGATGCAGAGCCAGAACAAGGTGTTCAACTTGGCGGTAGTGATGTCGAATTTCTGGTCTTCGGGCGATTTGGGAAGGATGGAGATGAGATCTTCGTCGTTGGAAAGCCAGTTGATGGAGTTGACGAACAAGTCGCGGTTGCCGAGCTGGCGGGTGCCGACAAACGTGTTCGTCGCCCATATGGAGGTCCCCACCACCACGATCCGGCCTTGCGCGCCGGTCATCCGTCCCGCCGCCATCAGCGTGAAGGGACCTTTCTTAGCCTTCTTGGTGTCCACCTGGCCCCCCGGGCCGATTTCGGTTACGGCCAGGCTGTCTTCGCTGGTCTGCACCAGTTTGTCGATGCTGAACGACCCGCCGGATTTGAGATCGAGCGAGCGCGCCAGCTCGAAAGCCGTCATTTCGCGGCCCATCGGCGACGTAATCTGATGGCTCTCGTACTGCATCACCACCGGAATTTCCGGCCCGAACCCGAACAACTGGCCGATGCCGCTGCCATCCAGCACCAGGTCCTTGTTCACCGTCACGCCCCAACCGGTGAGCACCGCGGTCAACGCGGCGTTCTCGGCCGCGGCTTCCTGCCGCCCGATGCGGATTACATTGTCGAGCATGAACATGGCGCGGCCGCCCTTGTCGACGTACGTCTTCATGGCGTCCACCACCGGCTGCGGATAATCTTCCTGCGGTCCCCCGGACACGATCACCGTGCAATCGGAAGGCACCGACACATTGGCGGTAACCGGCTTCTGGCCGATGGCCACCGTCCCCCCGGCCGCCGGCGCTTCCGGCTTGAAGGTGATGGCGCGGCTCTTGTAATTGTCGCGATCGAGAAGCTGCTTCACGAACGAATAGCCGTTGCGGTCGCTATCGTCGATGCTGTGCTCGCCGAATCCGCTCACGAAGCAGACATTGCGCTCGGTGGTCTTGGTGGCGCGGATCAACGCGCCGGTTACTTCTTCCTCGGTGACGCTCTTGGCGCCCTCGCGGCGGCCGGCGACATCCACGATCACCGGCGAATCGGAACGGTAGCCGGCGGCCCGGGCCTTTTGCGGATTCTTATCGGGCGCGATGTACTGCGCGTGGACCCTCGGCGAGAGATCGGAATACCGGTCCAGCAGGTCGCGGCCGGTGCGGAAAGTGTCCTCGCCGCCGAAATAAGTCATCGTCACGTCCTGTTTCAAGCCCTTGACGATTTTGATGGTCTGGTCCGACAGGCTGAACTGCTTGTTCTTGGTGGAATCGTACGATTTGTCGTAGCGGTTGGCGAGCACATTGGCCGCCGTCAACACGCCCAGAATCACCACCACGTAGAGGCCGGCGTACGCGGCGTACTTGGTCTGCCGTTTCTTCATCCATTCGCGCGCCATCTTACGACCTCCACCGCAGCGATTCCATCGATCGCGACGTGATGAACAGAGCGAAGAAAATTAGGGACAGATAGAAGATAACGTCTTTCAAATCGATTACACCTTTGCCGAAATTCTCGAAGTGCGTGACGATCGAAAGATAATTGATCACCTGCGTCGCCAGGCTGCTGCTGAAGGCCGTGAACCAGCTCAACAGCCACAGGATGAGGCAGACGAAAAACGTCGCGCCGCCGGCCACGATCTGGCTCCTCGTGAGGCTGGAAATAAAGGCGCCGATCGCCAGCAGGCAGCCGCCCTGCAGGATCAGCCCCAGGTACGCCACCAGCACCGGCTTCCAGTCCGGCTTGCCCCAAAAGAACAGAAACATGATGTTGAGCATCGACATGGCCAGCATGCTCATGTAGAGCAGCATGGCGCCGATCCATTTGCCGAGAATGATCTCGATATCGCGCACCGGCGACGTGAGCAGCAACTCCATGGTTCCCGACCGTTTCTCTTCCGCGAACAGACGCATCGTAATCAGCGGAAGCACAAACAGCGAAATGGTGCTGGCGAACCCCAGCAGCGGCCGGATCACCTGGTCGTTGAGATTCATCGGCTGGCCCTGCATCTGGGCCTGAATGGCGAACTGCGAGAGCTCCTTGACGGTGGGATAAAACACCAGCCCGCCGAACAGGAACGCGAACAGCCCGAGCACGGCATATGCGATCGGCGACGCGAAGTAGCTCCGCATTTCCTTGCTGCAGATGAGCAGAACATTCTTCATGATTTTTTCTCTCCCTCGGCAACCTTTTTCTGCCCCGATTTCTGGTCGTCTTGCTTGGAATCTTTTTGTTCAGCGGCGGTGAGCTGCAGGAAGATCTCTTCCAGGCTTAAGCCCACGGAGCGGAGTTCGTTCAGGTTCCAGCCGGCCTGGACCACGGTGCGCGCCAGGTCTCCCCGGATGTGGCGTCCCTGCAGGCTCTCCACTTCGAATACCAGGCGGCCGTCGCGAGGCGTCTTCGCCACCACCCGGCTGACGCCCGGGACCTGCTCCAGGCGCATCTGCACGTCGCCTTCGGCGGGTTGGCCCTGCGCGCTCTCCACTTCCAGCGCGACCGCCTCCGACCCCCGCAGCCGGTTGGTGAGATTCGCCACCGAATCGATGGCCGCCAGCTTTCCCTGGCTGATGATGATCACCCGCTCGCAGGAGTGCTCCACTTCACTCAGGATGTGGGTGCTGAGAATGATGGTGTGATCGCCCGCCAGCGCCTTCAGCAAGGTGCGGATTTCGATAATCTGCTTGGGATCGAGGCCGCTGGTGGGTTCGTCGAGAATCAGAACATCGGGATTGTGAATGATCGCCTGCGCGATTCCCACGCGCTGCCGGTATCCTTTCGACAGCTTGCCGATGAGTTTCTTCCGCACGTCGCCGAGCGCGCATTTCTGCGTCACGTCGTCGATGCGGGCCTTGATGGTGGACGTGGGAATGCCTTTCAGCTTGCCGGCGAAATTCAGGTATTCGTCGACCTCCATTTCCGGATAGAGCGGCGGCGTTTCCGGCAGATAGCCGATCCTCCGCTTGACTTCGAGCGGATGTTCCAGCACGTCAAAACCGGCGACATTCGCGGTTCCCGAGGTCGGCGGTAGAAAGCACGTGAGGACGCGCATCGTGGTGGTTTTGCCGGCGCCGTTAGGTCCGAGAAAACCCACGATTTGGCCCTTATCGACCTCGAAGGAGATATTGTCCACAGCGATCGTACGTGCGTATCGCTTGGTGAGGCCTTCAACTTTGATCATATGATTGGATCCAGGAGAGGGTTTGACACCCAGAAGTATAGCGACGTATTACCAGACGCATCAGTTACCATTTGGACACGAGTTCACCGCACCGAACGATGCAGCGATTGCATTTATGCGTTGACTTTCCATCATACTATAAGCGTTCTGAGCGCGGTTTTCCCGGAAGGATCCGATGCCGGACGGGCGCGAGATCCGCGATGTCTGCTACGCCGTGCCGGTCCGCTTCAGCGCACCCAAACCGTCACCGCATTGCTGACGTAACCCTGCGATGCGAGAAATACCGCCGCCTCTCCGGAGATGCCCGCCGGCACCCTGGCATTGAGCTGCCATAGCCCCGGATAGCCCGAAGGCCCGCTGTAGAGCACGTCGGCGGGCACTTCGCCGATATACACGGATACGGTGGGGTCCGAGGGGGCTGCCCCGGTCGCGAAGATCTGAATCACCGAAC
>Ga0335078_10017363_pt1 | contig 10689 bp, 9 predicted proteins | sample Lox_Sample_32_FD_206711 | JGI IMG/M metagenome (GOLD analysis project Ga0335078, IMG submission 206711) | Soil microbial communities from Loxahatchee National Wildlife Refuge, Florida, United States - Lox_Sample_3.2 | ecosystem: Environmental > Terrestrial > Soil > Wetlands | place: USA: Florida... | reverse complement strand
CGAACGGCGCCGTGTGGAATGCCTGGGGCAACAGCTTCGCCAACACGCGCTTTCAAAACGCGCAGTTCGCCGGACTCACCGCCGCCGACGTGCCGCGGATGAAATTGGCTTGGGTGTTCGGCCTGCCCTCGGGCGGCGAAACGTCCGGCCAGCCGTCCGTTGTCGCCGGCCGCGTTTTCTTCGGCGACTACAACAGCTACGCCTACTCGCTCGATATGCAGACCGGCTGCGTCTACTGGTCGTTCCACGCGGACGCGCAAATTCGCACCGCCGCTCTGCTCGCGCGCGTGTTGCGCGATCGCCAACTCAGCTGGGCCGTCTTCTTCGGCGACAAAAAAGCCAACGTCTACGCTCTCGACGCACGCACCGGCGCGTTGCTCTGGAAACGCAATCTCGAGCAGCGCCTGCTCTCGCACATCACCGGCGCGCCCGTCTTCTACAAGGGCCGCCTCTACGTCGGCCTCGCGGGCTCGGAAGAGATCGTCTCCTCCGATCCGCACTATCCGTGCTGCACCTATCGCGGCAGCCTCACCGCGCTCGACGCCTCAACCGGCGCCGTGATCTGGAAGACCTACACGATCCCCGACGAGCCGAAGCCGACGAAGAAAAATTCCATCGGCACACAGCTCTGGGCGCCGGCGGGCGCGTCGATCTGGACCACGCCGACGATCGATCCCAAGCGCCACGCGATCTACGTCGGCACCGGCAACGCCTTCACCGAGCCCGCCGTGAAAACGTCCGACTCGATCATGGCCTTCGATCTCAAAACCGGAAAAGTTCTGTGGTCGTATCAGGCGCTCGCCAACGACGCTTCGCCCGGCGGCTGCGGCCCCAACGCTCCCAAGGACGCGCAGTGCCCGCAAAATCCCGGCCCCGACTGGGACTTCGGCAACTCGCCGATTCTGCAAACGCTCAAGAACGGCAAGCGCGTTCTCGTCGCCGCGCATAAGGGCGGCACGGTCGTCGCCGTCGATCCCGATCGCGGCGGCAAGCTGCTTTGGACCGCCGATCTTTCCGCGGGCCGCGATACCTCCGCGCCGGTGCAGGTCCAGATCATGTGGGGCGGCGCGGCCGACGCGCAAAACGTTTACTACGGCACGCGCAGCGGCAGCATCGCGGCGATTCGCCTCGCGGACGGAAAAATTGTCTGGAATCGCACGATCGAGCCTTCGCCCGCGCATCCCGGCCCCGGCGGACGTCCGCGCCGCGGATTCGACGCCGCGCTCACCGTGCTTCCCGGCGTGCTGTTTGCGGGCGGCTGGGACGGCGTCCTGCGCGCGCTTTCCACCGGCGACGGCCACGAGCTTTGGCAGTTCGACACCGCGCTCGAATTCCCCACCGTCAACGGAGTCGCGGCGCATGGCGGCTCGCTCGGCGCGCCCGGCCCCGTCATCGCAGGAGGCATGCTCTTCGTCGGCTCGGGGTACGTCGGCACCGGCAACGGCATGCCCGGCAACGTCCTCCTCGCCTTCTCCGCGCAGTAGCTCTTCGTAGCGCCGGCATCTTGCCGGCGAATTGCGTTGGTGTTCGTGGCACAGACAATCGTGTCTGTGCTCTCTCCGACGTTTGAATGTAGCGCCGCGGTCTTCAGCGCGGCACTCTCCCTCTCTCGAATCAGGGCCGACGGGCTCCTACCGGACCGGTGGCACGATATAGTCGCGTAGATCGGCGTCATCAACCTCAACATCGGTGCTGGCTAATCGCACCACTTTGGATGTACTGAGCGCAACGGGCGCTTTCCGTTATATCGACGAGCAATCGTTCCGGTACAATAACCGCCTGAACAAATCCGGAAAGAACCTCAAGGATGGGGAACATATCGACTTTGGAATAGATCGGAGTCCAACAATGGACAAACCACGTCCCTACATTACAGCTGCCTTACTTTGCGAAAGGGTGATACAGGAAAAAGATGAATCTTTGACCCTCGTACGTCTCATCGACAAAATCCAGTATTCACTCGAAGGAATAGGGGTTCAGATTCCTACCGGAATTAAACCAGTAGTTCCGTTGCAAGGTTTGATTAGCCTAAAGTCCGGCCCAATTACTGGGCATCACAAAATCAAAGTGGTTTCCGAGAGGCCGAACGGTGAACGCAAAGACGTATTTGAACACACCTTTGAATTGCTTGGGAAAGACCATGGTCAGAACATAATCATGAGGATAAATCTGGGTATAGATCAGGACGGTCTGTATTGGCTGGACGTGCTTTTTGACGAAGAGGTGCTTACGCGGATTCCCCTGATCGTCAGCGCCTTGCCGCAACAAGAGTCGCCGGAGCCGAAGACCTGAACAAGTAACGGTATCCAAACTGACGCGCTTTCGAGATTTCGACAACTTTGTTTTCGGAGCTGAGAATTCGGGACAGGTTACTTCGAAGGTCCCGCTCATTGATATTTCGATTGGAATATTCAGATAAAGCTTCCTCGACGGCGAAAGCTAAATGCTCGGCTGCGATACTGCCGCTCTTATGAACATTCCAAGTGTATCGAACGATCCAATCCTCAAATGAATTCAGATCGATCCTATTTTCCAAGAACTCGGAAATTGTCTCACGTATTTGAGAGGCACTGATCATAATGTCCTCGAGTTCCATTATACGAATTGACGAATGGCAGATGCGAAAAATGTTCAATGACTGTGGCTACTTCGAGATGACCAAGACGGGTGAAATTGAGGCGAAAGTCACACGCAATAGGCATCCACAATGGATCGGAGCTTGGGTTCCATACTGCTCGTTCTCGCAGGAAGTATCTTATAGGCGTCGTACAGACGGGGAGGAAGTCGCTAGAGTGCATCAGTATTTCAGACCAGATGGGACTTTAGGAGCTAGTGGACTGCCAGACCCGAAACGATTAGCAATCGGAAACATAAAATACCGTTTGATTAGTCGCCCCAACGCATCTTCACCATCGAGAATAGCTAGAATGTTCAGAGTCGGATTCTGGTGGACAATAAATAGAATCCTTGCAATCAACTACGTTCTAAAACGTTAGCCCTATCACGGCAATTGCGATCCCAGCAGCCTAGGTCAATCCTGTATACTAGCCACGTCCTGGCTACGCCAATCCTTCAGTTGCGTACAGCCAGTCCTAGTCCTCTCCCAATCCTGTCCTCAGGGACAATTCACAACGCATCGCAATCGTGCTTAGCTGGAAATGAAAGGGCTCCCAGGTCGCCGCAGAACAGGGCTCCCGGGTCGACGGGATAGTAGGGCTCCCGAGGCCTCGGTAAGAGGCGCTCGGGAGATCATCGAGCCCGGGAGATCAATCGAGCCTGGGGGATCAGGAGAAATGAAACGAATGTCGCGAAGAGATTGCCAGCGCCAATCCGGCGCCGCAACGTGTCCGCCGCTCCCTCGGCCGAGATGCCCACAAATTTCTAATCGCCAAATCCCATTAGTAGAATCCGGTCTAACTTGCTGCAAACAAACGGTCGGCGTCCGTTCTAATCGCCAAATTCTTCGAGGTTCCGCAAATTTCCGTTTTCAAATTTCCAATTTCGGCGATTCGTCCAGAATCGCCGTCCCGCCTGCCTGCACTGAGCGAAGCGAATGTGCCCCGAGCAACGCCGAGGCGAGCGAATATCGTGAGCCGAGGGGCGCTACACCACCGCTCATCAATCACTGTCCACTTGCCACTGACTTCCGCTATTCTTATGCACTTATGCTTGACCTTGGATACGTGCGGGAACACCTCGACGCGATCGAAAAGATGGCGAGCGACCGCGGCGCCACGATCGATCTCGACGCGTTTCGCCACATCGACGAGCAGCGGCGCAAGCTGATCTTCGAAACCGAACAACTGAAAGCCCACCGCAACAAAGTGAGCGAAGAAATCGCGATGATGAAGAAGTCCGGCCAGGACGCGTCAACGATTCTCGCGAGGATGAAGGAAGTCTCCGAAAAGATCAAAGAGGACGACGAGAGCATCGCCTCGCTCGACGACCGCCTGCGCCAATTCATGCTGACGGTGCCCAACATCCCGCATTCGAGCGTGCCGGTGGGCAAAAGCTCGGAGGACAACGTGGAGGTGCGCCGCTGGGGCGCGCCGCCGAAATTCGATTTCACGCCGCGCCCGCACTGGGAGGTGGGCGAGTCCGCCGGGATTCTGGATTTCAACGCGGCGATCAAAATGTCCGGTGCGCGGTTCGCCGTTTACAAGGGACTCGGCTCGCGCCTCGAACGCGCTATCGCGAATTTCTTTCTCGACATCCACACGCGCGAGCACGGCTACACGGAAATCCTGCCGCCGTTCATCGTCAATACCGCCGCGCTCACGGGCGTCGGGCAACTGCCGAAATTCGCCGCGGAGATGTTTCATCTCGAAGGCACCGATCTGTGGCTCACGCCGACGGCGGAAGTCGAGCTGACGAATCTCTATCGCGACACGACGATCGACGAGGCCGCGCTGCCGATCAAGGTCTGCGCGTGGACCGCGTGCTTCCGCGCCGAGGCCGGCGCCGCCGGAAAAGACACGCGCGGCATCAAGCGCCAGCACCAGTTTCAGAAAGTCGAGCTGTTCAAATTCACGCACCCGGAGCGCAGCTACGACGAGCTCGAATCGCTGGTGCGCAACGCGGAAAAAATGCTCGAGCGGCTCGGGCTGCACTATCGCGTGGTGCAGCTTTGCACGGGCGACATGGGATTCGCGTCGTCGAAGACGTACGACATCGAGGTGTGGCTGCCGTCGAGCGGCGAGTTCATGGAAATTTCGTCGTGCTCGAACACGGAGGCGTTTCAGGCGCGGCGCTCGGGGATTCGGTTTAAGCCTGCCCGTCCGGCAGGCGGGCCCAAGGGCGGCAAGAGCGAGTTTGTCCACACGCTGAATGGATCGGGGCTGGCGGTCGGGCGGACGTGGATCGCGATCGTCGAAAATTATCAGCAGGCGGATGGATCGATCGTGATTCCGCCGGCGCTGGTGCCATATATGGGCGCGGAAAAGATCGGGCCGCACGGCGAGCCGCTGGGATTTCGGACGTAACACCCGGATGGGCTGCGCGGTGCCAAGTAACCGCGCCGGGCACGATATATCGTGCCCCAGGAAGAAGACCGAGACGCGGGCGCAAGCACCACAGTGGTTCCTGCGCCCCGCGCCTTTGATTTAGGACTTGGCTGCGGCGATGCTATCGACTTGCAGCGAGCCGTCGGCGTTCATGTGGCCGGTAACGGTTACAGGATGGCCGAGCGCCTCATCGGGCTTCACCGCGTCCTGATTCTTGATGGCGATGACCTTGTTGTCCGCGCCGTTCACGAAGACCCACGAGGCGTGATTCTGCGTGACGCAGGTCGTCGCGCAGGCCTTGTGAGCCGCGTTCGTGCCCTTGGCGCCGCAGTGGCTGTCGCTGATCCAGCCGTTCCAGCTCATCGACTTGTCGTCGGCGCGGCTGGAGAGACCGATCGTGGCGAGCAACACCGCAAGCAGTCCGAACATGCTGAGTGCTTTCTTCATTTGCATCCCCCCTGAGAGATTAGGATATGCGTGCAAATCTGGCTGGGTTGGTTGTTGAAGGAGCCGTCAATCGCAACTGCTGACCAACTCCCCTTATACTCCAATACGCCGCAAGCCACAAGGCGAGCACCGGGAGAAACCACCCCACCCTAGCGAATCTCTCAGCGCTCGCCCCCTTTCCTAGAATGCGCGGCGGGCGCGTTTGCATCCACGACGGCGGGGCAGTGCGTCTGGCGCTGCGCTGACCCGGGCGCGAACGGCAAGTAAGTCTAATGGCTGCAAGCGGTTGCGGATCATGTACGAGATTTAGGCTGCCCGCCAGGATTATCTGTGAAGGCACGGCGGCTATATCTTAGTTATTGGTTTTCATTGACATCCGACGCTGCTGGGCTAAACTTCGACTCTCGTAAGACTTACCAGTACTCGACAATTTACGGCGCTCGATACCGTACTGATAACTCTGGTTCCCACCCCAGGAGGAAGGCACGATGGCGACGGTTGGCAAAGCGATTCCCCAACCCGTACCGCGAATTGCGCCGCGCGAGGATCTGAACCCGCACCGCATCGCTCAGATTCAGTTCGATATCGCGGCGGAATACCTGAAGCTCGATCCGAGCCTTCGCCAAATCCTGCGGACGCCGAAGCGCGTGCTCGAAGTGTCGATCCCGACGAAAATGGACAACGGGCAGGTGAAAGTTTTCACCGGGTATCGCGTGCAGCATAACGTCGCACGCGGACCGGCGAAGGGCGGGATTCGCTATCACCCCAACGTCACGGTCGACGAAGTGAAGGCGCTCGCGACGTGGATGACGTGGAAGTGCGCGGCGGTGAACATTCCGTTCGGCGGCGGCAAAGGCGGAGTGATCTGCGACCCGAAGCGAATGAGCAAGGCCGAGCTCGAGCGCATGACGCGGCGCTACACGTCCGAAATTCTGCCGGTGATCGGGCCGGAGCAGGATATTCCCGCGCCGGATGTCTACACCGACGCGCAGACGATGGCGTGGATCATGGATACATACTCCATGACCAAGGGCTATTCGACGCTCGGCGTCGTGACGGGCAAGCCGGTTTCGATCGGCGGCTCGGAGGGACGCAAGGAAGCGACTGCCCGCGGATGTCTCGTGGTCGCCGAAGAAGCGTGCAAAGTGAAAAAGATGTCGCTGCGCGGCGCGAGCGTGGCGATCATGGGATTCGGCAACGCAGGCTCGCTTGTCGCCAAGCTTTTCACGGAAAAGAAAGCGCGCGTGGTGGCAATCAGCGATTCGCGTGGAGGCGTGTTCAATTCTCGCGGCATCGATCCGCTGAAGGCGATGCGATACAAAGAGCGCGCGCAGACGGTGGTCGGCATGCCGGGCACGTCGCGCATCTCCAACGACGACTTGCTGACGATGAAGTGCGACATTCTGGTGCCGGCGGCGCTCGAAAACGTAATTACGCTGAACAACGCCGATCAGATCAAGGCGAAAATCGTGGCCGAAGCGGCCAACGGGCCGACGACTCCTCATGCGGATGAAGTGCTCGCGCGGAAGAGCATCATGGTGCTGCCCGATATTCTGGCGAACGCGGGCGGCGTGACGGCGAGCTACTTCGAATGGGTGCAGGATCTGCAGAGCTTCTTCTGGCCAATAGCGGAAGTGAACTCGAAGCTCGAGTCCATCATGCGCCGCGCGTTTCTGGAAGTTCACGAAATGGCGCGGAAGCATCGCGCGAATATGCGCACCGGCGCGTACGTCCTCGCCGTGGGCCGCGTCGCCGACGCAACGCTTGTTCGCGGGCTGTTCCCCTGAGGCCATTCGCACGAGGGGATGTATGTTATGCGCGCTCGCGTGGTAATCGGGGCCCTGTCGCTTGCCGCGCTCGTTCTTGCTGCATCAACCATAAGTTCTGCCCCATCCTCGCTTAGTCAGCAGCCGACAGCACGGCAACAGGACAGCGACGTCGGGCTGCTTCTCGGCCTGAGAGAGAACAGAGTAAATGTTGAAGACCGCGAATCTCACACCGCCTACGAAACCGTGTGGATTACTTGGCGTGGGGACCGCGTGGAAATCCAGCGAGCGTCCAACCTTCTGATCCCGCGTACGGACGACTTTTGGCTCATGGGTAACGCCTTGGGCGCCGAAGATCAGCGCGAAACCGAATACTTGTGGGCTGCTCCGTTGGACCGGCAACCGAAACGGGACGAAGTGCTAAGAAGCCCCGCTTGTGAGAAAGGGTCATCGGTCGAAACCGTCGATTCGGTATTTGGCGATTACGTTGGAATTTCACAAGTCACCACAAAAGGCTGCAAGGTTAGTCCGATCAAGCGGCTGTTGGCGAGGAAAATGTCTGAGGTGAATGATGGGCCGAACCGCGCAATTTCAGAGGTATTGGGCGCAGACGCCCTGAGCAGATTTGAAATCGCGGTGGAAACAAAGAGGCATTCACTCCTCGCGGAGCTCAGAGAAAAGACGTGCACGTTCGAATCGGATCCCGCTCAGTGGGATGTAACGCGGCCCCAACAAAGGTGGGAGGCAGAGAAAAGATGGGCGATTTCGGGTTCCGGGATCTACAGCCCGGATTCATGTTCTGACGAATGGAACAACACGTTTGAGATCCCCGCCAGACTGCCTAGCGAATTTATTGAGGACCCTCCGCTTCCCCTGCCTTGGGTCACGATGCAAGCAGCATTTCCAAACCAGGGATTTTCCGACGCCCTGTCCAGCCCGTCGGGCAAATTCGTCATCCTCGTAGCTCTTTCTTCCTATGACGAACTGGCGGTTTGTCCCGTGAAACAGGGGAGACTCTCTGATCCCGTTGCCCAAATCACGCTGGGGAGTGAGTGGTTCGATGTCGAAATCTCGCAAGTGGTGATGGAAAGGTGGGCGCGCGGTGATGATGTAAGGCTGTGGGGCGAAGCTGTCGCGCGAATTCAGAGAACTCAATCAAAGAATCTGCCTTGATGTCCAAGCGCTAAAATTGTTGTTGCGTGCGTGGTGGCAACGCGCGTACATTTTTCTTTGCCGGTGCACCCAGCGAGCGGGTGTCGCCGGCATTTGTGCCTAGCGCGGAGAGCACAACGAGTTGAGCACGCACACAAACCACAACGGCCACAGCAACCCGGCGCCACCCATTCTCCTCACCATCGCGGGATTCGATCCATCGTGCGGCGCCGGTGTGGCCGCCGACCTGAAGACATTCGCGGCCCACAATTGTTACGGCGTTGCTGCGGTGACCGCGCTAACTGTGCAATCGACGCAGGGCGTGCGCGCCGTCCATGCCACTCCGGCCGCGGCTCTTCGCGGGCAGCTCGAAGCGCTCGTTGAGGACAGCGTTTTGGCGGGCGTGAAGATCGGCATGCTCGCGAATCGCGCCAACGCGGGCGCCGTGGCCGAATTTCTCGACAAGCACAAATTCGGGCACATCGTTCTCGATCCCGTTTCGCGCCCGACCGAGGGCAACGTCGAGCTGCTCGATGCGCCGGGGATGAAATTTCTGCGCGATGAGTTGCTCAAGCGCGCGACCGTGATCACGCCGAACATGCTCGAAGCGGAACTCCTGACCGGAATGGAAGTGAAGGATCTGAACGCGATGAAGGCCGCCGCGCAGAAATTGATGGAAATGGGCGCGCGCGCCGTGATCGTGACGGGCGGACACCTGGAAAAACCGACCGACGTGCTCTGCGACGCTGCGGGGCTCGAGACTTTCGGCGGCGACCACGTGAAAAGCCTGAACACGCACGGCTCCGGCTGCACGTTTTCATCGGCAATTGCGGCGCAGCTCGCGTGCGGCCAGCATCTGCGCGACGCGGCGATCCTCGCCAAAGCGTATGTCATGAAGGCGATTGAAAAATCCTACTCGACCGGCAAGGGCGCCGGGCCGCTCAACCAGCTTTTCCGCTTCCATCAGGAGCCGCCGCCGCGCGGCGTCCACGAAGTGCCGCAGCACGGCATGCACCCCGCCGCAGAACCCGCCGCGCATTAGCAAGGGCCGAAAATCGAAATTGGAAAATCGAAATTAGGATGGAGAATCCGCATCGAGCGAGCGGTTGTGTATCTGAAGGACTATCGAGAACGGATCGGAAGGAAATGAAACGAAAAACGAGCGTTTCGCACGACGAGGCTATGATCCGCCATCTGCGGAAAGATCCTGAATTCGCCGCCGAGTATCTGAGGGCCGCATTGGAAGATGACGATGAGCCCGGGGTGCTGCTAATCGCGCTGCGTCACCTCGCACAGGCTCAGGGAATTGCGAAAGTGGCGAAGGCGCTGGTATCCAGCGTGAATCTCTCTATCGAGCGTTGTCGCGGCACGGCAATCCCCGGCTCTCAACTCTCGTCGCGGTCACGAAGGCAATCGGTTTGAGGCTGACGGTCGAGGCCGCTTGACGATGATTCAGATTCAATTCTACTCGGCGGCAGCGGCGGCCAGAGATTCCACGCTCGCAAGGACCGGAAGAAACTGGTCGGGCAGATCGTGGCGAGCCTTCAGATACGCCGCAGAATTGTAGGAAATCCAGACCGTGCCGTCGGCATCTTCGGCGACCAGAACTTTCAGCGGGAGGTCGATCGCGATGCTCGGCGATGCGATCATGAGCGGCGTGCCGCCCTTCGGATTCCCGAAGATCAGCAGCTTCGTATTTCGCATTTTCAAGCCAGCGTTCTCGGCCTCGCCACTATGATCGACGAGCGCGAAAAGCGTGATTCCCTTCGCCTGAAGGATTGCCTTCACCTTTGCAACCGTCTCGTCCACGGAATGGTTGCTGCGTTTGCGGCTGATTCCATTGTCCGGAGCTGATGCCATTTGCACTCTCGCTTCCCGGGGGCAATTCCCCGTCGGTTCAAACGGAAATTAGATAGATCGCCATCGCGAGGCCGACGAGTCCGAGAACGGAAGCTGTGACGATGGCCGGTTTCGATGGGCGGGCAAATGACGAGTCGCCCTGATGGAGCTGGCGAATGAGACGAACGTGGTGCCACGTGGAAAAGCCATTGATTGCGACGCCCATGACGATCAATGCGGTGCCGAACCAGATGGAGAATCCCTGGCGGCTCGCCTTGAACGACGGCTCGAGCAATGCGAGCCGCTCGAGGAAGAGCCCGAAGCGCGCGACGACAAAACCGAACCCCATAAACGCGAGGCCCGTGCGAATCCAGGCGAGAAACGTCCGCTCGGCGGCGAGGTAGTCGCTCACATTGGCATTCTTCGGAGTTTGCGACGATGAGCTCATTGGTGCGAGGCGCACCCCTTGCGGAAACTATCCT
>Ga0335078_10017361_pt1 | contig 10689 bp, 10 predicted proteins | sample Lox_Sample_32_FD_206711 | JGI IMG/M metagenome (GOLD analysis project Ga0335078, IMG submission 206711) | Soil microbial communities from Loxahatchee National Wildlife Refuge, Florida, United States - Lox_Sample_3.2 | ecosystem: Environmental > Terrestrial > Soil > Wetlands | place: USA... | reverse complement strand
CGTGACGGCCTGGGATCCGCCGCGGAGGTTTGCCGCCGAGGCTCCTGGCTGGGCCCCTGGCTCGCCGGTCATCGCGGACGAGTGGACCGTCGAAGCGCGCGGGGGAGGCATCTGCGTCGTGCGCGTGGTGCACAGCCTCTTCGCCAGCACGGACGACTGGGACAACCAGCTGGAAGGCACCGAATCCGGCTGGCCTGGCTTCTTCCGCATCCTGCGGATCTATCTCACGCACTTCCGCGGCCAACGCTCCGCGATGATGCAGTGGATGGCCCCCGCCGCGGGAACCGAAGCGGAAGCCTGGGAAACGCTGACCGCGGCATTGGGGCTGAAAGGCGTGAGCGCCGGGCAGCGTTGGACCGTCCCGGCGGGCGTCCCGGCGCTCAGCGGCGTGGTGGAGCACGTCAGCCAGAGTCCGTACAACGCGCTGCTGCGGCTCCACAAGCCGGGGCCGGGCACCGCCGCCCTTGGCGCCGTCAACTTCGGCGGCCAGAGCATGGTCACGCTAAGCTTCTACCTCTACGGCGATCAGGCGGCCGGGACCGTCGCCCGCGAGACACCGCTCTGGCAAGCGTGGATCCAGGAACGCTTCCCGACGCCCTCGGAGACGAGCAAGAGTGAGAGTGAATGATCGCAGTGGTCATGGGAGTACACTCCCGTCGTTGCGCTCGCTGTCTGGCTCCTTTTTCTGTACTCGGGGATGGTTCAGGGTGAGCGCATGATCTCCGTGACCAACTCGGGTTGCGGTGCCACGTGGACATCACCGCCGGCGCGGCCAGGGCGTGGACGATAGCCCCGACCGAGCGTATTCGTCTGCGAAGCTGGCAGACTACGCCGCAAGCGGGCCCGGGGTACAATGATTGCCGTCGGGGCGTAGCGCAGCCTGGTAGCGCACCTGCCTTGGGCGCAGGGGGTCATCGGTTCAAATCCGATCGCCCCGACCAGAGTTCTTGTTTGACAGGTCCTTCGCTTCGCTCAGGATTTCGGCGGCGGTCTCCCGCTCTTCCACCCCGGATTCGCTCACGCCCGCTAAATCCCTCAAGTTCAAATCCGATCGCCCCGACCAAGTTTCCGCGGGTTATCTCTTGTTCCCGTCCCGGACTGTAGGCCACCACCCGGAGTATTCAGGCGATTAACGGTTACGGCCACCCGAGGCACTTCGGTAACGTGCGATGGCAGAATTCCCATACTAGACTCGGTTCCGCATGCCCAGAAAAAAGCAACTAGGTACAGTCCTGCGCGAGCGGAGACACATCTCCGAGACCGCGCTGGAGCATGCCCTCGAAGAGCAGAAATACAAGCTTGCGATGTTGGGGGAGATTCTGCTGGCCAGCGGCAAGGTCGCCAAGCCGGATCTGGTCGCGGCGTTGGAAGAGGTGAGCGGCGTCCGTTACCTCGACCTGGAAACCACCCGGGTAGACGTAGAGCTGCTCGAACGGCTGCCCAGAGAGACAGCCGAGCGGCACTGCGCTATTCCAGTGGTGCGCCACGATACCAAGGTCTCGGTCGCCATGGCACGGCCACAGGACCTGGCGGTTGTAGACGAACTTCGTTTCCGCCTGGGCGCCGAGGTGGAACCTCATCTGGCTTTCCGCGAAGAGATTCTGGCGGCCATCGCCAAGTATTATTCCCCGCGGCCCCAAGATGCGGCGTTCGGCGCGGTCGCGGAACTGGCGGAGCGCATCGACGCAGAGAAAATCGAATTCTTCACGGCATCGCAGAGCGAGCGGCACGAAGAAGCGATCCGCGAGTTTCAGAAGGAGTTGCGTGGCAAGCGCACGCCGGCTGTGCATCTGGTTTCGGCGATCCTGTCTGCGGCAGCGGCCAAGGGCGCCAGCGATGTTCATATCGAGCAACAGGCCACCGGGACGCTGGTTCGCATCCGCGTGGATGGTCTGCTGCGGGACCTGGCCCAGGTGCCACTGGAATTGCGAACATCGCTGGTCTCGCGCATCAAGATTCTGTGTGACATGGACATAGCCGAGCGGCGCGTTCCCCAGGACGGGCGCCTGCTGGCCCGCATTGGCCACACTCACTATGACCTGCGGGTTTCTACGCTTCCCACTCAGTACGGGGAGAAGATCACGATCCGGCTGCTGGATCCCTCCTCAGCGCGAGTCAATTTCCAGGACTTGGGGCTTTCCCCATCGCACGCCGCCACTCTCGGCAGCGTACTGAAGCAGCCCCAAGGAATGATCCTGGTTACCGGGCCGACCGGGTCGGGCAAAAGCACCACTCTGTATGCCGCTTTGCACCGTCTTCGCTCCCCCATGATCAGCATTCTCACCATCGAAGACCCGGTGGAATACATGATGGAAGGCATCAACCAGGTGCAGGTGAATGCGCGCGTGGGCCGCACCTTCGCCAGTTGTCTGCGTTCCATGCTGCGCCAGGATCCCAACGTCATCATGCTGGGGGAGATTCGCGACAGCGAAACCGCCGAGATCGCCATGGAGGTGTCGCAAACCGGGCATCTGGTCCTCTCCACACTGCACACCAACGACAGCATTGGCGCCATCACCCGCTTGCTGGATCTGAACATACCTGCGTTCCTGCTCACCTCTTCGGTTAGCGCCATCCTGGCTCAGAGGCTGGTGCGGAAGCTCTGCCGCTGCAAACGCCAGGGGCGGCTGCAACCGCAAAAGAGCGCTGAATTAGTCGCCGCCGGGGTACTGGAGCCGCCAGAGCAGATTTATTTGCCGGTGGGATGCAAGGAATGCGATCAGAGCGGATACCGCGGTCGGGTTGGGGTTTATGAAATGCTGGTATTGGACGACGTCATCAAGAACGCGATTGCCGGTGGCTCGCGCGACGATCAGATCCGATCCCTGGCCCGCAGCCTGGGCATGAAGTTCATGGATCAGGATGCCCTGGACAAGGTGACCCGGGGCGTCACTACCCTCGAAGAAGTGATGCGGGTAGTGCCGTTTGAAGACGTGAGCAGTGCCAGCCGCTGTGTCGAGTGCAAGAAATACCTGGTGGCGGAGTTCGTTTTCTGCCCGTATTGCGGCACGCGCATCGCCCGCAACAAGCTCCGTACCCAATACGTGAAGGTCCAGGCCAGCGGCACGCCGGTAACGGAAAGGGACTTCTAATGCGCCGCCCACGCCAAATCGCACTTGCTCCGCCACGATTGGCCGAGCGTTTTGCTCACTACCGCGAGTTGTCGATCGTCTATGAAGGCGCCAGTCTCGACATCCCGGTGCGCGCTCCGGATATAAGCACCCACGGGATGTTCATCAATACAGCGCATAAATTTCCCGAAGGCGCGGTGCTGCGGATTTGTTTTCGGCTGTCACGCACGAACTGCGTGGTGACGGCGCGCGGAGAGGTCCGCTACTGCCTCCCGGGAGTGGGCGTGGGAGTGGAATTCATCGGCTTGTCTGAGGATGCTCAGCGCGCCATTGAGGAAGAGGCTTCCGGGGCGACCGCTCGCCGCTGAAGTTCAGCATCCCTGGAAGTTGGAGCGAAACAGGAGGGAAAATTAGAAGGGCTGCGACATTGGTTATGCTCTAGCTGCCGACTCTTGCGAGGGAGTCTAGCCGCGTGGAACATGCACCGTCACAGCCCCTGATGCGATCACCACTTTCGTGGTACCAAGTCCCGGCCCGCTCTCGCAAGCTTGCCGGTTTTTTCGGGCTTGGCAGTCGCGGCGAGTCGCCCCGCCGACGCTGATCACTCAGCCTACTTCGGACTGGCCACTGATTAGGAAGCCAACCCTTTCAGCCGTCGACGGGAGTAACAGTAAATTCGCACAGAATTAATGTCAATGCCCGCGATTTGTGCAATTGTGGAAAACTGGGTACTGGGCTAATTCCGTGTTGCCCGCTACGGGGACACGGTGACTAGCCACTACGGGGCACCAGCCACTGTTGACCTGCCCGATGGGCTAGCGAACAATGGATCAGGGGAATGGCCGGACATGAGTCTTGCGCATGGGCTGATCGGTAAGCAGAGCGTTGTGATGGCCGCAGACAGCTACGGGCACAGCAATGACCCTGGCGGCATGTATGGATATCACTTCAGCAAATTAATGCTCGTCAACCAAGATCGCTGGATACTTGGGATCGCCGGATCGGACAGTTCTAGATCAATTCCAGAGGAGTTGCAGAGGAAGCAATTCACCTTCGATGGTCAGATTGATGATGCTGTCCTCCGGTACTCAAAGGAAATATTCTCGATTCGCGTAGAACGCAGCTACAGGGGGGACTGCTACTTTCTGTTGGCAGCGTTTGATAACGGGGTGCCATGTTTCTATGAGTGGCATCTCTTGGACAGCGGCTCCGGACAACTCTCTAGGAGATTGTCAGTGCAAATAGCCGCCATCGGAGCCAGATACCACGGGGCACTCTACTTTTCTCATGCTTACCACCGGCCCGACATGGGGGATGAAGAACTTGCATTGCTAGCGCACTTCTGTGTCTCCGAAGCTGCGAATCACGATCCAAGGATTGGTAGACCGATTGACGTTGGTATTGTGAGGAGTGACGGAGCGCGACTCCTTGCCCCGGAAGAGATTGCGGCAGTCGAGGCCGCCAGTCTCGAAGTCGCCTCTGAAATACGAGGAGTCTTCAACGGTCATGTGCTCAAGCTGCCGCGCCTATAAAACTCGACACCCTGCCATTATTCGTGAGGAGCGACCCAGACCTTCTTGTTCATTGCTTTGTTCAGAATCATAATCTGCGGTCCCTCCTTGTCTATGTCTGCGATGATTCGCACATGCCCGTCGTTGTCGAACAAATACAGTGACGGCCCTTGTGGGCCTTGGCCCAGTGAGGCGCGTTCGGCCCCATCCTTGTTAAAGACGCTCACCGCTGGACCTTGTTCCCCGAAGAGCCCAACGGTGAGTGCCGGCTTGTCGTTAGGGTACTTGAACGCCAGAAGCGGCGCATCTGGATTAGCAGGGTCATCTGTCAAGCGGGCAGTAATCCTGCCCTTAGCATTGATCAAATCGAATTCCTGGGCCACAACCGCAGTGGCATCAATCCGCTCTGTCTTTGCGGACAGACGTTCGGCCAAACTGGCGAGCGACAAGACGGCAAGGGCAACTACGATAAGACGCCAGAATCGCACCTGCGATTCCAGCCGACCGATACGCTTTTCCAGCGAATTATTGAGCATCTTTCATTTCTCCAGTGAGGACTCACCCCTCTGCCTTCAGGCCATCTAGCTGCTCAATTAACGCGAGCATTTCGGCGAGGGTCTGTCGGTTTGCTGTGCCAATTGCTCCTGATTTCAGAGCATCGTAGTGGTGACTATATATTGCGTCGAATCCGGGATGAACTTCGCACATCGCCCGATGAAGAGCGGTATGCACGATCACTGATTCCCCCAGCACGTTTTGAAAGTCAAACAGAATCATGTCTAAACACAATGTCAAGAAAAAAGATACGGGCGTAGCGGAGCCCTCCTGGGATGCGGCCATTGCCGACGCCCGACAGAGAATTAAGGATTTTCAGAAAGCGATTCTGGTATACAAAGCCGCCAAGAAGCGGGGAGAGTCCTGGCCGGACGGCACCCAGGACGGCGCTCAGGAAACCGCATGAATCAGCGGCAACACACAATTAGCCCAGTACCGAAAACTGGGAAGGACCCAATTGGGGACATTTTTTCTTGCAAGCCTCGCTTCGGCGTTCCTCCGGCACAGCGGGTTGCATGGCAACATGGTGAAAATTTAAGTGTTTGCAAAAAAGCAGCGAACATCCTGCGCGGGGGCCGGCCAGTCTAATCTCATGACGATGAGCATCACGCGGCACACATGATCGCCTACGTGGATGGAGGATCGCGCGGTAACCCCGGCCCTGCGGGCGTGGGCGTAATTATCGAACATCCCACCGGGCGGCGGGTGGAGATCAGCCAGTCCATTGGAGTTCGCGACAACAACTATGCCGAGTACGCTGCTCTGCTGGTCGCGCTGGAATATGCGGCGGCCTATGACTCTCCCAGCCTGCAGGTGTATAGCGATTCCGAAGTGGTAGCGCGGCAGATCAGCGGGTCTTACAACTGCCAGAGCCCGCTATTGCGTGAGATCTACAGCGCCTGCATGGCGCTGATCGGCAGTCTGCAGCATTTCGCCATCACCCACATCCGCCGCGAGCACAATGCCGGCGCTGACCGGCTGGCACGGGAAGCCATTGACCGCGCCACGCGTGAAAAGCCTGCCGCAGATGCGATCGAAGCTGACTTCGTAACCGGAAATCCTCGCAAGCTGGTTCAACTCGAGCAACCCGGCTAAGAAGTCTCAGTCGAGCTCGAGGAGAACAATCTCGCCCCGGATTCCCGCCGCACTGAGCCACAGCTTTCCGACCGAGACCGGCAGCCGAAAGCGTCTGGGACCGGCGCTTCCCGGATTGAAATACAGCACACCGTTGCGCATCTCGTTCGCGGCGGCGTGCGTATGGCCGCTGATTACAACCGCAAACGCCGCTGCACGCGGATCCAGGTCCAGCCGCTTCAGGTCATGCAGGATGTAGAGAGAGTGTCCCTGGACCTCGACCGCCGCGGTTTCAGGGAGAGACTGTGCCCAGGCTTCAGTGTCCACATTGCCGCACACGGCTTCGACACGCGCCAGCCGCGAGAGGCTGGGAAGGATCTCCGGGCTTCCAACGTCGCCCGCGTGAATCACGAGCTGCGAACCCGCGAGAGCTTCGACCGCTTGCGGGCGTAGCAGGCCGTGCGTATCCGAAATCACGCCCACCAGAAATTCTGCAGCCACTCTCAGCCTTTATAGGGAAGTCGCCTACTTGCCTCCGGCGCCAAATAACGCAGTCGCAGTATATGGCTGAGATAAGGCATAACCGATTTCGTGGCTCATCGACGTGGTCCGGCCGCCAACAGTTTTGATGCTCTCACTGCCCAATCCTGCGTATGCAACAAATGACGTTTCAACCGCTTGTGCTGGCGGAAACAGCACTTTCGCGAGAACCCGAATTGACTCGCCAGGGGCAAGCGGCACTGACGTGCCAGGAAACGCCACGCTGCCGAAAAGGTTGGCTCCCCCGCGTACTGTCTCGGTTTTCCCCGCCTTTGTGCAGTCTATGCGAAGGGCAAGCGTCGTCACTGTGTAGGCCTCCTTGGGATCTTCCGGCTCTAGGTCGCCAGGATTGGGAGACACGGGAATTTCAAGCTGTTCGTTTCCGGAATTCGTCAGGGTGAATTCCACAACGGTTTTTCCGTCTCCATCGGATGAGGGATACAGCACCTCGATGGACAAGCGAAGGGAGGCCTTTCGACCGATACCGCCGCCACCACCGGTCGTCGCCGGCCTTTTCCGTTCCCGTGTCGCGCCGGTAGCGTCAACGGTCAACTGGGCGGACGCCACGATAGCCAACAGGGTGACCAGTACACCTAGTAGGTAGGGCCGCCTCATCTGCTCAGCTCCTCACTGGCAATACGGAACCGGGTCGCGGGGGCCGAACTACCCCACCCAAGCAAAACCAGCTTGGGTGGGGCACCCGCGCTTGGTCAAGGGCGGGGCACCCGGCTATTTCACGTCAGTCCAAGATGGGTTTCCGTCCCTGAATGCCCGCTGGTACTCTCGCCCGCCGACAAGATGGAATTTAGACTTAGCGCGCAATATTCTCTTGCGTTCACGATTGGGCAATTGGACGTCCACCGAGATTTCCCTGTTCAAGTCTCCTAAGGTCACATAGAAGAATATCGGTTTCCCTCCTAAGTCAACTTCTGATTTGGCGGGCCATCCAGAGAGCGAGTTCCTGACCGACCATCCGTGCGGATCGCTGATATCCTTTCCAACCGAGAGCATCGTGGCCTTGGGGATTTCGATTACTTCTCGTTCCTCTTCTGAGGTCGCTCGCTCAAAGTGATCTCCCGCCCATTTCCATAACGGCCCGCCACTCCATGCGTAGATCGTCTTGCCCTTGGGAATATAGGCTTGGAATCCAACATCCGGCACGACATACCTCTCGATGCGCGCAGGGGTAATCCGGAACACGATCGTGCAACCCCGGTTCTCATCGGGCGCTGTTGAGGCTCCGAAATACGCCGGTACAAGAGCAGCCAGAAGTTCCATAACTCTAAAGTGATAGCCCAGGCCGGACCACCCTGAAAACAGATAGGCCTCTTCCGAGTTCCACACCAATACACCCCCGACCCAATCGTCCACGAAATGCAACTGGAACAAAAATACCGCGACGATTGCACAGATTACGAGAGCTTGCGCGGTTCTCTTCTTATAGGCCAAAGTTTTCCCTTCTTATAGGCCAAGGTTGCCTTCAAAAACAGGATGCCGCTCCTGGCGGAGCCAAACAGACGTTTCAGCCCTTATAGGTAAGCTCGAAGACCGTGCAGTCATCGCCCAGGGGGCGTCCGGCGCAGAAGGTGCGCACCGAGGCGAGGATGTCGCGGAAGGGAGACTCGCCGCCGGCGGCTGTCTCCAGGCGCTCATCGCCAAAGAATTCGCCCGCCGGGTTCTCTGCCTCGGTGACGCCGTCGGTGATGAGCACGAGGCGGTCGCCGGGATTCATCTGCCGGCGCCCACTGGTGTAGTCCATATCCGGCAGCAAGCCCACGGGCACGTTGGCTTCGAACATGCGCGATACCGACCCCGAGGCGACCAGCACCGGCGGCACATGGCCGCAGTTGACGAACTCCAGTTCGCCCGTGGCTTTCAGGTGCGCGATCACCAACGTAGCGTACTTCTCGCCCAGCGACTTCTGGCAGAGAAAGCGGTTGGTCGAGGTCACGACTTCAGGCAGCGCTACGCGATTCGAGATCTGCGAATAGACCATGCCCTGCAGGATCGAGGCCAGCAGGGCAGCCGATATCCCCTTGCCGCAGACGTCCGTCACCACTACGGCCACACCCTCGGACGTGGGAATGACGTCGAAGAAATCGCCTCCCACGTCGCGGCAAGAGAGGTTGCGCGCCTGAATCGTGGCGTACGGCAGGTCCGGAATGGTGACTGCCATGAGGCGCTGCTGGATGGAGGCGGCGATAGAGAGCTCCTGCTGGTAACGGCGCGCCGACTCTTCTGCCTGCACCAGACGAGCATTCTCCACCAGAGAGGCCGCCTCGGTGGCGATGGTGGTCAGGATGTCCTTGCTGACTTTGGAGAGATCGCGCGAGGCGAAACGGCTGTCCAGGTAGAGCACGCCCATGATCTCGGGCAACCCGCCCATGATGGTGACGTCGAGGGCCTTCTCCTTGACCTTGGTCTTGCGCAGCGGGATACAGATGACCGTGCGCAAGTCATACGCGATGATGCTCTTGCGCTGGGCCATGTCGGCGGACTTGGCGGTGTCGGTCACCACGAAGGCCGAGGCCCCGCGTGCCGCCTCTTCCAGGATGGAGCGCGAGATGGTGGTCTCGTCGGTCATGGCTTCGCCGCGGGAATTCCGCCCTGCAGTCAGCCGCAGGCGTCCATCCGGATCGCGCAGGAAGACACAGCCACGCTCCGCCCCGGTGAGCCGCAGGGTGGAATCGACCAGCGTCACCAGGATCTCGTCGACCACGCCGGTGGTGTTCAGTTTGCGCGCCGCTTCCAGGAAAAACGTCAGCTTTTCCAGGTCGGAGGCGCCGCCCCGAACCTCGATACCGGAAATCTGGCTGAGAAACTCGCGCGCCGAACTGGTGCCGGCGGCAGTGGGATTGAACACGATGCAGGGGCCACCGCGAGCGCCGAATTCCACCCGGTCATTGGTGTTCAGCTTGTGACGCTCCGCCTTCTCACCATTCACGAAGGTGCCGTGCTTGCTGCCCATGTCGACCAGCACGTAGTCGCCGCCCTCGGAAAGGATGGAAGCGTGGTCGCGCGACACCCGCGGATCGGCGATGATCAGGTCGCGGTCGGTCTTACGCCCGATGGTAAAGGGGGTATGGTCCAGCGTGATGGTGCGCTGTTCGGATTCCTGCATAAACACCAGCTCGGGGAACCCGGAGGGCCCGCTCGCCGACAGCGTCGTGGAGGAGGTTGCAGACATTGTTATAAAAGTCTATTCCCGCCGAGCAAGAGTAGCATATCCGTGCCGCCACGAGGCTTGCGGCGTCCATTCCTGCCGCGTGCTCGGCGGCTTAGGGTCGCAAGCGCGCGGATGACGGAGGTCGCCTCCTGATACCAGCTGCTGCAGTGCTTTGCCTGCCGCCTATCCCGGCCGCCAACGCCGCCGCCAGCAGTCCCAAGGCGGCAGCAGCCGACAGGACGTCGCCCCCAAGGCGGTCCGATGTGGAGGCGAACGCAACCCGCACTTGACTGGTTCCGGCGGCGAGTGGGACGAGCATCTGGCCAGTGTGCTGGTCGGCAAGCGCAGACACCGGCTGGCCGTTCACTTCAACCCGCCATGCCGGATAGTTGAGCAAGCGCAAAGCAGCGGTCACCGGCTCCGGTGAGTTGACGACGAACTCTTTCCGCGTTGGTTCCCACTCTCGAATTTGTGAGCGCGTACCGATTCCCGCATTCGCGTCCTCCGCGCGTCGAAAGCCGACAAGTTGCGCGTTCTGGTCGAGATCGTAATGATCCGACCCCCGCGGGCCGTATTCGTCAACGCCAAAGTATCCCGCACCGGTGCGAAAGTGCTCTTCATAGAAATCAGCCGCGCCACCTGCGTCCCACCAGTTGCCTCGCGTCAGCAGAAGGCCCGTCATCGCCAGCCCAGCCAGCACCGCGACCCAGGCCGCCTGCCGCATCGCATCGCGCAGTCGTCCCATCGCGATCGCCAGGCAGAGGGCAAAGGG
>Ga0335078_10017359_pt1 | contig 10689 bp, 10 predicted proteins | sample Lox_Sample_32_FD_206711 | JGI IMG/M metagenome (GOLD analysis project Ga0335078, IMG submission 206711) | Soil microbial communities from Loxahatchee National Wildlife Refuge, Florida, United States - Lox_Sample_3.2 | ecosystem: Environmental > Terrestrial > Soil > Wetlands | place: USA... | reverse complement strand
GGACACTGGCCCAAACCCAGACGACGAACACGAGCGAGGCGACGTTCGTGGCGCACAAGGCCGCGACCGACCATGAGGTTCCCGCGCCGAGCGCAATCCCGGCCGCTGCGAGACCACCGGCGCCACCGACGAGCACGCGCTTAGCCGCCAGTCCGGAGTGGTCGGCTGGGGCGGCGGGTGCGTCTGAGTCGAGCGGGCCGTCGATGAGGGCATCTTCCCTTCGGTGTCGGTCGGTACCGCGCTCGCCGGATCGGGGACGACGCGCCCGGCCCTCCATCACAACGATCCTGATCGCAGCCGGCTCTGTTGCGCTCGGCGCCGTGTCGGCGGGCATGCTCATGCGCCAGATCAGCCCCACCGATGCGGCAGTCGCCTAACCGCGAGCATCGCCGGCACCACAGGATGAGGATGCGATCGCTCGGTCAGACGTGGTCGACGAACATGTCCACCTGCGGTGTCGCGCCTGGGACGTACGCGTAGGCGTCGAAGTCGGTGACACCCTCCTCGGCGAGCACGTCCTCGCACAGGAACATGTTGCCGGTGCAGTCGCGGCTTGGGCGGGTAACGACCGCGTAGGCGGCGTCCGCGTACAGCGCCGGCTTGCGCGAGGCAGCCATCGCCTCTTCGCCGCCGAGCAGGTTCTGCACAGCCGCAGTCGCGATCAGTGTGCGTGGCCACAATGCGTTGGAAGCGATCCCGGCGTCGCGGAACTCCTCGGCGAAGCCGAGCGCGCAGAGGCTCATGCCGTACTTGGCGATCGTGTAGGCGATGTGCGGGCCGAGCCAGCGCGGCTCGAGGCTGATCGGCGGCGACAGCGTGAGGATGTGGGGGTTTGTCGCCCGCTTCAGGTGCGGGATGCACGCGCGCGTCACGACGAAGGTACCGCGCGTGTTGATGCCCTGCATGAGGTCGTAGCGCTTCATCTCCAGCGCCTCGGTACCCGACAGATTGATCGCCGAAGCGTTGTTGATGCATACGTCGATACCGCCAAAGCGCTCAACGGTCGCGCCAACCGCGTCCTCGACCGCCGTCGCGTCACGGATATCGCCGACGATCGGCAGCGCGCTGCCGCCGGCGGCCTCGATCTGCTCGGCCGCCGTGAAGACGGTGCCGGGGAGCCGGGGATTTGGCTCGGCCGTCTTCGCGATCAGCCCAACGTTGGCGCCGTCGCGGGCCGCGCGCAAGGCGATTTCCAGGCCGATCCCCCGGCTGCCGCCGGAAATGAAGAGCGTCTTGTCGGTCAGGCTCATTGTGTTACTCCGATCTCAGCTTCCGATAGGGGTGAACCCCAATCTCGCGTTTGAGGACCTTGCCGGTCGGGCCCTTGAGGAGTTCGCCGGCAGCCCCAGCCCGCGCGGGTGCCGGTAGGCGAACCCGTTCGCATCGCGCGGGATGCGAGATGCCGATCACCGCGCTCCATCTCTCCTCGGCCCCAGCCTACCGCGTCCGGGTCGATCATCTCACGAGCTGGAGGACCGCGCACGCTCCAATCGCCCAGCGATGCTGCGACGGTAAGCCGGAGAGCTACCGCTTCATGTACGCCATGAGGTCTTGAGCCAGGTGATAGACGTCCGGGGAGCCGAGACCGGTGGCGAAGTCCCACCCCTTGGTGGCCGGGTAATAGCGGTTGGTTCCCTTCGTGAGATCGTGAAAAGCTGGCGCGCGCTGCGGCGTCGCGGCGATCGCGTAGAGCATCGGATCGACGAACCCGAGTCGACTGACCCCATGCTGGCGCGCATACTGAGCGATCAAGGCAGTCGTGGCGGCCCAGAACGGCGCCGCCGCGCTGGTGCCGCCGGCCACGGTGAGAGCGCCGGCGGCGTACGTATCCCAGCCTGACCACGGGTCGGCGTCAGCGGCGACGTCGGGAAGCTGCCGCTTGCCGTCGGAGAACTGGTTGGCGACCCCGGGGCCGATTTGCCAGCTCGGCCGCGGGAACTCGAGGCTCAGGCCGCCGCCCCCGCCGCTCTGCTCGAGGGTGTCCTGCCACGCCGTCTCTCCTTGATACACACCGGCGGTCGTCGTCGACAGCGAGGTGCCTCCCACGCTAAGCACGAACGGGCTCGAGCTCGGCCAGCTCACCGATAGGCGGTGGTCGCTGCCGTTGTCCTCCTGGCATGTGTACGCGCCGGTGTCTCCGGAGGCCGCAACGATGGTGATGCCGCGTGCCGCGGCCGCTTCAAGCGCCTGCTCGTCGCGGCGGAGGTCCGCCGCCGATGTCGCCGCCTCGCAGGTGCCCCAGCTGACCGAGGCGACGCTGGCCTGACCGTCGGCAACGATCTGATCCACGACGGCGCCGAACGCGTCCGCGCCTGACGGGGTGGCCTCAGGGGCGTTGTAGTCAAGCAGTTGGGCGGCCGGTGCGATTTCGTGCGCGACCTCGAGGTCGAGGTCGGCCTCCGCCACCGCCGAGGCGCTGCCGTTGGTTGTTCCGCCGTCGACCGCCACGTTGCGAGGCGTCACCGCTGGCAGATCGAACTGTTGGTCGAAACCATCCAGGTCGGACTGCTGGTACGTGCCGAACTCGATCAGCGCGATCTTCTCGCCCTGGCCGGTGATATGGCGGCTCGTCAGAGGGTTGATGTCGTAGGCCGTCTTCGCGCTCGGCGGCGCCATGCCCTCGATCGCTTTGACGGCATCCGTCTCGTTCGCTTTGGCGCTATCCGACTCGATCGTGGCGTTGTCCAGCCCGGCGACGGCGACGACCGCATCCCGGAGGTCGCGCGGAACGATCGCCCGTCCGGTCGGAGCATGAAAGTGCCGCCCGTCGGCGCCCTGGTAATCCCTCAGGCGCAGACCGAACAGCCGGTCGATCGTGCCCGCGGTGGCGCGAACCTCGAGCGCGGTCCGCTGGGGATAGCTCCCGGTCACCCGGACCGCGTCCCGCGCCAGCCGGGCGGTCGCGCGGTCGAGCAGCGTCCGCGGTAGGCCAAAGCGCGCACCGAACGCGGCCGCATCGATGAAGTGGTGGTAAGTGGCCGAGGCGGGATTCTCGAGGTTGTCGAGGAACCGCGCCAGGCGGCGCTGGCCTGGCAGCCGCAGGACCAGCGAGAACTCGATCGGCGTGCGCGGGTCGGTGGTTCCCACCAGCGCCGGCCTGCCGGGACGGTTCTGCGCCGCTGGAGCGAGCGGCCGGGCGCACCACCACGCCATCGCAGCGGCGAGCACGCCGACCGGGGCGAGGTATCGCCACGTGAGCGACCGCCGAAGGGACGCAAATCGCGCCTGGCTCATCGCCCAGCGCCTCATCCGGGCCACTGCACGCTGTTGATGATCAGGTCAGCCAGGGCATACAGGTCAGTGTGGGGACCGCTTTCGCTGGTGGTGCCCACCACGGTTGCGGTCACCGTCACATGGCCATCGGACGCCGCCTCGGAGACGAGGCTGGCCGGCTGACTCCCCTGCGGCGAGGTGAGGTCGCCGACGTACGCCCTGCCCGCACCCGACAGATAACCGACACCCGCCCCGAGGAGCTGATGGGCAGGGTTACTATCCCGGGCCAGCTGCGAGAGCCCCTTGAGTCCGCTGACCTGGTCGGCGATGGCCTGCGCCGGAGCGGTCCCGCCTGAGAACCCCTGGATCGCCACCGTCCCGCTGTGTCCTCCGACATTGGTAACCAGGACCAGCCTGGCGGGCGACTGCTGCGAGACCCTCGCCACCGACCCGGGGTAATCGAGGCTGAAGCCGTACTGCGAGCTGCGCCATGCGGTCTGCCGTATGACCGGTGGGACGCTCGGCGGTGCCCCGCATGGCTGACCGCTGGAACACGGCGCGCTCGTGCCTGGCGCGACCAGGACCGTCGTCAGAATCGAAAATCCGATCAGCAGCAAGAACAGGAACAAGAAGGCGTGGACGATCCTCCCCCCAAGGCTCCCGGTGCTGCCGCGTGTGGCGACCCGTTCGGCAAACACGCTCACGACCCGGTCTCCGGCGACGGTCCAAGGAGAGGGCCACCGGTCTCGCCGCCGTAGGGCTGCGTGAGGCCGAGAAGCTTCGGCAGCGCCTGGAGCGAGATGCCACAGTGACCGCAGAACGTGTGGCGTGCGGTCAGGTGGCCGCAGTTGGGGCAGGTGAACGCACCGCCGATCGGGTTGCCGGACGACTCCTCGAGCAAGCCGACGTGGATCGTCCGCCGTAGCAGCGAGATCGCCACCACGTCGAAGGCCGCCAGCCAGGCGAGCCAGCCGCCGGCGGGCAGGAACGTCTCACCCACCGCACCACCCATGACCAGCAGCCCGGCAAACGGCAGTGCCACGGCCGGATGGCCGAGTGCTCCGAGCGCGTTGGCGTCACGTGCCGGGGCGCGATATCGCAGCCACAGTGCTGCGCACGCAGCCGCCGCAGATCCCATGGTCAGGACCGGCATGCCAACTGCCAGCGACAACAGGCGCCAGATCCACGGCAGGACCGCTCCGCCTGGCCGCAGCCCTGCGCCAATCAGGTGGATTCCATACGTGATGGCCTGCGCGCCGCTAAACCACGCCGCCGCGCTCGCGCCGAAGGCGACGCCGTCGAGGACGTCGTTGAAACGCTGATAGCGAAGCAGGATGAGCGGCCCCATGAGGAGAACGAAGAACCCACAAACGGGAAGGACCAGTCCCTGGACGACCAGGTACTGAGACGTGCCGTTCACGATCACCGATCCCACCGACGGCTCGACGGCAAGTGCGATCAGACCGAACCCGATGCCCGCCACGGCGCCCCAGCCGATCGTCAATCCAATCACCCAAATCGGCTCGTCCTCGTAGACGTTCACATCGACGAAATACAGGACGACCAGCGTTGGAAACAGCAGTGCGGCCGCGATCAGCGCAACGGGGAAGAGTTGGAGGGCAGCCAGCACGATGACGGCGGTAGTGCCGAGCCCTAGCGCCAGCCGAAAGCCTGCACGTGAGTCCCGCGGAAGACGCGGGAACAGAGTCGACACCAGCGCCGGCACGGCCACGTGCTCGTGCGGAGCCGCGGCAAACTGCGACCGCCCATGCGACCGCACCGAGAAGCCCGCCCCCAACGGGGCGCCGCAGCGGACGCAGAAGTTCCCCTCCGGAGTCTGCCCGCCACAACTGGAGCAGGTCGTCATCCCGACGCCTGCCGCTCGCTCGAGGCCACCGCGCTGCCGTCCCGCACGATCATCGAGCGCACAGCCGGTGAATGGCGTTTACCCGATTCGGCCCGCCGCCATCCTCGTCGCCCAGACCGGACCCGAGGCCGGTGGAAGGCGCACGGCTCCTGGCGGTCAAGTTCGGGCAGGTGAGGATCATCTACGGAACGGGTCATCCGACGGTCGGCGGCGGCTCAGGACGATCCGATGCCTGCCGGTCCTGCGAGCTTATGAACAGCGACGATAAGAACCCATTCTCAAACGCCGTCCCGAGCTACAAAAGAATCTATAGCCACGGCGTGGGCCGCCCGATCCACACACTGAGCCTCTGCGTTGGCACGAGCCCCGCCGCGCTCGCACGCGAAACCATCGAAGCCCCGCCTGCGTAATACGCGACTGGGAAGCGGCCCGCGGCATCGCGACAAGCCGCCCGTTGGCCATCGGCCCTGCGCGTCTGACGTAACCACGCGGTATGCAATCGACGCCGGATCGGTGTGGGGAGGTGTCCATCAGCGTCGCAGCCTCGGAAGATGCTCTCCCTCTCCGACGCCATCCCCGGCAATTTCGATGCGCGATGGCTAGTCGCCGGCGCAGTCCTCGAGGTCGCGTCCATGGCGGTGAGATCCCGCGGCTGGTTCAACATCCTGCGCGCGTCGTTTCCGGAGGCCCAAGGGCTTCGGGGTCGGGATGTGATGGCCGCGTCGTTTGCGGGGGCCGGGGTCAATGGCTTTCTGCCGGCACGCGGCGGCGACCTTGTCAAGCTCGCTTTCGTCCGGCGCCGGATCGACAGCGCGCGCTATTCGTCGCTGATCGCCACCGCCGTTCCCGAGACGGCCTTCGAGTCGCTGTGCGGCGCGGCGCTGGTGGTGTGGATGCTGGTCCAGGGAGCCCTGCCCGTGCCGAGCATCCCAGGAGAACTGCGACAGGCCGCCTCGACGTGCCACAGTCATGCGCTGATCGCCGTGCCCCTCGTGATGGCCGCTTCAGTGGTCGCGTTCGCGTTGCTGCGCCCGCTGCGGCGACGATGCATCCGGTCCGGGCCGGGAATGCGCCAAGGGCTCGCGATCTTCTCGACTCCGACGAGGTTCCTGGCGAGGGTGGCGAGTTGGCAGGCTCTGGCGCGCATGATCCGGCTTGGCTCGATCGCGTGCTTCCTCGCGGCCTTCGCGCTTCCGGCGACGCTTGGTACGGCGGTGCTGGTTATGGCCGCCCAGGGAGGCGGCCGGGTGCTTCCTGCCGGCCCGGTGAATATTGGACTGCGAATCGCAATGCTCAGCTACGGACTTGCCGAGGTCACCGGGCGCCCGGTGAACCTCGCCGCGATCACTGCATTCAGCATCGGGCAAAGCGCGATCATGCTCGCCGTCATGTTCGCGATCGCCGCCGTCCTAATCGCGCGCGAGTTCGGAACGCGTTCGCCGCGGCGGGTGGTGCAACGTGCCCGATTGCGCCTGCATGGCTCGCCATTCCCGTTGGGTGAAGCGCCTGGGGTCGCTCGCTGAGCCCCCGTTGGCCCGCTCATCGGCAGTAATCCGACGGCCGTAAGCGCCGCGCCGATCGATCCTCGGCTTGGTGCGTGGTCCCAACGCGGTAGCAGAGTCCCTGCGCGATCCTGGCGCCGGGATCGCGAACGACAGAGCCAGAATGGGCGGTGATGGCGGCGGGCGGGCTTCGGTCCAGGCCGTCCGGCATTCCGCAACAGACTTCGATCCCGAACCTCAAGCCGAGCGACCGCCGCGCGTGATCGCGGAGCCTTTCGACAGGAGGTGCCAGCCCATGACCATCGCTCACGTCCCCCACCCGAATGTAAGCCGGCCCACCGTCGAGCCGTCGAGAGCAACGCCGAGGCTGCCAGCGTGCATGCCGGCCCGCTTGTCCGAGGCCGCGTCCCGCTTTGCGCAGCGGTCGCCGCCCCAGTGAATCCGTCACCGCAGTCTTGCCCCGATCAAAGCGACCAGAAAGGACGCCAGCGATGACCTCCATCGACACCGGCCAGCGCAGTGTCGACCTGGTGCGTACACGCGGGCGGGAACGCGATCACGCGGACGCCTCGCCCGAGCGCTCCCTGCCGGGCGGTAGCGGATGCTGCCCCGGCGCTTTAGGTCGCCGTCACGCCGGCGGATCTGCGCGCACCTGCGCAATCGTGTCCCCAGGGCGGCGGAGCTCCGAGTTGCCGCTGCGACACAGCTGCGAGCTCGTGGCAATCGGCCCCGGGAGTGAAGACCGCGGCGGGCGTCTTGGGTGTGGCGAGCTCGCGCATCGGTGTGATTGCGATCTCAGCGGCGGTTGAGGGGGAAGCTCGGCGGGCGTTCGCTCAGCGCGATCAGGACCCTCCGCCAAGCGTCAGGCTGTCACGCTGGCAGCGCTTCTGTCCAGCCAGGAACGCCGGCGAGTTGGGGTTGATCCCACTCGAGGGGCTGAACGTCAGGCCTTTCGAGGTCGGATCGGGGAAGTTCGGGACGCCGTGCGCGCGCATGCACTTGGCCAAGCGCAGCATCAGCGCCAAGTTCTCCGCGTTCTGGGCTGCCGACGGGGCTTGGTACCAGCCCGTGGTCACCAGCGCCTTGCAGTCGCGCTCGGCGGCGTCGGGCCTGCGGCGACCTGGGTCCAGGCACGCCCGGGGCCGCCTCCCACACCAACCCGCTTGTGCGCCCCGCCGCCTCGACCTGGACTCCATGCTCGTTCAGGCAGGCGGCGTAGGCGACGTAGCTCGAAACCTTCTGCTGTTGAGTGATCGGCGCCGAGCTCCCGCCGCAGCCGGCGGCGAGCAGGCCAAGGCAGCCGAGCAGCGCGACAAGCACCGGGCACGCAGCACGCAACGGGCGCGCCGACCTGCCTCGCTCGAGGCGCTCTTGACGGGACTGGTGGGTTTCGATGAAGCCGCAGGCGGCGAGGATGACGGCGCAGGCCCCCGCGGGAAACGACAGCCCCGTTACTACCGGGACCTTCTAAGCCGCACAGCTCGGCGCTCAGTCCGCTCGCAGCTGCGGATGCAAGGCCACTCGTGGCGTCTTCTGGCTTCGCTCCGCGGGACTGGGACCGATCGGGGGCCGCGGCGGTGCTCGCTGGATCTGCGCCGCCGACGCTAGCTCGAGTAAATAACCGGAGGCTCGGAGCTTGCGTGGCGGCGATCGCGGATGAGAGGATCGATCAGGATGCTGGTCGACCGCGAGGCGGAGAAGCAGGAGCTCGATGATCTGCTTGCCGCGGTGCGCGAGGGGTTCAGCGGAGTGCTTGTGCTGCGGGGTGAGGCGGGGATCGGCAAGACCGCTTTGCTCGAGTACGCGCTCAAGTCGGCCGCGGATATGCGGATCGCCCGTGCCGTGGGGATCGAGTCTGAGATGGAGCTCGGGTTCGCGGGCTTGCACCAGCTGCTGGTGCCATTCGTGGGGCGGTTGGAGCGGCTGCCGGGTCGGCAGCGTGAGGCGCTGGGGTCGGCGTTCGCGCTGATCGACGGTCCGGCCCCCAACCTGTTTTTGGTTGGCCTGGCTACGTTGACGCTACTGGCTGATGCGGCAGCGAAGCGGCCGGTGTTGTGTGTGTTCGACGATGTGCAGTGGATCGACCAGGCTTCGGCTCACACGCTTGGTTTTGTGGCCCGGCGTTTGTTCGCCGATCGGATCGGGATGTTGTTCGCGGTGCGAGAGCCGGGAGAGCGGCTGGCCGCCTTTGAGGGGCTGACCGAGATGCCGGTTGGCGGGTTGCCCGAGGAGTACGCGCGGGAACTGTTGGCCTCAGTCGCGGTGGGCGACTTGGATCAGAGGACGGCCGACCGGATCGTCTCGGAAACCGGCGGGAATCCGCTCGCGTTGGTCGAGCTGGGCGGTGAGCTGTCGGCGGAGGAACTCGCGGGTCGCTCGCCGTTGCCGCAGCCGCTCCCGCTCGGCCGTAGGCTGGAAGAGCGCTTCCTGGCCCGCGTCAGAACGTTCCCGCACGAGACCCAGACGCTGTTGCTGCTCGCGTCGGCCCAGCAGCACGACGACCCTGAACAGCTGTGGCGCGCCGCCGCGAGCCTCGGGGTCGGTCGGGAGGCCGCGGGCCTCCCCGAGCTGGATCGCTTGATCACGTTCGCGCCGCGGGTGACGTTCGGCCACCCGTTGGTGCGTTCAGCGGTTTACCAGGGCGCCACGAGGCGAGCGCGGCGTCGGGCGCACCAGGCGCTTGCGGCAGCCTGCGACCCTGAGCGCGATCCCGATCGCCGCGCCTGGCACCTCGGGTCGGCCGCAGTGGGCCCTGACGAGGAGGTCGCGGCCGAGCTCGAACGGTCGGCCGAACGAGCACGTGGTCGCGGTGGCTGGGCCAGCAACGCCGCGTTCCTCCGTCGGGCGGCCGAGCTCACACCCGACTCGCGATGCCGCGCTGAACGAGAGCTCGCGGCGGCGACCGCGAGGCTGATGGCCGGCGATCCGGCCGGCGCCCGGGCGCTGCTCAAAGACGCCGAGCCTCAGCTCGGCGACCCGCTGGCCCGCGCGAAGGCGGGGCGACTGGACGGCGCGATCCGCCTCGGAACTGGTCACCTCGGTGAAAGTGCAGCAATTCTGCTCGAGGCGGCGCGCGCGTTTGAGCCGCTCGACAGCCGATTCACCCGCGATACGCTCCTTGAGGCGCTCCAGGCGGCGACCTTCGCTGGTCGGTTTGCCAGCGGAGCGGGCGTTCTCGAGGTCCTGCACGCCGCCCGAGATGTGCCGTTCCCCGCCGAGTCTCGGGCGACGATCGCCGACCTTCTCCTCGACGGATCCGCCCACCGCGCTGAAGGCCGCTCGCGCGAAGCTGCTGTGCTTTTCCGCCGTGCGATCGAGGCGCTCGGCGGTGCCGATGATCTGCGTTGGTTTGCGCTAGCCGGCTTCGCCGCGGCCGAGTTGCTCGATGACGAGGCGGACCGTTCGCTGGCAAATCGATGGGTGAAGCTGGCGCGCGATCAGGGCGCGCTCACCTCCCTGGCGCTGGCCCTGACGTTCCAAGGAGCTGACGATGTGCGGGCCGGTCGCTTCCGCTCGGCCGACGCGAGTCACGCAGAGTGTCAAGAGATCTCCGCCGCGACAGGCGATGAGCGAATGACCCGCCGGGCGAGGTCGGCCGACCTGCAGACACTCGCCTGGCGCGGCCGCGAGGCAGACGCACGTGCAGCGGCCGCAGCGGCCACGCGCGACTACGCGGAACGCCGATCGGGTTTAGGGCTCAGCTCTGTCAACCTGGCGCTCACCACGCTCGAGATGGGGCTCGGCAGCTATGAATCGGCGCTGAGCTCCGCGCTTGGCATATACGAGGAGGATGTGCTCGCCGTGGGAACGTTGATCCTGCCTGAGATCGTCGAGGCCGGAGCACGCTGTGGCAACCACCAGGCCGCTGCCGCGGCTCTCGATCGGCTATCGGATCGAGCGCTGGCGGGGGGCGCCGCCTTGGGGCTGGGCCTGCTCGCGCGCTCTCGTGCGTTGCTTGCAGAGGACACGCGCGCCGAGGGCTTCTACATGGAGGCGATCGAGCACCTTGAGCGATGCGACACCGCACCCCACCTCGCCCGCGCCCACCTCTTGTACGGGGAATGGCTGCGGCGCCAAAAACGTCGAAGCGACGCCCGCGACCAACTC
>Ga0335078_10017358_pt1 | contig 10690 bp, 8 predicted proteins | sample Lox_Sample_32_FD_206711 | JGI IMG/M metagenome (GOLD analysis project Ga0335078, IMG submission 206711) | Soil microbial communities from Loxahatchee National Wildlife Refuge, Florida, United States - Lox_Sample_3.2 | ecosystem: Environmental > Terrestrial > Soil > Wetlands | place: USA: Florida... | reverse complement strand
GTGATTATGGCCGGGGGATTTGGCACACGACTCCGTCCACTCACAAGTAGAATTCCGAAGCCGATGGTTCCGATCATGAACAAACCCATGATCGAGCACATCGTTCGTCTTCTCGTTAAACATCGCATAACAGACATAATCGTTCTGATTTTTTATTACCCGAATGTGATAAAGAATTTCTTAGGAGACGGCAGTCGATTCGGAGCTTCGATTCAATACGTCAAAGCCGAAGCCGATTATGGTACGGCCGGAAGTGTTCGCAATGCTTTCGAGCTCATCAAGGGCTCGCGAATTCTCGTCATAAGCGGAGATGTCCTGACTGATTTTGATTTGACCAAGGCGGCAGAATTTCATGAAGCCAAAGGCGCCAAAGCGACGCTCGTCCTGACTCGAGTGAACGATCCGTTAGAGTTTGGGCTGGTGATTACTGAAGAAAGCGGAAAGATTGTTCGATTCCTCGAAAAACCGACGTGGGGCGAAGTCTTTAGCGACACAGTCAACACAGGAATTTATGTGATCGAACCGGATGTCCTTGAGATGATTCCGTTCAAAGAAGATTATGATTTTAGTAAGGATCTCTTTCCCTCAATGCTCAGGCAAAGGATGCCATTGTACGGATATGCAGCTGAGGGTTATTGGAAAGACGTCGGGAATCTGAACGAATACGTTGAGGCACAATTGGATTGTCTGGAGCAAAAAGTTCACGTGAGCTCGGACGGCAAGACTTTTGATTTCAACGGGGCCCGGGTCACTGCGCCGGAAGGATTCGAGCTACCGCAAAATCTCGGTTTAAGAGGAACCGTTATCATCGGCAACAATGTGACCATCGGCGAGGATGTGGAGCTACAGGATGCAATAATCGGGAATAATTCGACCATAGATTCATTTTCATGCATCTGCCGGAGTATTCTGTGGGATAACGTGTTGATCGGAGCCCGATCAAAGATAACCGGTGATGTGATAGGAAGCGGAAGCATCATCGGCGAGCAAGTCGAGATTGAAGAGAACGTTTTCATCAGCGACGACTGCATCATCGGAAAGAAGGCCAACATCAAACCCAACGTCAAACTCTGGCCAAAAAAAGTGGTTGACGCCGGTGCAACCCTGTCACGCAGCCTGGTTTGGGAAGACAAATGGCTTTCCGCGATTTTCACGGATGCGAGAGTCACAGGGACTTCGAACATAGAAATGAACCCGGAGTTTGCCGCCAAGCTCGGAGCGGCGTTCGGCTTTCTTCTCGGCGCCGGAAAGTACGTCGTCTGCAGCAGGGACTCGGACACAGTCAGCAGGATGATCAACCGGGCGCTGATCGTCGGCTTCATGTCGGCAGGAGCGAATGTCTACGATCTCCGCGCTACCCCTATCTCCATCGTTCGACACGAATTGCGAAATGGAAAAGCCGCCGGAGGAATTCATGTTCGGAAAAGCCCGTTCGATCCTGACCTGACGGACATTATTTTTCTCGATTCCGATGGAAGAGATCTATCGACAAGCAAGGCTCGTGCAGTAGAGAGACTTTTTTTCGGAGAGGAATTCGCAAGAGCCCAACACGATCAAGTCGGCGAAATCTATTTTCCGGAAAGGACAAACGAAAGTTATCGGGAGGATTTTATCAGATCGTTAGACATCGATGCCATAAAGGCTAAGAGGTTCAATATTGCTATCGACTATTCTCATGGAGTCGCCTCCACGTTGTTTCCTACGGCACTGGGCTTTCTTGGTACAAGAGCTGTCGCACTGAATGCGTATCTCGACCCCAAGAAACTCACAAAGACGGCAAAGCAGTTGGAAAACGATCTGAACCAATTGAGCGGTATAGTGAAGTCACTGAACGATGACTTCGGTTTCATGTTCGATGCGGGAGCAGAAAAAATATTTGTAATCAACGAGCAAGGAAAGTTCGTCGAAGAAGACAGGCTTCTTTCGCTGGTAACCAAGTTGTTCGCGCTGTCCGAACCTCAATCTAAGCACATTGCGGTTCCGTTCTCCGCCTCCGGAGAAATCGATCTAATTGCCGCCGAACATGGCATTGAAGTTCAAAGGACAAAAGCTACTCATCAGGCGCTCATGAACGCTGCCTATGAAGGAAAGTGCGATTTTGTCGGCGGCACAAAAGGCGGGTTCATCTTTCCGAAGTTTCTCTTCGCCAGCGATGCCATGTTTTCGGTTGCAAAGATCTTAGAGATGACGGCAAAAACAGGGCTGAAACTCTCCGAGATAGACGAAATGGTTCCCCATCTTCACATGGTCAAGAAGAACATGGATTGCCCGTGGAGCGAAAAAGGGACTATCATGAGAAAGCTGATAGATTTTACGAGGAATGAGAAACGCGAAACGCTGGACGGCATCAAAGTGCATTTTGATGATAGGACATGGATTCATTTACTTCCGGACAAGGAACGCGCCCTATTTCATATCAACGCCGAGTCTTCAAAGCAGGAGATGGCACAGTCCATTGCGGATCGATTCGAATCGAAGATTGAAGAGTGGCTTTCGGATTGGGCAGGCGGAAAGCGATGAGAGATGAAATGATTTCAAGTCTGTATCCTGAAGGGTCTTCCCTGCCGGATATTCGGTAGATCGATATCAACCCGGACTGAGTTTTCTATAATGAAAGGAATGAATCTTAACGATGAAAATTAGCGATATACTCCAGGAGGAATTCGTGTCGACAAAGCTCCCGGGCAAATCGAAGGACGAGGTCTTGAATTCGCTTATAGATCTGCTGAAAAGCTCCAAGAAGATAAAGGACCTCGAAAAAGTTCGCGAGGCGATCTTTGAACGTGAGAAAATAATGTCGACAGGAGTCGGGAAGGGTTTTGCAATTCCGCACGGGAAGACTGACGCTGTTACGGATATCGTCGCCGCCTTTGCCGTGACAAATGAACCGGTCGATTTCCAATCGCTCGACGGAGAGCCTGTCCGGTTGTTGTTTCTTCTCATCGGCAGAGATAATATGGTCGGCCCTCATATAAAGCTTCTGAGCAGAATCTCGCGACTGATGAACAAGGACGAGTTCAGAAAAAAGTTAACCGCCGCAAAAAGCCCATCGGAAATAGTCCAATCCTTTAAAGAAGAAGAGATAAGCTACTTCGACATATAAAGTGGAACGGCAAAGAGTGAAGAATGAAGAGTCATTAAAAGTGATTTTTCACTATTCGCTCTTCTTTATTCGCTCAAAAGTGGAATGGCAAAAAAGAAATCTCCAAAAATAAATCGGAAGGGTGCACAGTCCGAGTACAGGCTTCTCATAGAGCATTTCGAAGACCAGCTGGCTAAACGTTCGGGAATCGTCTTCTTGTTTAGAACCAAAGAAGAATTCCAGAATTTTGTTTATGAATTAGTTGTTGAAACTGAAATGAAAGGGAGAAGGATCTTCTTTAAGATTGTCGGTCTCAGAACTCCTCTGTCGGATTTTCCCGCCGCCGGGCCGGCGATTTGCAGATGTGAAATGGAGAACCTTAAACCGGGAGAGTACACACTTTTGATCGACAGACGCGGCAAACAGGTGAATCAATTCAGAATTTCCGTCCGAAAAAAAATAAAGATTCTTCAAGAAGCGCGAGAAGGAAAGTTCATCGACATCACCACAGACCGCAGCGAATGGTCGCCTGGCCCGGAGACTCCAAATGTTGAGTAAGCTGCTCAGCGACACGGTAAGGCCGATCTTGTTCAAGATTGGGCCGCTGAATGTGTATAGCTTTGGACTGATGATGGGCATAGGATTTCTCGTCGCGAATTATGTGCTCGTCAAGGAATTCACGCGAAAAGGGCTACCCTCGAATTTTGCAAATGAACTGACCATCATCGCGGTCATTTTCGGCATAGCCGGCTCGAAAATGCTTTCGCTGATCGAAGACTGGGGCAGCTTCATGAACGACCCTATCGGGATGGCGTTTTCTCCGGGAGGGTTAACATGGTACGGAGGCTTTATTCTTGCCACACTGATCATTGCGTGGGATATTAAGAGAAAGAAGCAGAGATTTCTTAAAGTGGCAGACGCTTTCGCTCCTGCTCTGATTCTCGGATATGGAGTTGCCAGAATTGGGTGTCACTTATCCGGTGATGGCGATTACGGTATACCGACAAATCTTCCGTGGGGCGTCAATTATTCGAAAGGTATTGTACCGCCATCGATCGCGCTCAAAGATTTTCCACAAATCACCTCTCAATTCCCCGGCGGAATTGTACCGGATGGGACACTGCTTCATCCGACACCGATTTACGAGTTCCTCGCATGTACCATAATATTCCTATTTCTTTGGAAGATACGTAAGAAGCTCAAACCGGACGGCAAAATATTCATGATCTATCTCGTCCTCGCCGGAATGGAACGACTCCTCGTGGAATTCATTAGACTCAATCCCCGACTTCTCTTCGGTCTGAGCGAGGCGCAGCTCGTCTCTATCCCGATGATCTTAATCGGAGTCGCAGGTTTTGCTTTCCTGTCCGGAAAGGATGCAAAAATAAGATCATGACAAAAGTCCTCCTGTACAAGAAGGAAGATTGCAAACTTTGCGACGAGGCGGAGTCCATTCTCGCAAAATTGAAGAAAGAGAAAAGATTCTTCTTTGAAAAAATCACGCTTGAAGCAAATACTGATTTGTTCGAAAGATTCGGGAACAAGGTGCCGGTGGTGTTCATAAACGACAAATTGGTTTTCGAGTTCAAGCTTGACGAAGCCGCCTTCTTGAGAAAGATTGCGGAATTCGAGTGAAGGCAAAGGACGGCACACCGGCATCCAATGTGAACCGGAGTTGCGTTTATTCCAAGACAAAAGGATTCTCGATCAATATCCCGTTCGTTATTCTTAAAACAAGATTTGCCGGATGTCGCGAGTCACTTAATAATCCGTGTGTGTCCGCGTCATTCGTATGTAGCATCTTTTAATGATCGAAGACAAAATTATTGGCCGGAACGCCGTTGCGGAGGCACTGAAGAGCGAGCTGAGCATCTCAAAGATCTACGTTTTGTATTCCGCACACGGCGGAAGTCTGAACGAGATTTATACGCTTGCCAAACGGCAAGGAGTCCCAATCGCCAGAGTCGACTCGAAGCAGTTCGGGGAGCTCACATCAAATCTTTCACGAGATGAGTCAGCTCAGGGAATCGTTGCGACAATAAGCAAGATAAAATTCGAGCCACTCGAATCCCTGATCCAATCCGCCTCCCGGAGTAAATTCCCTTTCTTGCTGGTTCTCGATCGGATCCAGGACCCACAGAACTTCGGCGCGATACTTCGATCCGCAGCTTTCTTCGGGGTCGACGGAGTCATCATTTCAAAGGAGCAGCAGGCGCCGGTAAACGAAACCGCAATCAAAGCTTCCGCAGGAGGTGCGTTCCATCTCAAGATCGCTCGCGAAACAAATCTCCATCAAACGATTCGGTCTTTGAAGGAGGCGGGCTACTGGATCGCAACAAGTGCCGTCAAGTCTCCTCTTTCGATTTCAGAGATGGATGTGCAAATACCGCTCGCAGTGATAGTGGGGAACGAAGGGAGCGGTGTGAAGAGGATCCTGCGCGAAAAATCCGATTTGACTTTTTCTATTCCTCAGCTGGGCAAAATAGACTCGCTGAACGTATCGGTCGCAACGGGAATTATTTGCTACGAGATTTCACGCCTGCGTGCCGAGACGCAACTTTCCAAGGCTGCGAAATGATTCTTGCTCCGGTATCGAGGGACGATAAAGGGCAGGACGTATCGACTGACAGGTGCGCAGAGACCTGCCGGGACGATTGAAAATGGGATTGATTCTTTCGGCCTGGCGCAGCTCGACAGTCTTTGCGACCGAATTTTTTTCATGTCAATCAGGAAAAAGAAGATGAAAAGATTATCCGTGAATATTGACCACGTCGCCACATTGAGGCAGGCACGGGGTGAGAATCAACCTGATCCGGTAACTGCAGCCCTTATTGCCGAGCTCGCCGGAGCATCCGGGATCGTAAGTCATCTGCGCGAAGACCGGAGGCATATTCAGGATAACGATGTCTACCTTCTCCGCAAAATGCTGAAATCAAAATTAGATCTGGAGATGGCTGCGACAGACGAGATCGTGAACATTGCCCTGGATGTCGTCCCCGAATTAGTTACCCTTGTGCCGGAGCGCCGGCAAGAGCTGACGACCGAGGGCGGGCTCGATGTGGCGTCGGAAGTTTCAAGATTCAAGAAGGTGACCGAGCAGTTTCATAAGAAAAATATTTCGGTGAGCCTTTTCGTTGCGCCGGTCGAGAGTCAAATCAAAGCTGCACGGAGAACGGGCGCCGACTTTGTCGAGCTTCACACCGGTGAATACGCGAACGCAAAAGGACGGGATGTCGATGTGCAGCTTGAGCGGCTCAAGAAGGCGGCAAAGTTTGCAGGCAAGCTCGGTTTGAATATCAACGCCGGTCATGGATTGGACTATGGAAATTTGAAACCAGTTGCCATGATAGACGAAATAGAAGAATTCAGCATTGGGCACGCGCTTATCTCTCATGCAGTTTTCGTCGGTATCGAAAGAGCCGTAAAAGAAATGATTGGAATTCTGAAGGAGTGTGAAAATTGAAACCGAGCAAAGCTACTCAGGCAATTCATGGCAGAAAAGACAAGACTTATCTCGGCGCTAATTATCCGATTTACCAGAGCACAACATTTGCCGTTTCAAAAAGCGACGAATATGACAAGTACATTAATGGAAGCGATGAAGAGTTTTACATGTACAGTCGCTACTCAAATCCGACGGTTCGTAACGTCGAGGAAAAAATCGCCGCGCTTGAAAATGCCGAGGATGCAATTCTATTTTCGAGCGGCATGGCGGCGATAACGACAGCTGTCTTATCGCTCGCTGAAAAAGGGGACACTATAGTGGCACAGCGCCGCCTGTACGGAATGGCATACAGATTCCTCCGTGACATAGCGCCGAAGTTCGGCATCGATGTACACTTCGTCGATGAAGGACTGCTTTACAAATTCGGAAGCGAATTCTCGAATGCCAAAGTAGTGTATTTTGAGACTCCGATAAACCCGACAACCGACTGCATTTCGATTTCCAAAACCGTCAAGGCGGCAAGGGCAGTGGGTGCGGTGACTATCATGGATAATACCTTCGCCTCTCCAATCAATCAGAATCCGCTCGACTTTGGAGTCGACATAGCCGTACACAGCGCCACAAAATATATCGGCGGGCACAGCGACATCATGGCGGGTGCCGCTGCAACAACAAAGGAACTCGCAAGAGTAATCCGGGAGACGATGAAAGCATTCGGTGGTTGCATCAACCCGATCGATGCCTATATGCTCGACCGCAGCCTGAAGACGCTGAGACTGCGCGTCGAGCAGCAGAACAGGATTGCCCAAAGGCTTGCCGAGTTTTTCATGAGACAGAAGAAAGTAAGTCAGGTTTTTTATCCGGGATTGCCTTCCTCGAAGAGCTATAGGATTGCCAAACGCCAAATGACAGGATTTGGCGGAGTGCTCTGCATCGATCTTGCGAACCTGGAATCAGCGAAGAAGTTTTGCGACTCCCTCGGAATCGCTCTCAATGCCACAAGCCTGGGCGGCGTTGAAACGCTTGTGAGCATACCCGTCCTCACGAGTCACATAAAGATGAGTGCAGAAGAATTGAAAGCGGCAAAAGTAACGGAAGGTATGGTGAGAATATCAGTCGGCATTGAAGATATTGAAGACCTCATTCTCGATTTTAAAAATGCATTGGCACAAATTTGAATCCTGTAATCCGGAATATTGCTCCTGCACTATTTGAGCTGCTAAGGAGACACGAAATGAAAAAGAAGAAAGCTTCCTAAGATTACGTTCTCGTTCCTCACAACCTTGCCGTGAGCAGCGTTCGCGAGATTCACCTGAGGCTCTTCATCGTCCTCAGATGAAATGTGACCGCACGGCCATAATTTGCGGCATAGAATCCCACTCTGTCCACCGATCCAGCAAATGCCTTTAAAGTCCTATCTGCCGTTTCAAAATATTTTTTGTTTTCGGTGATAATGAATAACCGATCAAATAGAATCGCCGCGCCGGAATTTCCCGACGGCGTCGGCGTATCTTCAATCGGCTTTCTGGTCGTGGCAAGCAGTCCACCCGCTACGGCGGCAACTGGCCTGTCGAAAAATCCCCCCGCTGTCTCATCCTCAAATTCTTTTACAAGCACATGTGCAATCTTCTCCGCCGAATCAATGTGGACGTCATTCCTGGCCGCGTCAAACAGATCGAGAAGCGCCAATCCGAAATAGACGTAGTCGTCGAGCAAGCCTTGATACAATATCGCCCCCCCTGAAAAGGCGTGTGCCACCTTGCCGCCGCCATCGACCATGCTCTCAAGGATGAAATCGGCCGCTTGCTCAGCCGCGCGAAAGTACTTTCTTTCTTTGAGATTCACTGAAACATCAACCAGTGCACTTATGGCAAGTCCATTCCTGTCGGCAAAAATGGTTTCATCGATAAATGGTGATTTTCTCCCATTGCGCAAATCAAGAAGCTTCTTCTTTATCCTATTGATAAGCCCGGCGACCTGCTCCTCGGACTTTTTGAATTGACTCGCCATTTCTTCTTCAGCGAGTGCTATTCTCAGGACGTTTCTGTCAGGAAATTCATGCGTATCGTTCGGCACTTCACGGATGTCAAAATATAATTCGGCAGCTTCATCTTCTTCTTTCGTCAACGCGTTCTTGATTTCTCCACTCGTCCACGTCCAGTATGTGCCATCATCACCTCCGTTCAGATCTGCGTCCTGATGTGCATAAAAAGGCCCGTCAGGTGATCTCATCGTGCCGATCATCCAATCCGCAGTCTGACGAGCAAGAATCTCATAAGCTTCCTTGTGCGATAGTTGCAGACCGAGCAAGTATACTCTTAGCATGAGGGCGTTATCATAAAGCATTTTCTCAAAATGCGGCACATGCCAGAATCTATCGGTTGAGTATCTGTGAAATCCTCCGGCGAGCTGGTCGTAAACTCCCCCTCGAGCGATATTGTCCAAAGTAGTCTCAACCATTTCCTTCAGGCCGTCATCTTTTTGTCTCAAAGCTTCTTCTGCAAGAAGATTCAAAACCGTAGGGTTAAAGAATTTCGGTGAATCGCCGAATCCGCCGAAGCCGTTGTCAAATCTGGCTCTCGCATCGTCAATAATCTTGCGAACTATACCTTCGTTCAATTCGCCTCGACGGATATTATGAGATTCATATTCCTTCAATCGCTGGAAAATCTCTTCTGCAGTTCTAAATACTTCGTCTTTTTTTCTTGCATACACCTCGGCGATCTGCGGCAAAAGAGTAAGCATCCCTTGCCTTTCGTGCACATCGTTCTTTGGAAAGTAAGTGCCTCCGTAGAATACTCTTCCGTCCGAAGTCAGAAAGCCCGTCAACGGCCAGCCGCCGGAGCCGGTCAAAGCGCCGATTGCCGTTTGATAACGAGAATCGATATCCGGCATTTGATCGCGATCAACTTTTACCGGCACAAAATATTTATTGATAATTTCCGCGACAGCTGGATCGGAATAGGACTCATTATCCATGATGTGACACCAGTGGCACCACACTGCGCCGATGTCGAGAAGAACGGGGCGATTCAGTTCCTTTGCCAATCTGAACGCTTCATCAGAATAGGTCTGCCAATGCACCGGTTGTCGTGCCGCCTCGCGCAGATACGGGCTTTGACTCTCGCTCAGTTGATTCTTTAGTTCCATCGTCAATTCATAACAAATATAAGCGTCGTAAAATCCCGGAAGCGACAATTGGCACGTGCGACCAGAGACACATAGGATGTTTTACCCTGTACCCTCATATCTTCCTGCCGTAACGCCTTTCGATTTGATTTTTCCTTTTTGCGTTCCAGAATATCACAATTCCGACTGCGACGAACGCAAAGGATCCGGTAAGAGTCTTCACGAGAAATAGAATCGGGCTGCCTCCCGCATTCGGCGGAAACAACGTCAGCAGAATCGCAACGATGGTTGTCACGACACCTATACCTGATGCGACTGCTCTGATATGATCTCCTCTGCTGCGGTACCCTTCTCTGCGAAAACTCTTAACTGCCGCCAGAAAGATGTAGACATACGGAATGAAGTACACTATAATTGTCGCATCGACAAGGACAAGGTATGCCTGTTCCGTTGTGGCGCCGATGAAACTCATCAAAAGGAAAATGGTGGCAGTTATTCCCTGAAATACGATTGCAACATATGGCGTCTTCCATCTTGGATGAATCTTTCCGAAGCTCCTTGGCAGGTAGCTGTCTATTCCGGTCACAAACAATACCCTCGCACTTCCCGCAAGCCACGCACCTGCACCGCCGATACCTGCCAGCGTAACCAGCAAGGCACTGACATTTGTAAGGTACTTCATCCCGGTTTTGACTTCCAGTTCCTGAATCGATTGCACCAGGCCGGTAACAAGGTTGACATCTTTTGACGACAGCCCGACTAAAAGTGAAATAGTGCCGACCAGATAGATGAAAACGATTCCGACACCGGACATGTACGTCGCCTTTGGGATAGTCTTCCCGGCGTCGACTATTTCCCCCGACATCACGGCAGCCAGCTCAAGCCCTGCCAGCGCAAAACACATTGACGACCAAAATGAAAGTGTGCCATAATCCAATCTCGTCGGCAAGATACTTCCGAATGAAAATTGCGTTTGGGATTTCCCGAAATAAATTATCACCGCCGCCAAAGCTGCGATTATGAGAATCGGTACA
>Ga0335078_10017357_pt1 | contig 10690 bp, 10 predicted proteins | sample Lox_Sample_32_FD_206711 | JGI IMG/M metagenome (GOLD analysis project Ga0335078, IMG submission 206711) | Soil microbial communities from Loxahatchee National Wildlife Refuge, Florida, United States - Lox_Sample_3.2 | ecosystem: Environmental > Terrestrial > Soil > Wetlands | place: USA... | reverse complement strand
GCGTCCATCAATTCGTGCAACAACAGCACCAATTGCTGCGTTCGGCCGACCGCGAAGCTGGGTACGATGATCTTGCCTCCGCGCCCGGCGGTGCGATTCACAATCCCGGCCAGCCTCTCGGAAACATGTTCGAGCTTTTTGTGAAACCGGTCGCCGTAGGTGCTCTCCATAATCAGGTAGTCCACGGGATCGAGCTTCGCGGGATCGCGAAGAATCGGCAGGCCGGGCCGTCCGACATCGCCCGAGAACGCCAGGCGCACGCCATCCGCTTCGATCTCCAAGGAGGTTGCCCCAAGCATGTGACCGGCTTCGTAGGTACGATATCGAAGGCCTTGCGCCAGCTCGTGATCTTCGCCGAGCATCACGGGACGGAAGAGCGGATAAGTCTTGGACGCGTCTTCAGGCGTGTAGAGCGGCGTGCATTCGGAATCGTCGCGGCCGATCTTGCGGCGATGCTCGCGGCGCAAGTTGCAGAATTCCGCATCCTTCTCTTGAAGATAGGCCGAATCCGCCAACATAGCCAGGCACAAATCGACCGTGGCTGGAGTGGTGTAGATCGGAGCTCGGTACCCATTGCGCACCAGAGTCGGGAGATTGCCGCTGTGGTCGATATGCGCGTGCGAGAGAAGCACAAAATCAATGGTCGACGTTTGAAACGGGAAGTGACTGTTCCGTTCAAACGCCTCCGCCCTCCGGCCTTGATACAGGCCACAATCGAGAAGGAATCGCTTACCCGCGGCTTCGACGTGATGCATCGACCCGGTGACGGTGCGAGCCGCGCCCCAAAATGTCAGTTTCATGGACACTATCACTATACGACGCAACGGCATGGGCGCCGTGGCATAGTACCCGTATTATTCTTAAAGACATGCGGCGCTCACTCCTCGTCGTGCCTCTCATTTTTCTTTCGGCGTGCAGCTCTCCTCCACCGGAAAAACCGGCCGCAAAAGCGGAACCTAGCGGCCCGGACGCCACCACTACCAGCAAGAACCCTGTGGCCAAGTTCATCGAGCTCGCCGGTTTCCGGCTGACCGAAACGAGCCCGAATAAACTGAAGATCGTCTTCGACGCCATCAATCACTCCGAAGCGGATTTGGAGGAGCTTCAAGTCCACGTGCGCCTGATGGCGAGATCCGCGAAGGAAGGCGATGAGCCGGTCGCCGAATTCGACGCGAAGATCCCGGCGTTAGGTCCCGAGCAGGACCACGACGTAACGACGACCGCGACAACAAAACTGCGCGTCTATGAGATGCCGGACTGGCAGTTTCTCCGGGCGGAATTCGACATCACTTCGCCGTCTCAATAGGATCAACCAGTGAATACGGATCGTCTTTACTACACCGACAGCTATGTGCGCGAATTCAGCGCGCGCGTGATCGAAGCCGACGCCGGCAGGCTTCGCGTGACTCTGGATCGCACGGCGTTTTATCCGACTTCGGGCGGGCAACCCTTCGATCTCGGGACACTGGGCGGCTCGCGTGTGCGGGAAGTTTTCGACGAGGACGATAGGGTCATCCATCTTCTTGAGGCTCCGCTTGCCTCAAACGCGGAAGTCGAGGGCCGGATCGACTGGGATCGGCGCTTCGATCACATGCAGCAACATACTGGCCAGCATTTGCTTTCGGCTGTGTTTGAAGAACTGTATTCGATGCCGACGGTTAGCTTTCATATGGGCGCGGAGACCTCGACCATCGATTTGAGAGCTGCCTCGCTCGACGCGAAACAGACGGATCGAGCGGAAGACCGATGCGCGGAGATTATCGCTCAGGCGCGGCCCGTGATCGTCACATTTGAGGATGCCGCGTCGGCTTCGGGATTGCGCAAGGAGTCTCAGCGTACCGGGACTCTACGCATCGTATCGATCCAGGGCATCGACCGCAGCGCATGCGGGGGCACCCATGTATCCTCGACGGCCGAGATCGGTCCCATTCTGATTCGGAAGATCGAAAAGATCCGTGGCGATATCCGCGTCGAGTTCGTATGCGGGCTCAGGGCTTTACGGCAAGCGCGGCAGGATTACCGGGTGCTGTCGGAAATTGGCCGAACTCTTTCGGTTCCGCTCGATCGCACCCGGGAAGTCATCACGGCGCAGATCGAGCGAATCAAGGCGCTCGAGAAGACGAGTCAGAAGCTGTCGACGGAGTTGGCGATGCGCGAAGGCCGGGAACTTCACGCGGCAACTGCTCCCGATTCTTCCGGCGTGCGGCGGGTGACCCAGCGCGGTCCGATTGACGAGGCCATGCGGGCTCGTGCGCAGGCAGTCGTCGCCGGCGGCTCGGCCTTGTTCTTGGCGATCTGCGAAGAGCCGCCCTCCGTGCTGCTGGCGGCGTCGGCGGATTCCGGAGTACACGCGGGAGAGCGCGTAAAAGCCGCGGTCAGCGCCGCGGGTGGACAGGGTGGTGGGAATCGGATGCTCGCGCAAGGCAGCGTGCCATCGAAGGATGCCTTGAACGTGGTGTGCGATACGCTCAGTTTGCTACGCTGATGGCATGTCAGATAACTTCCGCCGCTTCGAGGCTGGTCCCGATCCGTTCGGCCGGACTTGGCAAGTGGAATTCCGTTGGCTACAAACCGGGATTTCCATTCGACACGCCGATACCGTGGACGTAAAATTCTACATCTGGACCGAGGACGAAGCGAAGCAGGAAAAAGTGCTCGCGCTGCCTCATCCGTTGCTGCTGACGCTAAGCAAGGAAACGGGACATGCTTTGTCGGATGCTTGGTGTTTGAAACTCGCGGGCGCACACCTCAAGTCGATCATCGAATCAGGGGAAGATCTGGAGAAGACGCTAGTTACGTTATCGCTCGAGGACCTTCGGCAGGCCGCCGGAGTGTTGCAGCCGGCGTAACCTCACAGCCTCTGGAATCGTGGTATGACTAGAAACGCGAAGGCTCTGGGTGACGTATTGAGCCCAGTCGGGGAGGAACGAATGGTGAATTGTCCGCTTTGCGACGCCGCCATGGACGTCGACGAAGAGGAACTCGACGAAGGCGATGCCCTCGTCTGCGAAGAGTGTGGTGCGAGTCTGAACGTCAGTAGCGTGTCTCCGCTCGAACTGACTGCCGGAGACGACGACGAAGATTTCGAGGACGACGACGAAGATCTCGACGAAGACTACGACGACGAGGACGATGAGGAGGACGAAGAAGACGAGGATGACGAGGAGTAGTATCGGAAATCCAAGTTTTCGGTCCGTTTTTGCGGCGGTCGTGGCGCTCGCGTGCGCGTCGGCTTTGCCGGCGCAGCAGAAAAAGAGCAAGGAGGACGACACCTCCCGCACGGTTCAAGGCACTGTAGTCGATGCGAACGGCAAGCCGGTGGCTCAAGCCGCGGTCCAGTTGAAAGATTCTCGCACGCTGCAGATTCTATCGTTCATTACCAAGGACGACGGCAGTTACCACTTTGCCGGTCTGAAAACTGACACCGAGTATGAAGTGAAGGCGGAGCACGGCGAAATGTTCGCGGATTGGAAACGAATCAGCGTGTTCGATCCGCGCAAGGTGGTTGAGTTAAATCTGAAGCTGGATAAGGAGAAGAAGCAGGAATGACTCGCATCCGGCTCGCGATCGCGGCGGTGTTCACCTTGAGTCTTTGCGCTCAGCAGAGCGTGGCGCCCAAGCTCACTCCGCTTACGCTCGACGGTTACAACAAGCTGGTCGCATCGCACAAAGGCCGCGTGGTGCTGGTGGATTTCTGGGCGACCTATTGCGTTCCGTGCCGCACGGAGTTGCCGGAGCTGGTGCAGTTGGCCACGAAGTTGCGCCAGCGCGGGCTGGATTTGATCGTCGTGTCTGCGGACGAACCGGAAGAAGAAGCGCAGGCTCGCAAGTTCATTGCCGGCAAAGCGCCCGCTCCTCTGTACATAAAGAGCGCGGACGATAACGATAAGTACGCGGCCGGGATTCATGCTCGCTGGCAGGGAGAACTGCCTGCAAATTTCGTATACGATCGCACCGGGAAAAAAGTGGGAGCCTTCATCGGTCAGGTGCCCACCGAGAACATCGAAGCGGTGATCGAAAAGTTCCTGTAGCCCGTGCGGTTGCGCGTCGTAAGGTTGTTTCTCGCGCTGCTGTTCGCGGCTCTCCTTCCTTTAAAAGCTCAGACGCTGGTTATACAGCATTCCACTATCATCGATCTTGCCTCTCCGAAGCCGCTTAAGAATGCTTCTCTAGTCGTCCAGCAGGGACGGATTCTTGCCGTTGGCGACAATATCAAGCCGCCTGCCGGAGCGATTCTGATTGACGGACGCGGCAAATTTCTGATCCCAGGCCTGTGGGACATGCACGTGCACCTCGGCCTTCCCGATGCATTCTTTCCCATGCTGGTGGCGAACGGGATCACCGGAGTCCGCGAGATGTTCACCGGAATCCCTTTGCCGTTGATCCAGCAATGGCGCGCGCGCTCCGATGTTCCCCGGATCGTCGCCCCGGGGTTCATCGACGGACCGTCCATGCTCTCCGCGCCGAGCATTCCGCCGGGCGCGTTTGCGGTGATGACACCGGAGCAAGGCCGCGTGGCCGTGCACCTGATCGCGCAGAGCGGCTACGACTTCATCAAGGTCTACAACAGCATCCCGCGCGATGCTTATTTCGCGATCGCTCAAGAGGCGCGAGCCCTTGGGATCCGCTTCGAAGGGCACGTTCCGGAGGCGATCAGCCCGCTTGAGGCCGCGGAAGCGGGCCAGCACAGCCAGGAGCATCTGATCAACATTCTGCTTGCGTGTTCGACCAACGAAGAATCGCTTCGCTCGCAACGGCTGCGCGAGATGTACCTCGACGACATTACACCGGAGGCCCGCTTGCGAATAATCGGCTTTCCCGAGCCGCGCGGGCTCTTGGATACTTACAGCGAAGCGAAAGCCGCGGATTTGTTCGGGACTTTCGTTCGGACGGGTACGTGGCAGACGCCGACTCTCGCGCTGGTGCATGGATTTGCTTATGGCGATGAATTGAACAAAGACCCTCGACTCAAGTACATGCCGGAGAACTGGCGCAAAACTGCGAATCCACGCGATGAACCGTACATGCGCGACATGCCTCCGGCCGAGTTCGACGCCTTTGTGATGCGGGTTCGCGCGCTGCTGCAACGCTACAAGCAGCTTGTGCTAGACATGCACAAGGCCGGAGTCATGTTTCTAGCGGGAACAGACATAAGCCTGAACAATCCCGTACTCCCTGGAGTGGGTTTGCATGAAGAGCTCGCGCTGCTGGTTGAATCGGGATTCACTCCGCTTGAGGCGTTGGAAACGGCGACCAAGAATCCCGCAATGTACTTCGGCGTAACCAACCAGCTCGGGACTCTTGAGGTTGGGAAGGTAGCGGATATCGTCATGCTCGACGCGAATCCTCTTGCGGATATTCGCAACACCCAGAAAGTTCGAGCCGTGGTGATGCGAGGGCGGTACTTTTCCCGCGCGGATCTGGATGGAATGCTGGAGCGCGCGGCGGGAACGCCCGCGGCTCAGTAGCGTAATTTGATTTACTGCGCCGTACTGGGGGCTTCCACAATCACGGCTTCGCCGCTGGCGATCAGTCGCGCGGCATCGTCTTGCGAAATGTGGAATTTGGCGTTTCCGATGCCGCTGCCAGGGGCAAGATAAACTCGTGTAACTCCGAATAGGCGAAACGGTTCGTCTTCGAAGCCGGATTCGTACAGTTCCTTATCGACGTCCTTGAAGATTAGCGCTGCACCGGGATGCGCGGCAGCTTCGCTCTGGGCGCCGCGAAACAGCAGTCGCATTCGGGAGGTTCGACGCAGCCAATCTGATGTCTCTGTGTTGATTTGCGGAAGAGATCCGGCCAGGAAAACCGCGATCAATGCGATGGCGGCGATTCGCGCGTAACTGCCTCGGCGGAATGCGTCATCCACGGCCCAACCCGCGATCCAGGCTATTCCAATCAGCGGAATCGTCAGGAAGAAAGTGAGAATGTGATCGGGTAGCGGCAGCACCGGCGCGAGAAACAGCAGGAACCACGCCACGGGAAACAGTACACGCCAATCTTTCCTGACGATCTTCCATATGACGAAAGCTATCAGCGCTGCGGCCAAAATCCAACGCCCTGGATAGCCTCCCGGTCCGAAAGCATTCAACGTGTATGTGAGCAGAGTTGACGGAAGGCGACCGTCAACGGCGGTGCGATATGCGCCTTCCGCCGGATGAGGAATGACGAATGACTGCAGCACTCCGAATGTTGCTGCGGGAATCAGCAATGCCCACGCGGCGCGATCCGTGCGCTTCGCGATCAACCACGTGTACAGCAACGCGGCGGCAGGGTACATGACCGCGAGCTCGATCGCCCCGAACGCCGCAAGATACGCTGCCCATTCCAAAATGCGCCATCGCGTCCCGCCCGATTCCAACCAGCGCGCTCGCGCGTACAATGCGGCGAGAAGCAGAAACGCGCACAATACCTGGTTGTACGCTGCTGACCACATCATCGGCACAGCCACTGCGAAGCTGGTGGTCCATGCGATCGCCGCCACGATGCCGGCAACTCGCGATCCCGCGATTCGCGAGCCAAGCGCCGCTGCTAGCCCTAGGGCTCCAATCCAAGTAACCAAACCGAACCAACGGAACGGCGCCGCATGCACGCCGAAGATCCAAGAAAACACCAGAAAGAAGACGCGTTCGCTGAGCACTCGCACCGTGCCCTGCGCTTCCGGTAGGAACAGAACGCGCATTAAACTGCGGAAGCCATGCACTTCTAGCGGCAGGCCGAGCCAAGCGAAATCGTCCGTGCGAAACCAGACGAACGGCGCGCGCCAGAAGACAGCTAGGCAGACAAATCCTGGAATGAGGAAATACTCGGAGACTCCAGATAAGCCTCGCTTCAAGGTGCCGCCGCGGCTTGAGCTTCCAGGCCCGCCGAGACGGCGATGAGAGCCAACTCACGAACGTCGCCGCCGGATGGCTCGAGCGCCTTGTCGCACGCGAACTCAACCCGGACGGCCGGCTTGCTGAGCATGTTAGGCGGTACATCGCGTGTGTACTCGTAATTGCCGGGCTTGGTGTATTGCTCCGAACCCAGAGCCATTCCGTCGATCGACGCCGTGAGTTGAAGCGCCCCGACCTTCGAAAAAACGGCGTCCGGAAAGGTGAACTTGAAATGCAGCTTCGCGCCGTTCTGGGCGGAGCCTTGAGGGGTCTGCAGCACGATCGAAAAACTTCGCGCGGTCCAGCGCCACGATCCACCCTCGATTCCATGAAAGCCGTTGGCGAGCTGGCTCGCGGCCGCCGGGTCATTCATCTCGATTGCGCTTTTTAAGGGCGCGACTGTTACCGATTCACTGGCGGATTCGACTTCGTGCTTCCGCTTACACGAAACTAGCGCAAGGCACGCGACCGCCGCGACACACACGAAATTTAGTCGCCGCAACGCTCGACCTCAACCAGGCAGTTATAGAAAGTCGGTCCGCCACCGGCGTCCGTCAGTCTGTCCGACGTTAGCGCGTTGCCATTCTGGCGGTCCATGGCGCGCTTGGCCCATCGCGTAGATGGCGCTCGCGCGACGCCGGGCTGGACCATGCTTGCTTCCGCCGCTCTTACAACGGCCCGCAACAGCAGGCTGCCGCGATCGTTGAATACGCGGACGCGTTCCCCGTCGGCGATTCCTCTCGCCGATGCGTCAACTGGGTGCAGATGCAGCACCGATGTCTGCCTGTCGGTGTCGGCGCGGAATCCGAAGCTCGAATTCATGCTGTCATCGTTCTTCGAGGTCAGCAGCTCCAGCGGATATTTTTGGCGCAACGCGGCATCGCCGAATCGCGATTCCGTTGGCGGATGATACTCCAGTCCTTCCGCGCCGAATTCGCATTTGCCAGACGCGGTGCCGAAGCCGCCTTGCGCGAACGGCAGATATGGCTCGCCCGGTGGCGACAAGTTGAGGCGGACGGAACGTTCCCTTTCCAGGCGCTCCCGTGTGATGCCCTGAAGGAACGGATGAGGCGAATCGAGCAGCGCGTCGATCATCCGGTCTTCTGAATCGTCGAAGCACGCATCGGCAAATCCCATTCGTTTGGCGAGCTCTCGAAAGATCCAAACGTTCGAGCGCGTCTCGCCCGGCGCGTCCGCCACCGGCCTTGCGAGCTGCAAATGATAATGCCCGTAGGCCAGATAAAGGTCGGTGTGCTCCAGGAACGTTGTCGCCGGAAGCAGGATGTCGGCGTGATCCGCCGTGTCGGTTTGAAAATGTTCCAGCACGACGGTGAACAGATCCGCTCGCCGCATGCCCTTCAGCACCAGATTTTGATTTGGAGCGATCGCCGCGGGGTTTGAGTTGTAAACGATCATCGCCTTGACCGGCGGATCGTCCAGCTCCGTAAGCGCCTTGCCGAGCTCAGACATATTAACGATGCGCGCTTCGTGTCCCAGCGCGGACTTCCTCTGTAACTCCGGCATCTCCAGCGCATCGCGATTGAAATGGAAGGACTGCGCCGTGGAAAGCTGAAACCCTCCGCCCAATTCGCGCCAGGACCCGGTCAAAGACGGCAGGCCAGCGATCGCGCGTACAGCCGCGCTGCCGTGCTCCGACCGCTGCACGCCGTAATTCAAACGGATCACGGCCGGTCGCACGGTCGCGTATTCCCGCGCGAGTTGTACGACGTCTTCCTTCGCGATGCCCGTCAACGCCGCGACGCGTTCGGGCGGGTACGCCGCGACGCGCTCGCGCAGCGCATCGAAGCCGCTGGTGTATTGTGCGACGTAATCGCAATCGTAAAGCTTCTCGCCGATGATGACGTGGGCCAGGCCGAGCGCAAGCGCGAGGTCGCTGCCGGGATAAATCGTGTAGTGTTTGTCGGCGAGCGCGGCCGTGCGCGTCCGCACGGGGTCGATCACGTACAACTTCGCGCCATTGCGGCGAGCCTCGACAATGAACGGCCACAGATGCACGTTAGTGCCATGAATATTCGCCGCCCAAGCAAGAATCAGCTTGGAGTGGCGGAACTGTTCCGGCTCGGTTCCGTAGCGGAAGCCGAGGGTCGACATCAGCGCCGCGCCGCCCGCGGAAGAACAAATGGTCCGATCGAGCCGCGATGCGCCCAAACGATGGAAAAATCGGCGGTCCATGCCGGAGCCGTTGAGCAGGCCCATCGTCCCGGCGTAACTGTAAGGCAGAATCGCTTCCGATCCAAATTCATTGGCGATCGCGGTCAGACGTGTCGCGATGGTATCGAGCGCCTCATCCCAACTGATTCGCTGGAATTTCCCCTGACCCTTTTCGCCGGTGCGTTTTTGCGGAAATAAGAGCCGCTCCGGCGAGTATTCGCGCTCGAGATATCGCGCGACTTTGCCGCACAGGAACCCTTGCGTCACCGGATGAGCCGGATCGCCTTGCAGCTTCACCGCGCGGCCGCCTTCGACGTGCACCAGCATGGCGCACGTATCCGGGCAATCCAGCGCGCAAACTGAGCGGTGAATCTCCATAACGCAAGGATAGCAGCCGTTATTCCGTCGGTTTATCCGCCTGCTTTCGGCGCTCGCGAATCTCCGCGAGCCGCTCGGCGATGCGTTGCTCGATGCCGCGGTCCGTCGGCGAGTAGAACACCGCGCCGCGAAGATTCTCCGGCAGGCACTCCATCGTGTTCATCGCGTCTTCGAATTTATGCGCGTGTTGATAGCCTTGGCTGTAGCCCCATTCCTTCATCGCGCGCGTGGGAGCATTGCGAAGATGCATCGGCACCGGCTCGGCGGTGGAATTGGCGACGGTTTCCAGGGCCTTGTTCAACGCCTGATACGCCGCGTCCGACTTTGGCGCAACCGACAAGTAAATCGCGATCTGCGCCAGCGCCTGATCGCCTTCCGGCACCCCGAGAAAATGCACCGCTTGCTGCGCGGCGATCGATTGTTCCAGAGCCCTCGGATCGGCCAAGCCGATGTCTTCGATCGCCATGCGAACCAGCCGCCGCGCGATGTACATCCGGTCCTCGCCCGCTTCCAGCATCCGCGCTAGCCAATACAGAGCCGCATCGGGATCCGAAGATCGCACGCTCTTGTGCAGCGCCGAAATCAGATTGAAGTGCTCTTCGCCGGCTTTATCGTAAAGGAGCGTTTTGCGTTCGAGTACGCTTTCGACCGCCGGCTGATCGATCACCCCATCATGCGCGACGGCAGAGGCGAGCTCCAGGATATTGTAAGCCGTACGTGCATCGCCATTTGAAAAAATTGCGATCTGCTCCAGCAGCGACTCTGGCGCCGACAACTCAAGAACCTTCAAAGCTCGTTCGAGAAGCGTGAGGATCTCCTCCGGCGTGAGAGCCCGCAATGCGTAAACCTTGGAGCGCGACAGCAACGCGGAAACCACTTCAAACGAAGGATTCTCCGTCGTGGCACCGATCAGGATGATGTCGCCGCGCTCGACGTAAGGCAGGAACGCATCCTGCTGCGCTTTGTTGAAGCGGTGGATTTCATCGACGAAAAGCAGCGTGCGGCGGCCCGCCCGGCGAAGGCGTTCGGCGTCGGCCATCACGGCTTTGATTTCCTTAATGCCACTCAGAACCGCGCTGAATGGAATGTATTCGCAACGGGTCATGTGCGCGATGATCCGCGCAAGCGTAGTCTTGCCGACGCCAGGAGGTCCCCACAGGATCAGAGATTGCAACTGATCCCGTTCGATTTGCACGCGAAGCGGCTTGCCTGGGCCGAGAATGTGCTGCTGCCCGACGAAATCGTCCAGGCGTTCGGGGCGCATG
>Ga0335078_10017356_pt1 | contig 10690 bp, 11 predicted proteins | sample Lox_Sample_32_FD_206711 | JGI IMG/M metagenome (GOLD analysis project Ga0335078, IMG submission 206711) | Soil microbial communities from Loxahatchee National Wildlife Refuge, Florida, United States - Lox_Sample_3.2 | ecosystem: Environmental > Terrestrial > Soil > Wetlands | place: USA... | reverse complement strand
CCATTCCTTCCACCACTGGCCGGACCAGGCCGGAGGCATTCGAGAGGTTGCCCGGGTGCTCCGCCGCGGCGGGCTCTTCGTGCTGGCGGATGCCGCCTGCCCGTTCGTCCCCTCGGCCCTGGCGTCTCGATTCCACGGCGAGCGCGCCCGGGAGCGGCTCTTCGGCGAAGCCGGCCTCTCGGTCGTCCTGCAGCGCAGGCCGCTCCGCCTCGGGCGGCAGGTGCTCATCACGGTGGGGCGGTCCGGTCCGGCCGCCGCGCGCGGCGCGGGTCCCGGCTAACGCGCCTTCTTGAGCTCGACGCGGATGGCGCGAAGCGGAAAGGAGTCCACGTTCTCGAGAAAGTGGCCCTGCGCGATCGGAAGCCACCGCACGCCCCCCGGCCGGGTGCCGAGGTCCCGCACCGTTCCATCCTGAAGGTGCTCGACGAGGTGAGGACTGGACTGGAGGTAGATCACCGACGGGTAGCGATGGACGTGAAGCGGCTCGCGCGTCCCGGGGGCGATCGTGACCTCGAGGACCCGGACCTCGTCGTTCTCGAGGAGGACCTTGTGGTTCTGCGGAGCCGCCACCGTGGCGTCGAGCTCCGGCCGCCACCAGCGATCGAAGTCGCCCTCGCCCCCGGCGGCGATCGCGATCGTGGTCGCCGCCAGCGAAGCCACGGCCACAGCCGCCACCACTCCCTTCCTCCGCATGGCGTCCTCCTCGGGCAAACGGCTGGCCGGGTCGCACGAAGCATAATGGCCCGGCGGTCCGCCGACCGCGCCGGTGAGCGAGACGGCGAGCGCGAGCACGGCACGACCTCCGATGCGGCCCTCGCCCGGGCCTCGACGACGCTCGCACTGCAAATGCCCCCTCCACCCGGTGGCTCGCCGGCGCGTGCCAAACGAGAGGTCGATCCCGTTCGCACGGCTGGTACGGAAAAGTCGGACACATCGTAAGCGGGCAGCCGGACGGCGTTTCCGCGGCTCCTCATTCTCGGAAAGTGGAATCGGCCCGGCGGCGGGGCATTGCGTGGTGCAGAACTGCTTCTTTTCGCTTAACCAATAACCGTGAGGCGCCGAGCACAGCCTGCATCGATGCCGCTCCTCGACAAGCGCATCCTCGTAGTGGAGGACAACCGGGAGCTCCGCGAGCTGGTCGTCGAGCTGCTGGAGGGCGCCGGGTACCAGGTCTCGTCGGCGGAGAACGGGGCGCAGGCGCTCACGGAAGCGAAGGCGAGGCACCCGCACCTCATCCTCCTCGACCTCATGATGCCCGTCATGAACGGCTACCAGTTCCGGGAGAAGCAGCTAGCCGAGCCGGACATCCGGGAGATCCCGGTGGTCGTCCTCTCGGCTCACGAGAACAACCTCGAGGTCGCCGAGTACCTGCCGAAGCCGTTTCAGGTCCAGGAGGTCCTCGACGCGGTCCATCGGCACGCCGTGTAGGGCGGCTCTGCGCCGGCCTCCACCGCGGGCTCGACGTGGTGCGTCGCAGGGGAGGGCGAGCGCCTCCTCCGCGCTGGCGAAGACCGGGGCCTCGCCCCAACAACGAGAACTGCTACTAGGGCTCGGCGAGTCGCGCAGGACCAGGGGGGCCGCACCTGCGGACTGCGGGGAGCGACCTCTCGGCCTCGGGAAGCCTCCTTGAGAAGCTCCCGGCGCGCACCGGGCCCACCCGCGGCGGCGCTCCCGGTGGTACGAGTCCTCCCGGGGCCTTAGGAAGGCAGTCCTGTTCGAGAAAGGCGAGTGGCGATGGACGACAAGGGCATTCCCCTCAAGAACACCATGATCGAGTTCCTCGGCATCGAGGTGGTGGAAGCGGGGCCGGAGAAGGTGGTGCTGAGGATGCCGGTCGGGCCCAGGGTCCACCAGCCCTACGGGCTCCTCCACGGCGGGGCCTCGGTGGCGCTCGCCGAGACGGCCGCCTCCATGGGCACGGTGCTCAACATCGACCGGGAGCGGCAGCAGGCCGTGGGGCTCGAGATCAACGCCAACCACGTCCGCTCGGTCCGGGACGGCTTCGTGATCGCGGAGGCGACCGTCCTGCACCGGGGGCGCACCTCGATGGTCTGGGACATCAAGGTCCGGAGCGCGGAGGGAAAGCTCGTGAGCGTCGCCCGCTGCACGGTGGCCATCGTCCCCAAGCGGGAGTGACGAGGCTCTCCCCGCTCGAAGCGGGTCGAGGCCGCGGCGCGCCTCAGGCGGACGGAGCGGAGGCGGGCGCCGGCCGCCCGCGCCGCGCCAGCCCGCGGCGGATCCCCGGTCCGACCCCGAGCCAGGTAACCGAACCCACGAGAACCGCGCCCCCGGCGAGGTTGAGCGAAGTGAGGCTCATGGGGAAGAAGGGCCAGGCAAAGGCGGCGGTGGCGACGGGGCCCGCCACCCGCACCACGGTGGTCAAGGACAGGCTCGCGCTCCTCAGCACTCGGTAGTAGAGGAGCACGGAGGCGAAGTTCCCGGCCAGGGCGGCGACGGCCACGAGCGCGACGCCCGTCATCCCCGGGTGGCTCGAGCAGAGGCCGCCCGCGACGAGGCCGTAGCCGACGACGAGGGAGAGGGAGACGAGCCGGGAGCTTCCGAGCACCGCCGACGGACTCGAGTGGCGGAGCGCCACCTTGGCGAGCAGGTTCCCGGCCGTGTACGCGAGGGTGGAAGCGCAGGCGAGCGCGACGCCCGCGCCGCTCACCGGCGCGGTCCCCTGCCAGGAGAAGAGGAGCGCCCCCACCACGGCTGCGAGCCCGAGGAGGACCTCCTCCCGGCTCGGCCGCTCGCCGAGGGCCACGAAGGCGAGGGGAGCCGCGAAAGCCGGGGACATCCCGCCGAGAAGCGCCACCGGAACCGGTCCGAGGCGCTCCAGGCTGGCGAAGAGGCAGATGGCCCCGAGCCCGTCGAGGAGCCCCAGGCCGACGAGGGCGGGCCCGAAGCGGAGCGGCAGCGGGCGACCTCGGAGGAGCGCCCACCCCATCGACCCCGCTACGGCGCAGAGCGTGCTCAGCGCCGCCGCGTCCACCGCTCCGATCCGGAGCAAGGCGAAAGCGTTCAGGACCGAAGCCACGGCCGCTAGCTTGAGAGACAGGGCCTGTAGTCCGATATCGCGGCGCACCCCAAACGGGTATATCACGGAAGGGGCCCATGTCTAGGAAGCCGTCCTCAAAGCAATAGGTTGTCGATATTGACGATTTATCGCCCGGAGGCCCCCTGGACGCGATCGAAGTGCACGAGGTGGTGAAGCGCTTCGGTGCCACGGCTGCCGTCGGGCCCGTCACCTTGTCCGTGCCGGAGAAGAGGACGCTCGCCCTCGTCGGCCCGAGCGGCTCCGGCAAGTCGACCCTGCTCCGGCTCATGATGGGGCTCCTCGAGCCCGAGGCCGGGGAGGTGCGCTTCCGCGGCGCGCCCATCCGCGCCGACGACCCCGCCCGCCGACGGAGGATGGGGTACGTGGTCCAGGGGGGCGGGCTCTTCCCGCACCTGCGCGCCGCCGAGAACGTCACCCTCGTCGCCCGCTACCTGCGCTGGCCGCGCACAGAGGTGGCGGGGCGACTCCTTGCCCTCGCCGGCCTCTGCCAGATCGACGAGCGGACCCTGAGCCGCTACCCGGGGGAGATCTCGGGCGGCGAGCGCCAGCGGGTGAGCCTCATGCGGGCCCTGATGCTCGACCCGGAGGTCCTCCTCCTCGACGAGCCCCTGGGCGCGCTCGACCCCGTCACCCGATCCGAGCTGCAGAGAGACCTCCGCCGCATCTTCGACGAGCTCGAGAAGACCGTCGTGCTGGTGACGCACGACCTCGCGGAGGCCGCCTTCTTCGCCCACCGGGTCGCGCTCCTGCGGGAGGGAGCGCTCCTCCAGCTGGGGACGCTCGAGGAGCTTCGACGAGACCCGGCGAGCCCCTTCGTGAGCCGGTTCCTGGAGACGCTCGCGGCCCGGTCGGGCCCGGAGGTCGCGGGGTGACCGGGCCGGCCCTCCTCGCCCTGGCACTCGCCGCGAGCGATCCGGAGACGATCCGCATCGCCTCGAAGAAGTTCACCGAATCCGTGCTCCTCGCCGAGATGGCGGGGCAGCTCGCCGAGAGCGCCGGGGCGGCGGTGGAGCGGCGCGAGGAGCTCGGAGGCACGCGGCTCGTCTGGGAGGCCCTGCTCCGGGGCGAGGTGGACCTCTACCCCGACTACACGGGCACCCTCTCCCGCGAGATCCTGGGGATGCCCGCGGGGGCGGACGAGGCGGACCTCGCCCGAGCGCTGGCCTCGAAGGGGGTGGCCCTCACCCGGCCGCTCGGCTTCCAGGACTCCTACGCCATCGGCCTGCGCGGCGAGGTGGCTCGCCGCCTCGGGATCGCGACCCTCTCCGACCTGGCGCGCCACCCGGAGCTCCGGCTCGCCTTCACCGAGGAGTTCGTGGACCGCGCCGACGGCTGGCCGCTCCTCCGGGATCGCTACCACCTCCGGCAGCGCGGGGTACGGGGCCTCGACCACGACATCGCCTACCGCGCGCTCGCCAGCGGCGAGATCGACGGCACGGACCTCTACACCACGGATGCGGAGATCGAGCGCTACCACCTCGCCGTGCTGGAGGACGACCGGCACGCCTTTCCCGCCTACCGGGCCGTCCTCGTGTATCGCGCCGACCTGGCGAGGCGGGCCCCGGAAGCGCTCGCCGCCGTCCGCTCGCTCGAGGGGCGCATCTCGGCGTCCGCCATCATCTCCATGAACGCGCGCGCGCGCTTCGACCGGGCGCCGCCCGCCGAGATCGCCTCCGCTTTCCTCGCCGAGACCCTCGGCGTCCGCGCCCGGGTGTCGGTCGCCGGGCTCGGCGCCCGCCTCTGGCAGCGGACCGGAGAGCACCTCGCGCTCGTCGCCGTCTCCCTCTCCCTCGCCATCGCCGTGGCCATTCCGCTCGGCGTCTGGGCGGCCCGGCGCCGGCGCGCCGGACGGGTCATCCTCGGAGCGGTCGGGGTGGTGCAGACCGTTCCCTCCCTCGCCTTGCTCGTCTTCATGATCCCGCTGCTCGGCATCGGGGCCCGCCCGGCCGTCGCCGCCCTGGCCCTCTACGCGCTCTTGCCCATCGTCCGGAACACCCATGCCGGCCTAGTGGGGATCGCCCCGGAGCTCCGCGAGTCGGCGGAGGCCCTGGGCCTTCCGCCGGGCGCTCGCCTCTGGCTCGTCGAGCTGCCCCTCGCGGCCCCGTCCGTCCTGGCGGGCGTGAAGACCTCTGCGGTCATCACCGTCGGCACGGCGACGCTCGGAGCTCTCATCGGCGCGGGCGGCTACGGACAGCCCATCCTCACCGGCATCCGCCTCGCCTCCACCTCCCTGATCCTGGAGGGAGCCGTCCCCGCCGCCCTCCTCGCCTTGGCGGTACAAGGGGTCTTCGACCTCTCCGAGCGGGCGCTCGTCCCCCGCGGCCTGCGGGCCGAGGCCCCGCGCGCCCGCCGGGCGGAGGCGGTGGACCGGCGCGGCTGAGAGCCTCGACCCGCCGCCCGGGTCCTCTCCGGCGTTCGGGTTCTTCTCGCGCCGCCGAGCGCAGACGGCGCCCCGCACGCCTGGGACGCCGAGGCCGGCTTCCCGACCGGCCGAGAGGACGTCCGGCTCCTGGCCGTCCTCGCGGACGGCCCCTCGTCCTGCGAACCCGGCCACTCCCGCCTCCGGGGTCGTCGGACATCGCAGCCGGTAGCTCATGTGGGAGAAGGGCCGGGCCTTCCCACCCTCCTGTCCCGCGTACATCCGCTGCCGCCCGCCACCCCTGGATGGGTATGATGGCGGGGTGGCCGAGATAGATGAGGACGGTCGCAGCGGCCCCTGCGCCCCGCGGACCCTACACCCCGCCAGCGGGCCCGACCGGTACCGGCTGCTCTTCGAGTCCGTAGCCGAGGGGCTCTGCGTCATCGAGATGTTCCGCGACGAGGGAGCCCGGGCGCCGCCGGACGGCCTCATCATCGAGGTGAACGGGGCGTTCGAGAGGCAGACCGGTCTCGCAGCCGCTGCGGGTCGCTCCCTGCGGGAGCTCGCCCTGGGCGAGGAGTGGCTCGAGACCCTCGCCCAAGTCGCTCGCACCGGCGATCCGGTCCGGTTCGAGAAGCGGGCCGCGGCGCTGGGCCGGACCCTCGACGTCTACGCCTTCCGCGTCGGCGGGCCGGGGAGCCGAGCGGTGGCCGCCGCCGTGCGGGACGTCACGGCCCGCCACCAGGCGGAGGAGGAGCTCCGGGAGGCCAAGGCCCGCCTCTCCTACGTCCTCGACGGCTCCAGCCACGGCTTCTGGGACTGGAATCTCGCCAGCGGGCGCGTGCAGTTCAGCGAGAGCTGGGCCGCCATCCTCGGCTACCACCTCGAGGAGCTCGCCCCCCACATCGAAACCTGGAGGTCGCTCGTCCACCCCGACGACCTGCCGGCGGTCACCGCCGCGGCCCAGGCGAGCGCGCGCGCCGATCCGGCGCAGTACGCGGACGAGTACCGGCTGCGCCACAAGGACGGCCGGTGGGTGTGGGTCTACGTCCGCGGCAAGGTGGTGGAGCGGGACCGGAAGGGGAACGCCGTTCGCGCGGCCGGGACGTGCATCGACGTCACCGCCCGGCGCCGGGCGGACGAGTCCTTGCGGGCGGCGCTCGCCGACAACGAGAAGCTGGTGGCGGAGCTGCGCGACGCGCTCGACAACGTGAAGGTGCTCTCCGGCTTCCTCCCCATCTGCATGCACTGCAAGAAGATCCGGGACGACCGGGGGTACTGGGAGCGCATGGAGGAGTACATCTCCGCACACACCGACGCGCTCTTCAGCCACGGCCTCTGCCCGGAGTGCCTCCGCACGCACTACTCCGAGGTTACCGACCCCGCCGAGAGACCTCCGGTCCCGGCCGGTCCGCCTCGCCTGCCCACCGAGGACCCGCCATGAGCGCGAACCGCATCGCCCTGACCCTCGCCGCCGCGCTCCTTCTCTCCCCCGCCCCGTCGCGGGCCGGCGGGCGCATGGAGCCCGGCCTCTGGGAGGTAAGCGCCACGGTGGAGCTCCCCGGCACGGCCTCCCCGCCTCCCACCGTCCAGACCGAGTGCCTCTCCCAGAAGGACGTGGATGCGGACCCGGTACCCGAGATCGACAAGGGCGCCTGCAAGGTCACGGACATCGTGCGGTCCGGGGACCGGGTCACCTGGAAGGTGGACTGCGGGCCGGTGGGCAAGGGGGAAGGGGAGCTCACCTACGAGAGCCCGACCACGTACCAGGGGTGGATGAAGCTCGAGACCGGCGGAACCACGGTGAAGACCACCCTCCGCGCCCGGCGGCTGAGCGGCTGCTAGGGGGGCGTTCCCCCGCGTGCTCTCGCTGGCGGTGGACGCCGCGGCCGCTCCGGCCAAGCTCGGGTCGGGGTTCAACCGCATGGGGCGGATCGCCGACACCGTGGCGGCGCTGAAGGACGGTGGCCTGAACCTCGGCGTGGCCTACCTGGCGACGGGCCGGCCCGAACCGGCCCTGGCCCAGGCGACGGCCCTGGGGGACAGCCCCCGGAAAACGCTCCTCCGCGCCTTCATCGAGAAAGGGGGACCCTGAAGGGAACGGAGCGCCGCGGCCCGCGAGAGCCTATAGACGGGGCTCCCCTGCGAGATCCGGAGGGCACGCTCATGAAGTATCGACCGTTGGCGGACACCGGCCTCTTCGTCTCCGAGCTCTGCCTCGGGACGATGACCTTCGGAGGGAGCGCGCCCATCTGGGCGACCATCGGCGGCCTGGATCAGTCCGCGGCCAGCGCGATCGTGCACGCGGCGCTCGACGCCGGGATCAACTTCATCGACACCGCCAACGTCTACTCGGCCGGCGAGTCGGAGACCATGGTGGGGCGGGCGCTGCAGGGGAAGCGCCACCAGGTCGTGCTCGCCACCAAGGTGCGCGGGCGCATGGGGCCGGGGCCGAACGAGGTCGGCCTCTCGCGGCTACACATCCTCGAGTCGGTGGAGGCGAGCCTGAAGCGGCTCGGGACGGACTACATCGACCTCTACCAGATCCACCGGGCCGATCCGCTCACCAACCTGGAGGACACCCTGCGGGCCCTCGACGAGCTCGTGCGCTCGGGCAAGGTGCGCTACATCGGCTGCTCGAACCTGGACGCCTGGGTTCTCATGAAGGCGCTCGCCATCTCCCGGGCCGAGCACCTGGAGCGCTTCCGCTGCTCCCAGTCCTACTACTCCCTGGTGGGGCGGGATCTGGAGCGGGACACCCTCCCCCTTCTGCGGGACCAGGGGCTGGGGCTCCTCGTCTGGAGCCCTCTCGCCGGCGGCTTCCTCTCGGGAAAGTTCACCCGATCGGGCGGGGACGAGGCCTCGCGCCGCGCCAAGTTCGACTTCCCTCCCGTGGACAAGGAGAAGGGCTTCGCCGTCCTCGACGCCCTCGGCCCCATCGCGAGGCGCCGCGGGGCGTCCGTGGCGCAGATCGCCCTCGCCTGGCTCCTCGCCCAGGGGGCGGTGACGAGCGTGATCATCGGCGCGCGCAAGCTCTCCCAGCTCGAGGACAACCTCCGCTCCGTCGACGTCGCCCTGACCGAGGAGGAGCGCAAGGCGCTCGACGAGGTGAGCCGGCTCCCGCCGGGATACCCGGCCTGGATGGACGCGCTCGGCTCCGACCGCCGCCCGGGCGAGCGTCGCTACTAGCCATCTCGGAAGGACCTCCGCCGTCATGAGGTCCCGATCCGGCGGCGCCGGTTCGCCCGGCCGCCGTCCTCCCCGCCCCTGTCCCTCGGCCGCCGGACAGCTCCGCCGCGGGGCCGGCTCGGAATCGCAGCGCGTTCCCGCTACCATGGCCCGTTCGGGATCCCCTGATCGAGCCCACCATGTTCCCCACCCTCTTCAGCGCCGCGCAGCTCGGGCCCCTCGCCCTCCGAAACCGGATCGTCTGCCTCCCGCTCTACCTCGCCTATCCGGGCGTGGACAACGAGGTGAACGACCTGGTCCTCGACTACTACGCCGAGATGGCCGACTCGGGCGCGGGGCTCGTGGTGGTGGAGAACGCCACCGTGGAGGCCTGCGGGCTCGGGAACCCCCGCACCCTGCTCGTGTCCGAGGACCGCTTCGTCCCCGGCCTGGCGCGGCTCGCCGCCACCATCAAGAGCCGGGGCGTGCCGGCGGTCCTGCAGATCCACCACGCCGGTCGCTACGCGCGCCGCGACGACCGCATCGCGCCGTCGCCGGTGACGACCTGGGGGGCGGTGCCCCGCGCCATGGACGCCGCCGACATCGAGAGGGTGATCGCCGCCTTCGCGGCCGCGGCCCGCCGCGGCCGGGAGGCGGGCTTCGACGCGGTCGAGCTCCACGGCGGCACGGGGTACCTCCTCACCCAGTTCCTCTCGCCCCGCACGAACCTGCGCCGGGACGAGTACGGGGGACCGCTCTCGGCCCGCATGCGCCTTCCCCTCGCGGTGACGGCCGCCGTGCGGGCGGCCGTGGGCGACGCCTTCCCGGTGGGCTACCGCTTCCTCGCCGACGAGTACGTGCCCGGAGGGCTGACGCTCGAGGAGACCCTTCCCTTCGCCGAGGAGCTGGCGCGGCTCGGCGTGGCCTACCTCTCGGTCATGGCGGGCTGCTACGACTCCTTCGCGCTCCCCCGCTACCTCCAGGACGACCGCCAGGAGGGGTTCATGGCGCCCTTTGCCGGAGCCATCCGGCGGGCCGTCCCGGGCGTGCCGGTGGTCGCCGCCGGTCGCATCCAGAGCCCCGAGACCGCCGAGGCCATCCTCCGGGACGGGGTCGCCGACCTGGTGGGGCTGGCGCGGGTGATCTTCGCCGATCCCCTCTGGCCCCGGAAGGCGGCGGGCGAGATCCGGGAGCCCATCCAGCCGTGCGTGCCGAACTGCTGCCTGTGCACGAAGCGCATCGTCGAGCAGAAGCCGGCCTACTGCGGTCGCTGGCCCAAGGAGCGCCGGCAGCGCTTCCTGGAGCGCATCGGCGAGTGAGGGGCGCGCGCCCGGGCTCGCGGGAGTAGGGGGCGGGCCCGCTTTGGGGCCTGCCTCGTTGCCTTTCCCGCATTCGCTGGTGTATCTCTCGCGGCGTCGTCCCTCCCAATCTCCCGCCGCGAGGCTCCGTGGGCACCGAGCGCAAAGGCATCATTCTCGCGGGCGGAGCCGGGACCCGGCTCTACCCCGCGACCCTGTCGGTGTCGAAGCAGCTCTTGCCCGTCTACGACAAGCCGATGATCTACTACCCGCTCACGGCGCTCATGCTCGCCGGGATCCGGGAGATCCTCGTCATCTCCACGCCGCAGGACACGCCGCGATTCGCCGCCCTGCTCGGGGACGGGAGCGCCTGGGGCCTCGTCCTGCACTACAAGGTGCAGCCGAACCCGGAGGGGCTCGCCCAGGCCTTCGTCTTGGGAGCCGACTTCGCGCGCGGCGGACCCTCCGCGCTCGTGCTCGGGGACAACATCTTCTACGGCCACGAGCTCCAGCAGATCCTGAAGTCCGCCAACGAACGGCGGGACGGGGCCACGGTCTTCGCCTACGCGGTGAACGACCCGGAGCGCTACGGCGTCGTCGAGTTCGACGGCCGCCGCCGGGCCGTGAGCCTCGAGGAGAAACCGGCGAAGCCGAAGTCCCGGTACGCCGTGACCGGCCTCTACTTCTACGACGAGCGGGTCGTCGACTTCGCACGCTCCCTGCGCCCCTCCGCGCGGGGCGAGCTCGAGATCACCGACCTGAACCGCCTCTACCTGGAGCAGGGGTCGCTCACCGTCGAGATCATGG
>Ga0335078_10017354_pt1 | contig 10690 bp, 9 predicted proteins | sample Lox_Sample_32_FD_206711 | JGI IMG/M metagenome (GOLD analysis project Ga0335078, IMG submission 206711) | Soil microbial communities from Loxahatchee National Wildlife Refuge, Florida, United States - Lox_Sample_3.2 | ecosystem: Environmental > Terrestrial > Soil > Wetlands | place: USA: Florida... | reverse complement strand
CAAGGCGCGGGTCTGCGTGCCCGGCTCGGTCCGGGTGATCGGCCGGCGGCAGATCGAGATGTACAGCCGCCTCATCCACACCGTCGATCACATCGAGGGCCGGCTGCGGCCCGGGTTCGACGCGTTCGACGCCTTCCTCACCCACATGTGGGCGGTCACCGTGACCGGTGCCCCGAAGACCTGGGCCATGCAGTTCATCGAGGACCACGAGCAGACCCCGCGCCGCTGGTACGGCGGGGCCGTCGGCAAGATCGGCTTCGACGGCTCGATGAACACCGGGCTCACCCTGCGCACCGCGCACATCACCGGCGGGATCGCCGCGGTACGGGCTGGCGCGACGCTGCTCTACGACTCGGTGCCCGCGGCCGAGGAGAAGGAGACCCAGGTCAAGGCGCGGGCCCTGGTCGAGACCCTGGACGAGGCCAGCCGGATCGCGCGGGGCGGCGCCGCGGCCGCCCGCGAGCCGGTTACCGTCCCGGACCCGGCGTCCCGCGATTACGCTCCCCGGGGCTCTGCTCGCTCCGGGGAGGACGACCCCCCCGCGCCCCCCCGGGTCCTCCTGGTCGACCATCAGGACTCGTTCGTGCACACGCTCGGCGACTACTTCCGGCAGCACGGCGCCGAGGTGACCACCCTGCGCTTCGGGTTCTCGCCCGCGCTGCTGGACTCCTATGCGCCGGACCTGGTCGTCATGTCGCCCGGGCCGGGCCGGCCCGCCGACTTCGGCTGCGCGGCGCTGCTCGATGAGGTGTACGCGCGCCACCTGCCGGCCTTCGGCGTCTGCCTGGGCTTGCAGGCCATGGTGGAGCACGCGGGCGGGACCCTGTCCCTGCTGCCCGAGCCCGCGCACGGCAAGCCCGGCCTGGTCCGGGTGTCCGGGGGTTCGCTGCTGGCCGGGCTGCCCGCGGAGTTCACCGCGGGGCGGTATCACAGCCTGTACGCACCGCCCGGCGAGGTCCGCGGCGGGTTCGCCGTCACCGCCATGACCCCGGACGGCGTGGTGATGGCGATCGAGGACGAGCAGGCCGGCCGGTGGGCGGTGCAGTTCCACCCCGAGTCGATCCTGACCGCCTCCGGCCGGGCCGGGCACCAGATCATCGCCAACATCCTCAACCTGTGCCGGGCCCGGGAGTCCGCACAAGTCATTCGGTGAGTCGCCCCTTCTCCACCGCCTCGCGGTTGTTACTGTGCTGTGGCATGAGGAGCGTGGAGCCCGAAGTTTTCCTGGTCGCCCGGCCGCAGGTCGACTACGACGCGATGGCCGCCTACCTGCGCGAGGTGGGCGGCGAGCGCTGGCTGGAGCGGATCGACCGCGGCCAGCTGGAAGCCCAGGACCTCGCCGAGTTCGCGGGCAAGATGTGCTACCGCTCCTGGGAGCCGGGGCTCAACCCGAACGTCCGGAAGATCCGCGACGACCAGGACGCGTACCTGCAGAACATCCTGAAGCAGCAGCACGGCTCGGTACTCGAGCACGCCAGCTTCACGTTCGTCCTGCACAACGTCTCGCGCGTTTTCACCCATGAAGTTGTTCGTCACCGGCCGGGGACGGCGGTGTCGCAGGAGTCGCTGCGCTACGTGCGCCTGGACGAACTGCCGTTCTGGTTCCCAGAATGGGCGCGGGAAGACGCTGAGCTGATGAAGCGGGCTACCGCGCTGCTGGCCGAGCTGGAGCAGTTCCAGCAGTGGATGGCCGGGCACTTCGGGCTGGACGACGACGGCACCAAGATGCACGAGAAGAAGGCCAAGACCTCGTTCATGCGCCGGTTCGCGCCCGAGGGCCTGGCCACCGGGCTGGTCTGGACGGCGAACATCCGCACCCTGCGGCACACCATCGAGGCACGGACCGACCAGGGGGCCGAGGAGGAGATCCGCCTGGTGTTCGGCAAGATCGGCGAGCTGATGCGGGCAGAGGCGCCGGCCCTGTTCGGCGACTACACGGTGACCGAGGACGGCACCTGGGTCCCCGGCTGGCGGAAGGTGTTATCCCCAAGGAGGCCTCGCGGTGCCTGACGTGACGGTTGGCGCTACGGCCGCGTACCTGGCGGTTCCGCCGCGGCGGTCAACTACGGCGAGGTCCCGGCCGACGCGGAGGCGATGCTCGCCGGTTCTTGCCCGGTCATCGGCAGCTATGGCGGGCGGGACATGATGGGCGTTTCGCATCCGCAGCGGCTCGACGCCGCGCTGACCGCGCTGGGCGTGCCGCACGACGTCAAGGTGTACCCCGAAGCCGGGCACAGCTTCATGAGCCCCAAGCCGGCCGCGCTGGCCCCGGTGACCGCGCTGGCGCGGCTGAAGTACGACAAGACGGCGGCCGAGGACGCCTGGCAGCGGATCTTCGCGTTCTTCGGCCAGTACCTGCGGGACTAGCGCCCGCCGGGAGTGCCCGGCCAGCCGGGTTCAACAGGTGCTGGAGATTTTCAGGTGCTGGAGATTTTCACAGTGGACGGGCCGGATGCGGGCATGATGGGCCATTATGGGCAGGGAACCTTACCTGCGGGAGGACGGATGGGCCGGCCGATCATCGGCATCACCGGGGAGCTTGATGCTGCCCGGTGGGGTAACTGGATTCGCGAGGCCGTGGTCTCGCCGGTGAGCTACACGCGAGCCGTCGAGCGGGCCGGGGGGACGCCGGTCATCTTGCCGCCGGTGCCCGCGAGTTCCGTGCCCGTGCTGATCGCCGGGATCAACGGCCTGGTGCTGACCGGCGGCCGGGACGTCGACCCCTCGCTGTACAACGAGTCTGCGCACGAGCAGACGGACATACCTGACCACCGGCGGGACAGGTTCGAGCTGATCCTCACGCGGGCGGCGATCGAGGCCGACCTGCCGTTCCTGGCCATCGGGCGGGGCATGCACATCCTCAACGTGGCCCGCGGCGGTACCCTCACCCAGCACCTGCCCGACCGCATCGGCAACGAGAGCCACAAGCCGGACCCGGTCAAGATGACCATCCACGACGTGCAGATCACCGCGGATAGCACGCTCGGGCGCGTGCTAGGCCAGGCCGCCCAGGTGCCCGCGGCCCACCACCAGGCGGTCGGCCAGATCGGCACGGGGCTCCTCACCGTGGCGTGGACCATGGACCAGGTGGTGGAGGGGATCGAGGTGCAGGGACACCGGTTCGGCGTAGGGGTGCAGTGGAATCCCGAGGATGGCGATGACCCCCGGCTGTTCGAGTCCCTGGTGACCGTGGCCAGGTCCGCTGTCGCGCAGGCCGCCGCCCCGCCGCAGCCCGAGATAACGGCGCGGTCCAAGCGAGCCGCCAGGCGGCACGCCGCCCGTTCCTCCTAGCCCCTGGCCACTTAGATGGGGGGCTGGTAGTTGCTGACCCAGTGGACCTGGAGCCAGGCCATGAACGTGGACCAGGCGCCGGTCACCTCGAGGAGTCCGACGCAGATCAGCATGGCGCCGCCGATCCTGGTCACCAGGCGGGCACGGCGCCGGAAAAACGCGAAGGCGCGCATCGCGGCCTGGAAGCCGAACGACACCAGCAGGAACGGGATCCCGAGGCCGAGGGCATAGACGAAGGCGAGCACGGCTCCGCGGGCGGCGGTGCCGCTGGCGGCCGACAAGGTCAGTACGGCGGTCAGCGTGGGCCCGATGCAGGGAGTCCAGCCGAGCCCGAACATCACGCCGAGCAGCGGCGCTCCGGCCAGGCCGGCCTTCGGCCGGGCCGAGGGCCGCACGATGCGGCCTGCGAAGGAGAACCGGTCGAGGGCCCCGGCGAACAGCAGCCCGAGCACGATCGTCAGCCCGCCGAGGATCTGCGTCAGCAGCCGGGCGTGCCCGGTCAGCAGGTGGCCGAGCCCGCCCAGGGCCGCGCCGTACGCCACGAAGACGATGGAGAACCCGAGCACGAACAGCGCCGTCCCGGCTACGACCCGGCCCCGGGGGGCAGCCGTGGCGCTCGCGGCGAGCGGGGGGGCGGCTATCGCCACGCCGGACCCGTCCGGTGCCGTGACTGCCGGGGCCGGAGCGGATACCGAGGCGGCCGGGGAGCCGTCGGCGCCGGCCATGCCGGTGACGAAGGACAGGTAGCCGGGCACCAGTGGCAGGCAGCACGGGGACAGGAAGGTGACCGCCCCGGCCGCCGCGGCCACCGGCAAGGCCAGGATCAGCGGACCAGAGGTCACGAGCTGGGTCACACCGCTCATGTCACCTCCGGCGGGCGGGGGGCGGGGGGCAGGGGGACTACTCGAGGGCAAGGGCCGGGAGCGCGAGGAAAAGCGCCCCTGGATCACTATGCCATGCGCGCCCGCGCCGGTCGACGGCCGCCTACTACTTCACGTAGTCGACGACGGGGAAAGGGCGAAGACCAGGACGACGTAGCACGCCAGCGACACCGCGAACGCCAGCGACATGCCGAGGGACGCCCCGGCGTCGCCGTTGCCGATGAAACCGATCCCGGCGAAGCCGGCCGCGAGGATGCCGAGCAGCCCGACGGCCGACAGCCATGTCGTCAGCCGGTGCCGCGCGCCGATGGCCCGGACCACTTGCATGATCGCGGCGATGACCAGCAGGAAGAAAACGATCACGTGCAGCGCGAGCACCGGGCTGGAGAACATCCCGACCGACTTGGCCGCTGTCGGCGCGGTCCCGTACAGGTTGTAGATCATGCCCAGGATGAACTGGATGATCAGCATGGTCACCAAGCCGAAGCTGGACAGCCGCAGCCGGGCGAGCCTGCTCGCCTGGTCCGCAACGGCCGTCGCCGTGGCCGTATGAGTATCGGACATCCGTACCTCCGAGAACGGAATCCTAGCCGGAGCCGCTATGGTAGCGAGGTGAGATCAGTGCTCACCCGCCCCCAGGCCCAGGCCGGGAAGAACCACGCGCCAGGCACCCGGCTGCTCCTGGCTGGCCTGGGCGCGTTCGCGCTGGCCCTCGGGCTGTACGTGATCTACACGGTCATCCATCCGGAGAGCTTCACCATGGACCCGGTGGACCTGGCCGTGTACCGGTCCGGCGGGCTGATCGTCCGGCATATCAGGCCGTTGTACGACCCGCGCCTGGCCGCTCCGCTGTATGACTGGGCGGGGTACGGCAAGCTGCACCTGCCGTTCACCTACACGCCGTTCGCGGCCATCGTGTTCGCGGTCATCTCGTTCGTCCCCTGGTGGCTGTCCCAGCAGATTTCGGTGGCGGTCGACATCCTCGCGCTGCTCGCTGCGCTGTGGTTCACCCTCGGCGGGCTCGGCTACCGCAAAGACGGCATCAGGCTCGGCGCCACGCTGCTCGGCGCGGCCGCCGTCTTCTGGACCGAACCCGTGCTGCGCACCATCTACCTCGGCCAGGTCAACCTGGTCCTGATGGCGCTGATCATCTGGGACCTGTGCCAGCCGGACACCCTGCCGAACACCGGGAAGAGCCGCTGGTGGAAGGGGTTCGGCACCGGCGTCGCGGCCGGCATCAAGCTGGTCCCGCTGATCTTCATCCCGTACCTGCTGCTGGCCAGGAAGTTCCGGCAGGCGGCGATGGCCTGCGCGGGCTTCGCGTTCACCGTGTTGCTCGGCTTCGTGATCCTGCCGGGCGACTCGGGCAAATGGTGGTTCGGCGGCCTGTTCGTCCAGGGCGGCCGGACCGGTTTCACCGGCTGGGCCGGCAACCAGTCACTCGACGGCCTCATCACCCGCCTGACCGGCAGCATCAACGGGGCCAGGCCCGCCTGGATCGCGGTGGCGGTCCTGGTGGCCGCCATAGGCGTGATCGCCGCCGCGCTGCTCGACCGCAAGGGTTACCCGGTGCCCGCGCTGCTGACGGCCGCGCTGACCGGCTTGCTCGTCAGCCCCATCAGCTGGGATCACCACTGGGTGTGGATCGCGCCGGGTGCGCTGACCGCCGCCCACTACGCGGTGCGGGCCGTCAAGCGGAACGACAAGAAGGCCGCCTGGGGGCTGGGGATCCTGGCCGTGGGCATCGTGGCGTGGTTCGGCGCCTGGCCGGCCCGGCTGTTCACGGCCAAGCTCAACCTCGGCAACGACTCGCTCGGCCTGCTCTGGATCCCGCGGAACACCAACCCGGTCTATTACCAGTGGTACGGGGACCGGCCCTGGTTTACCGAATATCACTGGCATGGCCTGGCCCTCATCGCCGGCAACGCGTACGTCCTGGCCGGGCTGGGGCTGCTCGGGCTGCTCCTGGCCATATCGCTGCTGCTGCCACAGCCCATGAAGGAGCACCACGATGACCTGGGGCACGTTCGAGCCGGAACTCAGGCAGGTCTGCGAGGAGGTCTACGCCTACCTGCAGCCTGACGGCAGCTGGTATCTCAACAACACCGGCTTCCTGGTCAGCGACATCGGCGTGATCAGCGTCGACGCCACCTCCACCGAGCGCCGCACCCGCGCCTTCCTGGATGCCATTCTCGATGCCGAACGGATCGTAGGAAACCTGCACCGCGCATACCTCGAGCTCGACGGGGGCGAGCGCGGCGCCCCGGCCGACCTCCCCCGCGCTCTCATCGACATGGTCACCTACAACGGCGGCCGGCCCCTGACCTGCCACGCCTGAATAACATCACCATGGCCTGGGCGAACGAGGAGATCGCGGGCCTGCTGCGCGAATACGCCGAGCTCACCCAGATCACCGGCGGCGACGTGTTCCGGGCCAGGAACTACGAGAAGGCGGCCCGTTCGGTCCGCGGCTGGGCCGACGACATCAGCCAGCTCGACGTCAGGGAACTCCGCGCCATCCCCGGCGTCGGCGCCTCCATCGCGGCCAAGATCGCCGAGTACCGCGCGACCGGCCGCATCCAGGCGCTCGACGAGCTGCGCGCCCAGATCCCGCCCGGCGTCCTCGAGCTGACCCGAGTACCCGGCCTCGGGCCGAAACGCGCCCTGCAGCTCAGCCGCGAGCTGGGCGTCCAGTCGGTCGATGACCTGGCCGAGGCGATCAAGGCGGGCCGGCTGGACGGCCTGGCCGGGTTCGGGGCCAGGAGCGAGGAGCGGATCGCGGCCGGCATCGAGGTGTACCGGCAGGGCCGCGAGCGGGTGCTGCTCGACGTGGCGCTGCGCACCGCGATCACCATGGTGGCCGCGCTGACCCCGATCAGCCAGCGCTGCGCCTGCGCGGGCTCGCTGCGCCGGTGGCGGGAGACCATCGGCGACATCGATATCCTCGCCGCCGCCGATGATTCGAGACCGCTGATGGCGGCGTTCGCCGCCGGGCACGAGGTGATCGCCAGCGGCCCGGCCAAGACCACGATCAGGACCGCCGGCAACCTGACCGCCGACCTGCGGGTGGTGCCGCTGGACGCCTGGGGCGCGGCGCTGCAGTACTTCACCGGCTCGGCCGCGCACAACGTCGCCATCAGGCAGATCGCGATCCGCCAGGGGCTGAAACTATCCGAATACGGACTGTTCGATGCGCAGACAGATCAGCTGATCGTGTCGCGGACCGAGGAGGAGGTGTACGAGAGGCTCGGACTGGCCTGGATCCCTCCGGCCATGCGGGAGGACCGCGGGGAGATCCAAGCGGCGGCACAAGGGCGGATACCGAGCCTCGTTCGGGAAAATGACCTGAAAGGGGACCTGCACACGCACACCGACCTCACCGACGGGGTGGCCAGCCTGGAGGTCATGGTCGCTGCGGCGCAGCAAAAGGGCTACGAGTACTACGCCATCACCGACCACGCGCCGAACCTGATCATGCAGCGGATGACCGACGAGAAGATGCTGGCCCAGCGCGAGCAGGTGCGGGCCCTCGGCACGGGCCCGGGCATGGAACTGCTGCATGGCACCGAACTGAACATCGGCCCTGACGGCTCGGTGGACTGGGACCCGGACTTCCTGGCCGGGTTCGACATCTGCGTCGCCTCGGTGCACTCGCACTTCGAGCAGCCGCGGGCCGAGATGACCAGGCGGTTCGTCGCTGCCTGCGAGAACCCGCACGTCAACATCATCGGCCACCCCACGACCAGGCGGATCGGCAAGCGCCCGCCGGTCGAGCTGGACTTCGGCGAGCTGTTCCGCGCCTGCGCGCGCACCGGTACGGCGCTGGAGATCAACGCCTCGCCGCAGCGGCTCGACCTGCCCTCGGACCACATCCGCGCGGCCCGCGACGCCGGGGTCAAGTTCGCCATCGACAGCGACGCGCACTCCGTCTCCGACCTGGGCAACATGCCCTACGGCGTCGGCACCGCGCAGCGCGGCTGGCTCACCCCGGACGACGTGATCAACACCTGGCCGCTGGAGGCGCTGCGCGCCTTCCTCCGCAAGGGCCGCCCCTGACTCACCGGTGAGAATCGGCGCGCTGACCGGTCTGTATAGGCATGAGGTCGCTATCCGGCGCGACCGGGCTGCTGGTCGGCGCGATCAGCTACGCGCTCGGGGTATGCGCGCTGGCCGCGCCGGGGGAGATGGCGCTGCCCACGCCGTGCGCGGAGTGGGATCTGGGCATGCTGCTCGCCCACCTGGCCCGGTCCATGGCCGATCTGGAGACGGTCATCCGCACCGGGGACCTGGACCTGGATCATCCCGAGAACCCGCCGGACCCCGGAACCGGCGATCCGGTCGAGCTGATCAGGGAGCGGGCGGCCGAACTGCTATGCGCGGTCTACTGCTCCGGCGTCCCAGGGACCCCAGGGACCCCAGGGACCCCAGAGAGCTCCGGGCGCTTCGTGACCGTGGGCGGCCTGCCGATGCCGGCCGGCCTGGTGGCCTGCACCGGGGCGATGGAGATCGCGGTGCACGGCTGGGACGTGTCGGCGGCCCGCAGCCGGGCTGGCCGCGGCGGGGTCCGGCCCATCCCGGCCGCGCTGGCCAGCCGGATGCTCGAGCTGTGCCCGCTGCTCGTGGCCGGCCGGGAGGGCCTGTTCGCCGTCCCGGTCGCGGTCCCGGCCCAGGCCAGCCCGGGCGACCGGCTGATCGGCTACCTCGGCCGCGCCCCGCTGAGCCCCGGTGGCCGACTATAGTTACTGGCGGGTAATATAAAGGGGCCAACGTTCTTCACCCAGGGAGGCCGACGTGCCCCGCACCGCACGCGATGTCGTCTTCGTGGACGGCGTCCGCACCCCGTTCGGCAAGGCGGGCCCGAACGGCCTGTTCGCCGGGACCAGGGCCGATGACATGGTCGTCAGCGTGATCCGCGAACTGCTCAGGCGCAATCCCGCGCTGCCGCCGGAGCGGGTCGGCGAGGTGGCCGTCGCCGCCACCACCCAGACCGGCGACCAGGGGCTGACCATCGGGCGCAGCGCCGCGGTGCTGGCCGGGCTGCCGAAGTCGGTGCCCGGGTACGCCATCGACCGGATGTGCGCGGGCGCGATGACCGCCGTGACCACGGCGGCCGGGTCGATCGCGCTGGGCGCCACCGACATCGCGATCGCGGGCGGCGTCGAGCACATGGGCCACCACCCGATGGGCTCCGGCGTCGACCCCAACCCCCGTTTCATCTCCGAGCGGCTGGTGGATCCGTCCGCGCTGGTGATGGGCTCGACGGCGGAGAACCTGCACGACCGGTTCCCGGCCATCACCCGCGAGCGCGCCGACGCGTACGCGCTGGCCAGCCAGCATAAGGTCGCCGCAGCCTACGCGGCGGGCCACATCCAGCCCGACCTGGTGCCGGTGGCCGTGCGCGGCGCCGAGCGCGGCTGGGGCCTGGCCACCAGGGACGAGCCGCCGCGCCCGGACACCACGCTGACCGCGCTGGCCGGGCTGAAGACGCCGTTCCGGCCGCACGGCCGGGTCACCGCGGGCAACTCCGCCGGGCTGAACGACGGCGCCACCGGCTGCGTCATCGCGGCGCGGGAGGTGGCCGCCGAGCTCGGCCTGGACGCCAGGATGCGGCTGGCCGACTTCTCCTTCGCCGGGGTGGACCCCGAGGTGATGGGCATCGGGCCTGTCCCCGCCACCGAGGCCGTGCTGGCCCGCAACGACCTGACCATCGACGACATCGGGCTGATCGAGATCAACGAGGCGTTCGCGGTCCAGGTGCTGGCCTTCCTCGACCATTTCAAGATCGCCGACGACGACCCGCGGGTGAACCCGTGGGGCGGCGCGATCGCGCTCGGCCACCCGCTCGCCAGTTCCGGCGTGCGGCTGATGATCCAGCTGGCCCGCCAGTTCGCCGCCCGGCCCGACGTCCGCTACGGCCTGACCACGATGTGCGTCGGGCTGGGCATGGGCGGCACGGTCCTGTGGGAGAACACCAATGATTAATCCGAACGAACCAGGTTCCGACGAGTCCCTTCTCACCTCGCTGTTCCCCGGCGAAGTGGTCACCCGGGCTCTGGTCCGGGATGTGGAACTGCCCTACGGGGCGGGCACGATGGCCCTCATCACGCTGGACAACGGGCGCGACCACACCCGGCCGGACACGTTCGGCCCGGCGAGCCTGACCTCGCTGCGCGAGGCGCTCGACGCGGTGGCGGCCCGGGCGGACCGCGCCACACCGGAAGAGCAGCGCGTTGCCGCGGTCGGGATCACCGGCAAGCCGTTCATCTTCTCGGCCGGCGCCGACCTGAGCGGGGCCGCGCTGGTCGTCGCGCGGGACGAGGCGCTGGCCATCGGCAGGCTCGGGCACGCGGTGTTCCGGCGGCTCGGCGAGCTGAGCGTGCCGTCGTTCGCGTTCGTGAACGGCGCGGCCCTCGGCGGCGGCCTGGAGCTCGCGCTGCACTGCTCGTACCGGACGGTCTCCTCCGGCGTCACCGCGGCCGGGCTCCCCGAGACCTTCCTCGGCATACTGCCCGGCTGGG
>Ga0335078_10017353_pt1 | contig 10691 bp, 11 predicted proteins | sample Lox_Sample_32_FD_206711 | JGI IMG/M metagenome (GOLD analysis project Ga0335078, IMG submission 206711) | Soil microbial communities from Loxahatchee National Wildlife Refuge, Florida, United States - Lox_Sample_3.2 | ecosystem: Environmental > Terrestrial > Soil > Wetlands | place: USA... | reverse complement strand
CTTGAGAGATTCGCAGCGCGCGCGCTCCACCGCGGAAAGCCCCACGGCGTGGAGCTTCTCGTCGAGATGGCGAAATTCCTTGAGCGGACTGCGAGGCTCGGCCATGTCGAATCCGGTGTCCCCTGATGTGCGCCGATGATACCCCGCGTCCCCGGACGCTCCAAAGGCCAGGCCGCTTGATCCCACCCCGCTGTGCGGTCATGTATGGAGAGTGCCGCACGAGCCCGCGGGCTTCTTGCCCATGTACGCCGAGGAGGTGGCCGCTCGCGGCTGGCCGGGTCTCGACGTGCTCCTCGTGACGGGCGACGCCTACGTCGACCACCCGAGCTTCGGGGCGGCGGTGATCGGGCGCGCCCTCGAGGCGAGAGGGTTTCGGGTCGGCGTCGTGGCGCAGCCAGACTGGCGCAGCCCGCGCGACCTGGCGCGGATGGGGAGGCCTCGGCTCTTCGTGGGCGTGACCGCCGGCGCCATGGATTCGATGGTGAACCACTACACGGCGCACAAGAGGCCGCGCTCCGACGACGCCTACACCCCGGGTGGGGAGTCGGGGCGGAGGCCCGATCGGGCCGCGTCCGTCTACGCCCGGCTCGCTCGGGAGGCCTTCGGCGCGACGACGCCGGTGGTCCTCGGCGGCGTGGAGGCGTCCCTGCGCCGCATCGCCCACTACGACTACTGGGACGATCGGGTCCTGCCCTCCGTCCTCCTCCCGAGCGGGGCGGACCTCCTCGTCTACGGACAGGGCGAGCGACCCATCGTCGAGATCGCCCGCCGCCTGGCCGCAGGGGAGGACGTGTGCGGGCTCACCGACGTCCCCGGGACCGCAGTGGCGGTGCCCGACCTCGCCCTGGCCTCCCTCGAGGAGCGGAGCCGCGGGGTCATCACCCTGCCCTCCTACGAGGAGGTGGCCGGCGACAAGAGCACCTTCGCCTTCTTCTCCCGCCTCTACCACCTCGAGGCGAACCCCGACAACGCCCGGATCCTGGTGCAGCGCCACGGCCGGGGTGCATCCACCCGCTACGTGGTGGTGAACGAGCCCATGGCGCCGCTCCGCAGCGAGGAGCTCGACGCCCTCTACGACCTGCCCTTCGCGCGCGAGGCGCACCCGAGCTACGGCGGCGCCCACATCCCCGCCCTGGAGCAGATCCGCTGGAGCGTCGCCATCCTCCGCGGCTGCGCCGCCGGCTGCTCCTTCTGCTGCATCGCCGAGCACCAGGGGCGCGAGGTGACCTCCCGCTCGAAGGCGAGCGTGCTGCGGGAGGTGGAGCGGCTCGCGCGCGACCCGAAGTTCCGGGGCACCCTCACCGACCTCGGCGGAGCCACCGCCAACATGTGGCAGATGGGCTGCACGAGCGCAGAGGCGCACGCTGCCTGCCGCCGGGCGTCCTGCGTCTACCCCTCCCTGTGCCCGTTCTTCGCCGTGGATCACGCGCCCCTCGTGGACCTCTACCGCGAGGTCCGCCGCCTCAAGGGGGTGAAGCACGCCTTCGTGGGATCGGGCGTCCGCTACGACCTCGCCCACGCGGACACCAGGAGCGGGCAGGCCTACCTCGAGGAGCTCATCTCCCACCACGTCTCCGGACAGCTCAAGGTGGCGCCGGAGCACGTCTGCGACGAGGTGCTCCGCCTCATGAAGAAGCCGGGCCTGGGAGAGTTCGAGCGATTCCGCGCGGAGTTCGCCCGCTATTCGCGGAGGGCGGGAAAGGAGCAGTACCTCGTCCCCTACTTCATCTCCTCCCATCCCGGCTCCACCACCGAGGATGCGGTGCGCCTCCTCGAGTACCTGCAGAGGAACCGCTGGAAGCCGCAGCAGGTCCAGGACTTCATGCCGACGCCCATGACGCTCGCCTCCGACATTCACTGGTCCGGCGTGCACCCCATGACGGGGAAGCCGGTCCACGTCGTCCGCGACCTGCGCGAGAAGCGGCTGCAGAAGGCCCTCATCCGCTGGGGGGACCCGCGAAGCCGCCCGCTCGTCGAGGAGGCCTTGCGGCGGACCGGCAGGCTGCGACCGGGCGAGCGCTTGCGGGAGGCGCCCCGGCGCCCCCGCCGCCGCGCGCCCGGCCACCGCCGCTAGGGCGGCGGGGCGCCGACCGGGCCGCTTCTCAGCGCGCCGGCCCTGCGCTACCGTCACCGCCGCATGGAGAAAGACGAGACCCGCCCGGAGCGCCACCGGCGCCTGGTGGAGGAAGATCGCCGGCACGTCTGGCATCCGTTCACGCAGATGCGGGAGTGGCTCGCGGAGGACCCCGTCGTCATCGACTCGGCCGAGGGCTTTTACCTCGTCGACACGCTCGGCCACCGCTACCTCGACGGATGCTCCTCCCTCTGGTGCAACGTCCACGGGCACCGGGTCCCGGAGATCGACCGCGCCATCGTGGAGCAGCTCGGGAGGGTGGCCCACACCACGCTCCTCGGCCTCGCCTCCACGGCCTCCATCGAGTGCGCCGAGGAGCTCGTGCGCGCGGCCCCGCCCGGCCTGACGCGGGTGTTCTTCTCGGACGCCGGCTCCACCGCGGCCGAGATCGCCCTGAAGATGGCGTACCAGCACTTCCAGCTCCGCGGCGACCTGGAGCGCAAGGAGTTCCTCACCCTCCGCGGCGGCTACCACGGAGACACCATCGGCTCCGTCTCCCTGGGCGGCATCGACCTCTTCCACCGCATCTTCCGGCCCCTCCTCTTCCCGGTCCGCCAGGCGCCGCAGCCCTACTGCTACCGGTGCCCGCTCGGCCGGACCTGGCCCTCCTGCGCCATGGCGTGCGCCGACGAGGTGGAGCGGGCCTTCGAGGCCAGTCCCGGCCGCATCGCCGCCCTGGTCCTCGAGCCCCTCATGCAGGGCGCGGACGGCATGATCGCCCAGCCTCCCGGCTACCTCCGGCGCATGCGCGAGCTCTGCGATCGCCACGGCGCGCTGCTCGTCTGCGACGAGGTCGCGACCGGGTTTGGCCGCACCGGCACCATGTTCGCCGTCGAGCAGGAGGGCGTCACCCCCGACCTCCTCACGGTGGCGAAGGGGCTCACCGGGGGCTACCTTCCCCTGGCCGCCACCCTGGCGACCGAGGAGGTCTTCGCCTCCTTCCTCGGGCCCTTCGAGTCGAAGCGGACCTTCTTCCACGGCCACACCTATACGGGGAACCCGCTCGCCTGCGCCGCGGCGGTGGCGAGCCTGCGGCTGCTCCGCGAGGGCGGCGTGCTGGCCGGGGTGCCGCGGAAGGCGGAGCTACTGGCGCGAGAGCTCGCGCCCCTCTCCCGCCACGAGAACGTGGGCGAGATCCGCCAGCGCGGCCTCATGGTGGGCATCGAGCTCGTGCGAGACCGACGCACCCAGGAGGAGTATCCCTACGAAGTCCGCGCCGGGCACCAGGTGATCCGGGAAGCCCGACGCCTCGGGGCCATCCTCCGGCCGCTCGGGAACGTGGTGGTGCTCATGCCCCCGCTCGCCATGGGCGACGGCGAGCTCGTCGAGCTCGCCCGCATCACCCGGGAGTCGATCGAGATCGCCACCGCGAGGCTCCGGTGAGAGGCCTCTTCGTGACCGGCACCGACACCGGCGTGGGCAAGACCGAGGTGACGGTGGCGCTCCTCGCCGGCTGGCGGGCCCGCGGCCGGGACGTCGCGGGGATGAAGCCGGCCCAGTCGGGAGTGAGGCCGGGGGAGCCGAGCGACGCGGACCGCATCCGGGCCGCCTCCGGAGGGGGGGATGGGGCGGAGCTCGTCTGTCCCTACTCGTTCGCGGCGCCGCTCGCTCCCGCGGTCGCCGCTCGCCTGGAAGGGCGGGCCATCTCCTTCGACCACGTGCTGGGCTGCGCCCGCGAGCTCTCCCGGCACCACGCCGCCCTGCTCGTCGAGGGGGCGGGAGGACTGCTCGTCCCCCTCACCTCCCAGCAGACCTACGCCGACCTGGCCTGGGCGCTGGGGATGCCCGTGCTCGTGGTGGCCCGGGCCGGCCTGGGGACCGTGAACCACACCGCCCTCACCTGCGAGACCCTGCGCATCCGGGGTCTCGAGGTGCGGGGCGTGGTGCTCAACAGGCCCACGGACGAGACCGATCCCTCGGAGCCCTACAATCCCGGGGAGATCGAGCGGCTCACCGGGGTGCGGGTGCTCGCTTCGCTCCCCCACCTCCCCGACCCGGCGGAGCGGGCCCGCCACCTCGCGGAGGTGCTGACGCGCGAGGTGGCCGTCTGATCCGGCGGTCGGAAATTGGATCGGCGGCCGGATCTCTCCTAGAGATGACCTGGTGCCCAAGGTCGTCGATCTGACACTCACCACCGAGGCGCGACGCTCCCTCCACCGGGTCCTCGCCCAGCGCGGGATCGGGTTCTTCCTCAAGGGGTCGCGCCGGGGTCAAGCGAAGCTGGACGCGCGCCGCATCGCCTGGGTGGTGCGAGCGGCCGCCCGCCGCACCGAGGCGCCGGCCGCCGACCCGGACGCGCTCCTCCGCACCCGCCGCGTGATCCGCCGGGAGCTCATCCGCCGCCTGGCGGAGAGCCTGGTCGACGCCGGCCTCTAGGCCCGCTAGGCCGGCCCCGCGCCCCCGCGGCCGCTCTGCCGCTCCACGAAGCGCAGGCGGAGCTCGGCGAGCAGGTCGAGGAGGAAGCGGGACTCCGCCTCCGTGAGGTTGCCCCGGGTCTTCTCCTCGAGCATGGCCAGGATGTCGATGGTCTGCCGGGCCAACGCCAGGTTCTCCTGCGCCTGCCGGGCCTCCGGGTGCGCCATGTCCCCGAGGTGGACGAGGGCAGAGGAGCCGAGGGAGAGGACGAAGGTGCTGAAGTCGATGGTCGGCTCTCGGTCGGTCATGGCCCGCTATCCTAGTTCACGTCGAAGGTGACGTGCTCGGCCGCATAGCCCCGCTGCACGAAGAGGACGAGCTTGCCGGAGCGGTGCGCCCCGGAGATGGCCCGGTGCCAGTCCGCGAGGGTGGCCACCTCGTGCGCGTTCACCTCCCGGATCCAGTCTCCGGGCTGCAGGCCGGCCTCGTGGGCGGGACTGTCGCGCCGGACGGATCGCACCACCACGCTCGCTCCCCCGCGGCTCCTCTCCTCCCGCACCTGCAGGCCGGTGCGGTCGGCGACCAGGGCCTCGAGCCGCTCCCCCGAGAGCTCGACGGTGGCCACCGAGAGCACGAGGCGGTTCCCGCCCCGGCCGAGCTGCAGCCGCGCCGTGCCGCCGGGGGAGACGTCCCGGACGCGGAAGCGGTACTCCTGGGCGCTCTCCACCGGCTGATCCCCGACCGCCTCGACCACGTCCCCCTTGTGGACGCCGGCCTGGGCGGCGGGCGAGCCCGCGCTCACCGAGGTGACGAGCACGCGGACGCGCTCGTCGCCGATCAGGTCGCTCTTCACCGGCTCGTCGGCCACGGAGAGGCCGAGCCAGGCCTCCCGCACCTCCCCGTGGCGGATGAGGTCCTCCGCCACCCGCAGGGCCCGGTCGATGGGGATGGCGAAGCCGATCCCGGCGTTGCGGTCGCCGAGGATGGCGGTGTTCACCCCCACCAGCTGCCCGAGGATGTTCACGAGCGGGCCTCCGGAGTTGCCCGGGTTGATGGAGGCGTCCGTCTGGATGGTGTCGAAGAGCGACCGCTCCCGGCTGCTCACCTTGCGGTGGAGGGCCGACACCACTCCGGTGGTCACCGTGTGGGAGAGCCCGAAGGGGTTCCCGATGGCGATGACGGTCTCGCCGATCATGAGGTCGTCCGAGCGCCCCGCCGGGAGGAAGGGGAGCTTCTCCTTCGTCTCCACCTGGAGGACGGCGAGGTCGGTGGCCACGTCCATGCCGAGCAGGCGGGCGCCGAGCTCGCGGCCGTCCAAGAGCTGCACGCGCAGACGCCCCCGCCCCTCCGTGCCCCGCTCCACCACGTGGGCGTTCGTGAGGACGTAGCCGTCCGGCGAGACGATGACCCCGCTGCCGAGCGAGGTGACCGCATAGCCCTGCCGCGTCCTGGGGTGCCCGAAGAACTCGTCGAAGAGCAGGTCGGTCATGTCGCCGGACTGCGATCCGACGCGGACCCGCACCTTCTCCTCCGTGGCCACGTTCACGACCGCGCCTCGCGACCGCTCCACGGCGACGACGACGGGGGTCCGGCGTTCGGAGGCGGCGCGCGGCGCGGCGCGCGGCAGCTGTCCCTCGCCAGCGGCCAGCGCCGGGGCCAGGGCGGCCAGGAGGGCCCCGAGCCGGGCGACCTTCACGGCTACTCGTCGTCCGCGTCCGTATCGACGTGCTCGATCTCGGACTCGATCGGAACGGCTTGCTCGGAGACGTCCGGCAACTTCTTCAGGTACTGGTCGTAGTCCTTCTCGTCGAGCAGGCCCTTGCGCAGGTAGCGCTGCACCACGCGGCGGTCGACGACCTTGTTCTCCAACGTATCGGCCATGGCACTTCCTGACTTCGCTGGTTCGAGGAGGCGGGAAAATATGCCTGGCTTGCGGGGGCGTCAAGCGCGTGCGAACGTCTCCCCCGTGGAGAGTCCCCCGCCCGAGCGCGCCTCCCGCCTCGCCCGCCTGCGCGGGGTGTACGCCATCGTGGGAGACGACGAGCCGGTCGGCCGGGCGGCGGACGCCCTGGGCGGAGGCGCCGGGGTGGTGCAGGTGCGCATGAAGCGGGCCGCAGCTGGAGAAGTCCTCCAGGCGGCGCGGCGCATCGTGGAACTGGCGCGCGGGCGGGCGCTCGTCATCGTGAACGACCGCGCCGACCTGGCGCTGCTCTCCGGCGCGGACGGCGTGCACCTCGGCGACGAGGACCTGCCGCTCGCCGAGGCCCGGCGGCTCTTGGGCGACGGGCTCCTCGTGGGCCGCAGCTGCCGCACCCTGGAGGACGCCCGCCGCGCCCTGGCGGAAGGCGCGGACCACGTGGGATTCGGCCCGGTGTTCGCCACCCGCACGAAGGAGATCGCCGTACCTCCGCGCGGCCTGGACGCCCTGCGGCGGGTGGCCGCCTCCATCCCGGCGCCGGTGGTGGCCATCGGCGGCATCACCCTCGACACGGTGGCGGAGGTGGCGCGGGCCGGCGCCGCCGCCGCGGCCGTCATCGAGGACCTCTTCGCCCGCGGCGACGTGTCGGCGCGGGCCGAGGCGCTCCAGGCCCGCTTCGCGGCCGGGGCTCGGGAGCGAGCCAGGTGACCCCGCCGCGCATCGGGATCCCCCTCGACCTGGACGAGTCGACGGGACGCTACGGGCTCGCCCGCGCCTACTCGGATGCCGTGGCGGAGGCGGGAGGGCTCCCCCTGCCGCTCCCCTACCGCGGCTCGGTCGAAGACTACTTGGCCCTGTGCGACGGGCTGCTCTTGACCGGGGGCGCCTTCGACGTGCCGCCGGAGCGCTACGGCGAGGCCCGCCGACCGGCCTGCGGCCCGACCCGGGCCGCCCGCACCGAGTTCGAGTGGGCCATGGCGGCCGGCGCCCTCGCCTCCGGCCTCCCCCTCCTCGGGATCTGCGGGGGGATGCAGCTCTTGAACGTGGTCCAGGGCGGCGCCCTCTTCCAGCACCTCCCCGAGGACCTGGGCGTCTGCCACGAGCAGCCCGCGCCCAAGGACGTCCCGAGCCACGAGGTCGAGATCGCCCCGGGCTCCCTGCTCGCCCGGCTGGTGGGGCCGGCCCCGCTCCCGGTGAACAGCACCCACCACCAGGCGGTGAGCCGCGTCGGTGCCGAGGTGCACATCTCCGGCCGAGCCCCGGACGGAGTGGTGGAGGCCCTGGAGTTGGCCGGGGTCCCGTTCGCACTCGGCGTGCAGTGGCACCCGGAGGCCCTCGTCCGCCACGAGCCGCGCCACCTCGGCCTCTACCGGGGGCTGGTGGAGGCGGCCCGGGGACGGCGGTGAGCGCGCCCCGGGTTCTCGTGCTCGGGGGGCTCGACCCGAGCGGCGGCGCCGGCCTCTTCGCCGACCTGGAGGCGCTGGAGGCGGTAGGGGCGTGCGGATGGGGCGTGGCCACGGCGCTCACGGCCCAGGGGCCGCGCGGCGCCCGGTCCGCGTCGCCGGTGGCGCTCCCGCTGGTGCGGGCCCAGGTGGCGGCGCTCCTGGAGGGAGGGGAGCGCCCGCGCGCGGCCAAGACGGGGATGCTCGGGACCGCGGCGCACGCGGCGGCGCTCTCCCGCTGGCTCTCCCGCCCGCCACTCGCTCGCCTGCCGCTCGTGGTGGACCCGGTGCTCGCCGCGTCCTCGGGCCTCTCGCTCTTCGACGCGGGCGGCCGCCGGCCCGGTCGGGCGATGGAGCCGCTGCTCCGCCGGGCCGCGCTCGTCACCCCGAACTGGCCCGAGCTCGAGCTCCTCGCCGGCCGTCCGCTCGGCTCCGAGGAGGAGGCGGTCCGCGCGGCGCGCGAGCTGCCGGCGCGGGCCGTGCTCGTGAAGGGCGGCCACCGGTCCGGCCCGCCCGTGGACGTCCTGGTGCGGGGCCGCCGCGTCGTCCGCATCGCCGGCACCCGTCGCCCGGGGACGGCGCGCGGCACGGGCTGCCGCCTGGCGAGCGCCGTCGCCGGGCTTTTGGCGGCTGGCGTCCCCCTCGAGGAGGCGGTGCGAGGAGCCAAGGCGGTGGTGGAGCGCTATCTGGACCGCGCGCTCCGCGCGGCGGGCCGGGGTTAGCTCCGGCGCCGTCCGCCCGTCAGCCGTCGCGCTTCCGCTCGGCGAAGAAGGTGTGCTTCTTGAAGAAGACGAGGGGCACGAGGCCGGTCGGGCCCTGGCGGTGCTTCGCCAGGATGAGCTCCACCTCCTGGACCTCGGCGTTCACCTGGGCGCTCGCCTCCCCGTCCGCGGACTCGGGGCGGTGCAGGAAGATGACCACGTCGGCGTCCTGCTCGATGGCGCCGGACTCGCGCAGGTCGGCGAGCATGGGGCGCTCCCCCTTCCTCTTCTCCACGGCGCGGTTGAGCTGGGAGAGCGCCAGGACCGGCACCTCGAGCTCCTTCGCCAGGGCCTTGAGGGAGCGGCTGATGGTGGCGATCTCCTGCTCCCGCGACTGGCTGGAGCGATCGGAGGGAGCGTGCATGAGCTGGAGGTAGTCGATGACCACCAGGTCGATTCCCGACTCCCGCTTCAGCTTGCGGCACTTGGAGCGCAGCTCGACGGGGGTGAGCGCGAAGGTGTCGTCGAACCAGATGGGCGCGCCCATGAGCTTGTCGCCCTGGACCATGATCCGGTCCCAGTCGTGGCGCGCCAGCTTGCCCTTGCCCAGCCGCTCCGAGTCGAGCTTCGCCTCGCTCGCGAGCATGCGCAGGGCGAGCTGGTCCGAGGGCATCTCCAGGGAGAAGAAGACCACCTTCTTCGCGGCGCGGGTGGCGGCGTGGCTCGCGATGTTGAGCGCGAGCGCCGTCTTGCCCACCGAGGGGCGGGCCGCCACGATGCAGAGCGCCCCCGGCTGGAGTCCGAGCATCTGGTCGTCCAGCCAGGGGAGGCCGGTCGGGACCCCGGTGATGGGGGAGAGCCCCTCCTGGGCGCGCTTGTGAATGGCCTCGAGCCGGTCGAGGGCCACCACCATGGCCTCGGAGAACGGCTTCATGGTCTCGAGGGAGCTTCCCTGCGCGGCCGTGAAGACGTCCTGCTGGGCCTGCTCCAGGAACTCGCGCACGCTCGAGCCGGCCTCGTACCCGCGCTCCACCACCCGCTGGGCGGTGAGCATCATCCGGCGCAGGCGGGAGAGCTCGCTCACCACCTCGGCGTAGTGCTTCACGTGGGCCGCCGTGCCCACGCCCGTGGAGAGGACGAAGGGGAGGTCGCGCGGCACCTGGGCGCCGAGCAGCCCCTTCGCGTCCAGGCGCTGCTGCACCATCACCGCGTCGATCTGCCGCGTCTCCTGCGCCAGCTCCTTGAACGCCGAGTAGATGTGCTGGTGGGCGAGGGAGTAAAAGTCCTCGGCGTGGACGAGGGCCGCCACCTGGTCGAAGGCGGTCTCGTCGAGCATCACGGCCCCGAGAACCGCCTGCTCGGCCTCGAGGTTGTGGGGTAGATCGCGTGCCCCCCGAAGCGCCAGCGGCTCTCCCATCGCGGCGCGGATGCTAGCAGCCCACTCCGACGGGTTCACCGTAGATGGAGGGTGGACAAGTCGGATTGTCCGGTGGAGTTCCCCCCGCCGGAGGGTGGAAAGCCTGTGGAAACCTCTAGGAGGCCACGAAGCGGTCCAGGTAACCGGCCAGGACGGCGGCCTGGAGGGCCCGCTCGTCTGCCGGGTGAACCGAATCGAGCGCCACGCCCAGGTGCTGGGGTCCGAGCCAGCGCACCCGCCCGAGCACGTAGATGGAGCGGCCGAAGAGGGAGAGGCGGACGCTGGTCTCGTCCCCCTCCTTGAGGGAGACGAGCGGGACCGAGGCCGCGAGGCGCACGCCGGAGAAGCCGATGTCGTCGGTCACGGCGCGCCCGACGCCGGCGATGTGCGCCGGCAGCTCGAGGCGCAGCCGCGGGAAGCGCCGCCGCACCAGCCCCCCGTCGTCCCGGGTGAGCTGATCGACGAGCCAGTCGCGCGCCGCCTCCCAGGCCTTGATGTCCTCGGCCCCGAGCCAGCGGTCGCCGGCGAGGAGGCGACGGTTCTTGTCGTCGAACTCGTCCCGCGAGATGGGAGATGGAAGCAAGGGCCTCACCTCCCCGGCATTGTGTGCCCGCGATATCGCGCTGTCCAGAGAAACGCGCCCTGGCGGCCCTTCGGCGGGTGCTGTAGAGAACGCGCCATGCGGAAGGACCTCCTCGCCGCCCTTCTCGCCGCCGCCCAGGTG
>Ga0335078_10017352_pt1 | contig 10692 bp, 9 predicted proteins | sample Lox_Sample_32_FD_206711 | JGI IMG/M metagenome (GOLD analysis project Ga0335078, IMG submission 206711) | Soil microbial communities from Loxahatchee National Wildlife Refuge, Florida, United States - Lox_Sample_3.2 | ecosystem: Environmental > Terrestrial > Soil > Wetlands | place: USA: Florida... | reverse complement strand
GGCGGAGCCGGCGGATCCCGAACTGGCTGACCGTGAGTGGGGCGGTGATCGGAATCGCCTTTCACACGTTTCATGCCGGCTGGATGGGCGCGTCGGTGGGGCTCATGGGAATGTTCTTGGCTTTGATTTGTCTTTTGCCTCTCGTCTTGCTTCGGGCGATGGGCGCCGGGGATTGGAAATTGATGGCCGCCCTGGGAGCGATCCTGGGGCCCGTCAAGATGTTGATCGTTCTGGCGGGGGCCATTCTCGTGTCGGGAGTCATCGGCATGGTGATGATTATCCGCGCCAGGCGGGTGAAAGAAACATTCATGAACGTGTTCCTGCTGGTCCAAGGCTTTTTTTCCTTCGGCCTGCGATCTTGCCCGGAGATCACGCTCGATAATCCGGGTTTGCTGAAGCTGCCATTCGGGGTCGCCACAGCAGTAGCCACCGTCCTGTGCTTCCTGGCGACCCAATGGAAATGGTGATGAGCATTCATAAGGAGAATTGATTTATGGACCGCAATCGAATGTACGTCGGACTGGCAATCGCTACGTTGGCCGGCCTTTTGCTCGCCATGTACGTTCACCACGAGATCAAGCTGGCCTCCGTGCCGGCCCCCGTGGTGATCATGAAGCAGATCGTCGTGGCCAAGGGGCCTCTGCCCCTGGGGACTCGCCTGACCAAGAAAGACCTGAAGGTCATCCCCTGGCCCAAGGACGCGCCGGTGTCGAACATGTTCGCGCGTGAGGAAGACTGCGAGAACCGCGCGTTGATCACGTCGGTGGCCGAGAACGAACCGATCCTCGAGAGCAAATTGGCCCCGATCGCGGCGGGCGCGGGTTTGTCCGCCACCATTCCGGAGGGAATGCGCGCGCTGTCGGTGGCCGTGAATGATGTGGTCTCCGTCGCGGGATTCGTCACACCCGGGACGATGGTCGATGTGATCACCACCGGCCCGACCAAGGAAGGCCAAAATATTACCCGCACGGTCTTGGAAAATGTTCGAGTGCTAGCGGCTAACCAGAGAGTCGAGAGCCAGAATGGAAAGCCGGTCGCCGTGACGGTGATGACGTTGCTCGTTTCGCCCTCGGACGCGGCCAGGCTGGCAATGGCCAGCAGCTCTGGAAAAATCCAGCTGGCCCTGCGAAACACGATCGACACCGAAGCCTCGAACCCGTCCCCCGTGCTGCAAGCTTCCATATTCGGACTGGATACGCCTCCGCCGTCGGAAAGACACTACGCCCCGGCAGCTCCTAAAGTTGCTCCACCCGCGCCGGCCTCGATGGTGGTCGAAGTGATTGCCGGCGGCAAGCGTGAGAACAAGACGTTTACGAGTACGGAGAAATCCACTGGAGAGTCAAATGAACCTGCGCAGAGCCACTAATGCAACATCGCGTCTGACTCTTGTACGCCCCTTGGCATCGCTCGCCGCCTTCCTGCTTCTGGCGGCCGGCGGCGCCCGGGCGGCGGAAGAGTCGAATGCCGCGGCGCTCGCGGCAGTCACGCAGGGTACGCCGGCCACGCAAGCCGGTGCGCCCGCGGCGGCCCCCAGCCAGGAACCCGGCACACACACGCTCCACCTGCTGGTCGGGCGTTCCCTGGTGATCACTTCTCCCACGCCGATCAAGCGCGTGTCGGTCGCCGATCCCAATATTGCCGAGGCCGTGGTGGTGAGCCCCTACCAGGTGTTGCTGAACGGAAAAACGCCTGGGGGAGTGTCCCTCTTGATTTGGGACGAAAACGATCAAAGCCAGACGTTTGAAGTGTCGGTGGACATCGACATTCTCAGCTTGAACGAGAAGATCCACGAAGTGTTTCCCGCCGAAGGGGTGCAGCTGGAAACCTCGAAGGATATGGTCATGCTGTCGGGGAGGGTGTCCTCGGGAGTCGTGGCGGAAAAGATCCTGGAGATCGTGAAGAACACCGCGCCGAAGGTGACCAATCTGATGCAGTTCCCGCCGGTGCAAATGAAGGAAGTCCTGCTCGAGGTGAAATTCGCGGAGCTGGACCGCTCCTCGGCCAACCAGTTGGGCGCCAACATCCTCCGGGAGTTCGGCAGCAACATGCCGATGTCGGTCAGCACGGGACAGTTTTCGCCGCCAGGCTATCAAAACGCCACGCCGGCGCAAACCGGCCCCAACGGCATCACCACCGGCGCGACTCCGCCTCAGTACACGGTCAGTAACGTACTGAATATGTCAGTATTCCGGCCGGACATCAACTTGGGCATGATGATCGAGGCCCTGCAAGCCAATAGCGTGCTGCAAATTCTGGCCGAGCCCAACCTGCTCACCGAATCGGGCAAAGAAGCCAGCTTCCTGGCGGGCGGCCAATTCCCCGTTCCCGTCGTGCAGGGTTCGGTCGCCGGCGGTGTGGCCCCGGTCACCATTCAGTTTAAGGAATTCGGCGTGCGGCTGAGCTTCACCCCCACGGTGCTGGCGGACGGAATGATCCGCCTCAACGTCAAACCGGAAGTCAGCTCGCTGGATTACACCAACTCGATCACCATCTCGGGCACCACGATCCCGGCGCTCTCGACGCGGCGCGCGGAATCGGACATGGAACTCAGGGATGGGCAGAGTTTTGCGATTGCCGGACTGATCGATAATCAAGTCAGCGAGCAATTCGACAAAATTCCCGGAATCAGCGCGATCCCGATTCTCGGCAAGCTCTTCGAGAGCCGCTCGCTTTCCAAGTCGAAATCCGAATTGCTGATTCTCGTGACCCCGCGAGTCGTGCAGCCGCTCGCACCGGGTGCGCAGCCTGCGGGCCCGGCTTTCCCGGTACCCTTTCTAGGCCCTGCGAAGCCCGCGCAGGATGCAGCCCCGAATTCGAAGTAAGGGGCGAGCCTTATATGGAGACATTCGGCTTATGCTAACCGCTGCGATTGCCAGTAGTGACGCAACAAGCTCGGCCCAGCTATTGGCGAGCTTACAGCAAGTGGGATTGGTGTCCAGCATTCAGCAATGGACGGTCCATGCGGAAAGATCTCCGGAGGTGACCGGAATCATTCCCGATGTGGTGTTGCTGGACTTGGGCCGCGATCCTTCTCCCTTCCTCGCCCTTGCGGCGCATCTCCGCAAGCTGCAACCTTCGGTCCACATCATCGCCTGCTCGCTGGCCTTTCCGCCGGACCAATACCTGCTCATGGACGCCATGCGCAGTGGCGTGCAGGAGTTCCTCGCCAAGCCCGTCATGCCCGAGGCTTTGCATGGAATTTTGAATCGCCTGCAAGAAGGCCACGCCCACAAACGTTCGCCTGAAAAGCTGATCGTATTGATGGGCGCAAAGGGCGGCGTCGGGACCACGACGGTGGCCGTCAATCTGGGCGCGCAGCTTTGCACCTTCGCCAAGAAACGCACCGTGCTCCTCGATTTCGCGCGCCCACTCGGCAACGCGCATCTCCTTCTCGACCTGCACCCGCGTTTCGGCGTGCGCGACGCCCTGGAGAGCCTGGAGCGTCTCGACAGCCATTTCTTCAATGGTTTACTGACTCATCATAAAACTAACCTGGAATTGTTGGGCGGCTCCTTGCACCCGGAGGAGTGGCAGAACATCCCGGTGGCGCCGCTCGAGCGGGTGGTGAACGTCGCGCAGGCCGAATTCGACACCGTCTTGATGGACCTGGGCACCCAGTTCTCCTCCGATTGGAGCGCCATTTTGCAGTCGGCGCGCATGATTCTGGTGGTGACGGAAACCAACGTGCCCGCGCTGTGGACCTTGGACCGGCGTTTGCAAGCCCTGGCCGGCGTGGGAGTCAATCCCGATCGCATCCGCGTGGTCGTCAACCGCTGGCACAAGGGAGACGAGGAAACCCTGAAGGCCATTCGGGATGACAAAAAATATTCCGTGCTGGCCCATTTGCCGAACGATTATCGCAAGGCCAGCACCTCCTTTAATCTGGGCGTGCCGCTGATGGAAAATCACGACAACATGCTGACGAATCAGTACCGCCAGCTGGCTTCCCTGCTGTCTGGAATCAAGATGCAATCCGAATACAAACGGGGTGCGTTGAGCACCTTCTTCTCGAATAAGAGGTAATCGAATATGCCACCGATTCCGATGCCGTCCGCGCGAACCGATTACAGCGCTCTGAAAGCGGCGATTCACCGCCGGCTCATTCAGAAGCTGGATTTGGACCGGCTCAATCAGCTCAAGCGGGAGGACGTCCGGCGCGAGGTCGGACAGATCCTGGAGAGCCTGGTCGCGGGCGAGGCCACGCCCATGAACTTGCAGGAGAGAGAGCGCCTGTCCATGGAAGTCCTGGACGAGGTGTTCGGCCTCGGTCCCCTGGAAAAATTGCTCGGGGATCACACCATCTCCGACATCCTGGTGAACAACTACAAGAGCGTGTACGTCGAGCGCAGAGGCATGCTGGAGCTGACCGGCATCGAATTCCGCGACGACGCGCATCTGCTGAGCATCATCGACCGCATCGTCACCGCCATCGGCCGTCGCATCGACGAATCTTCGCCGATGGTGGATGCGCGCCTCGCCGACGGTTCGCGCGTGAACGCCATCATTCCTCCCTTGGCCTTGGACGGCCCTTGCCTCTCGATCCGGCGTTTTGCCCATGAACGTTTGGGCGCGGAGGACCTGGTCATCAACGAAACGCTCACTCAACCGATGCTGGAATTGCTGGCCGGCTGCGTCAAGGCCCGGCTGAACGTGCTCATCTCCGGCGGCACCGGCGCCGGAAAAACGACGCTGCTGAACGTGCTGTCTTCCTATATTTCCAATCGCGAGCGGATCGTCACCATCGAGGACGCGGCGGAATTGCAGCTGCATCAGGAACACGTGGTGCGGCTCGAAACCAGGCGGCCCAACATCGAAGGCAAGGGCGCGATTCAACAAAGACAACTGGTCATTAACTCTCTCCGTATGCGCCCCGACCGCATCGTCATCGGCGAGGTGCGCGGCGAGGAAGCGCTGGATATGTTGCAGGCCATGAATACGGGCCACGACGGCTCTCTTACCACCGTTCACGCCAACTCTCCCCGAGATGCCCTGGCCCGCTTGGACACCATGGTGGCCATGTCGAATTTGAATATCCCCGCCATTGCGGTGCGGCGCCAGATCGCTTCCGCGATTTCGGTGGTCATCCAAATCAGCCGCCTGAGCGACGGAACCCGCAAGGTGACCAGCATTACAGAGATCACCGGCATGGAGGGAGACGTCATCACCATGCAGGAAATTTTCGCCTTCAAAAAACGGGGAGTGCGCGATTCCGGAGAGGTCATCGGGGAGTTCGTCCCGACGGGAGTGCGTCCCAAGTTCGCCGAGCAGTTGGCGCTGGCTGGAATCAGCTTGCCCGCGATGATGTTTCACGCGGGGAAGGAACGCTGAAAACGGAGCCGGCTGCAAGCCTCCGCCCGGCTCGATCGCGTGAGGGATGGCGCGGCAATTTTTGAGCCTGCGGAAAGGAGTTGTTCGACATGATTTGGTTGATCACGATAATCACCTTCACCGTTTCCGCGGCCATCGTCATGTACGTTTGGTATTTGTACATGGGTGAGTCCACGCAGCAAGTGGTTCGCGGGCGCATCGAGCAATTGCGGGCGGCGCAGAACTGGACGGGAATCGCCGCGGATTTGAAGCTGGTCCGCGATGAAATGTTCAGCAGCATTCCCATGCTGCACCGATTGATGGCCCAATCGCCGGGGACGACCCTGTTGCAGAATTATTTGAACCAGGCCGGTATGAAAACGAAACCGGCCAAGATCGTCCTGTCGAGCATCTTGCTGGCCGTCGCGACGTATTTGATCGTCGGCCGTTTTCTGCCTTTCTTTCTGGCCGCGGCCGCGGGAATTGTCGCCTGCGCCATCCCCGTCGGCGTCGTAGCCTGGAAGCGCCGTGCCCGGTTGAATCTGTTCGAGGAGCGTTTTCCGGATGCGCTGGACACGCTGGGCCGCGCGGTGCGGGCGGGCCACGCCTTCACTTCGGCCATGCAAATGGTGGCGCAGGAATCCCTGGAACCGGTGAAGGAAGAATTTTCCATTACCTATGAAGAACAGAATTACGGAATTCCCGTCCAGGATGCTCTCGAGCATTTTGCCGAACGAGTGCCCTCCTTCGACGTCCGATTTCTTGTCACCGCGCTGATCGTTCAGAAGGAAAGCGGAGGAAATCTGGCGGAGATTTTGGACCAACTGGCCCGCGTCATTCGGGAACGATTTCGCATCCAGCGGGACGTGCGGACCAAGACCGCCATGGGCCGCCTGACGGCGGGGATCCTCATCCTGCTTCCCTTGGCCATGCTGGCCATGATGGAAGTCGTCAATCCGGAATACGAATCGGTCTTATTTCACGATATTTACGGGCCCATGATCCTGGGGAGCGCGTTTCTCCTGCAGCTGGTCGGAGGGCTCATTCTCTGGCGAATCGTAACGATCGAGGTCTAGAAAGGAAAACAAGGAAATGGCATTCGTCCTTTTTTTCATATTTTTGGCGGTCGTCGGCATCTTGATGATCCTGGTCTACGCGTCCAGTCCGAAACCCGTGGATATTGGCGGCCGGCTGTCACGTACGTTGAAAACACCTGGTTCGGCGGAGGAAGATGGCGCGTCCAACACGGCGGGGCGCAAAGCGGAAAACGTTTTTGTGGCCATCGGAGCGTTGCTGCCGAAGCCGAAAGCAAAAAAATTATCCCAAGACCAGACCTTGTTGATCCGAGCCGGCTATCGCAGCCCCAATGCATACCTGGCGCTGAGGGGCGCGCGGGTGATCAGCTGCGTCGCCTTGGTTGCCCTGGTGATGTGGACGGGCCTGTCCAACCTCAATCCCTTCGCGGTGATCCTGATTGCCGGATTCTTGGGCGCGTATGTTCCTGAATTTTTTGTCATCAATCGGGTGAAGGCCCGGCAGAAGCTCTTGCGATTGGCTCTCCCGGATGCCATGGACTTGATGGTGATTTGCGTGGAAGTCGGCCTTGGCCTGGACCAGGCGCTGATGCGAGTGGCGGAAGAAATCGAAATCGCCCATCCGGAGCTGAGCTCGGAATTGCAAATGGTCAATCTGGAAATGCGCGTGGGAAGAACGAGGCTTGACGCGCTGCGGGAGTTGGGCGAGCGCACCGGTCTGGACGATATCAAAGCCCTGGTGGGAATCTTGATCCAAACGGATCGCTTCGGCACCAGCATCGTGCAAGCGCTTCGCACGTACTCCGACGAATTGCGCACCAAGCGGCGCCAGCGCGCGGAAGAGATGGCCGCCAAGGTCAGCGTGAAGATGGTTCCGGCCCTGGTGTTCTTCATTTTTCCGGCTCTGATGGTGGTGATTCTGGGGCCGGCCGCGCTGACGATCATGCATTCGTTGTTGCCCGCGATGAAGTAAGGAACCGCCGCTCTTCGGGACGAAGGGGACGCAGCTGTTCTGAAATATGTAATATATATCTTTAGTAGAAGAGGAGAATAAAATGGATACCTTAATTCGGGTCGGATGTGGCGTAATGGCCGTTGTCGTGCTGTCGTTTATCATTTGGCGGCGTCGCAACAAAGCGGTTGAGTAAAATCAGAACCACGCGTCGCGTGAAAAAACTAGCGGGAAGGATCGGAGAGCTCCGGTGGTGAATGACCAGCGGCAGAGCACGGTGTATGTCTACAATCGAACGCGCGAGGCCTTCGTGGCAACCGAGGCGGCCGTGGCGGATAGCTATATGCGTCGGCTCGTGGGGCTGCTCGGGAAGACCAAGCGGTGGGCGCGGGTTGGCACAGGCCTCTGGATTGTGCCTTCGCGCGGCGTCCACACGATCGGCATGATGTTTCCGATCGACTTGGTCTTCCTCAGCAAGGAGAAGGAAGTCGTTCATCTCGAGGAGTATGTGCGGCCGTTTCGCATCTCCCGGGTTTCCTTGAAAGCTTCCAGCGTGCTCGAGCTGCCTCCGCACACCATCTACCGCACCGGGACGAAGATCGGCGATCAGTTGGAAATTTCGGCCCTGGTCCCTCCGAAAGAGGCGCCGGAGCAGGTCAGTTCTTCCGGCTACTAAATCCGGCCTCGCGACAAGTTTCCGGCTGCCTTGGAACAGCAACCGCCCGCGAGCAATCTCGAAACGGACATTCCGGATGAGAGCAGTGCGAGCGAAACCTTACCTTCATTACATATTCTCGGTTCCGGCGCTGCTGTTTCTCACCCTCGTCGGCCCGCTTTTGCTTTTCGGAATCGGAACCCAAGCTGACTTTATCATTTTCTATGGAGCGGGCCGGATCCTTCGCGGTCCCCAGCGGGCCCAACTGTACGAATACGCGGTCGAGCAAGAAGTCCAGCAAAGCTTCACGAATCATCCGGAACCGATGGTGTTCAACCATCCGGCCTTCGAAGCACTGCTCTTCGTTCCGCTCTCCTTCTTTTCCTTTCGTGCTGCATTTCTGATTTGGACCTACTTCAGTTTGTGCGTCTTGGGGCTTTCCATCTACCTGCTCCGAAAATACATTCCGCCTCTCGGACTTCCCGAACGCCTTCTGCTGCTCATGTTCTTCCTTTATCCATTCCTCGATTCCCTGCTTCAGGGGCAGGACTCGATGCTCATTCTCCTGTCTTATGCCCTGGCGGTCGTGGCGCTCAAACAGGAGAAGCAATTCTTGGCGGGGCTTGCCCTTTCCCTCGCCATGATCAAACCTCAGCTGGTGCTGCCGTTCCTGGCGATATCGTTTTTGAGCGTGCCGAGAAAATTCGCTATGGGCTTCGCGGCCGGATGCGCGGCCCTGGCCGGCGTTTCCGCGGCCATTGTCGGTTGGCGCGCCACTTGGAATTATCCCCGGATGCTTCTGGGCATGAACACAGAAGCCGGCCGGAAGGAGTTTCACATTAATCCGTTCGTCATGCCGAACCTACGCGGATTTGCGTCTTATGCCTTCGATCACCGCATAAGCCCTTCGGCCGTGGCCGCCATCATCGCGCTTGTTTCCATCGCTGTTATTTTGATTGAGATGAAAGCCTGCAGGAACGCCCTGAATGAAGCTGCGCAATCCTTCGAACGAGACCTCTCCTTAGCCTTGTTGGTCACTCTGGTTGTCAGCTTTCATCTGCTCTTGCACGACTTGTGCCTTGCGCTTGTTCCGGTGTTGCTCTTGCTGAGCCGAGCTTCCGGCGCGGCGTGGGACGCGCGAAAACTTTTCCTTTACGGATCGATTGCTTCTTTCTTCGCTGCCGGAGTGGTTATGACATCGGCCGGTTCCAGCAGTTATTCCTTGTTTCTGATTCCTTTGGTGAGCTTGATTGCCGCCGTTCATCTGTACCGTACTCCGTGGTTTGGCGCCGCCAAGTCTGACGCTTACGGGCAAATCTTTTCCACGGATCGCGCCTCCCGGCTCCCTCAGATGGTCCAAGACTAAATTCAGCGCCTCATTTAGAATGCGCAGGCAGGATCGAGCCGCGGCGCACGCATGGCTTGTTCAGGCCTGACGATTTCATCGCGCAGAGTCTCGACGATCGACACGAGGGAAGATGACAACAAGTTACAGGTGGTTCCGGGCAGGAGACCTGAACGGCTTCTTCGCCTTGATGTTCGATAATGTCGCGAACCTCGTCATTCTCGCCAGCGTCCTGATCCGCGCTTTCGGTTTCCCGTCGGAGGTTGTGCTGTACCGGATGATTCCGGGCACCGGCATCGGCGTCCTCGCCGGCGATCTTTTCTACGCTTGGATGGCGGGCCGCCTCGCGCGCCAAGAGAACCGCGGCGACGTCACGGCCATGCCGCTGGGTTTGAACGCGCCCAGCATTTTCGGAATGTCCTTCGGCGTGTTGGGGCCGGCCTATTTGGCCACGCACGATGCCATGCTGGCGTGGAAGATGGGAATGGCGGTGACGGTCTTGGTGGGCATCTTCAAAATCGCGCTTTCTTTTTTCGGCAATGCGGTTCGCGCCGCCGTGCCTCGCGCCGCGTTGCTCGGATCGATCGGCGGCGCGGGCCTGGCCTTGATTGCCGTGCTGCCATTGCTCAAGGTGTACGCCAATCCGATTCCCGGATTGCTGGCCTTCGCCATCGTCCTGGTTACGCTCGTCGCGAGCGTCAGGCTTCCGTGGAAAATTCCCGGCGCGTTCGCATCCGCGCTCGCGGGAGTTGCGGTGTTTTACATCCTGAGGGCCGCGCATGTTGTGAGTCCCATCGCCGCGCCCGCAACCGATTTTCCCGCGGCGTTTCATTTGGCGTTCCCTTGGCCGACGTTGGCATTTCTCGGCGGCCTTTCCCTCGCGTGGATTTACCTTCCGATTATCTTACCGTTTTCGATATCCACTGTCGTAGGCGGGATCGACAACACCGAAAGCGCGGCCGCCGCGGGAGACGAATACGACACGCGCGCGATTCTTCTCACCGAGGGTTGCTGCACCCTGCTCGCGGGACTGTGCGGAGGTGTGGTGGAAAGCACTCCCTACATCGGCCACCCCGCGTACAAGGCGATGGGCTCCGGCGCCGGCTACGCGATTCTTACCGGTTTGTTTATCGGCCTTGGCGGGATTCTCGGCTACCTCCCATTTTTCGTGGCCTGGATTCCGGCCGCGGCGGTTGCGCCGATCCTTGTGTTCATTGGCATGGAAGTGATTTCTCAGGCGTTTCTGGCGACGCCTGCCCGGCACGGCTTGGCGGTGGCGATCTCCCTGTTGCCCTCCGTCGCCTTTGTGGTCGCGCTCGAAGTGTCTTCCGTGATGGGGGCGTTGGGCGCGAGCCTGGCGCAACTCTCCGGCGATGTGGGGGAGACGGTCAACGCTCTG
>Ga0335078_10017351_pt1 | contig 10693 bp, 8 predicted proteins | sample Lox_Sample_32_FD_206711 | JGI IMG/M metagenome (GOLD analysis project Ga0335078, IMG submission 206711) | Soil microbial communities from Loxahatchee National Wildlife Refuge, Florida, United States - Lox_Sample_3.2 | ecosystem: Environmental > Terrestrial > Soil > Wetlands | place: USA: Florida... | reverse complement strand
CGGACGGCCCCACGACGGCGTCGGATTCGCTGGAGGCGCCAGGTGGGCTCAACTGGCGGGGAGGCTGATGCCGGTCCAAGGGAAAAAGCCAGAGGCGCAGGGCCCCATCCGACGTCAGAGCGGAATAAAAGATCCATTTGCCATCGGGAGAGAGCGTGTAATCGTCGATACGCACGTTGCTCAATAGCGTGTCGGTCTTGCCGGAGTCGAGGTCGGTCATCTTCAATTCCTCGCCCGAGTCCTGGAGCTGTGCGACGCTGAATTGCAGCCGCTTTGTGCTCCACAGGTAGAGCAGCTTGTTTCTGCCGGGAAGAAACATCGAATCATGCGCGTAGCCCTCGGAGGAGACTTCCTTTTCCCCTGACGCGGTATGCGCGACGATGGTGCTTTCCCGCGTGCCCAGAGATGCGACAAGAAAACTGCCGTCCGGGGATATGGCGAGAGAATTCACCTCAGTGGGTGGGAAGGTGAGTTGCGCGACCGGGCCATCGGGGAAGCGCTGGCGATAGACTTGATATCCGGCACCGGGATTGGCAACCATCAACATCCAATGCCCATCGGGAGTCCAGATCGCATCCACGCAAGCCGACTTTAGAGGTCCAACCTGTTGCCCTGGATTACTGCCGTCAAAGGGGACGAGGCGGCAGGGCAGGAAACCTTTGGCATCCATTTCGTTGAAAATGAGGACCCATTTGCGGTCGGGAGAAATGGCGTTGTTGTGGGCCATGCCGAGTTCCGTGGGAGGGAGATAAACATCGCGTTGCCCACCGCGGTTTTCATCGGCAGTGACCACCCCCATGTGGAAGTCTTTCTTTATCTCGGAGAAGAGAACGTGTTGAAGGTCAATCCATTTGAAACCTGTGGCATTGGGCAAAAGCAGGCTGGGTTCACCACGGAGAACCGGGACTTGCCAAGTGTCCCACGGGCTGGAGAGTGCATAGGCAATGCGGTTGCCATCGGGAGAAAATGTTGGGTTCAGCTTGGGTTTGCCGTCGCTGGTAACGGCGTAAGGCTGGCCATCGGGCAGCGACATCACATAAATGTCGTAGCGGGCAGGATTCTCTGAAGTGTGGTGAACGAAGGCGAGCAGACGGCCATCCGGTGAAAACGCAGGTTCGGAAGCAGAATCGTTGTAGTGGGTGATCTGCACCCAAGCGGAGGTGTCGGCGATTGCCAGTGGGCGCGAGCGCGCGTACCAGAACAAGCCCAGAATCAAGGCCGCAAGCAAGATGCCTGCCGACGCCCAGAGAATCCTCGGAGCTGGTCTTGCGGTTCGCGCCGCGGCTGCGGCCGGGACCTGTGAACTCGCGGCGGTCGAATCGCGCTGCAATCTTCTGAGATCGGTACGAATGTCAGAGGCATGCTGGTAGCGCAAGCGCAGGCTTTTCTCAAGAGCTTTCGAGATGATGCGCTGCAGCTCTGCGGGCAAGTCTGGATTCAGATTTGTGGGTGGGATGGAAGGTTTCTCGAGGATTGCTGCATAGATCAGGCCGGCGCTATCCCCGCGAAAGGGAGGTTGCCCAGTTGCCATCTCGTACAAAACCGCGCCGAAGCTGAAGAGATCGCTGCGCGCATCGAGGTCCTGCCCGCGCACCTGCTCGGGGGACATATAAGCGACCGTGCCCAGGGTGGTGCCCGGCGTAGTAAAGACTTCAGAATCGAGAGTGACGCTCGAATCGGAACCTGACGAGGGGTTGCGAGCGGTCTGCTTGGCAAGCCCGAAGTCGAGGATCTTGGCGTGACCGCGGGTCGTAATAAAGATGTTCGCGGGCTTGATATCACGATGAACGATGCCGGCGGTGTGGGCAGCGTCGAGAGCTTCGGCGATTTGAATGCCCAGATCGAGCAGCGATTCCGTATCCAGGGGCCTGCCCGCGATGCGGTGCCGCAAGGTCATGCCCTCGAGGCACTCCATCACGATGAAGGGCTGGCCATTGTGCTCGCCCACGTCGTAAACGGCGCAGATGTTGGGATGGTTCAGGGCGGAGGCGGCCTGGGCTTCGCGGCGGAAGCGCTCGAATGAAAGCTGCTTGTTTGATTCGTCATCGGGAAGAAACTTGATGGCGACGGCGCGGTGCAGACGAACGTCCTCCGCCTTGTAGACGACGCCCATGCCTCCACCGCCGAGCTTTTCGACGACGCGGTAGTGCGAGATGGTCTCGCCAATCATTGGCGCGAATGTTACTTCCTGAAAATAGGCGTGTCAATAAAGGCAGTGAAGGAGGATAGGCCACGCACCGCGGATGCAGGTGGATTAACGCGGAAAAATCTGGCCGCGGGTCTTCACGGATCAACACGGATGGGCCACGACGAGAGTCGCGGCTTTTTGTTTCTGCCCTCCGCGTTGCTGGCAATCGTTTCGGGCAGTATCATGAGCGCATGGGGTTTTCCGAGACCATCTTTCTGTTCTTTCTGGCCCTGCTGATCTTTGGGCCGAAGAAGTTGCCGGAGATTGCGCGCCAGGCGGGCAAGCTGATCAACGAGTTGCGGCGGGCCTCGAACGAATTCAAGGCGCAGATCGAATCGGAAATCTCGCACCTGGAACTGGAACAACAGCGAAGCGTGTTGCCAGCCTCGGAAAAACCCAAGAATACGATAGCGGCCCTCCCTTCGGCGTCAGGTTCATCCTCGTCCGGGCAAGCCGATCAATCCGCCATGGCAAAGGTTCCCGATGCCTGAACTGACGGCGGAAGCGCCTTCTCAAGAGCCGGTGCGCGAGGTCATGCCCGCCATGAGCTTCCTCGAACACCTGGAGGAACTGCGGCGGCGGATCATCTATTCCATCATTGCGGTGGCGGTGGGATTTTTTGCCTGCTGGGGATATGCCGACAAGATCGTGGGCTGGATGCAGCAGCCGATCATGGAAGCGCTCAAGCGCAACGGCATGCCGCAAACGCTGGTGTATCTGAATCCGACCGATCCTTTTAATCTTTATTTGAAGATCGGAGCATTGGCGGGCGTGTTCGTGGCGTGTCCATTTGTTCTGTATCAAGTGTGGATGTTTATTTCGCCGGGGCTTTATCGCAACGAAAAGCGCTACGTCGTGCCGTTCATGGTTTCGACGATCGCGTTGTTTCTGTCGGGCGGATATTTCGGGTACAAACTGGTGTATCCGGCGGCGCTGGAATTCTTGATCGGTTACGGCAAGCAGTTCCAGCCCATGATCACCATTCATGAATATACAGATCTGTTTCTGACCGTGATTCTGGGGCTGGGGCTGGTTTTCGAACTGCCGATTCTGGTGTTTTTTCTGGCTTTGATGGGGGTGGTGAGCGCGGGCTGGATGTGGCGCAACGTGCGCTATTCGATCCTGGTGATTTTCATTATTGCCGCCATTTTGACGCCGACGACGGACATTCTGAACATGTGCATTTTTGCCGCTCCCATGGTGGCGCTGTACTTGCTGAGCATTGGCATCGCGTGGCTGGTTCATCCCAAACAAAGGAAGGCGCGGCAGGCGCGAAAGCGAGCATGAGAGTTCTCAAGATCGTTGGCTTGATGTGCCTGCTGAGCTGGGTGGCTTGCTCCACCCAGAAAGCCGCGGACGCTGCCGCGCCCGCTGACAGCACGACCCCTGCTCCAGCGGCCGCAGATTTGCCAGACACCGGGCCTCCTCCGTCGTTCGATTCAGCTCGGGCCATGCAATATGTGAAAGAAATCGTGGCCTTTGGGCCGCGTCCGATCGGCAGTGCGAACCATAAGAAAGTGGAGGACTACATTCACGCGCACCTGAAGGGCGACCTGGTCGAAGACGACGATTTTACGGTGAATACTTCAGAAGGGACGTTTCCCGTTCATAACATCATTGCGAAGTATCCGGGCACGCGGGATGGGATTATCGTGATTGCCAGCCACTACGATACCAATTTCCCATTACGCGACACCTCGTATATTGGGGCGAACGACGGGGCGTCATCGAGTGCGCTGCTACTCGAAATTGCCAACCAGTTGCGTGGAAAGCAACGGGATGGTTACAGCGTGTGGTTGCTGTGGGATGATGCGGAAGAATCGTTGAGAGTGCCGTGGTTCGATGCGGAGGCGCTTTACGGGGTGCGGCACCTGGCGGAGAAGTGGCAGAAGGACGGCACGCTAAAGAAGACCAAGGCGTTCTTGCTAGAGGACATGATCGGCGACGCCGATCTGAACATTGAGCGCGAACAAAACTCGACTCCGTGGCTGGAGGATACGATTTATAAGGCAGCCAAGCGGTTGGGGTACCAGTCACATTTTTTTCGCCGAACCATCCCGATGGAGGATGACCACAAGCCTTTCCTGGAGCACAGAGTCCCCAGCGCCGACCTGATTGACTTCGATTACGGCTATAACAATGTTTTCTGGCATACCACCGAGGATACGGTGGATAAGTTGAGTCCCAAGAGTTTGGAGATTGTGGGGATGGTGACGCTGGAAGCGGTCGAAATGCTGGACAAGAAGCCGTAAGGGGTAGGAAGCGGACAGAGAAGCGTTCACCACAAAGGACACGAAGGTCCACAAAGGAGATCCCTCTTCGGAAAGGGGTGGGGCGCGGCGAGACAGTCTCGCTGGGTTGACGGTCGTTCTTTAAGGTTACACTTTCCTTTTTTCCAATTCTGATTTCTAATGCGGCTCTATGCGAACCGCGAAAATCTGCTGTCTTCTCCTGGCCGTAACTGCCGCTTTTGCCCAACAACCTGGCGAGAAGGTGATCGCCGAAGCTTTGAAACCTTCCCCGCTCGAGACCAACCTGCGCCGCCTGACTGACGAGATCGGCGGGCGGGTCCCGGGAACTCCGGCCATGCAAAGGGCGGTGGCATGGGGTGAGCAGGCGTTCAAGGCCGCAGGGGCGGATGGCGTGCACACGGAAAACTTCACGATTAAGGCTTCGTGGGCGGAGGGCGCGACCAAGCTGACGGTGGTTGCGCCGGAGTCGTTCGCGGTGCGGGTGGTGTCGCTGGCATGGGCGCCGGGGCTCGGTCCGCAGCAGCATGTGCGCGTCATTTCCGTTGGCGAAGGGACGGCCGAGGATTTCGCCAAGGCCGGGGATGTGGCTGGGGCGATTGTGCTGGTCAGAACCGACGAGATGCATACCTGGGAGGATCTGTTCGCCGAATATTTGCGAGCGCCGGGGATTATCGATAGCGCGCTGAAGGCAAAAGCGCTGGCGATTGCGTTTCAGTCGACGCGTCCGCATGACCTGTTGTATCGTCACACGAATTCCCTGGCGGGGGAGATTGATCGTCTGCCCATGGTATTGGTGGCGCGCGAGGACGCGGGCCGGATGATGCGGCTGCTGGAGTCGGGGCAGAAGCTTTACGCCGACCTGGCGATTCCCAACCATGTGGGCGGGCCGATTACGGCGACGAATGTGGTTGCGGAGTTGCGAGGCAGTGATAAACCAGATGAATTCGTGGTGCTGGGAGCGCATTTGGATTCGTGGGAACTGGGCACGGGCGCTCTCGACAATGGATGCAACGCGGCGCTGGTGATCGATGCGTTGCGGGCGATCAAAGCTTCAGGCTTGCAACCGCGGCGCAGCATGCGGTTCATTTTGTTTTCCGGGGAAGAAGAAGGGCTGCTGGGATCGCATGCTTACGTGAGAGCGCATCGCGGTGAGCTCGATAAAGCTGCGGGAATGGTGGTCTGGGATTCTGGAAGTGGCAAGACCACGGGCTTTTCGCTGGGGGGACGCAAGGACTTGGTGGAAACGGTGACGGCGCTGGTCGCGCCGCTCGGACAATTCGGCGCCACGACCCTTACCACCGATATGTCATGGGGTACCGACCATTTTGATTTCATGCTGGAAGGCGTTCCGACGTTTATGGCCAACCAGCAGGAAGCGAATTATCTGATCAATTACCACGCCATGTCAGACACGTTCGATAAAGTGGATATGGAGCAGTTGAAACAGCACGTGGCGGAGGCGGCTTACATGAGTTTCAGCCTGGCGAGCGGCGCAGAACGGGTGGGGCCGCGCTACACGCGCGCTCAGATCGAGCAGGCCATGCATGAGACGCATGCGGACGAACTGATGAAGACTTTCGGCATGTGGGACCAGTGGGAGAAGGGACAACTGGGCAGGATGAAATAGCTCGCTTCGCGATGGTTGCCGGGAGGAGTGAGTGAACGAGCTTCTGTTCTGGGTTTTATTCAACCTTTTCGTGCTGGCAGTGCTGGCCGTCGACCTGTGGGTCTTTCATCGGCCGGCTCACGCCGTAAAATTCCGGGAAGCTGTGATATGGAGCGTCAGCTGGATCCTTCTGGCGGCGGCCTTTGCGGCGCTGGTTTACTTCTGGCATGGACGGGAAAGCGCGGTCGAGTTTACCACCGGCTACATTATTGAGTTATCGCTGAGCGTCGACAATCTCTTCATCTTCCTGCTCATTTTCCGGTATTTTCGGGTTCCGGCGGATTACCAGCACAAGGTTCTGTTTTGGGGGATTGTGGGAGCGCTGGTGATGCGCGGGATCTTTATTTTGGTGGGAATCGGACTGATCCAGAGGTTTCACTGGGTTATTTTCGTGTTTGGGGCGTTTCTGGTGTATAGCGGCATCCGGCTTTTGGGGAAGAAGGAAGCGGGAGTCGATCCCGAGAAAAATCCCGTGGTGCGCGCGTTTCGGCGAGTAATTCCTGTGAGTGAGGAATATGAGGGAGACAAGCTTGTGGTGCGGCGTCCGGGACTCTACGCCACACCGTTGCTGGTGGTGCTGATTGTGGTCGAGACCACGGACCTGCTCTTTGCTACAGATTCCATTCCGGCGGTGCTGGCGATCACTTTGAAGCCGTTCGTGGTTTATACGTCGAATGTGTTCGCGATTCTGGGGTTGCGTTCGCTGTATTTTGTGCTGGCGGGGATGATGGACGTGTTTCACTATCTCCACTATGGGCTGGCGGTGGTGTTGATTTTCATTGGCGGGAAGATGCTGGCGTCGGACTACTACCAGATTCCGACGGTATGGGCGCTGGGCACGGTGGCGGGAGTGTTGACGATTTCAATGGCGGCTTCGGTGGTGCGACCGAAGAAAGAGGACTGAACCACAAAGGACACGAAGGTACACAAAGGGCGGATCTGGCTAAGCATCGTTCCCCGCGCACGTTGTTGGTTGCTCATGCGAAGCGGATGGAATCGCCCTTGATGATGGAATGCTTCAGGAACCTGGCGTCATTGTGGGTAGGGAAATCGAGACGATAGTGAGCGCCGCGACTTTCTTCGCGGGCCAGAGCGGCGCGGGCGACGAGCGTACCGACAAGGTGAATGTTGCACGCTTCGAAAGCGCGGCGGGTTTGAGGGTGAGCGACACGGGCAGAAATCTGGATGAGCTGGTCGAGAGCCCGTTTTAAAGTGGCTCCGGTGCGGACGATCCCGACATCGCGCCACATCAAGTCTTGAATCTCACCAATAACCTGCTCGATGGGGGTGTCCATGGGGCCGTTCGAGGCGAGGGGCTGCGGAGGGCGGATCCTGGCGGGAACCTTCCCCAGTTCCTTGCGCATGGCCTGCCCAGCACGGGCGCCGAAGACCAGGCCCTCGAGCAGGGAATTGCTGGCCAAGCGGTTGGCGCCATGAACGCCGGTGGCCGCGGCTTCTCCGGCGACGTACAGACCGGGCAGGGTGCTGCGGCCTTCGAGATCGGAATGAATGCCTCCCATCGAATAATGCGCAGCGGGACGGATGGGAATTAATTCCGTAGTGATGTCGATGTTGTATTCCAGACAAGTGGCATAGATGCGGGGAAAGCGGGCTTTGACGTGGCCGGCATCGAGGTGGGTGAGGTCGAGGTAGACAACGGGGTCCTTGCCGCCGCTGACTTCGAGTTCGTGAACGATGGCGCGAGCGACGACGTCGCGTGGAGCCAGTTCTGCCATGGGGTGATACTTGGGCATGAAGCGGTGCAACTCAAGATTGCGTAAATACGCACCCTCACCGCGCAAAGCCTCCGACAGCAAAAAGCGCGGAGCCTTTTTCAGGTACAGCGCGGTGGGGTGGAACTGAATGAACTCCATGTCGGTGACTTCGGCGCCGGCACGGAATGCCATGGCGACTCCGTCGCCGGTGGCGACGCTGGGATTGGTGGTGTTGCGATAGAGCTGTCCAAGGCCACCGGTAGCGAGAAGAACGGCGGACGCGCTCATCGGCTGCGGCAGGCCCTTTTCGGTGATCAGGTTGATGCCGCCGACGCGGCCGTCGGCGAAGATCAGGTCGGTGGAGAATTCAAACTCGAGAACGGAAATGTTCTTCAGGCTCTGGGCCTTAGCGTAGAGGGCGCGGAGGATTTCGCGTCCGGTGGAATCGCCGTGAGCGTGCAGAATGCGGTTGCGGCTGTGCGCGCCCTCGCGGCCGAAGGTCAGCTTGGTGCCCTGGCGGTCAAATTCGGTGCCCCACTGAATCAATTCCTCGATGCGGTCAGGAGCGTCCTCGACCAGGACTTTTGCGGCTTCGAGGTTGCAGAGGCCGTCGCCGGCGAGGAGTGTGTCTTGCAGGTGGAGGCTGATTTCGTCCTCGTCGCTTAGGGCGGCGGCGATGCCGCCCTGCGCCCATTGAGTATTGGAGTCGGCAACTTCGCGTTTAGCCAGAACTGTGACAGAACCGGCGGCGGCGAGATCGATGGCGGCGCGCAGGCCGGCCACTCCGGCGCCAACCACCAGAAAATCGGTTTGGGAGGGTGCTGACGCCATACATAAAAATGGTATCACTTACTGCCCCGGCGGACGCGGCAGGCGGTAAGTTATGATGACGTTTCATGTCTCGCATCACCATTTCGGTGCCGCCTCGTCCTTATGAAGCGATCATTGAGGCTGGAGTAATGACGCGGGCCGGAATGCGTCTGCGGGAGGTATTGGGCGCGCGGGAGCGGTTGTTTGTGATCACGGTGGCTGCGGTGCGGCGCCGGTGGGGCAAGAAGTTGAGGGCGGCGTTGTCCGATGCCCGGTTCAAAGCGCAGTGGGTGGAGATGCCGGACGGCGAACGCAGCAAGAAGCTTGCCACAGTCGAGCAATTGGCGGAAAGGTTGGTGCGGCTGGGTGCGGACCGCGACGCGGTGGTGGTAGCTTTCGGTGGCGGCGTGGTTGGGGATGTGGCGGGCCTGCTGGCGTCGTTATACATGCGGGGCGTGGATGTGGTGCAAATTCCGACCACAGTGCTGGCCCAGGTGGATGCTTCGATCGGGGGAAAGACAGGAGTTAACCTTCGAGCGGGAAAGAACCTGGTGGGGACATTCCATCAGCCGCGAGCGGTATTGATCGACCCGGAGGTCCTTTCGACGCTCGCGGAGCGCGAATTTCGGGCCGGGCTGTATGAAGTGTTGAAGTGCGGAGTGATCGGGAGAGTGGAGTTGTTCAACCGTCTGGAGAAAGTGGAAGTGCGGCAATTGCGGAGAGATACGGCTGCGCTGGAGTGGTTCATTGCGGAGGCGGTGAAGCTAAAAGCGGAGATCGTTGCGGCGGATGAACGCGAGGGCGGGCTGCGGCGGGTGCTGAACTTTGGCCATACCGTCGGTCATGCGCTGGAGGCGGCGTCGGAGTATCGGCGGTTTCTGCACGGGGAAGCGGTGGCCTGGGGCATGATTGCCGCAACGCATATTTCAAGGGCGATGAACAGGTGCAATGAGCTGACCGCGCGGCGGATTTCCGAAACGGTGCTCGGTTTGGGCCGCTTGCCGCGAGTGGAGGTCCGGAGCCGAGAGATTTTGAGAGCGATTCAGGGAGACAAGAAGACACGCAGTGGAGTGGTGCATTTTGTTCTTCCGCGAGAAATAGGGAAGGTGGAAATCGTTGCCGATGTGCCTGAGGATCTTGTACTGGCGGCAGTGGCAGAGATCAAAACGTTGTCGGGAGATCAGTAGTCAGAAAGCATTCGCCGCGGATTTACGCGGATGAACGCGGATAAAGATTGAACAAATCAACTCACACGAGGGTGATGGGAGCGGAACCGGAGGGTGCGGGCGATCCGCGGGCGGTGACGCGGGCGGTCCAGGAAATGTTTACCTCGATTGCGCCGCGTTATGACCTGCTCAATCACCTGCTTTCATTCAATGTGGACCGGGCGTGGTGGCGGAAGACGGCGCGACGTTTTGCCGCAGTCTTGGCGCGGCCGGAAGCTAATGTACTTGACCTGTGTTGCGGCACGGGAGACATGACGCTGGCCTTGCTGCGGCAGGCGGGGAATTCTGCGGGAAGAATTCTGGGGGCAGATTTTTCCCATGCCATGTTGCAGCGGGCGGGCGCGAAGTCGGCAGGGACATTGTTGCGGTGGGTCGAGGCGGACGCTTTGTGCCTGCCTTTCCCCAGTGAGCAATTCGACCTGGTGACGACTGCATTTGGCTTTCGTAATCTGGCAGATTACGATGCCGGCCTGCGGGAGATGGTGCGCGTGCTGCGTCGGGAAGGGGAGTGCGGCATCCTGGATTTCGGGGAGCCGCGCGGGGTGGCCGGGAAGTTGTACCGCATTTACTTCAAGCGGGTGCTGCCGGTGATTGGGACGATGATATCGGGGGTGCGCGGGCCGTATGCGTATTTGCCATCGTCGGTGGAGCGCTTTCCGGAGCCGGAGGAAATGCTGGAGCGGATGCGGGCTGCAGGATTCCGCGAAGCTTCGTGGACACCGTACACGTTGGGTATTGCCGGGCTGTATTGGGGGAAGAGATGAGCCTGGGGGGTGATCTGGAATGTTACCCCGCCGGTGAAGGTCGCGAGCGAATCGAGGTGCTGCGCTCCGGAC
>Ga0335078_10017350_pt1 | contig 10693 bp, 7 predicted proteins | sample Lox_Sample_32_FD_206711 | JGI IMG/M metagenome (GOLD analysis project Ga0335078, IMG submission 206711) | Soil microbial communities from Loxahatchee National Wildlife Refuge, Florida, United States - Lox_Sample_3.2 | ecosystem: Environmental > Terrestrial > Soil > Wetlands | place: USA: Florida... | reverse complement strand
GGGCCGGCATCAATGCTTCCGCGCAGCCGGACCTGGCCGCCGCCGTGCGCGACGCGGCGCGCGCGGGCGGCCGCGTGCTGATCTGCGGCTCGCTCTATCTCGCGGGAAAAGTGCTGGCGAAGAACGGGTGAGCTAGAGGACCGACTGCACCCACTCGACCAGCTTCGACTTGGGCAGCGCGCCGATCTTGGTCGCCGCCACCTGGCCGTTCTTGAACAGCATCAGCGTCGGGATGCCGTGCACGCCGTACTTGGTCGGGGTCTGCGGGTTCTCGTCGATGTTGATCTTGGCGATGGTCACCTTGCCCGACAGCTCGCTCGCCATCTCCTCGAGGAACGGCGCGATCATCTTGCACGGGCCGCACCACTCGGCCCAGAAATCGACCAGCACCGGGCCCGGCGCCTTGAGCACGTCGGCGTCGAAGGACGTGTCGGTGACCTTGTTGGGCTTCATACGAATCTCCGCTGTGAACCGGCGCGCAGCTTAGGCGAGGCGCGGAAACGGGGTCAAGCGCACCTCCCGCGGATTCGACTCGTTCCAGGCGCATGGCGCAGGGACTTGAAATCATGCGGCGTTATGCCAAAACCAGCGCCGCGCCGGAAATCTCCATCAAGCTCGGGCCCTCGGTCCATAGGAGAGCGCAGCGGATGGTCTTGCCGGGATAGACCGCGGTTAACGCCGCCTTGTAGGCCGCGAGCTGCTCGAGATAGGCCGGCGGCACCGCCGATTCCGACTCGGGCACCGGCCGCATGGTCTTGTAGTCGACGATCAACACCTCGCCGTCGCCAACCACCAGCCGGTCGATGCGGCCCGACAGGGCGCGGCCCTTGATCAGTCCGACCACCGGCACCTCGGCCTCGGAGCCCGGTCCGAACAGCACCGCGTGACCGGGCGCGGCAATGACCCGCAGGGTCTCGGTGGCGATCTCCGCCTGCTCGGCCGCGTCCAGCGCATGCACCGGCCGCGCGAGGAAGCGTTTGGCCGCGGCTGCGCGCTTGTCCGGCGCCAGGGCGGGCAGGGTCTGCAGCAGGCGGTGGACCAGCAGCCCCTTCTTGAAGACGCGGCCCTGGTCCAATCCCAGCGGCGAGCGCGGCGGCGGCTCGTCGTGGACCGGACGCGAGGGTTGCAGCGGCTTGGGCGGTAAGGGCTCAGGCTTCGGCGGCGTCTTGGCCCAGGGCGGCAGCTTTTCGCCCTTGGCGGCGACGCGGTAGGGCGAGGTCTCGGCTTTTTCCGCCTTGCCGCGCTGCGGCGTCTCGTAGCGCAGGCCTTGGCCGCTCCAGCTGTCCGCCGCGCCCACCAGTTTCAATTTTGCGGCGTCGAACGAAAGCGGCTTGGCGCCCGCCGCCTTCAGACCCGCGCGGATGAATTCGTACCAGGTATTTTGCGGCGGAGCCTGGCGGCCGTGCCAGCCGCAGACATAGAGCCGGTCCTCGGCGCGGGTCAGCGCGACGTAAAGCAGCCGGCGGTATTCCTGGTCGCGCCGCTGTCTTGCCGCGTCGAGCGCGGCGCGCGCCGCCGGCGCGTCGCCGTCCTTGAGCCAGAGCGGCACATCCCCCGCGGCCCAGACCAGCGCGGGCGACTTGGTCGGCACCTGCATGGTGTCGGGCAGGAACACCACCGGCGCCTGCAACCCCTTGGCGCCGTGCACGGTGATGACGCGGACCTCGTCGCGGCCGCTGTCGTTGTTGAGGTCGCGCTTGGCCTCGAGCTCGCCTAGCACCAACCAGTGTAAAAATCCCTGGAGCGACGGGCCGTGGCCGCGCTCGTAGGCAAGCGCCGCCGCCAGCAGCTCGTCGAGCGGGTCGGAGGATTCGGGCCCGAGCCGCGCCAGCACCTTGCGCCGGCCGCCGCGCGCGCCCAGCACCTCGGCGAAGAGCTCGTAGGGCGGGATGAAATCGGCGCGGGCGAGCAGATCGGACAGCTCGTCCGCCGCCGCGCGGAAGCGCGGGTCGTCGCCGGCGCGGCGGCGCAGCTCCGGCCAGAGCCGCCCCGGACGCCGCCAGGCAAGCTGGAACAGCAGGTCGTCGTCGAACCCGTAAAGCGGCCCCTTGAGGACGCAGGCGAGGTTGAGATCGTCCTCGGGCAGCAGCAGGAAATTGGCGAGCGCCACCATGTCCTCGATCGCGAGCTGGTCGGCGAGCCGCATGCGGTCGACGCCGGCGACCTCGACGCCCTTGTCCTTGAGCGTCCGCACCAGCGCGCCGATGAAGGGCGTGCGCCGCCGCACCAGCACCATGACGTCGCCCGGCACGATGCGCCGGCCGCGCGCCGCCAGCCGCTCGTGCGTCAGCGCCTCGATCTTGGCCGCGACCGCCATGGCGAGCCGGGCCTGCGGCAGCCGGCTGTCCGATTGCATCAGGGGCGCGTCCCACGGCGCAGGCGGATTCGCCTCGGCCGGCCCGACCGGCGGCCACAGCTCGACCAGCCCGGCCGCCGCCTTGCGCTCTGGCTCGTGACGGATGGCGAGGCCGTCGAGCGCCACGCCGTCGGCGGCCGGGCCGGCGGCGAACACCTTGTCGACCGTGGTCAGGATCGCCCGAGTCGAGCGGTACGAGGTGCCGAGCTCGACCAGGTCCCAGCCCGCCTGCGCCGCCTTGATCTGGTCCTCGAAATGCCGGCGCATCTGGATGAATTTCTCCGGATCGGCGCGCTGGAAGCTGAAGATCGACTGCTTGACGTCGCCGACCGCGAACACCGTGCGCGCGGTCTCGCGCGCGCCCGACCCGGCGAAGAAATCCCCGGCCAGCGCCGCGACCACGCGCCACTGCTCGGGGTTGGTGTCCTGCGCCTCGTCGATCAGGATGTGGTCGAGGCCGCCGTCGAGCTTGTAGAGCACCCAGGGTGCCACCCCCGGGCGCTCCAGCAAGTCGCAGGATTTGAGCACCAGATCCTCGAAATCCAGCAGCGCGCGCGACGTCTTGAACGCATCGTAGGAGCGCAGCACCGCGCCGCCGAGACGCAGCAGCGCCGCGGTCGATTCGGCGAGCCGCGCAGCGTCGCATCGCGCCCGGATTTGTGCGACGCGCTCGCATTCGCGCTCCAGCGCAGCGCCGAGCTCGGGCGACTCCTTGTAAAAGCCGACGCTGGCCAGCCTTTGCCGCCGGTCGCCCTCCTGGGTGAAATAGGCTCCGGCATAGTCGTCGAACCCGGCGATGCGGCGGTCCGGCCGGCCGAGCCAGTCGGCCAGCCTCTTGCCCGTCTTGCGGTCGTTCGGTCCGTCCGCCGCCGCGAGATGGGTCGCCGCCGCGCGCAGCGCCGGGCCGTCGAAGGCGTCATCGCGACAGGCGGCGGCGAGGATCGACTCCGCGGTCTCGCCGGCGGCGACGCCGACCACTTGGCGCAGCCGCGACGCCGCCGCATCCGGCCCGCCGGTCAACATCGCGGCGAGCCGGCTGCGCTCCTGCGCGAGGGTCGTCATGAGCTCGGCGAAGCCGTCCTCGTTGACCAGGCGCGTCACTTGGGCCAGCGCCGCTTTCAGCGCGGTGTCGCGCCCGGCGCGCGCCGCGTCGAGCACGTGGGTGCGCGCCTGCTCCATCGCCTCGTTGGCGCCGCGCTCCTCCAGCACCTGGAAATGCGGCGGCACGCCGGCCTCGATGGGGAAGCGCCGGAGCAAGGACTGGCAAAACGCGTGGATGGTCTCGATGCGCAATCCGCCCGGCGCGTCGAGCACCAGCGCGAACAGCCGCCGCGCGCGCTCGACCGTCCCGTCCTCCGGCTCGGCGCCGGTCAATTCCCGGAGCCGCTTGCGCAGCGTGGCGGCCGGAACGGTCGCCCAGTCGCTCAGGCTGGTGTTGATGCGGTTGGCCATTTCGGCCGCCGCCGCCTTGGTGAAGGTGAGGCAGAGGATGCGCTGCGGCAGGCAGCCGGCGAGCAGGAGCGCCAACACGCGGTCGGTCAGCACCCTTGTCTTGCCCGAGCCGGCCGAGGCCGCGACCCAGACCGACTGGCGGGTGTCGACAGCGCGGTGCTGCGGTGCGGTGCGCGCGGTCATTCCTCGACCCCCGCGCCCAGCAGCCATTCCTTGACCCGCGCGAGGTGGCCGTAATCCGAATAGCGCGGCGCCTGCTCGGGCTGCGGCAGCGAGCGATAGGGCGTCTTCGGATCGTCGAAGCGCGCGACGAGATTTTCGAGGCCGCGCCGGGCGCGGGCAGCCAGATCGGCGACGCCGACGGCGTCATGCGCGGCGAATTTCTCCTCGCCCGGCGGGTCGCCGCCCGAGAGTTTCCAATAGACCAGCGCCGCGACCGCAGCCGCCGGCACACCGGGAAAGCCGCCCGCCTGGGCGATGGCCGCTTCGAGCGGCAGCTGCGGCGCATAACCCGACTTGACGTCGCCCGGCTTGGGAAGCGCGCCGGTCTTGTAGTCGAGGATGGCGAGACTCCCATCGGCGAGCCGGTCGATGCGGTCGGCCTTGGCGGTGAGCGTGAAATCACCCGCTTTGCCGGGCAGCACCAGCTTGCCCTCGATTTCGCCGAAGCTCTGCACCACGGCGACGCGGCGATCGCGCTCCAGTTCCACCAGCCAGGCCACCACGCGCTCGAAGCGCGGCCACCAGAATTCGCGCACGCTGGCCCGGTCGAGCGCGCGGCCGTATTCCTCCTGGCCGATGGCGAGCAACCGCGCCCCGGCGTCCGGCGGCAGGTCGCGGGGAAATTCCTTGAGAAACCGGTCGAGCGCCCGGTGCACGAACGAGCCGCGCTCGGCCGCGCCGGGATCCTGGTCGATCGGGTCGAGCTTCTTGAGGTTGAGAATGCGCCGCGCGTAGACCGCGTAGGGATCGCGGAACCAGGTTTCGACCGAGGTGACCGAGAGCTGGCGCGGTCGGGCCTCGAGCGGCGGACGGGGTTCCGGCGGCTTGACCGGCTGCGGCGTGCCGGGATCGTCGAGCGCGCGCTGCCACGACAACGGCGCGCCCTGCTTCAGATGATCCGACAGGAAGCGCGAGGCCAACCCGGCGGCGCGCAGCACAGTCTCGAAGCGCAGCAACCAGCGCGACGGCACGGTCGGCGTGCCCTCGACCCGCGCCGCCCGGGTCAGGATCACTTCGGGCGCGCCGAGGCATTGGGCGAAATCGTGCGCGGCGCGGCCGATCCGCTGCTCGGGCGGCGGCAGGCCGAATTGGCGCCGCATCGGCCGGGACAGCCACGGGTCGCTGTCGGCGCGGGCCGGCCAGGTGCCTTCGTTGAGGCCGCCGAGAATCAGCCGGTCGGCCTGTTGCAGCCGCGCCTCGAGCAGGCCCCAGATGAACAGCCGCGGGTGCCGTCCGTAGCGCGGCCGCACCACCGGCGCGGCGAGCAGCGCCTCGAACAGGCCGGGATACTCGCCGCCCGCCAGCGCCGGAAAATCGCGCGCACCGTCGAGCAGCTGGTTGAGCCAGAGCGCCAGCGCCTCGCCCGCGTCGCCGCGCCACAACCGGCGCTCTCCCAGTTCCGCGGCAGTTGCCGCCAGCATCTCCGCCGCCTTGACCTGGGCAGCGACGAGGTCCGCCAGGCCGATCGCGGGACGCGCGAGCGCGTCGCCCAAGGGCGCCAGCGCCGCGCCGATGCGGGCGACAAAATCGGCCTCCGGACCGGCCGCCTCGCGCAAATGCCCGATCCCGGGACCGGGCCGCGGACCGCGTAAAGCCGCAAGCTCCAGCCGGCGGGCACGCTCGCGGAACGCAGCCGGATCGAGCCCGCACGCCGCCAACGGATGCTTCAAGAGAGCGAGCAGCGGCAAGGGCGCGAAATCCTCGGCGGCGCATTGCAGCACCAGGCGCAGGAAGGTCCCGGGTGGGGTCTTGGCCAGAGGCGAGCCCGCGGAATCGTCGACTTCGACCTGCCAGCGGCGCAGCTCGCCAGCGACGCGGCGCGCGAGATCGCGATCGGGCGTCACCAGCGCGGCGGTTGCGCCCTCGTTCTGCAGAGTCTCGCGCATCAGCAGCGCGATCGCCGTCGCCTCTTCCTGCGGTCCCGGGCAATCGACGCGATAGATGCCGGCGGCCGACTTGGCGTCGATATGCGCCAGCGCGCCCCAGCGATGGGTCTGCGCCGCCGGGCTCATCACCGCACGCAGCAACCGCGCGCGGGCCGGCGAACCCCTGCGCTTCTTGGGGAAAGGCCACGGCGCGACCTCCTTGGGCGCGCACTTGAGCCGCGCCAGCAGCCGCGCCAGTAGATGCTGCGGATGCGCGGGATCGAGTTCAATCGCCTCCCAATCCTCGGCGGCGGCCTCGCGGTCGAGCCCGGGCAGCACGACGAGACCTGAGGGCAGCGCCGCGACCAGCTCGACCAGCGCCGCCACCGCCGGGACGCCGGCGGTGATTCCCGCCGCCACCACCGGGTCGCGTGGCGGGTCCTTGCGCCAGGCAGCGGCCTGGGACGCGAGCACCGTGTTGCGGCGCGCGGCAGGATCGAGACAGCTCAGCGATTCCAGAGCCGCCGGCCATTCGCTGCGCAGGATGGCGAGAAACTTGAGGACGTTCTGCCAGTGCGCGGCGTGTTCGGCCGGCACCAGATCGTCGAGCCGGTCGAGGCTGCACCCTTCGGCCGCGACTTCGTCGAGGAAGCGCGCGAGCTCGGCGGCGAGCGGCGCCGCCTGTGCCGCGCCCTGCGGGCCGGTGCCGGATCGGCGCCCGTATTCCAGCACCAGCCGGGTCAGCATCAGCTGCCGCATCAGCTCTGGCACCGCCGGCGCCAACTCGACCACGCCCTCGGCACCGCCTTCGTCGGCCAGGATGGCGAGTTCCTCGGCGTCGAGATCGCCGACCGGGAACAGGCGCGGCAGCAGCAGCGGCCGGCCCTCTGCGCGCCGCAGGAAGGCTTCGGCCAGCGAGCGGGCGGCGCGGCGCGTCGGCAACAACACGGTCATGCGCGCCAGCGTTAGCGGGTCGCCTCCGGCGTGCGCGGCGAGTCCTTCGGCCAGAGCGTCGAGAAACGGAAATTCCGGGTCGATCGAGAAGACCGCGCCCATGGGGTCAGCGCGGCAGGCGGCGGAAGGAGAGCCCGGCGCCCGCGGCCTCGAGCCCGGCCGGCGTGCCGACATGGAACCAGTCGCCGTCGTGCACCAGGCCCTTGAGCCGGTTTTGCGCGATGGCGCGGTCCCACAGAAGATTGATCGAGAACGCGCCGTCGGGCGAGTTGTCGAACAGCCGCCGGTGCAGGATTTCCACCCCGGCGAAGACATAGGGCGCAATCTCGCGTTCGCCGCGCCGGCGCGGCTTGCCGAGCGGATCGAGCAGGAAATCGCCCGGCCCGTCGTAGCCGGTGGCGAGCGCGGTCGGCTGCATGAGGAGGAGCGCGTCGCACGCGCCGGGATCGAACGCTGATGCGAGCCGGGCCAGCGCCGCATCCTTGCCGTCGAGCCAGACGATGTCGGCATTGAGCGCGAAGAACACCTCGCCGAGCAGCGGCAGCGCCTTCTTGATGCCGCCGCCGGTCTCGAGCGCCGTCGGCTCGCGAGAGAACTCGATTTCGACGCCGCGGCGTCCGGCGAGGTGGGCCGCGATCGCGTCGCCGCGGTAGGAAAGATTGACCACCACGCGGCGGATTCCGGCGGCGGCGAGGCGGTCGAGGCCGTGGTCGATCAGCGCCTTGCCCGCGACCTCGATCAACGGCTTGGGCAGGCCTTCGGTCAGCGCGCCCATGCGCTGGCCGCGCCCGGCCGCAAGCAAGATGGCGGTGTCCGGCGTCATGCGGCCGGGCGGCATGGCGGAACCGTTCGCTGCGACGTGGGGAAATGACGGGCGAGGAACTGCGCCATCGGCGCTAGGACGGGATGCTTCAGGTCCTGCTCAAGCAGTCGCCAGACGCGCGGGATATGCGCCAAATATTGCGCCTTGCCGTCGCGCACGCACAGCCGCGTGAAAATGCCGATGACCTTGGCGTGGCGCTGCGCGCCGAGGATGGCGTAGGAGGCGTCGAAAGCGGCGCGGTCGAGCCCCGGAAAGGCGTCGAGGTAGCGGCGTTTCATCGCCCCGGCGAGCGCCGGCGCGATGTCGCGCCGCGCGTCCTCCAACAGCGAAACCAGATCGTAGCTTTGCGGGCCGACCACCGCGTCCTGGAAATCCAGCAGGCCGCAGGCCATGAGCCCCTGCCGCCCCGCCACGCGCATCAGATTGTCAACGTGGTAGTCGCGCAGCACCAGCGTGTCCGGCACGCGCCGCGCCGCCGGGAACAGACCGCGCCAGAGTTCGAGATACTCCGCGCGCAGCTTGGGATCGGCCGGCTGCCCCGTCACCGCCGGCCCGTACCAGTCGACCAGCAGCGCCGCCTCGTCGAGCAACCGCGCGTCGTCGTAAGGCGGCAGGAATTCGACTTCTCCGGGCTTGAAGCGCCGCGCCAGCGCGATCAGCACGTCGACCGCCAGCGCATAAAGCGGCTCCTCCGCCTCGCCGCGAGCGAGCAACGCAGTGTAAGTGTCGTCGCCCAGATCCTCGAGCAGCAGCAGGCCGTGCTCCGCGTCCTGGTTCAGAATCGCCGGCGACGCCAAGCCGAGGCGGCGCAGCAGCCGCGCCACGGCGAGATAGGGCCGGACGTTTTCCCTGGGCGGCGGCGCGTCCATCAGCATGGCGCGCGATTTGTCGGCAGCGACCAGGCGCACGTAGCGCCGGAACGAGGCGTCGCCGGGCAGCGGCTCGCGCTTTGCGGCGCGCCAGCCGGCCTGCTCGAGAAACCACTCGATCCGCGCCGCACGGTCAGTCATCGCGCAATCCCGCGAGCCGCCCGCGCCACGCAGCCGTAGACCCTAGCGTGGCGACGCGCGCGTTGGGCGCGGCTCCCGCCGCCAGCGTCAGGTCGAGGCGCGCGGCGGGGAGACCCGCGCCCAGCCGCTCCGGCCATTCGATCAGGACGATGCCGTCGCCCAGCGCCTCGTCGAGGCCGAGCTCTCGGATTTCCTCGGGACGTTCCAGACGATAGAGGTCGAAATGCCAGACCGGCGGGTCGCCGTCGTAGATTTCGACCAGGGTGAAGGTCGGGCTCGGCACCTCGCCGCCGAGGCCGCGGGCGCGGATGAAAGCGCGGGCGAAGGTAGTCTTGCCGCTGCCGAGTTCGCCCCGAAGCGCGATCACATCGCCCTTTCGCGCGCGCGCGGCCAGACGCGCGGCCAGACGGCCGGTCGCGGCTTCATCGGGCAAATTGACGGTGAGATCGGCCGCCCCATCCACGCGCCTGTTTTAGGCCGGCGCGCCCGATAGTGGCAACCGGGGTTGCGGGGCCCGGCCGCCGCCGCCAATGTAGGGCCATGGGGACGCACAAGACCGATGTCGCGATCGTCGGCGCCGGGCCGGTCGGCCTGTTCGCGGTATTCGAATGCGGCATGTTGAAGCTCGGCTGCGCGGTGATCGACGCGCTCGATTCGCCGGGCGGGCAATGTGCCGCCCTCTATCCCGAAAAGCCGATCTACGACATCCCGGGCTATCCGCGGATCGACGCGCAGGACCTGGTGGCGAAGCTGCTGGAGCAGGCGGCGCCGTTCGCGCCCCGCTATCTCCTGGGCCAGGCGGTGACGGCCCTCGCGCGCTTGCCCGGTGGCGGATTTCGCCTCACGACCGCCAAGGGCGAAACCGTCGAGGCGCGCGCGGTGATCGTCGCCGCCGGCGCCGGCGCCTTCGGACCCAACCGGCCGCCGCTGGCCGGCATCGAAGCCTATGAGGGCAAGAGCGTCTTCTACCTGGTGACGCGGCGCGACGATCTCCGCGGCAAGCGAGTGGTGATCGCGGGCGGCGGCGATTCGGCGGTGGACTGGGCACTGTCGCTGGCACAGATCGCCAAGGTCGCTGTGGTGCATCGCCGGCCCAAGTTCCGCGCCGCGCCCGAATCGGTTTCTCGGCTCGACGCCCTGGTCGAGGCCGGCAAGGTGGAACTGGTGACGTCCTATCAGCTGCATGCGCTCGACGGTGCGGACGGCAAATTGCGCGCGGTCGTGGTCGCCGATCTCGACGGCAAGACCCGAAGCCTGCCTGCCGACGTGCTGCTGCCGTTCTTCGGCCTCGCCACCGATCTCGGGCCCATTGCTCAATGGGGAATAGAACTCGAACGCCACCACGTGAACGTCGCGCCCGCGACCTGCGCCACCTCGCAGCCGGGAATCTTCGCCATCGGCGACGTGGCGCATTATCCCGGCAAGCTCAAGCTCATCCTGTCGGGTTTCGCCGAGGCGGCGCTGGCGGCGCACGCGATCTTTCCGCTGGCGCGGCCGGGCGAGGCGCTGCATTTCGAGTATTCGACCACCGCCGGCGTGCCGGGGCGCTAGCTATTCCCCCGCCGCGCTCAGCGCGGTGCGCTCGGATTCGGCCGGGATGCGGCAGGTGACGGTGGTGCCGGCGCCGGGCCGCGACTTGAGCTCGACCGAGCCGCCGTGCAGCTCGATGAAGCTTTTGACCAGGGCCAATCCCAGCCCGGCCCCGGCCTGGCGCGCCTCGCGGCCCGAGCCGCGCTCGAATTTCTCGAAAATCCGCCGCTGGTCCTCGGGCGCGACCCCGACGCCGGTGTCGGACACCATCAGCGCGACGCCATCCCGTTCCCGGCGCGCCCGCAGCGTCACCGTGCCGCCCGAGGGGGTGAACTTGAGCGCGTTGGAGACGAGGTTGAACAGCGCCTGTTTCAGCCGCTTCTCGTCGCCGGCGAGGCTGCCGATGTCGGCCGGGCAGTCGAATTCGAGATGGAGGCCGCGGCTGCGCGCGCGCTCGCGCGCGAGATTCATCACCCCGGAC
>Ga0335078_10017348_pt1 | contig 10693 bp, 10 predicted proteins | sample Lox_Sample_32_FD_206711 | JGI IMG/M metagenome (GOLD analysis project Ga0335078, IMG submission 206711) | Soil microbial communities from Loxahatchee National Wildlife Refuge, Florida, United States - Lox_Sample_3.2 | ecosystem: Environmental > Terrestrial > Soil > Wetlands | place: USA... | reverse complement strand
TCTTTGCCGTCGTAGGTTTTCACCGTGATGCTGCCATTCAGCAGATTCGCCTTGACGGAGCCGGGCCGCGTCGGATCGCTCAAGTGAACCGTCAGGCGATCGACGCCGTCTCCTGCTTGCGGCTGGGATTGAGCGAGCGCCGCGTGCGGCAGGGCCGCAATAAAACCCGCCGCCAGTAACCCGATGCTCACCGCATTCATTGCCTTTGACCTGTTTGCCATGTGCTTATTCATGTTTTTCCAGTATCCGAATGTCGCCATTGAGATTCTCCACGCGGATCAGCGGCCCCCCTGCTCCGATCCGCCCTCCACCTGAGCCGCTGGTGCGGAAATAGTATTTCGTGCCATGACGTTCCTCTTCCGGCATGCTCGCGGGCGACGCCGCAACGGGGAAGTCGCTGTACACGTTTCCGCTAAAAGTTTTGAACCGAAAGTCCGCGGACAGATCCTTCGCGAAATAGAGTTCGACGCTTCCGTTTATCGAGCCGAACTGAAAATCGCTCTTCGGATTCTCGCGAAATGTGGCCTTGATAGAACCGTTCACCGTATGCGCCGAACCGGATCCGCCAATGTTGTCCATCGTGATGCCGCCATTCACATTCGAGATGGAAAACTCACCACTTACATCGCGCACGCTGATCTCGTGTCCATTCACCGCTTTCAACGTGAGGTCCGAATCGCGCGGAACGTGCAGCCGGAAATCCATCTCGACCGCGTATGGCGGGCGATCGAACTGCCAGCACTGTGGCCCGCCGCAGTCCCACGGATACTTCATCTTGAGTTTCAGCGAGCCGGGATTCTGTTCTGCGTCGAGCGTCACTTCCTTCTGCGCCCGCTCGAGCGCCGCGTTCGATTCGGCGTGGATCCTCTTATCGGCATCCATCCGCACTTCGTCGCCGGTCGCGTCGCCTTGCACGTCGATCGAACCCCAGATATTGTCGATTTCGATGGATCGGTGCCCGTCTGCGGCCTGAACCGTGAAACTCCTCTGCACTGTTTCGTCTTTATGGACTGGCATCCCCCAATCCCAGCCCCAGTCTTCGTCGCCCCACTGCAGCGCCACGTTACGCAGGCCCGCATGGACGGCCGAGGGCAGCGAATCGTCGGAATGGCCGGGTCCCAGGGTTCTCGCGCGGACCACCAGCGCCGATGCGAGCGCGATTACCGTAATTGCTTGCAGCACGTATGAAGCGGCTTTCAGCATTGCTCCTCCTTCACGTCCCAGCCCTATCGAGTGCAGCCGGCCTTAGCTCAATTCGTTGATCGCCTTGTGTGCTCGTTCGCGCACCGCGGGATCGGCGCTCTGGTCCTGTTCGATTTTCTGCAGCGGTTCGATCGCGCCCCGGTCGCGCCATTGGACGAGCAGGTCGATCAATTCCACCTGCACGAGCGGCGACTGCTGCGTGTCGAGCGCCGCCGTCAGTCCCTGGCGCACCTGCGTCTGATTGCGGTAGCGGCTCAGCGCATCGAGCGCGGCGAGACGCACGTCAACACTGCTGTCGTATCGCAAGGTGTGCATCAGCGCGTCGAGAATCTTCGGGTCTGCCTGCTGCTCGCGCGTGCTCCACGTCACACCCTGCAGCCGCTGGCTCGCGGAATCCTGCTGCAGCATCGAGAGCACCATCAATTGCCGCATGTTGGTCAGCTCGGATTGCATCGACGCCATTTCTTCCTGCGAGTGTGCTGATTCGCCGCCTGCGAAATAACGACCCGCGACAAACCCCGCTACAGCCAGGACGACCGCAAGCGCGCCGAAAGCGAACGCGGAACGCGCCCCAATTCCGCTCCAACTCCAAACCCAGGATTCGCGAGCCGGCATGCGCCCCTTCTCGCCGCGCCCTTCTTCGTACGCTTCGAGCATTGCGTGGAAGCGCTCGCGCAGCGCCGGACTCGGCTGCTCCTGCGGCAATTGCGCGAGTCTTTCGCCAAGCGACACGAGTTCCGCGCACGGCGCGCAGCTTTTCAAATGCGCTGCGACGAACTCCGCATCGCGCCCTTTCAGCGCACCCGCCCAGTAGTCGGGCAAAAGCTCAGCAAGTCGTTCACAGTCCATAATTGGCTCCTGCACTTTTGCGATCGGCGACGCCTCCGCCGCCGAGCCTCAAGAAAACCTCGCGCAATTCCTGCAGCGCGCGATGCACCCGCACTTTCACGGCGCCAACGTTGCATCCCATCAGCGCTGCGATCTCGTTGTACGGCAGCCCTTGAAACCGGCTCAGCAGCAGCACCTCGCGCTTTTCCTCCGGCAACTCCAGCAGAGCCCGGTGCAGCAGCGCTTCCTGCTGATTCGCACTCGCCGAATCGTTGTGCACCGCGGGCGGATCCATTTCCGGCTGAAGCTCAACCTCGGGCCGGCGCTTGCGCAGATGGTCCGCGTGCGCATTTCGCGCGATTTGGTAGAGCCATGGGCGAAACGGCGTGCCCGGCCGGTAGCTTCGCCGGTATTTCAGGACGCGCACGAAAACTTCCTGCACCAGGTCTTCGCTCGCTGTGCGGTTGCCGGTCAGCTTGGTGTAAAAGCTGAACAGCGGCACCTGATATCGGTCGAACAACACTCCCAGCATGTCTCCCGCGCCTCCGCGCACGAGCGTCATCAGCTCTTCGTCCGGCACCGGCCTGGTCATTCGGTCGTTTCCGTTCCGGCTGGCTTCCTTTACATGGGTGAATACTGCAATGCGGGGAAAAGGTTACAGGAAATTTTGCGGGACTTGGCGCGTGGAAAGTTAATTCGGGCCGTGGCCGTTTCCGCCGGCACGCTTTCGTGCTCGCTGCAACTCGACCAGTTTTGGCAGAAAATCGGCCATCCAGCGGAGCACCAGGCTGCGGCGCTCCTTTTCCGCGCGCATTTCGAGGAGCGCCTGCCGCTTTTCGAGTTCCATCGGCAGCACGGCCGCCATGTGATACGCAAGCGTTGCCGGTTCCTTGCACGCGGCCTGAGCCCAGGCGCGCTCAAAAAGCAGGAAATGACACTGCTCGAACGCTTCCACAAGCTGCGCGTCCGCGTCCGGATCGGGAGCCGGCGGGTCCGCTGCAGACGCTTCGTCTTTCACGTATTCGACCGCGCCCTCGTAGTACTCCTTCTCATCGATCAGCTCGTTGAGGCGGAAGACGGCGCGGCCCACCGCGAGAATATCCATCCGGCCGTCCGGGTAATCCTTCAATTTCTGCACAATCTCTGCAGTGCATCCGAGCGTCGCGATGGCCTTGCTCGCCGCCAGAATCATTCCGAACTCGGCGCGCTCGCCCAGACATTTCCCGATCATCAGTTTGTATCGCGGTTCGAAGATGTGCAGAGGCAGTTGCATGCCGGGGAGGAGGACCACGTCCAGTGGGAAAAGTGGAATTCGCGTCGGCCGCAGCATGCGAGATTCTACGCCGGGAATCGTTATTTCAGGAGCGCCAGAGCCGCTTGCATCTCGTCGCGCGCATGCAGGTCGCCCGTTTTTTGCGCTACGACAATGCCGTCGGATAACGTTCGCCGCGCCTCGTCAATCCGGCCCAAACGCGAGAGAAGCTGCCCGTATTGGAAATAGGCCGCGACGTACTCGCCATTGATCTCCAGCAGCTCTTGAAAATTGGCGAGTGCGGCGGCGTCATCGCCGAGCTTCACGCATTCGAGCGCCAGCCCGTAGCGCGCGAACGCATCGGCAGGCTTCTGCGCCACGAATTGCTCGAGCATTTCGCGCCGCGATTTTTGCGCCTGTGCCATGGCTCCCGCGATTATAGCGTAGGTTTTGGATTGTACGGCCGCTCAGGATGGCTTTGCGCGAATGACGATGCTTAACTCGCGGGGGCTGCCACGCGGCTTTGCAGGTGGGCTTTTACGCTCTCGGCTGCTTGAAACCCGCGCTCGACACATTTTCCGATCGCGGGGCCTTCGAGGTAATTTCCCGCGAAGAAAAGGCCCTGAATCGAACGTTCAGCCTCGCGCAAGGCCCGCACCACGTGCCCATGCCCGAGGTTGTACTGCGGCAGCGCCTTCTGATGTATCCAAACGTTCGACGCGACCGCCGACCCTGTGATGCCGAGGATTTGCTCCAAATCTTTTTGGACGATCGCAGCGATTTCCGCTTCGGAACGCCGCGCAATTTCGGGATCGGTCGTGCCTCCGATGAAGCTTGTCAGAGTCATTTGCCCGGCGGGCGCGCGGCCCGGAAAGAGCGACGAATTCCAAACGATGCCGAGCGTCCGATGCTTCTCGCTGCGCGGAATCAGCACGCCGAAGCCGTCGAGCTGCATCGTGGTTTGTTTCTGATAGTAGCCGCTTGCCACGACGGCGAGCGAAGCATACGCGATTCCCGAAAGCTGTTGCGCGAGCGCGGGAGAAATGGGCGCGAGAAAATGTGCCGCGACATGCGCCGGCGCCGCGACAACCACGGAATCGGCGCTAAGGGTTTGCTTGGCATCCCCTTGCGTCACATGAAGCTGAAATTCGGCATTCGATCCATCGGTGCTCACGTCGATCGAATCGACACGCGCGTTTGCCAGCGCGCGCTGCCCCAGCCTCTTAGCCATCGCTTCGGCGAAGCTGCCCAATCCGTGCTGGAACGAACAAAGCGGCGGCGCGCTCTGGGAAGGCCGTTCTCCCCGTCGCGATTTCATGGCCCCGCGCAGCACGCTGCCATACTCGCGCTCCCACTCTTCCAGGGAAGGGAAGGCCGCTCGCAGACTCAGCCGCTCCGGATCGCCCGCATACACTCCGGAAACGAACGGGGAGACCAGGTATTCCAGAATTTCGTGCCCGAATTTGCGCCGCACGAACGCAGCGATCGTTTCCTCTTCGTTCGGAGGCTTCGTTTTTCGAAACGCTTCGGAAACCACTTTCCAACGCGCGCCAACGCCCAGCAGGGAACTCGTCAGCACCGCCTGTGGCGACATGGGTACTTTTTGAAGGTGCTCCTGCCGCAAAACGTATCGAGGCGCGCGCGGGTCGGCTTTGCACAATTCGTTCTCGATCCCGAGCTCTCGAATAAGCGAAAGCAGCGTATCCGTTCCCTGAAAGCTTTGCGGGCCGGCCTCGAAAAGAAATCCATCTTTTGAGATTGTGTTGATGAGGCCGCCAAATCGCTCGCCGGCTTCGAGGAGAATCACAGGAGCGCCTAGCTGTTGCAGCCGGTACGCGCAGGCAAGGCCTGAAACGCCCCCGCCCACGACCACGACTTTTCCCGGCTCAGCCATTTGCGCGTGTGCTATAGCGTCTTGGAGAAAAGAGGCTTTTGATCCATCTGCTGCTCGCGGAGATAGCGGTCGAACGCCATCGCCACGTTGCGAATGAAAATTCGGCCGAGCGGCGTAACGCGAATCTCATCGCGCGCGAGCATCACGAGCCCGTCCGCCGCCGGTTCCTCGAGCTGCGCCAGCTCCGCCTCGAAATACTCGTCAAAATCGACGGAAAATTCCTGCTCGATCTCCTGCTTGAGAATTACCGTGTGACACAGCAGTCGCCCGATTACCGCGCGGCGCAGAACGTCATCGGCTGAGAGCCGGTAACCCCGCATTGTAGCCAGCCCACGCGTTTCAATTGCCGCCTGATACGCAGGAACCTCGCGCACGTTTTGCGCATACGCTTCGGCAATCGAACTGATCGCGCTCACGCCCATGCCGTAAAGGTCGGCGCCCGCTTTCGTCGTATAGCCCTGAAAATTGCGATGCAGCGTGCGATTTTGCTGCGCGACGGCAAGCTCGTCGCCCGGCCGCGCAAAATGATCCATCCCGATGTAGAGGTATCCGGCGGCGAGGAATTGTTCGAGGCCCGTCCGGAAAATCTGAAATTTTTCCGCGCCCTCAGGCAGATGATTCGCGAAGGACCCCTGCTGTTTTTTCAGCCATGGCACATGCGCGTAGCTGAACATCGCAACGCGGTCTGGCGCGAGCGTGAGCACCTGATCGATCGTCGCCGCGAACGTCGCGGCCCCTTGGTACGGCAAGCCGTAGATCAAATCAACGCTAATGCTTTGGAAGCCGAGCGAGCGCGCCGCCGCGATCAGGTCGCGCGTCAGCTCATACGGCTGCACGCGATGAATCGTCTCCTGCACCTTCGATTGAAAATCCTGCACGCCCATGCTCAGCCGGTTGAATCCAAGCCGTCGCAACGTCTCCAGATGCTCGCGGCTCGTGACGCGCGGATCCACCTCAATCCCGGTCTCCGCATCCGGCGCGAACGAGAATCGCTCGCGGGTGTGGCCGAAAAGATCCTCCATCTGCGCAGGAGTCAGGTAAGTCGGCGTGCCTCCGCCCCAGTGAAACTGAATCGTCTCGCGCTTTCGTGAAACCATTTTCGAGACGCAATCGATTTCGTGTTTCAACGCGGCGAGATACGGAATCGTGACGCTCTTGTCCTTCTGAATGGACACGTTGCACGCGCAGAACAGGCAGAGACTTTCGCAGAAGGGAAGATGCATGTAGAGCGAAACAGGCGTGCCACGCGCGTTCGCTCGCGCGCAATAGGCTTCGAAATCGTCCGGTCCGAAATCGTCTTTCCAAATCGGCGCGGTCGGATAGCTCGTGTACCGCGGTCCCGGCCGGTTGTATTTCTCGAGCAACGCCTGAGAAACTTGCCCGATCTCCAGCCGCCCCTCCGAGGTCGTCCTTACATCGTTCATGAACGCGCGCCAATCAGTACCGTTTGTCCGGCTTCCACGAACGCTTTCGCATTCGCCACGGGAGTAGTGGGCAGAATGCCGTGGCCCAGATTCAAAATGTGTCCGAGTCCGCCCGTCTTCTCGATCGCCTCGCGCGCCGCGCCGCGCACGTCCGCCTCATCCCCCAGAAGAATCGACGGGTCCACATTTCCTTGCAGCGCCACTCGCTTGCCGAGTTTCCTGCGCGCATCGGCAAGATCCGTTTGCCAATCGACGCTCAGCACATCCGCACCCGTCTTCGCGAGGCTTTCGAGATGGCGCGCCGAGCCTTTGGCGAAAAGAATTCTCGGCGTTTCATTCTCGCCCAACGCTTGGAAAACTGCCGTCGTAGCAGGGAATTCGAATTCATTGTACTCGTCCGCCGTCAGCTCGCACGCCCACGTATCGAATAGTTGAACGGCAGCCGCTCCTGCCTCGATCTGCGATTTCAAGCAACACGCCGTTACTCGCGCAATCCGGTCGAGCAGCGCTTTCAAAGTCTCCGGCTCCTGGCGCAACATGGCCTTGGCGCGCGATACATCTCCGCGCGTCTGCCCCTCGATCATGTAACACGCCAACGTCCACGGGGCCGCCGCAAATCCGATGACGGGCACCGTCGGCCCCATCTCTTTCGCGATCGCGCGAATCGCGTCCCCGACGAATCGCGTTTCCCTCGCCGGATCGAAATCTCGCAGCCGCCGAACCGCATCCATATCCCGCACTGGATTCGAAAGCACCGGTCCCGAGTCCGGCACATCCAACGGCATTCCCATTGCTTCCGCCGCGATGAGAATGTCCGAGAACACAATGATCGCGTCGACCCCGAGCGCCCGAAACGGCTGAATGGAAACCTGCGCGGCGAGTTCCGGCGTCTTGCAAATCTCGAGAAAGGAATGCTTCGCCCGCACAGCCTGGTACTCAGGCAAATAGCGCCCGGCCTGTCGCATCAGCCACACAGGGACGCGCTCCACAGGCTCGAAGGCACACGCCCGCAGAAATAGCTCCTCTTTGTTCTCGTGATTCCGTTCCATTGGATAGCAGGTCTCCGTTATGATACCAGAACGCTCCCATGGCCCCGGTCGCGTTATAATTCCGCAGGGGATTTTCGCCTTTTATGCTGAATCACACGGCCTATCTGGCCCTGGTACTTTACGCGGCCAGCTTCTGCTGCTATGCGTGGATTCTATATGCCCCGCATCTTTGGCTCGGCCGGTTCGCCACGCTCCTTCTTGCCGGCGGAATCATCGCTCATTATTACGCGTTGCTGGAACGCACCTACGGCACGCACACAATCCCCTACGACGATCTTTTCGGCTCGATGTCACTCTTCGCGTGGCTACTCGCCGTCACCTATCTCGGCTTGGAACTGATTCATCGCCAGCGCACGGTAGGGGCGTTCGTAACGCTATTAGTCGCTGTGTGGGTCGCTGCCGTCAGTTCGTTTGCGCCTCGCGAATTGCCGCCGCCCCCTCCCGCGCGCGGGCCGCTCTTCGCCTTTCATGTCACGCTCAACACTTGGGCCTACGCGGCCTTCGCTCTCTCGTTCGTGCTCAGCGTCATCTATATCGTGCAAGATGGCTTTTTGCGTTCCCGGCGCCCGAGCGCGGCGTTCTGGCGCTTTCCGGCTCTCGACGTGCTCGACCGGATGTCGCGCAGCAGCGTGTATGTGGGCCTCGGCGCCCTCGCCGTGGGGGTTGTCAGCGGCTTCGTTTGGGAACATCGCCTGAGCGGCACCTACGCTTTGGGCGATCCAAAAGTGATCGTGACGCTCGCGATCGTCGCCGTCTATGTCGCCTATCTGCTTCTTTCGCGAACGGCCACTTGGCGTGGCGCGCGCGCGGCTCGCATTTGCGCGCTGAACTTTGCCGTCGTTCTTTTCAGCTATACGATTGTGAATCTTTATCTGACGAGGTTTCACCGCTTCTTCTGATGTCGGCGATTTCCAAGACGAGCGATTCCGCCCGCGTCCGTGCAACCGGCTCGATTCGCGTCGCGCTCATCGGCTGCAATCACCGGACCGCCCCGGTTGAATTGCGCGAACGCGTGGCTTTCACCACCGAGCAGGCGCTCGATGCGGCCAAGCAGCTCCGCAGCCGCGGAATCCTGGAAGAAGCCGTGGTCGTCTCCACCTGCAATCGCAGCGAACTTTACGGCGTCCCGGGCGATGCGAGCCCGTCTGTCGCTGACGCGATGGAAGATTTTCTTACCTCGTACCACCGTATCCCGCGAGGCGAACTTGCCGGTCGCACCTATCGATGGCTCGGTACGGATGCGATTCGCCATCTCTATCGCGTCGCCGCGGGACTCGATTCCATGTTGCTCGGCGAAGCGGAAATCCTCGGGCAGGTTCGCGCCGCGTATAGCCGCGCCTTGGAACACGGCGCCACTGGCCCCATCCTCAATCGCGTTTTTCAGGGAGCACTTGAAGTTGGGAAACGAGTTCGCGCCGAGACGGAAGTCGCCGCGCGGCCCATGTCCGTGTCGCTTGCCGGCGTGAAACTTGCCGAACGGGTTTTCGGTAGCTTGAAAGGGCGCTCGGCGCTGATTCTCGGAGCCGGCGAAGTCGCCGAGCAAGTTGTCGAGCATTTGCGCAATCGCGGCATCGGCAATCTGTGCGTCGTGAATCGTTCTTTCGATCGCGCCCGCCACCTCGCCGAACGCATGGGCGGCGAAGCGGTCGCGTGGGATTCGCTCGAAACCGTCCTCTCTTCGCCCGATATCATCGTCACTTCGATTGGAGACATCGGATCGGTTCTCACGCGCGACAAATTTGTCCGTGCACTCGCTGCACGGGATGGCCGCCCGGTCTTTGTCGTTGACCTTGGCGTGCCGCGCAACATCGCGGCCGATGTGGCCGGCCTCTACAATTTGTATCTCTACAATGTCGACGATCTCGGAGAAATCGTCGAGCAGAATAAACGCGCCCGCGAAGCCGAAATTCCTCGCGCGGAAACGATCATTGCCGAGCACGTCGCCAAATTTGAAAACTGGCGCGCCGCTCTGGAAGCTACCTCGATCATCGACGATCTGCGCGGTCGTTTCAGCGCCGAAAGGGAAGCGCTGCTTCGCGAGCGTCTCGCCGCCATGCACGGCATCTCGCCTGAGGAGCGCGAACGTCTCAGCAAAATTACGGAAGATTTGATCGAGCGCCTGCTCCAGGAACCCACGACTCGCCTCCGCAACGGTCGCGGCGTTCCCGGCCACCTCAGCGTGATCGAAGCCTTGCGGCGCGTTTTTGGCCTGGACAGGGAAGAGCAGGGCAGGGAATCGGAATGAAGCTCTTGCGCATTGGGACGCGTGGCAGCGCCCTCGCGCTCTGGCAAGCCAATTTCGTAGTCGATTCGCTGAAGCGCGCTCACGGAATCGAAACGGAACTCGTCCGCATCCGCACGTCGGGGGATAAGTTGCAAAACGCGCCCGTCGCGCAAATCAACGAACAAATCGGCTCGGAAAATGGCGCAAAGGGCATCTTCATCAAGGAACTCGAAGAAGCTCTGCTCGCGGGCACGATCGATCTCGCCGTCCACAGCATGAAAGATGTGCCCACCGAGATTCCCGAAGGCCTCACGTTCGCGGCCATCACGCGCCGCGAAGATCCGCGCGATTGCCTGATTTCGCGCAAGGGCGGCACGCTTCGAACCCTCCGCGAAGGCGCGCGCATCGGTACCAGCAGCCTCCGCCGCCAGGCGCAGATTCGCCATCATCGCCCCGATCTCGACGTCGTCGATTTGCGTGGCAATGTCGATACGCGTCTGAGGAAACTCGAAAACGGCGAGTTCGATTCCATCGTCCTCGCCATCGCCGGCGTAAATCGCCTGGGGCTCGCGAATAAAATCACGCAGGTGCTCGACGAAGACATCGTGCTGCCCGCCGTCGGCCAGGGCGCGCTTGGAATCGAGACGCGCGCGAACCATCGTGAGACGTGCGATCTCGTCGCAACTCTCGACCATGCCGAAACGCGCGCCTGCATCACCGCCGAACGCGCTTTGCTGCGCGAACTCCAAGGTGGCTGTCAGGTTCCTCTCGGCGCGCTCGGCTGCCTGCGTGGCGATGAACTGCATCTTGAAGCAGCCG
>Ga0335078_10017347_pt1 | contig 10694 bp, 9 predicted proteins | sample Lox_Sample_32_FD_206711 | JGI IMG/M metagenome (GOLD analysis project Ga0335078, IMG submission 206711) | Soil microbial communities from Loxahatchee National Wildlife Refuge, Florida, United States - Lox_Sample_3.2 | ecosystem: Environmental > Terrestrial > Soil > Wetlands | place: USA: Florida... | reverse complement strand
ATAGACGGACTCGTTGTAGCCTTCGTTGTACTGCAGGGCCACCTCGGCGTGAATGCCGTCCTTTTCCTTCGAGACATAAATGACCTTGGGATGAAGCGGCTCCTTGGCCCGGTTGATGTGCTTGATGAACTCTTCGATGCCGCCGTTGAACCGGAAGACCTCCTGTTTCTCCGTGCGCTCGTCGCGCAGCGTGATCTCCAGGCCCCGGTTCAGGAAAGCCAGCTCGCGCAGGCGATTGGCCAGAATGTCGTACTTGTATTCGATCACCGGGAAAATTTCATTGTCGGGCTTGAAGGTGATCTTGGTGCCCGTGCCCTTGGCCTTGCCGATGACTTCCAGCTTCGACGCGGTCTTGCCCCGCTTGAACCGCATATGATGGACCTTGCCATCGCGTTTCACTTCGACGTCGAGCCACTCGCTCAAGGCGTTGACGCAGGTCACGCCCACGCCGTGCAGTCCGCCGGAAACCTGGTAGCTCTTCTTATCGAACTTGCCGCCGGCGTGCAGAACGGTCAGCACCACCTCGACGGCCGGTTTCTTCTCCGTCTTGTGCATGTCGACGGGGATGCCGCGTCCGTCGTCGATGACGGTGATCGAGTTGTCCACGTGAATGGCGACTTCGATCTTTTTCGCATAGCCCACCAGGGCTTCGTCGACGGAGTTGTCGACCACCTCGTAGACCAGATGATGCAGGCCGCGCTCACCCGTGTCGCCGATGTACATCGCGGGACGCTTGCGGACGGCTTCGACGCCCTCGAGTTTCTGAATCTTGTCGGCTGTATAATCGCTGGCGCCGAGCGAGGCCGCTTTTGGAATTTCGCCCGGATTTGCAGCAGTTTTTGGCTTTTCTAAAGTCTTACTCGACATTGTTTGCGATCCCCCTTAGGCATTCAAAATATTACTCCAAAATTGCCTGAGTCCGCAATGTTTTTCTGACCTTTTATTGGGTTAATTCACATTGTGTAAGCGTTTTAACACTAGATACTTCCGCATTGGAAGCTGACCGGTTAAATGACTGTTAAAATACTGTCTCAAAAAACCTGTTCCAGACACTTGACATGGTCGCCTTTGCTGCTAAACTATATCAAGTTAGGTCATATACTAAAGATTACATGAAGCTTTCGATCAAAGCCGACTATGCGTGCAGGGCAGTGGAGACTTTGTCCCTTCATCATCCCGATGATCGGCCGGTGCGCATTGACCAGATCGCGCAATTGGGTGCCATCCCGGCAAGCTATCTCGTGCAGATTTTGATCGAGCTGAAGAGCAAAGGGCTGATTAAGAGCCAGCGGGGCAAGGCTGGCGGATATGTCCTGGCCAAGCCACCGAAGGACATCACGGTCGGCGACGTCGTGAGAGCGACACAAGGCGAACTCGTTGAGCTGTCGGTATTAACGGACTCATCTTCGCCCCAGGAAATCCAGCGGGTATGGCGCCGGATCAAGTTTGCGGCGGAGGACGTAGCGGACAGCGTGACGTTTGAGGACATCTGTGCCGAGGCGGCGGTCAGGCCGCAGATGTATTACATCTAGTTTCCAAGATTGACAGTCGATGGTTCTTTGATATAGTCCCGCTCGTCACCCCGCGAAGGCGGGGAGACATCTCTTATCAAGAGCGGTCGAGGGACTGGCCCTGTGAAGCCGCGGCAACCGCCCCGTAAAGGGGGACAAGGTGCCAATTCCAGCTCCGAGGTTCCGGCATGCGCCGGGATGGCGGGGGAAGATGAGGGAGAGACAACCGTCAGTTTCATCGTTTGCCTCTTCGTCGCTTGCTCCGCGGATCGGGGGTGGGCCGAAGAGGCGGTTTTTTGCCCTCCTTTGGCCTGGCGCGGCCGCTTCTTGGTGGAGAAGACAGGAAAGGGTTCAGATGAAGGCTAAACACGGGTTCTTCACCAGTCTGAAATGCCGGGAGTGCGGGCGCCATTACCCCAAGGAAGCGCTCCACGTCTGCGAATTCTGTTTTGGTCCCCTGGAAGTTGATTACGACTACGAGGCGATCAAAACGGTGTTGACACGGGAGCGGATCCAGTCGCGCCGGCCGACGATGTGGCGCTACCGGGAACTGCTGCCCATCGACGGCGAGCCGACCGTTGGGTTCGAGGTCGGTTACACGCCGTTGATCAAAGCGGACCGGCTGGCCAGGCGGCTCGGGCTGCGCGAGGTGTGGGTGAAGAACGACACGGTCAATTACCCGACGCTGTCGTTCAAGGACCGGGTGGTCAGCGTGGCGTTGTCCCGGGCGAGAGAGATGGGGTTCGAGGTGGTGGCCTGCGCGTCGACGGGCAACCTGGCCAATTCCGTGGCGGCCAACGCGGCGAGCGCGGGATTGAAGAACTATGTGTTCATTCCCGCCGACCTGGAGACGGGCAAAGTGGTCGGCTCGCTGGTGTACGGTTCGAACGTGATCGGCATCCAGGGCACGTACGACGAGGTCAACCGCCTTTGCAGCGAGATCGCCGGCAAATACGGCTGGGCGTTCGTCAACGTGAACATCCGCCCGTACTACGCCGAGGGATCCAAGGCAATGGGTTACGAGATCGCCGAACAACTGGGCTGGCGGTTGCCGGACCACGTGGTGGTGCCCATGGCGGGCGGTTCCCTGATCACGAAGATCCACAAGTCCTTCAAGGAATTCATCAAACTCGGGCTGGTGGACAAGCATGACGTGCGCGTGCACGGCGCGCAGGCCGAAGGCTGCGCCCCGATCGTCAACGCGATGAAGGCCGGCAGCGACATCATCAAGCCGGTCAACAAACCGAACACGATCGTGAAATCGCTGGCCATCGGCAATCCGGCCGACGGATTTTATTCGATCCAGACGATGAAGCAGACGGGCGGTTGGGCCGAGAACCCGGATGACGGCGAAGTGGTGGCGGGGATCCGTCTGTTGGCGGAGACGGAAGGGATTTTTGCGGAGACGGCGGGCGGGGTGACGGTGGCGGCGGCCAAACGGCTGGCGGACAGTGGTCGCATCAAGAAGGACGAATCCCTGGTGCTGTGCATCACGGGACACGGGCTGAAGACCCAGGAGGCGATCCACGGCAAATGCGGACAGCCGGAGGTGATCAAGCCGAGCCTGAGGGAGTTTGCGGCCCTGCTGGAACAGAAGAAAAATTGAACGGAGGAGACAACGAATCATGGCCATCAACGTACGCATCCCAACGCCGTTGCGGAAAGTGACGAAGGACAAGGAAACGGTCCAGGTGACCGGCGCGACCATCAACGAGATCGTGGAGAACCTGGAAAAACAATATCCGGGCCTGAAGGAACGCCTGTGCGACGAGCGCGGCGAACTGCGCCGGTTTGTGAACATTTATTTGAACGACGAAGACATCCGTTTCGCCCAGGGCAAACAGACCCCGGTGAAGGACGGAGACGAAATTTCCATTATCCCGGCGATTGCCGGGGGGCGCCGTTGACCGGCGCGGCGGTGGAAAGGACAGCATCATGGCGAAGACAGCCAGGGAAACAAAGCGGTTGTGGTTGACGTACCCGAAAAAGGCGATCCAGCGGCCCGTGATTTATGAGCTGGGGAAGAAATTCGAGGTGGTCACCAACATCCGGCAGGCCAGCGTGACGGAAGAAGTGGGCATCGTGTCGCTGGAGTTGCTCGGCGACCGCGCGGAAATCAAGAAAGCGATCAAATGGCTCGAGGGCCTCGCCATCAAGGTCGAGCCGGTCGAGATCAACGTCATCGAAAGCTGAACGGAACCAGAAACGGCATGGCGGCGAAGTTTACACCAGCGGAGATCCGGGACCTCGCGGAGGCGTTTGAAGGCAAGGCGCCCCGCGACGTCCTGCAATGGGCGGCGGACAATTTTCCGGCGCGCGTGGCGATCTCGTCCGCCTTCGGGCCGGAGGGCCTGGTGGTGATCGACATCGCCCAGCGCAAGGTGACGCCGCGCCTCCCGGTGTTCACCATCGATACCGGATTCCTGTTTCCCGAGACGCAGGAGTTGATCGGCAAGATCGAAAAAGAATACGGCATCACCGTGGAACGGCTGCATCCCGAGCTGACGCCGGAACAACAGGCGGAAAAATACGGCCCCGAACTGTTCCGGCGCGAACCCGACCGTTGCTGCCACATGCGCAAGGTGCTGCCGCTGGCGAAAAAGTTGCCGTCGCTGGACGCCATGGTCACCGGCGTGCGCCGGTCCCAGGGCGACACGCGCAAGGACGCGAAGATCCTCCAGTTTCAGGAGACGCCCGAGGGCCATCGCTACGTGAAGATCAACCCGCTGGTTGCCTGGAGCCAGGAAGACGTCTGGTGGTACATCGTCAGCCATCAATTGCACTACAACGTGCTGCACGACCACGGGTACCCGAGCATCGGTTGCACGCCGGATTGCTGCACGCGTCCCGTGCAGGACGGCGAAAACGAACGCGCCGGCCGCTGGGCGGGCACCGACAAGAAAGAATGCGGCCTGCACACCTTCGCGGCCAACATCTGAGACCGCGCGGGAAGAAAATTCATTATGGACCACCTGGACAGACTGGAAAATCAGAGCGTGTTCATCATCCGCGAGGCGTTCAACAAGATCGAGCGGCTGGCGATGCTCTGGAGCGTGGGCAAGGATTCGATGACGCTGCTGTGGCTGGCCCGCAAGGCGTTTTGCGGCCACGTGCCTTTCCCGTGCGTGTTCCTGGAAACCAGTTTCGACATGCCCGAACTGGTCGAACTGCGCGACCAATTGACCCGGGAATATAAATTGAACCTGGTCGTCGCCCGCAACGACGAGGCCATCGCCGCCGGGATGAACCACACCCGGGGCCGGGTGACGTGCTGCTCGGCGCTGTTGAAGGACAACCTGAAAAAAATCGTCGAACGCGAGAACTACGGCGGCCTGATCGTCGGCGTGCGCCGGGACGAAGACCCGACCCGCGCGAAGGAACGTTATTTTTCCCCGCGCGACAAGCACATGGAGTGGAACGTCGAAGACCAGCCGCCGGAATTGTGGGACCAGTTCAACACCGACCTGGCCGGCGGCACGCACCTGCGGGTGCATCCGCTGCTGCACTGGACGGAGATGAACATCTGGGAATACGCCGAGCGCGAGAAGATCCCGCTGGTGCACACCTACTTCGCCAAAAGCGGCAAACGCTTCCGCAGCCTGGGTTGCGTCCCCTGCACGATGGCGATCGATTCGCACGCCGACACCTTCGAGAAAATCCGGGAAGAACTCCGTTTGACAACCAAGAGTGAACGGAGCGTCCGCGCCCAGGACCAGGAAAGCGAAGACGCCTTCGAGAAACTGCGCCGCGACGGGTATATGTGAGGCGTCGGGAACGGAATGGAACCGCAGAGACACAGAGAGCACGAAGATTTCCATGCAACCGTCTGAACAACTGAAGATTGTCATCGTCGGGCACGTCGACCACGGCAAATCGACGTTCGTGGGCCGGCTGTTCTACGACACGAAATCGCTGCCGGACGGCAAGTTTGAAAAAATCAAGGCGGCTTGCGAGCGGCGCGGGGTGCCGTTTGAGTGGGCGTTCCTGACCGACGGCCTGCAGGCCGAGCGCGACCAGAACATCACCATCGACACCACGCAGATTTGGTTCCGCACCCGGAAGCGCCAGTACGTCATCATCGACGCGCCGGGCCACAAGGAATTCCTCAAGAACATGGTCACCGGCGCGGCCAGCGCGGAGGCGGCATTGCTGCTCATCGACGCCACCGAAGGCGTGCAGGAACAGTCCCGCCGGCACGGCTACCTTCTCCAAATGCTCGGGATCACCCAGATCGCCGTGCTGGTCAACAAAATGGACCTCACCGGTTACAGCGACAAGGTCTTCAAGAGCATCGAGGAACAGTACCGCGAGTTCCTTTCCAAACTCGGCGTGACCCCGAAGCTGTTCATCCCCATCGCGGCCAAGCTCGGCGACAATGTCGCCGTGAAATCCGCCGCCATGCCCTGGTATGCGGGCCCGACGGTGCTGGAAGCGCTCGACGAGTTCCGCATCGCGGGAAAACCGCACCACCTGCCGTTGCGCTTCCCGATCCAGGACATTTACCGGTTCGACGAGCGCCGCATCCTGGCCGGCCGGATCGAGTCGGGCACGCTGCGGGTGGGCGACCGCCTGGTGTTCTCGCCCCGCAACAAAACCAGCACCGTCAAAAGCATCGAACGCTGGAACGCCCCCCGCACCGAATCCGCCGGCCCGGGCGAATCCATCGGCATCACGCTCACCGAACAGATTTTCGTCGACCGCGGCCAGATGGCGTCGCATGAGGACGGGGCGCCGGTGGAGACCGACGTGTTCAACGCCAAACTGTTCTGGCTCGGCCGTCAAAACCTCGAGGTCGGCCGCAAAGTGAAGCTCAAGCTGACGACCGAGGAGATCGAGTGCCAGGTCCAGTCCATTGAAAAACTCATCGACGCCTCGACGCTGCAGGAGATCGACGCCTCGCAGCGGCCGTACATCGCCCGCAACGACGTGGCGGAAGTCACCATCCGCACCAAATCGCCGATCGCCTTCGATCCCTACGACCGGATCGTGGGCACGGGCCGGTTCGTGATCGTCGACGGCAAACAGGTCTGCGGCGGCGGCATCATTTCCCAGGGCGAATACCCCGACCGCCGCCAGGTGCTTTCCGGCATCAAGAGCCAGAACATTTCCTGGACCAAAGGCAAGGTGACCCGCGACGAGCGCGAGACGCGCAACACGCACAAGGGCGCGGTGATCTGGCTGACCGGCCTGTCCGGCGCCGGCAAGTCCACCATCGCCGCGGAACTGGAGCGAGAGCTGTTCGCCATGGGCCTGCACACCTACGTGCTCGACGGCGACAACGTCCGGCACGGGCTCAGCGCCAACCTCGGCTTTTCGCCCGAAGACCGCACCGAGAACATCCGCCGGGTCGGCGAAGTGGCCAAACTGTTCGCCGACGCCGGTGTGCTGGTGATCACCGCTTTCATTTCCCCCTATCGCGACGACCGGCGGCTCGTGCGCGAGATGCTCGACGAGGGCGATTTCGTCGAGATCTTCGTCAACGCCCCGCTGCCTGTGTGCGAGCAGCGTGATCCGAAGGGATTGTACAAGAAAGCCCGGGCCGGCCAGATCGAGCATTTCACCGGCGTCTCGGCGCCGTACGAACCGCCGGAAAATCCCGACATCGTCGTGCCCACCGACCGCCAAACGGTGCAGGAATCCGTCGCGCAAATCATCGACCACTTGAAAGTCGCCCATATCGGCCAGGACTATTCGATTTAGCGCTTGCGGGGCCCCGGATGTGGGCTAAATTGTCATTCGGCAAAAATGGAAGAAAACACGAGAAACATCTCTGAATCGCTTCGGGAGCCCCTGGTCCGCCAGTTCTCCATTTTTCTCCAGAACCGGGTGGGCGCCCTGCTGGACCTGACCCGCACTCTGGGCGAGGCGGGCGTGCATATCTGCGGCGTCTCCGTGGTGGACACCGCGGACGCGGCGGTGGTGCGCATTGTGGTGGACGATCCCGAGCGCTGCCACGACGCCCTGCACGAGGCCTCCATTCCCGCCAACGAATCCAGCGTGGTCGTGGTGGAACTGCCCCGCGGCCCCGAGAAACTTGACAGTGTCCTGCGCCAGCTCGTCGCCGCCGAGGTCAACCTGCAATACACGTATTCACTCATGGTCCGGCCCCGCGACAAGGCGCTGCTGGCCCTCCAGTGCGAGGACGCCGAGTACGCGCGCGACGTGCTCACCAAGTCCGGCTTTGATGTCCTCAGCCAAAAGGACATCTCCCGGTGACGCCCGCCGAAAAGCCGTCTCCGACGGGCCTGGCCATCGTGATCTGCGACCAGATCATCGAGGACAAGGTCACCAACAAGAAATCGCTGATTGGCATCTTCAACAACGTCGGCGCCGCCAAATTCCCCTGCCGCCATCCCCAGATCATGGTGTTCGTCTCGCTGACCGAAGGCCGCGGCGATTACCAGGCCCGGGTGCGCATCGTCAATGAAGCGACCGGCGAAGCCGTGGCCGACGCCGGGTTGCCGATCAAGTTCCCCGACGTCAACGCCGTCCTGGAACTGAACTTCAATCTGGTGGGCATCCCATTTGCTTCACCAGGACTGTATTCGATTGAATTTTACTGCGATGACGCCCTGGTACTCGAACGCCGGTTCCATGTCAGCCAGGTGCACCCGCAAACGCCATCGCAAGGGCCGCCGCCGCAGGAGATGTAGGCCGGCCTCTCGTTCGGGCCGGGTGCAAGGGATGTACGAGGTCCATGACTGACTTCGCCAACAGGACACGAAGACTCACCGTGCTGGGCGCGGCCTTGTTGCCGCTGCTGGCGGCCACGGCCTGGGCGTCGCAACGGCAAGTGCTCCGGTACCGGATGCCGGCGGCCGCAGCGCGCCGGGCGCCGATGGGCCGGCTGCCGGCCGCCACGCGCCTGGACCTGGCCCTGGCCCTGCCCTGGCGCAACCAGGAAGCGCTCACCAACCTGCTCCGGCAACTGTATGATCCCGCCAACCCTCGTTACCGGCGTTATCTGACCGCCGACCAGTTCACGGCGCAGTTCGGGCCGACTGACCGGGATTACCGGGCCCTGGTCGCGTTCGCGAAATCGAACGGATTGACCGTGACGGGCATGCATCCGGACCGGATGCTCCTGGACGTGCGGGGGACGGCGGCGGACGTCGAAAAGGCATTCCATACAACCCTGCGCGTCTACCGGCACCCGGCGGAATCCCGGACATTTTACGCGCCCGACACCGTCCCATCGGTGGACCTGGCTGTCCCGATGCTGACCGTCGTGGGCCTGGACAACTTTGTGGTGCCCCGGCCCCTGGCCCATCAGGTGCCCGTGGCCAACCGGCCGGCGAATGCGCCGCCGTCGACCGGTTCGGGCTCGGGCAACACGTATCTGGGCGGCGATTTCCGGGCCGCGTATCTTCCTGGCGTCACGTTGACCGGCACGGGGCAAAGCGTCGCGCTCCTGGAATTGGAGGGCTACGACGAAAGCGACATCAGCAACTACGAGAGCCAGGCCGGGATGACGAATGTGCCGTTGCAAAACGTGCTGGTGGACGGGGCCACGGGCGCGCCCGACGACGACACCGACGCGGTGGCCGAGGTGTGCCTGGACATCGAAATGGCTTCTTCCATGGCGCCGGGCCTGACCGGGGTCGTCGTTTACCAGGCGCCTGACAGCTACGCCGGGGCGGGCGACATCCTCGACCAGATGGCTTCGGATGATCTCGCCGCTCAACTGAGTTCCTCCTGGCTGATTGGCGACAATCCGGCCTGGGATGCGATCTACATGCGTTTCGCCGCCCAGGGACAATCCTTTTTCCAGGCCTCCGGGGACGACGGCGCGTTCAACTGGGCGTTGGCCGACCAGCAACGCGCGGACGATCCGTACATTACCCTGGTGGGCGGGACCACCCTGACCACGACCGGGCCGGGCGGCTCCTGGGTCACGGAAACCGCATGGAATTGGAACATCACCGGAGGCGGCACAAATGCCACCGGAGGCGGGGTGAGCACCAACTACACGATCCCCACCTGGCAGCAAAGCACCAGCATGGCCACCAACGGCAGTTCGGCGGCCTGGCGCAATGTCCCCGACGTCGCCCTGACCGCCGACAACGTGCTGGTCGACTACTACGGCACATCGGGTGACTTTGGCGGCACCAGTTGCGCGGCGCCTTTATGGGCCGCATTCACGGCGCTGGTCAACCAACAGGCCGCCGCCGCCGGCAAGCCGCCGGTTGGGTTTCTCAACCCGGCCATCTACGCCATCGGCAACGGACCGCAGTACGCCGCCGATTTCCACGACATCACCGCCGGCAACAACACCAACAGCAACAGCCCCACCCAGTACTACGCTGTCCCCGGTTACGACCTGTGCACCGGCTGGGGCACGCCCAACGGACAAAACCTGATCAATGACCTCGCCGGGCCGCCCGATCCCCTGCAGATCGAGCCGGGCGCCGGATTCGCGGCGTTGGGCCCGCCTGGCGGCCCGTTCACCACTACTTCCCAGGCGTACGTGCTGACCAACACCGGGACGCTTTCGCTGAACTGGTCCGTGATGAACACTTCCACCTGGCTGAATGCCTCACCCGACGGGGGCACGCTCCCGGCCGGCGCGTCGGCCAGCGTCCTGGTGGCCCTGAACGCAGCCGCCAACGGTCAGACGGCCGGCGTCTACGCCGCGCTGGTGCAGTTCAGCGATCAGAACAGCGGCATCACGCAAGACCGCGAGTTCGTCCTGAATCCGGAACCGCTGATCCAAAACGGCGGTTTCGAGACGGGTGATTTTTCCGATTGGATGCTCGCCGGAAATCAGGACCAGACATTCGTCACCTTTTTCCGCGCCCACTCCGGCTCGTTCGCGGCGGAACTCGGCGCGTCAGGCTCGCCCGGATTCCTCTCCCAAACGTTCCCCACGGCACCGGGACAACCCTATCTGGTGTCTCTCTGGTTCGAAAGCCTGGGTTCCCGACACGGCAGCGGCACGAATAATCTCCAGGTGTCTTGGGACGCGACCACGTTGTACGATCAGACGGACCTGGCGTCGTTTGGATGGACAAACCTGCAGTTCGTCGTCGTGGCGGGCGGGACCGAGACCGCGCTCCAATTCGCGTACCTCAACCCCGACACCCATTTCGTCCTCGACGACGTCAGCGTGGTCCCGGTGGACCCGCCCCAATTCCTGAGCACGGCGCAGGCCGGCAACACGGTCGGGTTCACCTGGAACACGGT
>Ga0335078_10017346_pt1 | contig 10694 bp, 7 predicted proteins | sample Lox_Sample_32_FD_206711 | JGI IMG/M metagenome (GOLD analysis project Ga0335078, IMG submission 206711) | Soil microbial communities from Loxahatchee National Wildlife Refuge, Florida, United States - Lox_Sample_3.2 | ecosystem: Environmental > Terrestrial > Soil > Wetlands | place: USA: Florida... | reverse complement strand
TCTGCAGGCGCGCCGCGGCTATTACGCTCCCCGCCGCCTGGCGGACCCGCGCGAGACCGCCCGCGAAGAAATCCAAGAAGCCTTGTTCTCCCGGGAGGAGCTGCGCGACATTCCCATCGCGCTGCACACCCAGTTCTTCAAATCCGGCGAATCGAGCGCGCACCTCACCGTGGTTGCGCAGGTAGATGTGCGAGGTTTGCGCTTCCGGCCCGAGAACGGGCGGAGCTGCGACGACCTGGAAGTGGTGACCGCTTTGTTCGACCGCAATGGCAAGCTCGTCACCGGTGGTCACAGGACCATCGAGATGCGGTTGCGCAGTCAAACGATCGAAAACCGGTTGGGCTCGGGGATTACGGTCAGAACCAATTTGGAAGTGCAGCCGGGCAGTTACACGATCCGGCTGGTCGTGCGGGACACCGAAGGACAAATGATGGCCGCGGCTAATGGCGCCGCCGAGATCCCCTGAACGGCGAACCGGTCCGTGCCCCGTTCCAAGGTTTCTGCCACCCGGATAAAGGAGTAGAATTAAATGGTTCCAATAGGCGGGCCGACCCCTCTCGATCCCCTATGGAGGTGTAACGTGAAGCTTCGCGGTTTTCTACTACCGGTCGCCATGCTGGGACTTGCCGCCGCGGCGGCCCAGGCGCAGGACCCCCAAACGCCGCCCGGCGCCGTCGTCATCAAGACCGAGACCCGCCTGGTCCTGGTCGACACCGTGGTGACCGATAAGAAGGGTAACTACATCCACGATCTCACGGCGAAGGACTTCAAAGTCTGGGAAGACAATAAAGAGCAAACCATCTCCAGCTTCTCCTTCGAGGCGGATCCCAACTCTCCGTCGAGCAATCAAAAACATTACCTGGTCCTTTTCTTCGATAACGCCACGATGGATTTTGGCGATCAGGCGCGCGCCCGTAAAGCCGCGGCGCAGTTCGTCGACGCCAATACCGGTCCCAACCGCTTGGTCGCCGTCGTCAATTACGGAGGCAGCATCAGCCTCGCGCAGAACTTCACCTCCAACGCCGAAAGGCTGAAACAAGTGGTCAGCGGCGTGAAGTTTTCCTCGGTCTCTCCCAACGAGCCCGTCGAGGTCGCCTCCACCGGCATCCCTTCGCTGGGAAGAGCCGAAGCGCAATTCGGCGTGTGGGACGAACTGCTTGCCCTGAGCAGTATGGCCAAACTTTTGGCGCCCATCCCCGGCCGCAAGATCCTGGTGATGTTGACCGCCGGCTTCCCCCTGCGAGCGGAGAATATGTCGGAGTTGACCGCCGTCATCAACGACTGCAACAAGGCCAACGTCGCCATCTACCCGATCGATGTCCGCGGACTTGCCACTGGCGTCAGCGCGGGTCCGGCAGGCGCGTCCCTCTGGTCCCCGCCGGCCTCTGAGCCCGTACGGCTGCTGCAGACTGCGTTTAGCCCGGCGAATTCGTTCTTCCAGCATGGTGGCGGGGGAGGCGGCGGTGGCGGAGGCGGCGGGGGTGGCGGTAAAGGCGGCGGGATCGGTGGCGGGACCGGTGGCACGGGCGGCGGCAAAGGCGGCGGCACTTCCGGCGGCGGTAAAGGCGGCGGCACCACGGGCGGCGGAACCAGTGGCGGGAAAAGCGGCGGCGCCACCGGCGCCACCACGGCCATGAACCCGTATACCAACAACCCCTACAATCAGTCGCGCTCGATCCTCCCCCCGTTCCCATCGAGCACCACCACCAACCAGCAGATCCTCTATGCGCTGGCAGCCGGCACGGGCGGCTTCGTCATCGCCAACACCAACGACCTCTTAGGCGGACTCGAGAAAATCGCCAAAGAGCAGAACGAGTATTACTTGCTCGGCTACGCCGCGGGCGAATCCGCCGAGGGAAGCTGCCATAGCCTCAAAGTCAAAGTCGACCGCCCCGGCGCCACCCTGCACGCGCGCAGCGGATATTGCAACGTCAAACCCGTCGATGTCCTGGCTGGCAACGCCACCGAAAAAGACCTCGAGAACCGCCTTGCCGGCACGGCCCCCGGCGTGTCCGGCGGCAGCATGGAGGCGCCGTTCTTTTATAGCTCGGCCAATACGGCCCGCGTCGACGTGGTCCTCGAAATCCCCTCGGATAGCATCAAATTCGAGAAGGCGCATGGGAAGTTTCATGCGGATTTGAATATCCTCAGCGTCGCTTACCGCACCGATGGAACCGTGGCGGCGCGCTTCAGCGACGCCAAGAAGATCGATGTGGACAACAAGAAAGAACTGGCCGGCTTCACCGGCAAGCCTTACCACTACGACAATCAGTTCGACATCGCCTCCGGCCAGTACACGCTCAAAACCGCGTTCAGCTCCGGCGGCGCCAGCTTCGGAAAGCTGGAGCTGCCCTTGACCATCGAGCCTTATGACAGCAAGCAATTCGGGCTGAGCGACATGGCTCTGAGCAAGGAGCTGCATCGCGTCTCCGAGGTGACTTCCGACCTCGATGCCGTGCTGCTCGAGGGCCGTACGCCCCTGGTCGCCCTGGGATTTCAGTTCACGCCCTCCGGCGCCTACCGCTTCAAGAAGACCGACAGCGTCGCCCTGTACGCCGAGGTCTACGAACCTCACGTGGCCGACAAGACGCCCCCGGTGGTTGGCGTTGAGCTCCGTGTGCTCGACCGCAAGACCAAGGAGGCCAAGCAGGATTCCGGAATGATGGGCGTGAACAACGAAATCCGGCCCGGCAATCCCGTGATTCCCGTCGGGCTCAAGGTGCCTGTCGATAAGCTTGCCCTGGGCTCCTACCAGCTCGAGCTGAAAGCCGTCGATTCGGCCGGAAACACCAAGGTGCGCGTGCGGGATTTCGAAGTCGAATAGCAGGTCCGTAGCGCAAGCTTCAGCTTGCCGCGGCGAACTTCGGTCCGCCGTCTGCGCTTTGTGCATTTGCAGTTACCCGCTCCGGCGTGGCGCAGCTTTAGCGGTCCCGTGGCGCAAGGTTCAGTGTCAAGTTCCAAGACATGGTTGGCAGTTTGTTGCAGGACATCCTTGACAGTTGGCAAATCTGGATGGCGGTGGAAAAGGGCCTTCCACCAGCCCCCGCGCCGTGGCCCGCGGACTGACATGCGGTCGCCGACTGCGCTCCTCCAACACCGCCTTCGCCCCGCCTTCGGCATAACGCCTTAGCCAGCTATGGCCGGTCTGCCGGCTGATCCCATACTCCCGGCTCAGCGCCGCTACGCAGTTGCCCGGCTCACCGGCTCGTATCACAAACTGCAAACGTTGATCCGACACATTTGTCCTTCTCCAGGGCATTGCTGGACACCTCCCACAGGAATGCTTTCCTGTCTTAAAGTGTCAAGGATGTCCCGCAACAATGTGTCAAGGATGTCATGAGGCTGAACACTTCAGCTTGCCGCGGCGAACTTCAGTCCGCCGTCATCTCCGCGCCCGCCCTGCTGAGCCTCGCTCAATCCTCGGACGCCATCGCCCGCGCGTAACTTCGCCGTACACTCCCCGGCAAATCATACCGGCCGAACTCCGCCACCGCGCACCAAATCACCTCGCGCGCCTCCTCCGAAGGACTGCAAGCGTCCGAGTCCGCCTGAAACCGGAAAATCAAATCGTGATGCAGGTGGAACAGTTCGTCCCGCCGCGGCGGAATGCCGTGTACGTCCACCCCGACCAGGCGCGGCGCCGCATCCGCCTGCAGGATGGCGCCGGTCTCCTCGACCACTTCACGCCTCGCCGCGTCGCCAATGCGCGGATCGTCCGGCTCTACGTGGCCTCCCGGAAGCAGCCAACGCTGCAACCGCCGGTGCAATACCAGCAGGATCCGGTCCCGGCCCGGACTCAGCACCAGGCCCGTGCACGTGATGTGCCCCGGATGGAACTGCCGCCGGGAAAATGGCTCCGGCGAGGCCGCCAGCAGCGACAATACCAATTCCTTGCTCTTCGCAGCTTCGCCATCGGCGCCCGCGTCGAAACGCTGCAACAGGCCGGCCACGTCCCCGGATTCGATCATCCTTTCATTATGGCCGCGCCGAACCGCAGTTCCAACCCGCCCACTTCGTAAACCCGAACCAGGATCAACCGCGCCGCCGAGAGCCACCGCCCGCCCAGAGGACGACCTGCAGAGACTTGCCACCACAATCAGCGTGCGGCGGCTCCGACCGGGAGGCCGAAATCCACCCAAGACGTAGCCCTGCTCGGGTCCCACGACCGCGGCGAACAGCAGAGCACCATCGGGTTCTGCGTGCGCCTGTACCGCCAGTCCGGACGCGATCTTCCGGCTCAATGCCAGCGCGAATGGCGCGCCATCCCCCGACGTCCGGCTGCCGACGGCCGCATTGAGCGCGCCGGCTTGCCGCATCAAATTCCAAATTCACGGAATATTCCCCTGCTACAAACCGGCCCCGCGCCGCACCATATAGAAGCATTTTCACAAGGTAGCGACTGAGAGACTGGCCGAAAAAGCTCCGGTCCCCCGCCAAAGGGGACCCCGGCCTTGCCGGCCCGTCTCCGGAAACTCGAAAGGAGCAAAATCGTGGCAGAACAGAAGAATCGCGTGGCACTTTTGGGCAGCGAGCGCTCGGCCCGCTCCGGATCTCGCGTGGTGGGGGCGCCCAACCCCCACGAACAGATTCGCATTACCGTCCTGGTGCGGCCGCGCAAGCCGCTGCAAAACCTGGCCTCGGCCAAGGAACTGGGCGCCACCGCGCCCAACAAGCGCCGCTATATGAGCCGCGAAGAGTTCGCCGCCCAATACGGGGCCGATCCTGCCGACTTGACCAAGATCGAAGCCTTCGCCCACCAGCACAACCTCACCGTTGCGGAGGTGAACGCGGCCCGGCGTACCGTGGTCCTCTCCGGAACCATAGCCGCGCTCAGCGCGGCCTTCGGCGTGTACCTCGCCAATTACGAGCACCCCGGCGGCGACTTTCGCGGACGCACCGGCCCCATCTACATTCCGGCCGACCTGCAGCAAACCGTCCAAGGCATCTTCGGATTCGATAACCGGCCCCAAGCCAGGCCCCATTTCCGCCGCCACAAACCAAAAGAAGGACAGACCAAGCGGACCCGTGGGGCATCCGCGCGCGACGCCATGCACGGTTACACGCCGCCGCAAGTCGCCCACCTCTATAACTTCCCCGCCGCCACCGACGGCGCCGGAGAATGCATCGGCATCCTGGAGTTCGGCGGAGGCTATAACACCCACGACCTGAACGCCTACTTCCGGCGGCTGGGGATACCCACACCCTCCATCACTGCCGTCTCCGTCGATGGCGTCACCAACCAACCGGCCCCCGGACAGGATAGTCCCGATACCGAGGTCATGCTCGATATCGAAGTCGCCGGAGCCGTCGCTCCCGGCGCCAATCTGGTCGTCTATTTCTCGAACTTCACCGAACAAGGCTGGGTGGACGCCATCACCACCGCCGTTCACGACAATATCCACAAACCTTCGGTTCTTTCCATCAGTTGGGGGTTCGCCGAGGGCGAGTTGATCTGGTCGCAACAGGCCATTCAGGCGGTGAACGAAGCGTTCCAGGCGGCTGCCGCCATGGGCGTCACTGTCTGCTGCGCCGCCGGCGACGATGGATCGAGAGACCAGGTCGACGACGGCCTGGCGCACGTCGATTTCCCTTCGTCCAGCGACTGGGTGCTGGCCTGCGGCGGCACCACCTTGCAGTCCTCCGGCCATAAAATCGTCAGCGAAACCGTCTGGAATGATGGCGCTGATGGAGGCGCTACCGGAGGCGGCGTCAGCGACACCATCGGTCCGCCCGACTGGCAGTCGAATGCCAATGTTCCCACTTCCGTCAATCCCGGGGCGCGCGCCGGCCGCGGCGTTCCCGATGTCGCCGGCAACGCCGACCCCAACACCGGCTTCCAGGTCCTGGCCGACGGACAACACGGCATCGTCGGCGGAACCAGCGCCGTAGCGCCTTTGTGGGCCGGCCTGATCGCCCGCATCAATCAGCAACTGGGAACGCCCTCCGGCTTCCTCAATCCTCTGCTCTACTCCCAAGTTGCCCGGACGAACGCGTTCCACGACATTACCACCGGTAATAACGACATAACCGGCGAGATCGGCGGCTACCGGGCCGGCGCCGGGTGGGATGCCTGCACCGGACTGGGTAGCCCCAACGGTACCGCTCTCGCCAACGCGCTGGCCGGCGCTTCGGCTGCCGCTACCGGAAACAACTAGCTTGTTTTTAGCAAATTAGGCTTTGCTCGTGCGGATTCCGGCGAGCGGCTCCCGGTCCCACCCCGAGCCGCTCGCCGCACCGTCCGCAAAGTACGATGCCGTGTAGTACCGAAAGCTAGCCTCAGAGACCCAAATCCCGCCCTTTTGCCTATAGACAATATCGAGTAATCCGGGGTAACATTGCACAATCACTCTAAGGGCATTCATCCTGGTGACTCCATGATCGAAATCCTCGTCGGCTTCCTGATCGCTGCAGGTGTCGGTCTGACCGGCGTCGGCGCGGGCTCCCTCCTGGCTCCCATTCTGATGCTGTTCTTCCGTGTACCTCCCGCCGAAGCTGTAGGTACAGCCCTGGCTTTTTCCGCCGTCATCAAACTGACCATCGCCCCGGTCTACATCGTCCGCAAACAGATCCATTATCCGACCCTGCTGCGGCTCTGCTGCGGCGGCGTCCCCGGCGTTCTGACCGGCTTCTTCGCCATGGATCTGCTCGATACCAAACACCATCGGGGAACGCTGTTTCTGGTCATCGGCGGGCTGGTCGCCAGCATGGCGATTTACAACCTCTTCCGCACGCTTCACAGAAGCGTTCATACCCGCACCATGCGCGACCGCTCCGGCTGGCTCCCCTTGATTGCCTTGGGAATCGGCGCCGAAGTCGGATTTTCCTCCGCCGGCGCCGGAGCTCTCGGCGGCGTCGCGCTGCTCAACCTCACTCCGCTTCAGCCCGCGCGCGTCGTGGGGACCGACGTAATGTTCGGCCTGGCTCTATCCCTGATCGGCGGCGGCTTTCACCTCTCCGCCGGCCACTTTCAATCCGCAATCCTCATACGCCTCATCATCGGCGGCGTGGTCGGCGCACTGATCGGCGCCAACCTCCTGGCGGTTCTGCCCTCCCGCCCGCTCCGCGTGGCCCTTTCCGCCTGGCTGACCTTCCTGGGCGTACAGCTTTGCTGGCAAGGCCTCGGCTAAACAGCCTTAATCCATTAATTCTAAGGACATACAAGAACATGCAGAAGTGTTGTCAAAAGTACTTGACAAATATACGCTCATATTTTATCATCGTAATCGTATGAAGTTTGAAATCAACAAAGGAGCGTTGAACTTACCTATGTCCATCACCCAATACGATCCATTGGCCAATCTACGCCTCTTCGAAGATGCCTTTACCCGGCTCCTCAGCGAGCCCCGCACAGGGCGGCCCTGGTCGCCCGCGGTGGACATCTTTGAAACCGAGGACGACCTGGTCCTCAAAGCGGATGTCCCGGAAGTCGACCTCAAAGACATCGACGTGCGCGTCGAAAATCAGACCCTGTCCCTGTCGGGCGAACGCAAGTTCGAAAAAGAAGATACCGGCAAGGGTTATCACCGCATCGAGCGCAGCTACGGCCAGTTCACCCGCAGCTTTTCCCTGCCCCCGACCGTGGACACGGAAAAGGTCGCCGCCGAGTACCAGAACGGCGTGCTGACGGTGAAGCTGCCCAAGAAAGCCGCCGCCAAACCGCGCCAAGTGAAAATCGACGTCAAGCAGTAAAACGGCGGCGCACCCCGAAACGTGCGGCTGCGGACTTCGGCCGGCCGCCCGGCGCGGCGAAGTTCGCCGCCGCACGCTCAAGCGTGCGCCGCGGCAGTATCCTGGAAGAAAGCAGGTTCCCTTGATCCGATTTGATAAATTCACGCAGAAAGCCCAAGAGGCGCTGCAGCAGTCGCAGGAAGTGGCCGGCAAGTCGGAAAGCCAGGTCCTCTATCCGTTGCACCTGCTGGTGGCCCTCTCGCAGGAACGGGAAGGAATCGTGCGCCCGGTCCTCGAAAAGTGCGGAGTACAACCGGACGCCATTGTGGCCGAAGGCGAGCGCTTGTTGCAGGGAATTCCAAAAGTCGGCGGGCCGCCGCAGCCGGGATTTTACGCCTCGCAACCCATGAACGAGGTGCTGGAACGCGCCTTCGAAGAAGCCGGCCGCTTTAAGGACGAGTTCGTCTCGACCGAACACCTGCTGCTGGCGATCTCCGCTCAGAAGCGCGATCCGGCGGCGCAGCTTCTGGAGCGCGCCGGCGCCAGCCATGAAGCGATCCTGAAGGCGCTGGTCTCGGTGCGCGGGACGCAGCGCGTCACCGATCCCAATCCCGAAACGAAGTACCAGGCCCTGGAGCGCTATGCCGTCGATCTGACCAAGTCCGCGCGCGATGGCAAGCTCGATCCCGTGATCGGCCGCGAAGACGAGATCCGCCGCGTCATGCAGGTGCTCAGCCGCCGCACCAAGAATAATCCCGTGCTGATCGGCGAGCCGGGCGTGGGCAAGACCGCCATCGTGGAAGGCTTGGCGCAGCGCATCGTCAAAGGCGACGTGCCCGATCAGTTGCACAACAAGAAACTGGTCGCGCTCGACCTCGGCTCCATGGTGGCCGGCACCAAGTTCCGCGGCGAGTTCGAAGACCGCCTGAAGGCCGTGCTGAAAGAGATTACCGAATCGAACGGCGAGATCATCTGCTTCATCGACGAGCTGCACACGCTGGTGGGCGCGGGCTCCGCCGAAGGCGCCATCGACGCCGCCAACATGCTGAAGCCGGCGCTGGCGCGCGGCGACTTGCGCTGCATCGGCGCCACCACGCTCAACGAATACAAGCGCGTCGAAAAAGACGCCGCCCTGGCGCGGCGCTTTCAGACCGTCTTCGTGGGCGAGCCCAGCGTAGACGATACCGTCGCCATCCTGCGCGGCCTGAAAGAAAAGTTCGAGATCCATCACGGCGTGCGCATCAAGGATTCCGCTATCGTGGCGGCCGCCTTGCTTTCGCAGCGCTACATCACCGACCGGTTTCTGCCCGACAAAGCCATCGACCTGATCGACGAGGCCGGCGCCGCCCTGCGCCTGCAGATCGGCTCCATGCCCATCGAGATCGATCAGAAGGACCGCCGCATCACGCACCTGGAGATCGAGCGGCAGGCCCTGGGTCTCGAGCGCGATGCCGGCTCCCGGGAGCGCCTGCGCCACGTGGAAAGCGAGCTCGAAAAGCTGCGCGGCGAGACCGCCGTTTTGAAAGAACGCTGGAACCGCGAGAAAGCCGCCATTCACGGCGTGCGCCATCTCAAGGAAGAGCAGGAGCAACTGCGCAAAGACGAAGAGCAAGCCACCCGGCAGGGCGACTGGGAGAAAGCCGCGCAAATCCGCTATGGCCGGCTGGCGCAAATCGAGAAGGACATACAGGCCGCCGAGCGCGACCTGGAGGCCATCAAGGATTCCGCCTTGCTGAAAGAAGAAATCGACGACGAAGATATCGCCCGTATCGTGGCCAAGTCCACCGGCATTCCGGTTACCCGCATGCTGCAGGGCGAGGCGCAGAAGCTGATCCAGATGCCGGATCACCTCAAGGAGCGCGTGGTCGGACAGGACGAAGCCGTGCGCCTGGTCTCCAACGCCATCCTGCGCAACCGCGCCGGCTTGAGCGATCCCAACCGCCCGATCGGCAGTTTCATTTTTCTGGGACCCACCGGCGTCGGCAAGACCGAGCTGGTGCGCGCGCTGGCCGAATACCTTTTCGACGATGAGAAGGCCATGATCCGCGTGGATATGTCCGAATACATGGAAAAGCACTCGGTCGCCCGCATGATCGGCGCGCCCCCCGGATACGTGGGTTACGACGAAGGCGGCCAGCTCACCGAACAGGTGCGCCGCCGGCCTTACTCGGTGGTGCTGTTCGATGAAATCGAAAAAGCGCATCCGGACGTTTTCAACTCCATGCTGCAAATCCTGGACGACGGACGCCTCACCGACGGCCAGGGCCGCACCGTGAGCTTCAAGAACACGGTCATCGTGATGACCTCCAACGTGGGGTCGACCAGTATGCGCGAAGTCGGGCCCATCGGATCTCCGCCAATGAAGCCACGCGCACGCGCCTGTTGGATGCGCTGCGCAGCACGTTCCGGCCGGAATTCCTGAACCGCATCGACGATATCATCGTGTTCAATTCGCTGAGCCGGGAACATCTCGCCATGATCATCGACATTCAATTGCGGCGCGTGGGCAAGCTGCTGAAGGATCGCGGCATCCAACTGGAGCTGACCGGCGCCGCCCGCGACCTGCTCATCAAGGAAGGGTACGATCCGCAATACGGCGCGCGGCCCATGCGGCGCGCCATCCAGCGGCTGATCCAGGATCCGCTGGCCCTGAAGCTGCTGAACGGCGATTTTCTGGAAGGCGACACCGTGGAGGTGGACGCCGATCCCGCCACCGGCGAGCTTCGTTTTCAGAAGCTCGTCCCGGTGGAGGCGTAGCCGTGGAGCAAGCCGCAGCGTGCCGCGGCGGGCTTCGGTTCGCGGAATCTCCGCGGCCGGAAGGCGTGGAGGCTGCTCCACGATCCCGCCACCGGCGAGCTTCGTTTTCAGAAGCTCGTCCCGGTGGAGGCGTAGCCGTGGAGCAAGCCGCAGCACGCCGCGGCGGGCTTCGGTTCGCGGAATCTCCATGGCCGGAAGGTGTGGAAGCTGCTCGACGATCGCGCCACCTGCGAGCTTCGTATTCAGTATCTCGGCCCGGTGGAGGCGAA
>Ga0335078_10017345_pt1 | contig 10694 bp, 7 predicted proteins | sample Lox_Sample_32_FD_206711 | JGI IMG/M metagenome (GOLD analysis project Ga0335078, IMG submission 206711) | Soil microbial communities from Loxahatchee National Wildlife Refuge, Florida, United States - Lox_Sample_3.2 | ecosystem: Environmental > Terrestrial > Soil > Wetlands | place: USA: Florida... | reverse complement strand
CGTGGTGTTCGATCAGGATCCGCTGTCCGGCGGCATGATGCGCACCCAGATTCCGAAATTCCGCCTGCCGGAAAAGGTGCTCGACGAGGAGTGTCGTTTCATCCTCGATCTCGGCGTAACCTTCGTCGGCGGCAAGCGCATCGACAGCATGAAGACACTGCTCGCCGAAGATTTCGACGCGGTCTTTGTCGGCTGCGGCGCGCCGCGCGGCCGCGATCTCGACATCCCCGGGCGTAAGGAAGCGGCCAAGAACATTCACATCGGCATCGACTGGCTCTCCAGCGTTTCGTTCGGGCACATCGACAAGATCGGCAAGCGCGTCATCGTGCTTGGCGGCGGCAACACCGCGATGGATTGCTGCCGCTCCTCGCGCCGCCTCGGCGGCGAAGACGTCAAAGTCGTCGTGCGCTCCGGCTTCGAGGAGATGAAGGCGTCGCCCTGGGAAAAAGAGGACGCCATCCACGAAGACATCCCGATCTTCAATTATCTGGTGCCGAAGGAATTCACCCACGAGAACGGCAGGCTCACCGGCATCACCTTCGAGAAGGTCAAGGCGGTGCGCGACGCCAAAGGCCGCCGCGATCTGGTGCCGACCGGCGAGCCGGACCAGCACTTCCCCTGCGACGACGTTCTGGTGGCGGTCGGCCAGGAAAACGCATTCCCATGGATCGAGCGCGATTGCGGCATCGAGTTCGACAAGTGGAACATGCCGAAGGTCGATGCCAAGACCATGGCGTCGACCAATCCCAAGGTGTTCTTCGGCGGTGACGCCGCGTTCGGCCCAAAGAACATCATCTGGGCAGTCGCGCACGGCCATGACGCCGCGATCTCGATCGACAAATTCTGCCGCGGCGAGGACGTCACGGTGCGGCCAGCGCCGCAGATCGCGGTCGCCAGCCAGAAGATGGGCATCCACGAGTGGAGCTACGACAACGAGATCACGCTCGACAAGCGTTACCGCGTGCCGCATCGCGACAAAGTGGTAGCGCTCCGCGACATCAAAGCCGAGGTCGAGCTTGGCTACGACATCGAACTCGCGCTGAAAGAAGCCGAGCGCTGCCTGAACTGCGACGTGCAGACTGTCTTCACCGGCCAGCTTTGTATCGAGTGCGACGCCTGCGTCGACATCTGTCCGATGGACTGCATCACGTTTACCGGGAACGGCGAAGAGGCTGACTTGCGCTCGCGGCTCGAAGCGCCCGCCAACAACCTGACCCAGGACCTTTATATCGGCAACAGCCTCAAGACCGGCCGCATCATGGTCAAGGACGAAGATGTGTGCCTGCACTGCGGCCTGTGCGCCGAACGCTGCCCCACCGGCGCGTGGGACATGCAGAAATACCTCATCGATATGACTCACGCAGAGCAAGCATGCCACTCCAGAGCGTAAACGACTTCGTCGTCCGATTTGCCAACGTCAACGGCTCCGGCTCCGCCAGCGCCAACGAATTGTTCGCCCGCTCGGTGCTGCGCATGGGTATCCCGTGTGCGCCGCGCAACATCTTCCCGTCCAACATCCAGGGCCTGCCGACCTGGTATGAAGTGCGCATTTCCGAGAACGGCCATCTCGGCGCCCGCGGCGGCACCGATCTCATGGTGGCGATGAATCCGCAGACCTGGGACAAGGATGTCGCCGGCATCGAGCCGGGAGGGTATCTGCTCTACGATTCCACCAAGCCGATGCCGAAGTCGAAATTCCGCGACGACATCACCGTGATCGGAGTGCCGCTCACTGCGATCTGCAATCGCGAATATACCGACCCGCGCCAGCGCCAATTGTTCAAAAACATTGTCTATGTCGGCGCGCTGTCGGCGCTGCTCGATATGGATGTCGGTGAAATGGAAAAGCTGATCGCCGAACAATTCAGGGGCAAGGAGAAGCTGTTCGACGCCAACAAGCATGCGCTGCATCTCGGCCGCGATTGGGTGATGATGAATGTCGAACATCCGCTCGGCTTGCGGTTACAGCGCGCCGACGCGGTAGGCGACCGCATTTTCATCGAAGGCAATTCAGCGGCCGCGCTGGGCGCCGTCTACGGCGGCGCCACCGTCTGCGCCTGGTATCCGATCACGCCGTCGTCGTCGCTTGCCGAAGCCTTCACCCGGCATTGCCAGCGCATGCGGGTCGACCCGGCGACGAAACAGAACAAATTCGCCATCGTTCAAGCCGAGGATGAGTTGGCATCGATCGGCATCGTGATCGGCGCTGCCTGGAATGGCGCCCGCGCCTTCACCGCCACGTCCGGTCCGGGAATTTCCTTGATGCAGGAATTTCTCGGCCTCGCCTATTTTGCCGAAATTCCAGCGGTCATTTTCGACGTGCAGCGCGCCGGCCCCTCGACCGGCATGCCGACGCGGACGCAGCAGACCGACATCATCTCCTGCGCCTACGCGTCCCATGGCGACACCAAGCACGTGCTGCTGTTTCCCGAAGATCCGACGGAAGCGTTCGAATTCGGCGCCACGGCGTTCGATCTCGCCGACCGGCTGCAAACGCCGATCTTCGTGATGCTCGATCTCGATATCGGCATGAACCACCGCCTGTCCCGGCCGCTAACCTGGGACGACACCCGCAAATTCGACCGCGGCAAGATCATGACCGAAACGGCCCTCGAAGCCGGCGCTGATTTCGGCCGCTATCTTGACGTCGACGGCGACGGCGTTCCCTACCGTACGCTTCCCGGTACGCATCCGAGCAAGGGCGCATTCTTCACCCGCGGCACCTCGCGCGACCGCTATGCGCGCTACACCGAGGAAGGCCCGGCCTACGCCGACAACATGCAGCGGCTGCTGCGCAAGTTCGAGACCGCGAAGGATCTGGTGCCGCGTCCGTTGCAGGCCAACGCCGACAAGCCGACGAAATACGGCGTCATCTATTTCGGCTCGACATCGCCGCCGATGGACGAAGCCATCGATCTGCTCGAAGCCGACGGTCACGCGCTCGACCGGCTTCGGGTGCGCGCCTTCCCGTTCCATTCGAGCGTGACCAGCTTTCTGGCCGAGCACGATTTCGTATTCGTGGTGGAGCAGAACCGCGACGCTCAGTTGCGCTCGCTGATCGTCAACGAATGCAACGTAGACCCGGTCCGGCTGGTGCCGATCCTGCATTATGACGGCTCGCCGATCACCGCCCGCTTTATCGCCGGCGCCATCGCCGACCGGCTCGATGCGCTGAAAATCACGCCGCTGCGGAAAGTCGTGTCATGACTTATGTCGTCAAACCCAAATTCCATCATCCGGATCTGCCGAAGAACGAGCTCGGCTTCACCCACCGCGACTACGAAGGCGCGGTGTCGACGCTGTGCGCCGGCTGCGGCCACGATTCGATCTCGGCCTCGATCATCGAAGCCTGCTTCGAATTGTCGATCGCTCCGCACCGGGTGGCGAAGCTTTCGGGCATCGGCTGCTCGTCGAAGACGCCGACCTATTTCCTTGGCAATTCGCACGGCTTTAATTCAGTGCACGGCCGCATGCCGTCGGTGCTAACCGGCGCCAATCTCGCCAACCGCGACCTCATTTATCTCGGCGTCTCCGGCGACGGCGATTCCGCATCGATCGGCTTCGGCCAGTTCGCGCACGCGCTGCGCCGCGGCGTCGACATGGTCTATATCGTCGAAAACAACGGCGTGTACGGCCTGACCAAGGGTCAGTTTTCCGCGACTGCCGACGCCGGCTCGAAGTCGAAGCGTGGTGTCGTCAATACCGACAGCGCCATCGATCTCGTCTGCATCGCGCTCACAGTCGGCGCCACCTTCGTCGCCCGCTCGTTCTCCGGCGACAAAAAGCAGCTCACGCCGCTGATCAAGGCCGCGATCGAGCACCGCGGAGCGGCGTTCATCGATGTGATCTCGCCGTGCGTCGCCTTCAACAATCACGCCGGTTCGACCAAGAGCTTCGATTACGTGCGCGATCACAACGAGGCCGTCAACAAGCTCGATTTCATCACCGGCCGCACTGCGATCAAGGTCGATTACGCGCCGGGTACGGTGGAACTGGTACAGCAGCACGACGGCTCGACCATCGCACTGCGCAAGCTCGATTCCGATTACGACGTCCACGACCGGCTGGCGGCGACGAATTTCATGCAGCACCACGCCGCCAAGGGGCAGGTCGTCACCGGGCTGCTCTATGTCGCGCCCGAAGCCCAGGACTTGCACGGCCATCTCAACACGGTCGACGCGCCGCTCAATTCGCTCGGCGAGAAGGAGCTGTGCCCCGGCTCGGCCGTGCTCGACAAGTTCAACGCCAGCCTGCGGTAAACCGGGCGCCTCTTTCCAGGCGGCATGCGCCGATTTGATCCGCGCAACCGTGCCAGCATCCGACCTGCGATTGGCGCAATAGGCACGGCCATGCCGACCGATCTGCCTTCAGATCGCTCGCCTGCTCGGGATGACAACGGCGCGGCTGCCGGCCAATCTCCCTGATAATTTGTGCTTTGGTAAAATTGTAGCATTTGAAATTGTTCGGCATCATTGATTTACATTTCTCGCCGTATGCCTTGAAGCGACCGCCAAAAACGATCCGCACGAACAACACAGCTTCGTTTCGGTCGAGAGGACTTGATGAGCGGGCCAAGACGGCAGCGTGTTGCTCCCCGTGTTCGGCGGCCCGTCGTTACCGCGCGCGGCGGCGAGAGCGGCGTGACCTACCGCAGCGCCAACGCGCACGTCCAATACTGGATGGGAGATGACATCGCCGTAGAGGTCGACGCCGAGCGTCTGCTCGCGGCCCACGCGGCCTGGCGCACGCTCGCCAACGGCGGCCTGCCGCGCCTGTGCGATCTGCTGGAATCGGACGCGCGCCGCGCCGACGCAGACCTGTTGCTTTATCTCAAACTCGACGACGATTATCTCGTCGTCGCTCAGGGCGCCGACCGCACGCGTCATATCGGCCGCGATCTGCGCGGCCACACCATGACGGGGTTCACGCTATCGGTCGGCGTGGTGCTCAAGGAGCTGTACGACGCGTGCCTTGCGCAGCAGACACCGATCTACGCGCGCTTCGTGACCGATCTTGCATCCGACGGCATCTACTGGGAGGGGCTGTTTTTGCCGGCCAAGGGCGAAGACGGCGGCAGCACCCGGTTTTTGGCAAGCTATGCGACGCCGATCGACAACAAGACCGACGTGTTGCAAATGGTGCTCGACCGTCTGCCGACCGGCACGATTGTTGCGGTTCCGGTGGGGCCGGATCGCCGCAATCGCCTCGACGGCCGGATCATCCTGATCAACGCGACCGCCAAAAAAATTCTGAAGTTCGACGAGAAAGGCAGCCGGGTGAACTACGTCCGCGATCTCGTGCCCTGGATACGCAATATCGCCGGATGGACGCGCGTCAATCTGACAGTCGAAGGTCGGCAAACCCGCGTCCAATACCGCGACCGCTCGAGCCGAAGCTATTCGGTGACGATAGAGTCGCTTAACCGCTTTATTTTATTCGGCATCGTCGAAAATGACCGGACTATTGCCGCGCCCCCTGGTGATGACATCCGTCACTCCTCCGGCGCGTCGACGATTGGGTCGTAGCGCGCAGCGTCAAGACCGAGCAGATTCCAGGACTGCTGCATATGCGGCGGCAGCGGCGCGGTCACATCGATCACCCCGCCGCGCGGATGCGGCACGGCGATGCGGCGCGCCAGCAGATGCAGTTTGTTCTGCATGCCGCCCGGCAGCGCCCAGTTCTCCAGCGAAAAATATTTTGGATCGCCGACGATCGGATGCCCGATATGCGCCATGTGGGCGCGCAATTGATGAGTGCGGCCGGTGACCGGCTTAAGCGACAGCCAAGCGAGCAGCGGGCCGGCCGTTTCCACCACCGCATAATAGGTCACCGCGTGGCTCGCGCCTTTGTCGCCGTGGCGCGCGATGCGCATGACGGACTCGTCCTCGCGTTCTTCCTTGGCGAGGAAAGTCGAGATCCGGCCCTGTTGCACCTTGGGGACGCCCGCAACCAGAGCCCAATAAACCTTGCGGGCCGAGCGCGAACGGAAGGTTTTTGCCAATGCCGAGGCCGCAAAACGTGTCTTGGCGACCAGGAGACACCCGGCAGTGTCCTTGTCGAGCCGATGCACCAGGCGCGGCCGCTGGCCGTTCCCGTCGCGCAGCACGTCCAGCATGCCGTCGAGGTGCCGGGTCGTGCCGGAGCCGCCCTGCACCGCAAGCCCCATCGGCTTGTTGAGCACAAGCACGTCGGCGTCTTCGTAGAGCGTGATCGATTTAAGAAACGCGCGCGTCCTTTCGTCTGCTTCGCTGCCGGCAATGTGCGGCTTCGGCGCGTCGAGGCGCAGCGGCGGAATCCGCACAGTCTGCCCGGCCTCAAGCCTGTTCTTCGGCTGCGTGCGCTTGCCGTTGACACGCACCTCGCCTTTGCGGATGACGCGCTGAATGTGGGAGAAGCTTAACCCCGGAAATCGCGCTTCGAAGAAGCGATCGACGCGCATGCCGGATTCGTCCGCGGTCACCGCGACGTTTTGCACGCCGGTCGGCGCCTGAGTGACCGCATCTTTCTGTTCCCCGTCATCCCGAGGTGTGCGCCCAACGGGTCCGGCCTTCGGCCGGCCCGACGACAAGCTCCGGCGCGCCTCAGGGTGACGGTGAACATGAGGGCGCTGACGCCGCGGCCCGGCGATTTGCTTGCCGCCGCCCGGTTGTCGCGGCCCGCGAGAGCCTCTCACTTGTCGCCCCGCTCTTGGCGAAGCTTTTCCCAATAATCCAGCCGCTTCCTGATCTCGCGCTCAAAACCGCGCTCGGGCGGATCGTAGAATTTCTGCCGGCCGAGTTGTTCGGGGAAATAGTCCTGGCCGGAAAACGCGTCGGGGGCGTCGTGGTCGTATTCGTATCCGGAGCCATAGCCTTCGGTCTTCATCAGCTTGGTCGGCGCGTTGAGGATGTGCTTGGGCGGAAGCAGCGAGCCGGCTTCTTTTGCCACACGCCGGGCCGCGCCGAAGGCGAGGTAAGTCGCGTTCGATTTCGGCGCGGTGGCGACGTAAAGCACCGCCTCGGCGATGGCGAGTTCGCCCTCCGGCGAGCCGAGAAAATCGTAAGCGTCCTTGGCGGCGTTGGCGACAACAAGGGCTTGTGGATCGGCGAGCCCGATGTCCTCAACCGCCATGCGCACGATTCGCCGCGCCAGATAAAGCGGGTCCTCGCCGGCGTCCAGCATGCGGCAGAGATAGTAGAGCGCGGCGTCGGCGTCAGAGCCGCGCACCGACTTATGCAGCGCGCTGATGAGATTGTAGTGACCATCCTGCTTCTTGTCGTAGATCGGCGCGCGCCGCTGCACCACGTCCTGCAGGGCGGCGGCGCTGAAGATCTCGCCATCGCGCGCCGCGCGCCATATTTCCTCGGTCAGCGTCAGCGCGGCGCGGCCGTCGCCGTCGGCCATGCGAAGCAACGAAGCGCGCGCTTCCTCGTCGAGCGGCAGCTTCTTGCCTTCGATCGCCTCGGCGCGCTCCAGGAGCTTTTCCAGCGCCGCGGCGTCGAGCGGCTTGAACACCAAGACGCGCGCCCGCGACAACAGCGGCGCGATCAATTCGAACGACGGATTTTCCGTGGTCGCACCGACCAGCACGACGGTGCCATCCTCGACCACCGGCAGGAAGGAATCCTGCTGCGCCCGGTTAAAGCGGTGAATTTCGTCGACGAAGAGGAGCGTCCCCTGCGCGGTCTCGCGGCGTGCCCGCGCGGCTTCGAACACAGCTTTAAGATCGGCAACGCCGGAAAATATCGCCGAGATCTGCTCGAAGTGAAGGTCGGTCGCGCGCGCGAGCAGCCGCGCCACGGTGGTCTTGCCGGTGCCCGGCGGACCCCAAAAAATCAGCGAGCCGAGCGAGCGCGTCTCCAGCATGCGCGTGAGCGCGCCATCGGGGCCAAGCAGATGATCCTGCCCGACCACATCGGCAAGCTGATCCGGGCGAAGCTTATCCGCAAGCGGCCGCGGGGCGTCGCGATCTAATCCGGCGGCCGCGAACAGGCTGGGAGAGGCCTTCTTTGGCCGCTGACTCATCCGCTTGCTCCTCCTTCTCCCCGCGCGCGGGGAGAAGGTTGGGATGAGGGGGCGTCTCCGCTGGGCTCAGAATCGCGGCAACGCCCCTTCACCCTCCTTCGCTTCGCTCGGTCGATCTCTCCCCGCACAGCGGGGAGAGTTGAAAATTCATCCACTGAACGTGGCCGAAATCTGCTGGCCACCCCGATTGATGAGCACGCGCCACAGCCGGCTTCCGCCGCGCACGACACGTTCCAGATCGGCCGATTTCTCGATCCTTTGATTGTTGACCGAGAGAACAATGTCGCCGCGCTGCAAGCCGATCGATTGCGCGGTTGAGCCATCAGCTACGGCAACGACCACGACACCGTGGCTCTGCAAATCGAGCCGCAGCTCGTCAGCGAGCGCCGGCGAAAGGTTGGCTACCGTAGCGCCGAGGAACGGCGAGCGCGAACGGATTTCGATCTCCTCGCGCGGCAGCTCGGGGGCGGTTTGCAAAGTGATCGGCACGACCAGCTCTTTGCCCTGGCGAAAGAAGCCGATCTGAGCAGTGCCGCCCAGCGGCTTTGTGGCGAAGCGGTAGTCGAAGGCGTTGGGGTCTTCGACAATGGTGCCGTCGATGCTGACGATGAGATCGCCGGTTCTGAGCCCGGCGCGCGCCGCAGGACCGTCGCTGGCGAGGTTGGCGACCAACGCGCCAGTCGGGCGCTTGAGACCGAGACTCTCGGCAATCTCAGGGGTGACTTCCTGCAGCTTGGCGCCGAGCCAGGGACGCTTGACCGCGGCGCTGCCGCCCCTCGCCGAAGCGACCACGACGCGTACCATATTCGCGGGGATGGCAAAGCCGATGCCCTGCGATCCGCCGGAGCGGGAATAAATCGCGGTGTTGATGCCGACCAGCCGGCCGTTCACATCAACCAGCGCACCGCCCGAATTTCCCGGATTTATGGCGGCATCAGTCTGGATGAAAAACCGGTAGTCGCTGATCCCGACCTGGGTCCGCGCGACCGCCGAGACGATACCGTGAGTCACGGTCTGCCCGACCCCGAACGGATCGCCAATGGCAAGCACCACATCGCCAACCTGCAGTTCGTCGGAATTGGCGAACTCGAGAACCGGAAAGCGCTCTTTCGCGTCCTTGAGGCGCAGCACCGTCAGATCGCTGTGCTCGTCCTTCAGCACGATCTCGGCGTCGAACTCGCGCTTGTCGGCAAGCGCAACCCTCACTTCACTGGCACCTTCGATGACATGATAATTCGTCACGATGAGGCCGCTGGGGTCGACGATCACCCCGGAGCCAAGCGATCGCAGCACCTGCTCGCGCGGCACCGCACCGAAGAATTGCCGGAACAGCGGATCGTTTATGAAAGGATTGCGGTTCTCAACAACCCGCGCCGCGTAGACGTTTACGACCGCCGGCGCGACGCGTTTGACCACCGGGGCAAACGACAATTGCAGCTCGGCTACGGAAGACGGTATGCGGCGATCTTGCGCGCTCGCGGGCGCAAGCAGAACTGAAAGCGCAACAATAGCGGCGGCAAATGTAGTGCTTATGGCCTGCAGCCGCGGCATAAAAAGCTCCAGATCAATGCCGCGAGATATAAGCGCGCGTCGCAGGCTTTAGAAGGGCGCACGCCTTCCGACCAACAGCCGATGCCTAAGCCGCGGCTGACGCCGTCTCTTCGGCGCGAGCCTGCACCGGCCCGGAATCCTTGCCCTTGGCTTCGACATCGCGGTCGACAAACTCGATCACCGCGACAGGAGCCGAGTCGCCATACCGAAAGCCCGCCTTGAGCACCCGGGTGTAGCCCCCGGCGCGCTCCTTGTAACGCGGACCGATCACCTCGAAGAGCTTCTTGACCATGGCAAGGTCGCGCATCTGTGAGATCGCCTGGCGGCGGGCGTGCAGATCGCCGCGTTTGCCGAGCGTGACCAGCTTCTCCACGACCGGACGCAAATCCTTGGCCTTCGGCAGCGTGGTCGTGATCTGCTCGTGCTTGATCAGCGAAGCCGCGAGATTAGCCAGCATCGAACGGCGATGATCCGAGCGCCGGTTGAACTTGCGGTGGGTCTTGCCGTGACGCATGTCAGACTCCAGTAGACGGACGACAGACGACAGATGAAAGAGGATCGCTTATCCGTCCTCTGCCTGCTGTCGTCGGTTCTCCGCTCAGTAATGATCCTCGAAGCGCTTGGCCAGTTCTTCGATGTTCTCCGGCGGCCAGCCGGGGACTTCCATGCCGAGATGCAGGCCCATCTGCACCAGCACTTCCTTGATCTCGTTGAGCGACTTGCGGCCGAAATTCGGCGTGCGCAGCATCTCGGCTTCGGTCTTCTGCACCAGATCGCCGATATAGACTATGTTGTCGTTCTTCAGGCAGTTCGCCGAACGAACCGAAAGCTCGAGCTCGTCGACCTTCTTGAGGAACGCCGGATTGAAGGCGAGGTCCGGGATGGATTCCTGGGCCGCCTCGCGCTTGGGCTCCTCGAAGTTCACGAACACGTTGAGCTGGTCCTGCAGGATGCGCGCGGCGTAAGCGAGCGAGTCCTCGGGGCTGACCGCACCGTTGGTCTCGATCGACAGCGTCAGTTTGTCGTAATCGAGGATCTGTCCTTCGCGGGTGTTCTCAACCTTGTAGGAGACCTTGCGCACCGGCGAATACAGACTGTCGACCGGGATCAATCCGATCGGCGCATCCTCCGGGCGGTTG
>Ga0335078_10017343_pt1 | contig 10694 bp, 8 predicted proteins | sample Lox_Sample_32_FD_206711 | JGI IMG/M metagenome (GOLD analysis project Ga0335078, IMG submission 206711) | Soil microbial communities from Loxahatchee National Wildlife Refuge, Florida, United States - Lox_Sample_3.2 | ecosystem: Environmental > Terrestrial > Soil > Wetlands | place: USA: Florida... | reverse complement strand
CGGTACGCAGCGTGAACGCGGCGGCGAAGCCGACAACGATGACCGCGCAGGCCACGTAGCCGGCCGACATGCGGGTGATGATCACGGTGACGAGGAGCGCGCCGAGCACGGTGCCGAGCATCTGGCTGATGCCGATCAGCGCGCCGAGCGCACCGCGCTGGCTCACCGGCACCCGGTCGGGCAGCGCCGCGGTCAGGGTCGCCAGCATGCCACCGAGGCCGAGCTCGGCGATGAACCAGCCCGCCGCCATGACCGCGACCGCGGGCGAGGCGGCGACGACCAGCAGGCCGGCCGCGGCGACGAGGGCGCAGCCAAGGGTCCACGGGTGGCGCCGGCCGCGGGATGAGGTGGTCCGGTCCGACAGGGCACCGACAACCGGGTTGGCGACGAGCCCGGCGATCGCGCCGACGCCCATGACCACGGAAAGCAGCACCGCGTCCGCGCCGCTCGGCACGCCGTTCTTCGCGACGTGGTCGTGCAGCGAGGCGACCTGCTCGGGCAGCAGCACCTGCAGCGGCGCGTAAATGGCGAGCCACAGCCCGATGTTGGCGAGGAACAGCAGCGATATCCAGCTCGCCCGCACCGGCACGGTCGGTTCCGCGAGCGCGGCGGGCGTGGTCGCCCCGTTGTCCGTCGCGATGGCCTTATCCAAAGCAGCGTCCTTCGCCCCGATAGGTCGGGACGCTCTCCGCCATCCCGTCAGCGGAGCCAACCAGGTGGTAGTGGGTGAGCCGTTCGGCAAGCTCGCCGCCCTTCGCGTGCCGCAGCCAGACCCGGTCGCCGATGCTGAGCCCGTCGGCCGCCGCGCCGGTCACCGGCGTCTGCACCTCGCCAGCACCCTCGACCTTGGTCAGCTTCAGCCCCGCGGGCCGGAACGGCGTGGGCAGCCTGTCCGGCGTCCCGCTGCCTGAGGCGATGTAGCCGCCGCTGAACAGGGTGGCTATCCCCGGCGCCGGCCGCCGCACCACCGGCAGCGCGTACTGCAGCGCGGGCTGGGGGTGGAACTTGCGGTAGGCGTCGAACAGCGTCGGCCCGACCAGCCCGGAGCCCGCGGCGAGTTCGGTGACGGACTTGTCGGCCGCGGTGGACTCGAGCGAGCCCGTGCCGCCGCCGTTGACGAACTCGAGCGGGGTCAGCGCGCGGATAAGGCGGACGGCCTCCGCGCGCCGCACGCGCAGCTCCGCGGCCGAACGGGCCTGTATCGCCTGGACGACGCGGGCGCGCAGCGGCCGGCCGGGCGGCGCGTCCCCGAGGCCCGCGATCTGTCCCTCGTAGCCGAGCACGCCGACGAGCGTGAATCCCGGCCGCCGCAGGATCGCCTCGGCGAACAGCGCCGCCTCGGCCGGGGTGCGCAGCGGCGACCGCCAGGTGCCGACCTGCACGACCGGACCGTGCGGCAGCGGCCGCCAGGACATGTCAAGGTCAAGGCAGACGCGGATCGGCGGGTGCCCCGTGCCAAGCGTCGCGTCGATGAAGTCCAGGTGGCCGACCGAGTCGACCGTCACCGTTACGTGCTCCCTGGCGGCCTCATCGGCCGCGATCGCGCGCAGCGCGCCGCGATCGGCGGTCGGGTAGGCGACAAGGATGTCGTCGCTGGTGCCGCAGCCGTGCAGCCAGAGCGCCTCGGCGAGCGCGTAGCACATTACCCCCCGGTATCCTGGGCGGGCCAGGGCACGCTCGATCAGGTGCCGGCAGCGCAGTGACTTGCTCACCACCCGGATGGGCACGCCGTCGGCGCGCCGGACGAGGTCACGTGCGTTGGCGTCGAACGCGGCGAGGTGGACGGCGGCGAACGGCGGGTCCAGGTGGGCGGTCGCCCGGTCAAGCTGGTCCCGGCCATCGACGTCTCTCGACATGATGCCTGACATGCGGAAACATTAGCCGCTCTCCTTGGAAAGTTGGGCCACTGGGGTGGAAAATCTGCGAAATGGTTCAATGACCTGGCAGAACTGGGCGGGCACGGCGGGCGCAAGTCCGGCCAGGCGGTACTGGCCGCGCAGTACCGAGGAGATCGCTGACGCCATCACGAGTGCGGCGCGAGACGGCCTGACCGCGCGAGCCCTCGGCAGCGGGCACTCCTTCACCCCGGCGGCGGTCACCTCGGGCGCCGCGCTCGACCTGTCCGGCTGGAACGGCATCGTCAGCGCGGACCTGGCCTCCGGGCTTGTCACCGTCCGGTCAGGCACCACGTTCAGGGAACTGAACGCGGCACTCGACGCGCTCGGCCTCGCCATGGCGAACCTGGGAGACATCGACGCGCAGACGGTGTCCGGTGCCATCTCCACAGGAACCCATGGCACAGGCGCGCAACTGCAGGGCATCGCCGCCCAGGTGGCCGGGCTCGAGCTGGTACTCGCCGACGGCTCCGTCGTGTCCTGCTCGGCCACCGAGCGCCCCGACCTGTTCGGCGCGGCCCGCGTGTCCCTCGGCGCGCTCGGCGTGCTCTCCACGGTCACCCTGCAGTGCGTCCCCGCCTTCACCCTGGCCGCCGACGAGCGTCCGATGCCACTCGAGGAGGTGCTCGGCCGCTTCGGCGAACTGGCGGCGGGCAACGACCACTTCGAGTTCTACTGGTTCCCCTACGGCAAGAACGCCTTGGTCAAGCGGAACAACAGAACCGCCAGGTGGGACGACCCCCCAGCCTCACCGACCGCGCGCCCGACGGCCAAGAGCGCCATCGTATCGGGCGCGCGACTAGCGCAAGTCCCCCCGCCGATGCCGCGGTGGCGGCGGTTCCTCGAGTACGAGGTGATGGAGAACGCCGCCTTCGGCGCGCTGTGCCGGACCGGGCGGGCCATACCCGCGACGATCAAGCCGCTGAACAGGCTTGCCGCGGCCAGCCTGTCCAAGCGGTCGTACTCCGCGCCGTCGCACCAGGTCTTCGTGACGTCGCGCCGGGTCAGGTTCGTCGAGTCGGAGTACGCCGTGCCGGCCGAGTCCCTGCTCGACGTGCTCGCCGAGCTGCGGGCCTGCGTCGCGCGGCTCACCGACCCGGTCATGTTCCCCGTCGAGGTCCGCGTCGCGGCCGCCGATGACGTCTGGCTGTCCACTGCTTACCGGCGCGACTCGGCATACGTGGCGATTCACCAGTACCTAGGGCTGCCCTATCAGGAGTACTTCAAGCTGTTCGAGTCGATCGCCTGCTCGGTAGGCGGGCGCCCGCACTGGGGCAAGCTGCACACCAGGGACGCCGCCTACCTCGCCGGCGCCTACCCGCGGTTCGCTGATTTCCTTCGCCTCCGCGACGAGACGGACCCGTCGCGGGTGTTCACCAACGCCTACCTGCAGCAGGTCTTCGGCAACTGAGTGTTCACTAGTTCCACTCCAGTCCCGCGGATTGCACCACGAAACACATGATCACGAAGGATTGTGGTGTTATGTAGGGCTTTAGGTGCTATCGCACTAATAACTCTTCACAATCATGAATCATGGCCACTTCGGGCCTGGCTGGTGAGCCGAACACTACTGCTGTACGTGTCTGATAGTGGACGATGAGTCACATCGTCGCGATGGACATGGCTGTGAGGTCTGGTGGCGGCGAGCGGCGGGGCTGGTTTTGACGGCCTTGATGTTGCCCTCAGGGGCTTGACGGGGTACGTGGTGAGGGAGATTCCTCGCCGGGAAGATGCGCACCAGGAGGCGGGGACGTCGCGGGAGGCCCCGGATCCCGGGCGCCCGCAGCGGTTCGCGGCGCTGACGGCGGCCTATCACTCGGGGATTGCCGGAGGCGGGAACGGCCCGGTCGCGTTCGGCTGGGTGCGCGGGTCCGTCGGCGGGCCTGTCCGGGTTGTCGCGGCCGGCGACGCTCTTGTCGGCGGCGTGGATGACAAGTCGGCCGAGGTGTTTCTCTCGCTGCCCGCGGGTGCGCGGGCGCGGGCGCTCGCTGCGGGGGAGCTGACCGGCCTGGCTGCAGGGCTTCCCTGCTGGCGGGACGTGGCCGGGATCAGCGATGGGCTGCTGACCGCTGACGGGCATGGCGGTGACAGGGGAGCACAGGGGGAGCGCGGAGAGCGCGGTAACGGTCTTTCGCTTGACGAGGGACTGCTCGGGAGCTGGAACGGTGAGTTCGGGTGGCTGGTTGCCGCCGAGCCGCTTGGCGCGGCGGAACTGGCGGCGCTGGCCGAGGAGGCGGGGCGGCGGGAGCGGCTGGCCGCCGCGTCGGCGGACCGGTTTCCAGAACGGGAAGCGGAGGCGCGGCGGCTGAAGGAAAGGCGCGCCGAGCTGCAGCGCGGCGTGTCCGAGGGGTTCTGGCGGATCAGGGTCGCGGTGGGGGCGGCGGACGAGGTGAGCGCGGCACGGGTCGCGGGGCTGTTCTGTGCGGCCACGGACCTCGCCGGGCTGCCGTACGCGCTGAGTCCGGCACCGGTGCCGCCGCCATCCTGGCCGTCAGGGCCGGGCGGCGACGGCACGGCGGCGGCGCCGTTCTACGGGTCGACGGCGCTGCTCGCGGCGCTGGTCCGGCCGCCGGAGGCGGAGGTGCCCGGGGTGCGGTTCGCGCTGCGGCCGGACTTCGACGTGACACCAGAGGCGTCGGCCGACGAACCGGACTCCGCGGGCATCCCGCTTGGCGATGTGCTCGACAGGAACCTGCTGCCCGCCGGGCCGTTCTCCGTCTCGGCAGGCTCGCTGAACCGGCACGTGTTCGTCTGCGGTGCGACGGGCGCGGGGAAATCGCAGACGGTCCGCTGCCTGCTCGAGTCGGCCACCGCGCGCGGCATCCCGTGGCTGGTCGTCGAGCCGGCCAAGGCCGAGTACCGGCTGATGGCGAGCCGGCTGCCTCGCACGCGGGTGATCAGGATCAGGCCGGGGGAACCCGACGCGATCGCGGCCGGGCTCAACCCGCTTGAGCCCGCGACACTCGGCGCGGGCGCGAGCTTCCCGCTGCAGACGCACGCCGACCTGGTCAAGGCGCTGTTCATCGCGTCGTTCCAGGCCGAGGAGCCGTTCCCGCAGGTGCTCAGCGCCGCGCTTGGCCGGGTCTACGAGGAGGCGGGATGGGACCTGGCGCTCGGCGAGCCGCGGTGCGGCCAGCCCGCTGGCGAGCGGACGGCGGCACCGCACGCGCCCGCCGCCTACCCGACACTTACCGGCCTGCAGCGCGCCGCCGAGCGGGTGGTCGCCGAGATCGGCTACAGCCAGCGGGTCACCGACGACGTGCTCGGCTTCATTAGGGTGCGGCTTGCCAGCCTCAGGCATGGCACCACCGGGCGGTTCCTCGAGGGCGGGCACCCGCTCGACTTCGGTGCGCTGCTGCGCGCGAACGTGGTACTTGAGATCGAGGACGTCGGCGACGACGCTGACAAGGCGTTCCTGATGGGCGCCGTGCTCATCAGGCTGGCCGAGCACCTCCGGCTGACCCACCGCGCCGGCGGCCGTGCGGCCGGCCTGGCGCACCTTACCGTCGTGGAGGAGGCGCACCGGCTGCTCCGCCGTCCAGAGCCGAGCGGGCCAGGCGGCGCCGGGGCCGCCGGGCACGCGGTAGAGCTGTTCGCCGGGCTGCTCGCGGAGATCCGCGCCTACGGCGAGGGGCTGGTGATCGCCGAGCAGATCCCGGCCCGCCTCGTACCCGACGTCATCAAGAACACGGCGGTGAAGATCACCCACCGGCTGCCTGCGGCCGATGACCGGGAGGCGGTCGGCGCCACGATGAACGCCACGCCGCGCCAGTCCCGCTACCTGGTCACCCTGCCGCCCGGGCGGGCGGCCGTCTTCTCCGACGGTATGGACTTCCCGGTCCTTGTGCAGGTCAAGGATGGATCGGAACGGGAGGCTGCTTCGCCCGTGAGCACCGCCGATGCCCGGACGGTGGTCCGCACCCGGTCGGGCAGCTGCGGCAGCGAGTGCCTGGCCAGGCCGTGCACGCTGCGGGAGATGCGCGAGTGCCAGCGACTGCTCGACGACGTGCCGCTGATACGGCTGTGGGCGGAGCTCGCGGTGCTCGCGCACCTGACCGGATGGCCGATGCCGGTGCCCGCTGCCGACGCGCTCGCCGCAACCCCAGGGCCGGCCCGGCTGGCTCAGTGCGCCATCGCCCATGCGGTCGACGCGGCCGTGGCCGCGCGCCCGCCGGTCGCGAGGGCTGGCGGGCGGGGTAGGGCCGTCGGACCGGGTCGGCCGGGCGCGCTCGCCGTGCACGTGGCGGAGGCGATCCGCGCCTGGGCGGACCACCGCGCATGGCGCTGCTCGCCCGACGAGCCGGAATGGCTGCTCGGCGCGGAGCTGACCGAAGAGGCGATCATGGGGGTGACCCGCCCGGCCGTCCTCGCGGCCGCGGGCACGCCCGACGCCGTGGGCGGCATGTTCATCGACTGCCGGTGGGCGCTCGGCTACCTCGGGCCCGCGGCCGCCCGCGTCTCAACGGGCGGCGAGGGCACCGCAGCGGGCTGCTAGCTCTTAGCTCTCCAGCTCCCGGTCGAGCCTGGTCTGTATGGCTAGCTGCCGGCGCAGGCCGGCCTCGTCGTCGGCGTCCACCGTCATGACCCGCCCGGTGCCCAGGTCCTCGCGCCGCAGCACCAAACCGGTCCGGGTGGCCCACCAGCGGCCAGCGTTGCTTTGCCAGATGTGCCACCCGGGAAAATCGGCTTCTGCCTGCGCGATCCGCTCGTCCCACTCTGTCATGGCGATTCCTCCCCGGAGTGGAACAGCGGTCCCGTATTAAAAAATGAACGCGCATCCGCACGGTGTCAAGGGATCACCCACTTCAGGAGATCACCCTTGACTCGCAATTACCATTTGGATGTCGAGACCCGCCCGTTCACTGAAGTATCAGTGTTTGCGTCGACCTCGCTGGCCGGCACGTTCGGGCGGACCTCGGCCTCGCTGTCCGGCCGGTCGCTGTCCGGCCGGTCGTCCGGCCGGTCGCTGTCGGCGGTCATCGCCGCGCGGTAGCGGTAGCGGGCAAGCGCCGCGCCGGCGCCCAGGGCGGCCACGATCGCCGCGCCGAACGCCGTCCAGGCAAGCACGCTCCGCTTCGAGCGGCCGTTAGACGGCTTGACCTGGCGTGCGGTCTTCTTGAGTGCGGAAGACACCCTGGGCGCGGCCGTCTTTGTGGTGTAGTCGGCGGCGCTATCCAGGCGCGGTGCGGCCCAGCTGCGGGCACCGTGGATCCCGGTTTCCACTTGCTTGCGCACGTTGACCGCCGCGGCTTGCGCCGCCGCCTGGGCGGCGTCGCTCGCGTTGTGCGCCGCGATCTGCGCGGCGGCCGCGGCTTGCTGCGCCGCTGCCTGTGCCTTCCTCGACTGGACCGCGCTTGCCGCGCCCTGCATGCTGAGCGTCGCGGCCTGTGCGGCCTTGGTGGCGGCGACCGAACTGGCTTCCCGTGCCCGTTTCATGGCCCGGGCCGGGCTTTTGCCCTTCGTCCGATTCGCGACCTGCTGAGTTGTGAAGAACATCTGAAGAACCCCCTCGTCACGTTCTCGGTACCTCAAGGTTCCCCGGGACGCGGGGTTCAATCATGTCGGTCCGCGGCTGAGCGTCACCACGGTTGAGCCGGTACGGTGATAAATGCAGTGTCAGAGACGTGAACTGGCCGGAGTTGCCGGCCTGAGATGAACGGGATTACGCGATGACCGAAGCACTGACCGCGACGCTGGCGACGACGCAGGGAACGGTCACTGTCCGGCTGTTCCCAGACCACGCGCCCTTGACCGTGCGCAACTTTGTCGAGCTCGCCGAGGGCGGCAGGGAGTGGACCAACCCGAAGACCCGGGCCGCCACCAAGGACAAGCTCTATGACGGGACGATCTTCCACCGGGTGATCGCCGGCTTCATGATCCAGGGCGGCGACCCGCTCGGCACAGGGACTGGCGGCCCTGGCTACCAGTTCAAGGACGAGATTCACCCCGACCTGCGGTTCGACAAGCCGTACCTGCTCGCGATGGCGAACGCCGGCCCTGGCACCAACGGGTCGCAGTTCTTCATCACCGTCGGGCCGACCCCGTGGCTCAACGGCAAGCACACGATCTTCGGCGAGGTCATCGGCGGTGCCGACGTGGTGGACAAGATCAGCCGCGTGCAGACGGTTCCCGGTGACCGCCCGAGGCCCGACGTTGTGCTCGAGTCGGTCACCATCCAGCGCGGCTGAGGAATTCGGTAATCCCCCATGACCACGCCAGACCAGGCCAGCCCGGCAGGCCAGGAAACCCCGCCCACCTGTTACCGGCACCCGAACAGGGAGACCTGGGTCTCCTGCGTCCGGTGTGGTCGCCACGCCTGCCCCGACTGCCTCCGCCAGGCGGCAGTCGGGCAGCAGTGCGTGGAATGCGTGCGAGGCGCCGGACAGCGTCAGCCGCGGACGGCCCTCGGCGGACGGCTGGTGACCAACGCCGCCGTGACGTGGACCCTGGTCGGCATCAACGTCCTTGTCTTCCTCATCGAGGTGGTCAAGCCGAACCTGCTGTACGCGTGGGCCATGGTCGGCACGCCCGTGCTCACCCCTGGCGGGATACAGTCCGGCGTGCTGAACGGGCAGTGGTACCGGCTGCTCACCTCCGCGTTCACCTCGCCGGGCACCTCGCTCAGCGGCCTTGGATTCCTCGACATCCTGTTCAACATGTGGGTGCTCGTCGTGATCGGGCCGAGCCTTGAGCAGCAGCTCGGCCGGGTACGCTTCCTCGCGGTCTACCTGCTCAGCGCCCTGGGCGGGTCGGTTCTCTTCTACTACATGGAGCCCCATGGCGAGGCGGCCGGCGCGTCCGGCGCGGTTTTCGGCCTGTTCGGCGCCTGGTTCATCATCGCGCGGAAGCTGCACCTTGACGTGCGCGGTATCGTCACGATCATCGCGATCAACCTGGCGTTCAGCCTGTATTTCCGGTCATCGATCGCCTGGCAGGACCACGTCGGCGGGCTGATCGTCGGCGCGCTGACCGCCGTCGCCTTCGCGTACGCGCCGCGCAAGAACCGCACCGCCGTCCAGGTCGGTGCCGCCCTGGCGGTGCTCGCCGTGCTTATCGTGCTGGTGGTCTTCCAGAACCACGCGCTGACCAGGCTGTTATCTTCCGGGGGGACGACCCCCCGTACCCCCGGACGCGGGCCGCGGTCTAGTGCCACCTGGTGGCGAGTACCACGCCGACGATGATCAGCGTGAAGCCGGCGACCAGGTTCCAGCCGCCGAGCGTGCGGAGCACCGGCATGTTCGCGGCGGTGACGTAATACAGCGCGATCCAGGCGAGGCCGACGAGGAGGCAGGCGATCATCGTCGGCGCGAGCCACGCCGGACTGACCGCGCGCTTGGGTCCCCGCGTCGGCGGGGGCGTGTAGACCGGCTTCTTCCGGACGCGGGACTTGGGCACCGCGCACCTCCTGGTTTTTCCTTCCGGGGAGTGACCCCACGAACCGTACCAGGCCAGACCGGGCAAGCGGGAATCCTGGCCGGGTAATCATCGGGCGGCCGGCGGCGACCGGCGTCACTGGCCGGCGGTCGGCGTGGTGCCGTCGGTCGGCGGGCTGGTCGGGCTTCCCGTGTCGGTCGGGCTTCCCGTGTCGGTCGGGCTTCCCGTGTCGGTCGGGCTCGCGGTGGTCTGCGGTTCCACGAAGATCTGGATCAGCGTGCCCTTGGGCTCCACCGTGTTCGCGGTCGGGTTCTGGTTGTACACCGTCCCCGGCTGTACCATCTCGTTCGCCGGGGCGGGCGTGCTGACCGTCTGCACGGTGAACCCGTCCTGCTGCAGTATCGACTGCGCCTCGACCGCGGTCTGGTTCACCACGTTGGGCACCTTGATGCCGCCGCCGGACACGTACAGTGTGATCTGCTGGCCGGGCGGGTAGTTACCCGGCGCCGGTGTCATGTGGTCGACGGTGCCGGCGGGCTGCGTCGACTGCGCGTCGGGCACCGGCTGGACGTTGGTGAAGCCGAGGGACTTGAGTTGCTGCTCCGCGGCGGTGGCCTGAGTGCCCTGGAGGTTGGGCAAGGCGATGTTCGCGACGCCGGTGGACACGTTGACGGTGACCGTGCTGCCCTTGGCCGCGCTGTTCCCGTTGTCCGGGCTCGTGCTGATCACCAGGCCAGACTGCACGCTTGAGCTTGGCTCCTTGTGCTCGACGGGCACAAGACCCGCGGTCTTGATCGCGGCCTCCGCCTGCGGCCAGGTCATGCCGTCCACCTGCGGGACGAACGCGGAGGAGCCGCCACCTCCGTTTATCAGGATGACGGCCACGATGACCGCGGCGAGCACCACAAGTCCGGAGATGACCCAGGGGAGCCAGCGGCGGGCGCCGCCGCGCTGGTCGCCGCCGCCGTTACCGTAGCCGTAGGGCTGCTGGTACCCGGTCTGGTACCCGGTCTGGTAGCCGGTCTGGTACGGCGTCATCGTGGTGGGCGCGGAGCCCATCATGGTCTGCGGGCCCATCTGCTGTGTCCGCTGCTGGTAGTCGTAGTACTCGGCGCGGGTGGGCGGCATGGCCGCGGCCACCTGCATGCCGGACGCGGCGCGCTGGATGTCCGCCTGCATCTCGGCGGCGCTCTGGTACCGGTCGTTCGGCGACTTGGCCATGGCCTTGAGCACGATCGAGTCGGCCCACGGCGGCAGGGACGGGTCGACACGGGACGGCGGCACCGGGTTCTCCCGCACGTGCTGGTAGGCGATCGCCACCGGGGAGTCCCCGGTGAACGGCGGGCGCCCGGTGAGCAGCTCGTACATGAGGCAGCCGGTCGAGTACAGGTCGGACCGCGCGTCCACCCGCTCGCCGCGCGCCTG
>Ga0335078_10017342_pt1 | contig 10695 bp, 7 predicted proteins | sample Lox_Sample_32_FD_206711 | JGI IMG/M metagenome (GOLD analysis project Ga0335078, IMG submission 206711) | Soil microbial communities from Loxahatchee National Wildlife Refuge, Florida, United States - Lox_Sample_3.2 | ecosystem: Environmental > Terrestrial > Soil > Wetlands | place: USA: Florida... | reverse complement strand
GAGATCGTGGCCGCCACCAGCGGCTCCTCCACTTTGTATTCCCCAGCGAGAATGAACGTCGTCTTGGCGGTCGGGACGGCGGCGCAGACGACGGCGGCGATCGTGTAAAGCGGATTGAGGCCGGTCGCGACGCAGAGCGCGTAGACGATCAGCGGCATGATCAAGAGCTTCACGACCGCGAGCCCGATCGACGCCGCCAGGTTCGATGCGATGCCTTCGATCGAGAGGCCGAGCCCGATGGCAAACAGCGCGCAGGGCGTGAGCGCGGCGGCGAAGATGTTCAGATACGCGGCGATCGGGGCCGGAATTGGCAAGCCAACGATCGCCCAGCCAAGGCCGATCAATGTCGATATCATCATTGGATTGAGCACGATCTGCTTCAGCAGCACGAGCGGCTGCGCTATTCTGTCGTGCTTGCCGCTTTCCTTCTCCAGGAGGATGACGGCGATCGGAAACATCACCGCCGCCAGAAACACGGTTGCGACCGCGACCGGCAACACGGCGGGTTGGCCATAGATGGAATGAAGGATCGGCAGCGCCACGAATCCGGTATTGGTCATCGCCGCCGCCAAGCCGTACAGGGTACTGCTGGCGTCGCTGCGTCCAAGGCCAAAGCGAACGACGATAAACACCAGCAGGAAGCAGAGCAGGGAGCCGCCGCCGAAGGCGAGCAGAAAGCGCCACTCCAGAAATCCGCGCGCGGATTCCTGCGCGATCGTCACAACCAACAGCGCCGGCATCGCGACGTTGTAGGCGAAATGTACCAGCGCATCGGCGAGCGATCGGGAGACGTAACCAAGCCGGCCGGCGAACCAGCCGGTGACGATAATGGCAAAGACAGGCAGCACCAGCTCGGCGATTTGCATTTCGTTCCCCCTTGGCGCCGTTGCTCCCACTGACAAGGCGGCCGGCCGGGTCAAGCATAGCAGGGCGGCGCTGTGGAGAGGATGGGTGACGTCAGCTTTGGAGCCGATGATTCACCGCGCCTCAGCAGCAATCAAAACTTTGTCAAGCCATCGAAATAGCGAAGGGCCGTCATAAGTAGGCTGGGCGTCCTACAGACGCACGACGTGTCCTCACCCTTCTCCCTCCCAATGAATGGCATGACCGAACAGACCCTGACCGAGCCGATCGCAGATCGGCAAGAACGAGCCCGCGGCTTTTCGCGCTACCAGTCGATCCTGGTTGCGCTGCTGGCGCTGGTCCAGTTCACGATCATCATCGATTTCATGATCATGTCGCCGCTCGGCGCCATCATCATGCCGGCGCTCGATATTTCGCCCGCACAGTTCGGCGTGGCGGTCTCGGCCTACGCGTTCAGCGCGGGAATTTCCGGCCTCCTGGCCGCCGGCTTTGCCGATCGGTTCGATCGCAAGCGGCTGCTGTTGTTCTTCTATGCCGGCTTCACCCTCGGAACGGCGCTCTGCGCCATGGCTCCGAGCTACCATCTGCTGTTGACCGGCCGGGTCGTCACCGGTCTGTTCGGCGGCGTGATCGGCTCGGTCGTGCTCGCCATCGTCACCGACCTGTTTCCGCTGCAATTGCGGGGCCGCGTCATGGGCTTCGTGCAGACGGCATTCGCCGCAAGCCAGGTACTCGGCATCCCGGCCGGTCTTTTCCTCTCCAACCATTGGAACTGGCACGTCGCGTTCGGCGCGCTGGTCGGCCTGTCGATCGCCGGAATGGTCGCCGTGCTGTTCCTGATGCAGCCGGTGAACGGCCATCTTTCGCTGAAGCAGGACAAGAACGCCTTCCGGCATCTGATCGCGACGATCGCGCAGCCACGCTATTGGCTGGCATTCTCGGTCACGACGCTGCTGGCCACCGGCGGCTACATGCTGATGCCGTTCGGCAGCGCCTACACCGTGCACAACCTCGGCATCGACATCGTTCATTTGCCGACGATCTATCTCGTCTCCGGCCTGTTCAGCATTTTCATCGGACCGCTGGTGGGGCGCTTGAGCGATACGTTCGGCAAATTTCCCACCTTCGCCTTCGGCACCGCCATGTCGATCATCATGGTGCTGATCTACACGCATCTCGGCCCGGTCAGCCTGACGGTCGTGATCACGGTCAACGTCCTGCTGTTCGTCGGCATCTTCTCGCGCATGATCCCGTCGCAGGCTCTGATATCAGCCATACCCGAGCCCGCGCAGCGCGGCTCCTTCAGCGCGATCGGCGCCTCCTTGCAGCAACTCTCCGGCGGACTCGGCTCCGTCCTCGCCGCCGCGCTGATCGCGGAAAATGCCGACGGTTCGCTTCGGCATTTCGATCGGCTGGGATTCGTCGTCATGACGACGGCGGTGATTTCCCTGATCCTGATGTATCTCGTGCAGCGGCCGATCGCCGCCAAGTCCGGCGAACGCGTGGTCTGAGGCGGTGTTTGGTTAGAAATGGCAGCGCGGCGCCGCGGAGAGCAGGGGCGCGGCGCTTCCCCTGCTCCTCCGACAGGCCGGCTCAACTCGAGATTCTGAGCGCCCCGTCATGGCACCTGTTGTAGTCTTCGGTGCACTTCGCGGAATTGTTCGTCTTCTTTTTGCACTCATTCTGCTTCGATTCGCACGCCAACACCGTCTGGCAGATCTTCGACGAGAGTTTGCAGTTGTCACCGCCCGCACAATACTCGCGGTAGCCCGAGACTCGCTCCGGCGCCGTACAGCAGGACGATCCTTTGGAGAGGCAGTAATCGCCCCACTGTTTTCCGAACGCCTGCAGAGCGGCGACGCTCGGCACTTTCGATCCGGAGGCGGCCGGCGCTCCGGCAGCAGCGGCAGGTGCTCCGGCAGGGGCGACCGATGCTCCGAGGGAAACAGTTATCGTGCTATCGTTGGGATCTATTCTGAAGAAATCACGTGTCCCCCCCGGTCGGACCGACTGCTTGCGCGAATTGGGGTCGTCCTCCGCATGCATGGGGAGCGTCTTCGCCGTCACGCTCGTTGCCTGGCGGGCGCCGCCCAAGACATGCGGATCATTTGCTTCGCGAGCAAGGCAGCGTTCGAGCCGCCTGGCAACGCCGCCGAGCACGTTTTCGTCGCTGAATGGGATGTCCACGGCTGAAAGCTCTTGAAGTAGTTTCTTGTTGGCGCCGGCAATTGTTGTTTTGAGAGCCGCATCGGACTTGTCGGAACTCTTTATTGAGTTGCCCCATTCCTTGCAGAACTCGTCAAGCTTGCCGAGCCAGGGACCTCCGCTTGGTATTTGAGCCTGTGACGTCTGAAACGTCGCCATGACAAAAAGGGTTGCGAGTACGATGCGCAAAAGTGCTCTATTCATATTCATCGCTCCTTTCCTCGGCGATTTGGCGCCTCTCTGCTGAAAGATGGAGACTGCACCCGTTGGTCTCGCCATTCGGGGCACTGGTTCAATGCGGCGATATCGTTGTTGATCGACGGAACTCCGCACGCCCGACGACAACTTGTGATTGACGATTGCTTAGAACCACCTGCGCCCTCAAGAGGGCCGCGATCGCCGGAATTGTCCGAAGACGCACATAGATCACCTCCGATTTGCTATCCGCTTTCGGTGGAAAGCCGGCCCACGGACGCCGACTTAAATTTCGCTTGTGCCGTCGGGCAAATCACCTTTAGAAGCCCGCCCGTCTCGCGCCCGACACAAGGGGCGTTTCGCGATCGTCACGACACGTTGGCGCGGGATGCGGTGGACGCTTATCCTGCGCAGGACGAACGCAGCGTGAGCGGACGGCGAAGTCGTGTGGTCCTGACGCCCCGACGCTGGCGTCAACTCTTAAGAAGCTAGCGCTTCTCATGGGGATGGTGGCAAGAAAGCCCGGTTCACCAGGGAGAGCTCGAAGCAAGCCGTTAAAACCATCCGCGTGCGGGAATGCCGGGTGAAACCGGCGCCACCGTGGTGACTAACTCATGTGCTTTCTCTTTTGCACATGAGGCTGCGGGTGCGTTGGCACCCGGCATTCCCGCGCGCCCTCTGTCTTCGAGGGCGGATGGCGAAGGCATAGCTCGGGCGGGATTTGCGCCGCGAGAACGTGATGACTGTGCTTGAACGGTCCTGCGCAATTGCTGTTATGATGCAGTGAAAACGCAAATGGAGGACCCTATGAGCTGGCAGCCTTCTCACGATCCTGTATTGGGCGATCCCGCCTCCTGCGACGCGCTCGAACTCGTCATCGTGCCCCGCACGCGCGACCTCGGCGACGGATTTGAGGTACGCCGAGCGCTGCCGCATGGCAAGCGGCAGATGGTCGGCCCCTTCATCTTCTTCGATCATTTCGGCCCGGTGCAGTTCGTGTCCGGCAAGGGAATGGACGTGCGGCCGCATCCGCATATCGGGCTTGCCACCGTGACCTACCTGTTCGACGGCAGCATCATGCACCGCGACAGCGAGGGCAACATCCGTGAAATTCAGCCCGGCGCCATGAACCTCATGACGGCCGGACGCGGCATCGCCCATTCCGAACGTACGCCGGATCTTCAGCGCCAGACCGGCCAGCAGATGCTGGGGTTGCAGAGCTGGATCGCGCTGCCCGCGGGCCAAGAGGAAATCGCGCCGACCTTCCAGCACTATGCCGCATCCGATCTGCCGGTCGTGAGCGATGGCGGCATTACGGCGCGCATCATCGCCGGCAGCGCCTTCGGCGCAACCTCGCCGGTCGCGATGGTTTCGCCCTGGTTCTATGTCGAGGTCACGGCGCGCGAAGGCGCCAGCGTGCCGCTTGATTCCGATCACGAGGAGCGAGCGATCTATCTCGTCGACGGCGAAGTCGAAATCGCCAATGAGCGTTACCAAGGTCCACGCTTGCTGGTGTTCCGCCCCGGCGACCGCATCACCGTGAAGACGCTTAAGGCCACGCGGATGATGTTTCTCGGTGGCGACGCGCTCGATGGCCCGCGACACATCTGGTGGAATTTCGTCTCCTCCAGTAAAGAGCGGATCGAGCAAGCCAAGCAGGACTGGAAGTCCGGCCGCTTTGCGCCCGTTCCCCACGAGCACGAGTTCATTCCGCTGCCGGAGTAAGTAATCGACATGACCGCCATGCTTGCAAGCGACCTGCCCCTGCCACGAATCGGGCGCGGCAAGGTTCGCGACATCTACGCCGTAGGCGAGGATCGCGTGCTGCTTCTGACCACCGATCGCATTTCCGCCTTCGACATCGTGATGGCGGAGACCATTCCGATGAAAGGCGCGGTGCTCACCCAAATCAGCGCGTGGTGGTTCAAGCAGCTCGAGGGCGTGGTGCCGCACCACATGATCAGCGCCGACGCCGATGCGATCATTCGCGACGTGCCGGCGCTGAAAGAGCATCGCGCCTCGCTCGCCGGCCGCGCCATGCTGTGCCGGCGCACAAGAGTGTTTCCGATCGAATGCGTGATCCGCGGCTACCTCTCAGGCTCGGCCTGGAAGGAATATTCCGCGCAGGGCACGCTCGCCGGAGAGCGGCTTGCTTGCGGCCTTCTTGAAAGCGGCAGGCTGGAACCCGCGATCTTCAGCCCGGCCACCAAGGCCGAGACCGGCCACGACGAAAACATCACCGTAAACCGGATGCGCGAGATCGTGGGCGCGGAGGCGACGGAAACACTGGAGCGCATGACGCGCACGATCTACACGCGAGGGGAAAGGATCAGCCGCGAGCATGGCATCATCATCGCCGATACCAAGTTCGAATTCGGCCGCGACGCCGACGGGGCAATCATCCTGATCGACGAAGTCATGACCCCCGACAGCTCACGGTTCTGGGCAGTGGACGGCTACAGACCGGGCCAGCCGCAGCCGAGTTTCGACAAGCAGCCGTTGCGCGACTATCTCGATGCCGAGCGCCGCGCCGGCCGCTGGAACGGCGAAGCCCCACCGCCAGCCTTGCCCGCGAGCGTGGTGGACGCGACCAGCAAGCGCTATCTCGAAGCCTATCGCCGCGTCACCGGAAGCGATCTCAGGATATGATCGTGCAAGGCGGTCGGGTGGCCGGGGCTGTCCCAAAATGAGCGAGATCGAATACGAACTTCGGAAAGCGGACACCAGGCTGCCGCTGCGCGTGCTTCTGAAGGATATTCTGGGCGGCAGCGCAGCCAGCGTTCTGACCGTCACCTTCGGACTTTCTTATTCGCTTCTGATCTTCGGCGGACCGCTTTCGCCCTATCTGTCTTACGGCGTTGCCGCGACCTTCATTACATCGGCCGTCCTCGCCGCCGTGATCGCGATCGGCAGTTCGTTGCCGTTCGCGATTTCCGGACCGGACAGTTCAACCGCGGCCATGACCGGCATTCTCGCCTCTTCCGTGGTAGAGCGCATCGTCGCAGCCGATCCGTCGGCGCCGGTGCTTCCTGCCGTGCTGATCACGCTCGCAGCGACAACGATCCTGACTGGAATCGTGCTCTGTTGCTTCGGAATGACGCGGATAGGCCGTGCGATCCGCTATGTGCCGTATCCGGTGGTCGGCGGATTTCTTGCGGCGACCGGCTGCCTGATCCTGCTCGGCGCAGTGCGCGTCAACACCCGTCATTCCTTGCAGCTTGAGACCCTGTGGCAGTTCCGTGACGCCCTGACGCTGTCCAAGCTCGGGGCCGCCTGCGCCATGGCACTCGTCCTCTACATGACCTGGCACCGCTCCCGCTCGTCGTTTGGATTGCCGATCCTCCTGATCGGAGGCATCGTCGCCGCGCATATGCTGTTCTGGCTCGCGGGACTGTCACCGGCGGATGCGCAGGCCGCGGGCTGGACCTTCGAGCCGCCACCGAGCGTGACATTCATGCTGCCGTGGAGCGTCGAGGGCCTCTCACATTATCCCTGGAAGATTCTGGCGGAGCTTTCCGGCAACCTGATCGCGGTGATCTTCGTCACCGCCTCGACCACGCTGTTCAACACCACCGGCGTCGAGGTTGCGACCAACCGCGAAGCCGATCTGGAACGCGAGCTCAACGTCACCGGCATCGCCAACATGCTGTCCGGCGCCCTCGGCGGCTACACCGGTTGCATCTCTATCAGCCGCTCCGTGCTCAATTTCAACGGCGGCGGCACCGGGCCGCTGGCGGGACTGACGGTCGCCGCGGTCTCGCTGTTGATGCTCCTCTTCGCGCCGGCGCTGCTCGGCTACATGCCGAAATTCGTGCTCGGCGGCCTGCTGATTTATCTCGGCGCCGACGCGCTTCACAAATGGATCGTTCAGTCGCGGCGCCGGCTTTCGCTGACGGATTACCTGTCGCTGCTTGCCATCGTCGTCATTATCGTCGAATGGGGCTTCATTGCCGGCATCCTGATCGGCGTCGTGATCGGCTGTGCGACGTTTGCCTTGAGCGCCTCGCGCATCGATTCCATCAAATTCTCGTTCGACGGCTCCGAGTACCGGAGCTCGCTCGATCGCTCCCATGAGCAGCTTGCGGTGCTCTCGGCGCATGGCGGGGCCATCCAGGGCCTGAACCTGCAAAGCTACCTGTTCTTCGGTTCGGCCAACCGCCTGTACCAGCACGTCAAGGCGCTGCTGACGCGTCACCCGGAATGCCGGTTCCTGGTGTTCGATTTCAAGCTTGTGACCGGCGTCGATTCCTCCGCCGCCTACAGTTTCGACCAGATCAAGCGCGCGGCCAGCGATCGCGGCGTCAAGCTGGTGCTGGTCCATCTGCAGGCTGCGACGGAAAAGGCGCTGCGGTCGAGCGAATTCGTCTCACACGACGTCAGCATCATGCCCGAGCTCGACCATGCCCTGGAGTGGTGCGAAAACGAAATCATTGCCCAGCATGAAGGCCGCGGTGACGAAGAGGCTTCCTTGCGGGACTGGTTCGTCCGCATCCTCCGCAGCGAGGAGGACGCGGCCGAATTGATCCATCGCTGCGAACGCCTCGAGGTCGCCGCCGGCGATATCGTTGTCCGTGCCGGCGATGCCGCCGATTCCATGCATTTCATTCTCGACGGGCGCGTCGGCGTCATGATCCCGACCGGCGATGGCGAACTGACGCGGGTACGCAGCCTTGGCCGCTACACGACCATCGGGGAAATGGGGCTTGTGGCAAAGACGCCGCGCAACGCCACCATCCAGGCCGAAGTCGACAGCGTTCTTTATGTCCTGAGCGCCAGCCAGTTCGAGGCGATCAAGGCCGAGAACCCCACACTCAGCCAGCAACTGCTGACGTTTTTCGTGCTGGTCATGGCCGAGCGGCTGACCTTTGCCAACCGCCTGATCGGCGTGCTGCGGCGGTAGTCATGGCGGACTGGAATCTGCCGATGAGCGCATTGAGAAGCTTGCCATACCGGCCTATGATCGACGCATCTGCTCTCAATTCGTGGCCTCCTGTCTGAAGGGGAATTACCATGCGCGAATTGCTGCTTACTGCCACGCTTACCGCAACTCTCGCCGCGCCCGCGATGTTCGGCGCCAGCTCCCTCGCTCTGGCGCAGGATACGACCGATCAAAAGCTCGGCAAAGTGCACTTCGCGACAACCTGCAACGAAGTCGCGCAGCGGCGGTTCGACCGCGCGATGCGCTACCAGCACTCGTTCTGGTATGCCGAATCCAGGGAGATTTACGAGGAGGCCATCAAAGCCGATCCGGGCTGCGCCATTGCTTATTGGGGCGTCGCGCTGTCGCTCCTGAACAACCCGCACAGCGCGATCCCCGCTCCCAATCTCCCGCTGGGACTGGCGGCGATCGGGAAGGCAAAGGATGTTGGCGCCAAGAGCGAACGCGAACGCGATTATATCGATGCGCTTTCCGTAATGTACGTCGATTACGACAAGGTCCCGCAGCAGGCGCGCGTGCAGTCCTATCTGAAGAAGATGGAAGCGCTTGCCGCGAAGTACCCCGACGACGACGAAGCGCAAATCTTCTACGCCATCACCCTGAACGTGGCGGCTTCACCCGCCGACAAGACCTACGCCAACCAGCTCAAGGGCGCGGCTATCCTGGAGCCGATCTGGCAACGCCAGCCGCAGCATCCGGGCATCGCCCATTATCTGATCCACCTCTATGATTATCCCGCGATTGCGGCGAAGGGCCTGCCCGCGGCGCTGCGCTACTCCAAGATCGCGCCGAATGCGCCGCATGCGCAGCACATGCCGTCACACATCTTTACCCGCGTCGGCTATTGGAAGGAATCGATCGCGGCCAATCTCGCTTCTGTGGAAGCCGCCAAGGCTCACGAGAGCGAACGCGGCGAGCAACTTCATGGCGAGGACTATCTGGTCTACGCCTATCTGCAATTGGCGCAGGACGACAACGCGCGAAAGGTCATCGATAGCGTCGAAGCGCTGACGCCGGATCCGGATTCCTTTGCGGGAGCGTTTTCACGCGCGGCCGCTCCGGCGCGCTATGTGATCGAGCGCGGCGACTGGAGCGGTGCAGCCAAACTCGACGTGAAGGCGAACAAGTTTCCGCAGGCAATGGCGATCTCGCATTTCGCCCGCGCGCTCGGAGAATCGCGTTCAGGCGATGCGGCTGCGGCAAGAATTGATACCGCCAAACTCATAGAACTCCGCGACCGTCTGCGCGAGGCCAAGAGCGACTATTGGGCCACGCAGGTCGACGTCGAGCAGCAGATCGCGAACGCCTGGATCCTCTACGCCGACGGCAAATACGACGACGCGTTAAAGGCTATGGCGCTAGCTGCGGACGCCGAGGACAAAACCGAGAAAGCGCCGGTCACGCCCGGACCGCTGGCGCCGGCGCGGGAGCTCTACGGTTTCATGCTGCTCGATCGCGGCCAGGCCAAGGAGGCACTTGCAGCGTTCGAGGCCACGAAGGCGAAAGAGCCGAACCGCTTCAACGGCTATGCCGGCGCGGCCAGGGCGGCGCAGGCGCTGGGCGACGCAGCTGCGGCGAAAGCGAATTATGAAAAGCTGCTTGCGCTAGCGGCAGGCTCGAATTCCGATCGGCCGGTGTTGGCGGCAGCGCGAACGTTCGTGGCGAGCAATTGAACGTGATCCGTAGTCGAAGCGCCGTTGTCGCGATGATCCTGGGCCTTGCGCTCGGCGCGATCGCAGGGCTGTCGGCGTTCTTCGCCTGGCCGATGCTCGTTCAGAGCAAGGCGTTGACGCCGCCCAGTCATCCGAAGTTCGCCGAAGCGCGATGGCCGTTTCCGACCGACGAGTGGGGCGAGGGCAAGGCGTTTCGCTGCGCGCCTTCGGATTGCGGCGTTGAGGTCAACGTCTATATCCGCGCCAAGATCGGCTTTTGCAATTGCCTGACCGGCGTGTCCGACGACAACGAGCTCGATCGTCTCAGCGACTTCAATTTAATGGGCGGCAAGCCCGCGGTCCTCGGCGCCGGCCACGAGATCAAGATCGCCTGGATGAAGGGCCGCAGCCGCGCCTACGCCGTGACGGAGCCCTATCACGCACCGAACTCTGTGCTCGCGATTGCGTTCAACGATCGTTGCGATGCGATTGTCGCCACTGCGACCGTCGCGCATGATCGCCCCGCCGCACTGGAACCGAGCGTCATCGACTTCCTCAACAGCGAAACGGTCGTGCACTGGGCCGAAGTGACGCTCGGGCTTTAGAGCGTTTTCGAACGGAGCATCCCCTCGGACTTGATCCGAGGGCCGGCACCGGTCCGCGTGAATAGAGCGCGTCAAAACAATAAACTGGAGCCCGGCTTTGATTCAAACCCGGGCTCCAGGAGACCAAACGACTCAGATATCAAGCTGCGATGGAAGCGTCAGACGCCGGCCATCATCACGTATTTGATCTCGAGATATTCTTCCATCCCGTGATGCGAGCCCTCACGGCCGAGAC